>JACZCV010004977.1_pt1 | contig 12174 bp, 7 predicted proteins | sample 8641841 | NCBI WGS metagenome assembly JACZCV01 (sample SAMN15324606, study PRJNA640507) | soil metagenome | isolation source: monocropping sugarcane control | place: China: Luxin town, Laibin City, Guangxi Province | collected 2019-07-25 | depth 10cm m
CCGCCGCCTGGCCGCGGCGTGTCACGCGTTAGGCAGCGGCGCCGCGGCCGGCGCTGCCCTAGACTGAGGCGCGGGTGCGCGACACGCTTTGCATCCGCGACGTAGCCGCGGCGCCCGGCGACAAGACGCGCGGCTGGCTCACGATAGGTGAAACGCCGGGCGGCCCCATCCAAGTGCCGCTGGTCCTCATCAACGGCAAAGGCGACGGACCCGTCCTCTGCTTTACCGCGGGCGTCCACGCCGCCGAGTATGCGCCGATCGACGCGGTGATGCGCCTGTTGCAGGGCATCCAGCCGGACCATCTGCGCGGCGCCGTGATCGGCGTGCCGGTGTCCAACATGCGCATGTTCGAGCAGCGCGCGGGCTTCGTCTCACCGCTGGACGGCCTCAACCTGAACCGCATCGCGCCCGGCCGACGCGATGGGTCGATCTCCGAGATCCTCGCCGACGTGCTGCTTCGTGAGGTAATCGGCGCCGCGCAGTACCACATCGATTTCCACGGCGGCGACCTGGGTGAAATGCTGTTTCCGTTCGCCGGCTACGCACTCACCGGCCGGCGCGAGCAGGACGAAAAAGGCGAGGCCTTGGCGCGAGCGTTCACGCCCCGCTTAATTTCGCTGGCAACCGATGGCAGCACGATTCCTCCGTTCGCGGGCTCGCTCAACCATTCGGCGTCGCGCAACGGCGTGGTGTCCATTCTCGCCGAGTGCGGCGGGAACGGAACGCTCGACGAAGCGGATGTGCGCACGCACATGGAAGGTGCGTACAACGTGATGCGGCACTTGGGCATGCTCGATGGCGGACGCCCGACCAACGGCCCGCGCATCGCGGCCCGCGACCGCATCGTGGTGCGCGCGTCGCGCTCGGGGCTGCTTCGGTTAGGCGTACGCGTGGGCGATGAGATCGTAGCCGGTCAGGAGGTAGCGCAGATTTGCAACGTGTTCGGCGAGATCGTGGAGCGCGTGCGCGCGCCGGGCGGCGGAATTGCCGGACTGGTATGGGCGCACAAGGTGGTGAACACCGGCGACCCGGTGGTCCGCTACTGGATCACCGAGCCGGCCTGACGCGTCGCGTGGGCGTGGCCATGCCGAGTCGGTACGCCCAACGCGGCGGCGTGTCATGCTGAAGGCCAACTTTGCCGACGCGCGCGGCCAACCGGTGATCGCAGCCACGCCCGACAGCGTGCGCGGCTTCGATGCGGCCATCGACGCCTACTTGGGCGCGAGGACCGACTCCCGCGCGCGCCTCGACACGGTGTTAGGCGAGGATCCGTCGTGCGTCCTCGCGCACTGCATGGACGGCTACCTCAACCTGCTGTCCAGCAAACGCACCGGCTTTGCGCTTGCCGCGCGCGCACTCGATAATGCGTGCGAGGCAGCGGGACGGATCTCGGCGCTCGCCCCTCGCGAACGCGCGCACGTGGCCGCGCTCGACGCGTGGTGCAGCGGCGATCTGCGCGGCGCAGTCCACCACTGGGACGCGGCACTGGACTTGGGACCGCTCGACATCCTCGCGCTCCGCGTGTCGCAGTTCGTGTTGTCGTATCTGGGCGAGAGCGCGCGCATGCGCGTGACCATCGAGCGGGCGCTGCCCGCATGGGGACCGCAGATGCCGGGATACGGCTACGTATTGGGCTGCCATGCCTACGCGCTCGAGGAATCGGGCGACTACGGGCACGCGGAGTCCACCGGCCGTCGCGCGGTCGAGATCAACCCGAGCGACATCTGGGCCGCGCACGCCGTCGCACACGTGGCCGAGATGCAGGGCCGGTTAGGCGATGGCCTCACGTGGATCCGAAACGTGGCGCCGCATTGGATGCACTGCAACAACTTCACGCTGCACCTGCGCTGGCACGAGGCGCTCTATCACCTCGATCTCGAGCGCTACGACACGGTCCTCGATCTCTACGACGATGTGATCCGTCGCGTGGCGACCGATGAATATCTCGACGTCACGAACGCCGTCTCGCTGTTGTGGCGGCTCGAGCAGGCGGGCGTCGACGTCGGATCGCGGTGGCAGGAGCTCGCGGACTGCTCGCGTGGTCACCAGAACGATCACGCGCTGGTGTTCGTCGACCTGCACTACTTGATGGCGCTCGCCGCAGTGAACGATGCACATGGTGTGGGCGAGTTCCTCGAGTCGTGCGAGCGATTCGCCCGGTTGGGCGAGCACACGGAGGCGACGGTGATGGCGGAGGTCGGTCTCCCGCTCGCGCGCGCGGTGGTGGCACACCGGCGCGGCGCTTACGGCGAGGTGGTCGACTTGCTCGCGCCCGTTCGCGATCGCATCAAGCACGTCGGCGGCAGCCACGCCCAACGCGACCTGTTCGAGCAGCTGCTCATCGACGCCGCGTGCCGCGCGCGCCGTCTCCCCATCGCCGATGAGCTGTTGGCCGAGCGTACGACGAAACGGCCGCGCAACATCTGGGGATGGAGCCAATACGCGCGCGTGCTCGATGCGTTGGGCGCGTCGGGCGCATCGGCCGCGGCACACCGCGCGGACGCGCTGCGTGCCAGCTGAGCGAAAGTCGATCGACACGCTGCTCACGCATACGGGCGGCGAGCCGTCGGACCGGCATGGCGCGGTGAACCCGCCGGTCTATCACGCGTCCACCATCCTGTTCCCCACGGTGGCCACGTACGAGCGGTCGCGCAATCCCGCGACGCGCTTCGACGTGGTGCGCTACGGACAGCTCGGGACGCCAACGACGTTCGCGTTGGAGCAAGCCATCGCCGCGGTCGAAGGCGGATACCGGGCGATGCTCTTGCCGTCGGGTCTCGCGGCCGTGACGACGGCGCTCGATGCGCTCACGCAGCACGGCGACCACGTGCTCATGGTGGACACCGCGTACGCATCGACACGGAGGTTCTGCAACGCGACGCTGCCCAAGCGCGGCGTGCGTACCACCTATTACGATCCGTTGATCGGCGCGGACATCCGCGCGTTGTTCGAGCCGCAGACGCGTGTGGTGTTCGTCGAATCGCCGGGCTCCGAGACGTTCGAGGTGCAGGACGTGCCCGCGATCGCTGCGGCGGCACACGACGCAGGCATTCTCGTCGTGATGGACAACACGTGGGCGAGTCCGTACTTCTTTCCTGCGTTAGCCCGCGGCGTGGACGTGTCGATCCAGGCGGCGACGAAGTACATCGGCGGCCACAGCGACGTGATGCTGGGGACGATCACGACCACGCAGCCGGTGTACGAACGCATTCGATCCGCGGTGGCGGAGCTCGGCCACTGCGTGGGCGGGGACGACGCGTACCTCGCGCTGCGCGGGTTGCGCACGTTAGGCGTGCGGATGGAGCGGCACCACCGGAACGCGCTGCACGTGGCGCGGTGGTTGTGCACGCGGCCCGAAGTGGCCCGTGTGCATTTCCCGGCGCTCGCGTCCGATCCGGGACACGAGCTATGGGCGCGCGACTTCACCGGCGCGAGCGGCCTCTTCGGCGTGTCGCTCGCGCCGGTGCCGAAAGCGGCGATGGCCGCGATGCTGGACGGCCTCGAGCTGTTCGGCAAAGGCGTGAGCTTTGGGGGATTCGAGAGTCTCGCGATCCCGATGAACCCGGCGTCGCACCGCTCGGCCACCACGTGGCAATCGGCGGGCGGCGGGCCGTACATCCGACTGCACATCGGTCTCGAGGACCCGGCAGATCTCATTGCGGACCTGGAGCGCGGGTTCGAGCGGCTCAGGGCGGCGGCGGGCGCATCATGAGGGCGTCGCCGTTCGCTCCGTTAGGCTTGAGGCGAGCGGCGATGGCGCTCGCGGCGTGCGTCGGCATCGCGCTCGCAGCCTGCACCACCGAATCGGCTCCCGGGGCAACGCCTAACGGAGCGGCCGGCGGCGCCACGCCCACGCTGAGCGCCGTGCGCGCCCGCGGGTCCGTCAAATGCGGGATCACCGAAGGCGCCGGGTTCGCCACCCCCGACGACGCCGGCCGCTGGCGCGGCTTCGACGTCGATTTTTGTCGAGCGATCGCGGTCGCGCTGTTCAACGACCCGGACAAAGTCCAGTTCATTCCGTACACGCAGGAACAGCGCTTCTCGGGACTGCAGTCCGGCGAAGTCGATCTGCTCGCCAACGGCACCACCATCACGAGCAGCCGCGCCTTACGACAGTCGTTTCACTTCGGGCCCATCTATTTCTACGATGGCCAGGGATTCCTGGTCGCCAAGTCATCGAAGGTGACCAAGGCGAGCATGCTCGATGGCGCGACGATCTGCGTCCAACAAGGCACGACCACGGAGCTCAACCTCACCGACTTCGCCCGCCGCAACAAGATCAGGTTCCACCCGGTGGTGATGGAAGACCTGCGCGCCGCGGTCAGCGCGCTCGCGGGCGGACGCTGCGACGCCATCAGCCAGGACGGCGCGGGACTCGCCACCACGCGCACGATGCTGCAGCACCCCGATGACTACGTCGTGCTGCCCGACCGGATCTCGAAAGAACCCATCGCGCCCGTCGTGCGCACCGGCGATGATGCATGGCTCGAGATCGTCAACTGGGTCTTCCGCGCACCGGTGCAGGCCGAAGAGTACGGCATCGATCAACACAACGCGGCGCAATTCGCTGAGACCACCGATCCATCCATTCGCCGCTTCCTGGGACTCGAGCCCGGCGCGACGGATGGACTCGGGCTCGATCCGCAATGGACGCTGCACGTGATCGAGAAGGTTGGCAACTACAAGGACATCTTCGACCGCAATCTCGGACCGGCGACGCCGCTCAAGATCGATCGCGGACTCAACAAGCTGTGGACGGACGGAGGCCTGCTCTACTCACCGCCGTTCCGGTAATGCGCCCCGCCCTCGCCGCCGACCGCCGCGATGCCGTGCTCCAGGCTCTCGGACTCGGCCTAACGGCCGCCGTTGTCTGGTGGCTCGCCCGCAATACCAGCGTTAGTCTCGCCCAACGCGGTCTAACGCTCGGCTTCTCCTTCTTGAGACATCCGGCGAACTTCGAGATCGGCGACACGTGGTGGCTCGCGTTCTCGCCGGCCGACAGCATCGGCCGGGCCATCGTCGTCGGCCTGCTCAACACCGCGCTCGTGTCGGCGCTGGGATGCGTGCTGGCCATCGCCGTCGGATTCGTCGCCGGGATTCTGCGGCTCTCGCCCAACCCGGCGCTCCGCGGCCTCGTGCGCGCGGGTGTCGAGATCGTGCGCAATACGCCGTTGCTGCTGTTGCTGCTCTTTCTCGCCGCGAGCCTGCACGCGCTCCCTCCGCCCAGTCAGGCACTCTCGCCGGTGCACGGCGTGTTTCTGTCGGATCGCGGACTCGTGCTGCCGGCCGTGTCGATCGGCCGGTGGACCATCGTGCTCGTGCTGGCCGCGGTGGCTGCCCTCGCGCTCCGGCGCCGGTTAGGCACGCGATGGTGGATCGCGCCGGCGGCCTGCGCGGCCGCCGCAGTGGTATCCGCGATCCTTCGGCCTCCGGTGATCGCTACGGCGCACCTCCGCGGCTTCAACTTCGCCGGCGGCGTGACGTTGTCGCCCGAGCTCGCCGCGCTGCTCTTGGCGCTCGTGCTCCACCAGTCCGCGCACATCTCCGAGGTGGTGCGCGGCGCCGTGCTCGCCGTGCCCCGCGGTCAGCGCGACGCGGCCGGTGCGTTAGGCATGTCCAGGTGGCAGACGCTGCGGCTGGTCGTGATGCCCGTCGCGCTCCGGGCCATGGTGCCGCTCCTCGCCACCAACTGCGTGAGCCTCATCAAGAACTCGAGCCTCGCGGTCGCCATCGGGTTCCCCGACGTCGTGAGCATCCTGAACACCGCGGGCAACCAGACGGGACACAGCATCGAGACGATGCTGATCATGATCGCCGTGTATCTCTCGCTCAGCCTGCTCGTGGCGGCGGCGCTCGGCCGCTACAACGCGCACCTGTTGCGCACCGGGACTGCCATCTCATGAGCGCGACGGTTCGGTTCGGGGCGCGCACGTCGTCGGCCGCGACCGCCTTCCGCCGATCGTTCGCAACGCCCGTCGCCGCTGCCATCACCGTTATCGTGGCGGCCATCGCGGCGGCGATCGTGATTCCGTTAGCGCGTTGGGCGTTCGTGCACCCCACGTGGTCGGGCCCCGCCGACGACTGCCGCCGCGCCGCCGGCGGCGCGTGTTGGGCGTTCATCGGACACAAGGCCGGCTTCATCCTGTTTGGACTCTACCCGGTTGCCCAACGGTGGCGCCCGGGACTGGCGGCCACCGTGCTCGTCGCGCTCGTGGTGTGCACGGCCATCCCGCGGTACTGGACCAGGTGGCTGCTCGCCGCGTGGGCCGCGGGACTCGCGCTGGCGTTCCTCGTCATGCACGGCGGCATCGGCCTCACCGTGGTGCCCACGCAGCAGTGGGGCGGCCTGCCGGTCACGATCATGCTCACGGCGCTCGGGCTGGCCGGCGGGTTTCCCACCGCCATCGTGCTCGCGTTAGGCCGCCGCTCGAAGCGCCCGCTGCCGCGCGCCGCGGCCGGCGCCATCGTCGAGGTGGTGCGCGGCGTACCGCTGATCGCGGTGCTCTACGTGGCCGTCCTGGTGTTTCCCCTCGCGCTGCCCACCGGACTCAGCGTCGACAAGCTCGCATTGGCGCAGGCCGCGGTGATCGTGTTCGCATCGGCCTACCTGGCCGAAGCGGTACGCTCGGGACTCCAGCTCGTCCCGCCCCGCCGCCTCGACGCTGGCCTTGCGTTAGGACTCGGCTGGTGGCAGACGATGCAGCGCATCGTGCTGCCGGAAGCGCTGCGAACCGTGCTGCCATCGTTCATCTCGATCGCGGTCGGATTCTTTCAGGACACGAGCCTCATCGTCATTATCGGGCTCTTCGACCTCCTCAATACGGCGAGATCGGCCGCACAAGATCCGAACTGGCTCGGCTTCTACACCGAGGCGTTCGTGTTCGTGGGCGCGATCTATTTCTGTGGCAGTGCTGCGCTATCGCGGTACGGACTGTGGCTCGAGCAGCGCATGGCACGCACGCATCCCGGTGCGCACGTGCCGCGTCCGCTGTCCATCACCGCGGCAGCGCCACCGGAGTAACGGTCGGCGCCGGCAGCTGCGCGATGGCCGTCCGTAATTTGGGCAGCTCCGTCGTGATGATGTCGTTCAGCTTGCCGATCGTCGCAACGAGGTGCCGCTTCGACTCCTCGAGCGCCAGCTGCTCCGACTCCGTCGGCGTCGCCGACGAGGCCTCGATCCCGCCTAACAGATCGTAGGCGTTGCCGATCGCCGTGCCGTACGATTCGCCGAAGCCCCGGTGCACCGCGGCGAGCAGCGTCGACACGTGCTTCACCACGCTGTCCGCCGCCGAGTTCTGGCGATGGCCAACGAGGGCCTTCGCACGCGCGACTTCGGAGTCGACTTCCGACAGCGCCTTCTTCCCATCGCGGAAGGCACGCGTGAGTGAATCGATCGCCGCGCTCATGTCTTCGCGCGCACGAAGCGCATCGGCCGTGGTGACGGCGGCGCTGTCGCGACGCACCTGCACCACCTGCGTGAGCGTGCTGCCGTTGGCGAGAAGACGGACCGTGTAGTCGCCGGGCACCACGTACGGGGCGCGCGGAGCGCCGTAGAATCCGGAGTCCTCCGGCGTCGGCGCAAACGCATACTCCGTGTGCAGGTCCCAGAGCACGCGGTGCATCCCCGGGGTGCCGGGACCGGAGAGATCGCGCACCGTGCCGCCGGCGGCGTTCGCGATCTCGATGCGCACGGTCGAGTCGTGCTTGGCCGCGGAGTCGGCCACGCGGTACGTAATCAGCGCGCCGACCGGCGTGTTAGGCGACAAGAACTGGCGCACGCCCGCGAGAGGCTGGTCGCGCCACTGGTAGTACTCGGTGGCGGCGCGCATCGGGAACAGCTGCGCGGTGTGTTTGACCATCGCGGAATCCTCGAGCGCGCGGATGTCGTCGAGGATGATCACGCTGCGGCCGTACGTGCCTAAAATGAGATCGTTGGTGCTGTCATCGACGAGGATGCGATCGACCATCACGCGCGGCAGCGAGCCGCCCGGAAATTGCCAATGGCGGCCGCCGTCGAACGTCCAGTACAAGCCGAACTCGGTGCCGGCGAACAGCACGTCGCGATTGCGCGGATCTTCGGTGAGCGTCTTGACCGGCGTGCCGGCCGGAAGATCGCCGGCGATCGACGTCCAGCTCGCGCCGCCGTCGGTGGTCTTGAACACGTACGGCGCGAGATCGTCGTCGTAATGTCCGTCAAAGGTGACGTACGCGGTGCGCGCATCGAAGCGCGACGCGCGCACGGCGCTCACCCATCGCGGCGCGCGCAGATGAAAGCGCGGCGTGATGTTGGTCCAATGCGCTCCGCCATCCGTGGTCATCTGCACGTTGCCGTCGTCCGTGCCGACATAGATCGTGCCCGCGGCGCGCGGCGATTCGCTGATCGTCGTGATGTTGCCGTAGAGACCCGTCCCGTCGTCGCGCGACGGCGTGGTGCTGTCGCGCAGCGGGATGCCATCGCCCAGGCTCGCCTTCTTCCAGTCCTTTTGGTTCCGCGTGAGATCGGGGCTCAGCACCTTCCACGTCGTGCCGCGATCCGCCGTGGCCAGGAGCTTGTTCGCGCCGTAGTAGTACGTGTGCGGATCGTTAGGCGAAACGAGGATGGCGGTGTTCCAGTTGAAGCGGTACGGCTCGGCCGTGTCCGGCGAGACCGGGGTGATGCGCCGCTCCTCCTTCGTGACGAGATCCACCACGTATCCGCGCCCATTCTGCGAATTGGTGTACACGAAGCGCGGCTCCGTCGGATCGACCGCCACCTGAAATCCGTCGCCATACTCGAGAAACGTGACGTCGACGTCCGTGAGCGCGCCGCGCGAATGCGTACCGCTCGGGAACGCGAACGTACCCAGATCCTGCAGACCGCCGTAGATCCAATACGGATCACGATGGTCGACGCCAATGTCGTAGAGTTGCCCGATGGGCAGGTTGTTGATGTAGTCCCAGTGGCGCGCGCCGTCGTACGTGAACCACACGCCGCCGTCGTTGCCCAGCATCATGTGGTCGGGCTGATGCGGATCGATCCAGAGCGCGTGGTTGTCGGGATGGATGCGCACGTTGATCGAATCCTCCGTGAACGTCTTGCCGCCATCGATCGACACGTGCAACTCGGTGAGGGGCACCCACACCTTGTTCGCGTTCGTCGGGTCGACGCGAATCTGCCCATAGTAGTTGCCACGCTCGTCGAGGCGGTTCTGGCGCGTCCACGTGGTGCCGCCGTCGGTGGAGCGGAACACGCCGCCGTCCCGGTTCTCGATCACGGCGTACACGGTGCGCGGATCGCTCTTCGCGATCGCGACGCCGATGCGCCCGGTGTTGCCCGTGGGCAGTCCGTTAGTCAATCGCGTCCAGGTATCACCGCCATCGAGCGAGCGCCAGAGACCGCTGCCGGGACCGCCGCCCACGAAGCCAAAAGCTCGGCGTCGCCGCTCGTACGTCGCGGCGAACAGCGTATGGCCATCGTCCGCCATCGCGACATCGATGACGCCGGTGTTCGCATCCACGCCCAACACCTTCTTCCACGTGGTGCCACCATCTTTGGTGCGATACAGTCCGCGTTCGTCGTTAGGCCCGAACAGGTGGCCGGCCGCGGCGACGAACACGATGTTCGGATCAAGCGGGTCGATCACGACGCGGCCGATGCTCTGTGTCTCGCGGAGACCCATGTACTGCCACGTGGTCCCGCCGTCGAGCGACCGATACACGCCATCGCCGAACGTGGACGTCTGGCGATTGTTCGCCTCGCCCGTTCCCACCCATACGATGTTGCGATCGCTCGGCGCGATGGCAATGTCGCCAATGGAGAGGTCGCTGCCGGACTGGTCGAACACCGGATCCCAGGTGACGCCGTTGTTGCGGCTGCGGAACACGCCGCCGCTCGCCGTGCCCACGTAGATGATGCGCGGATCATCGGCGACGGCCTCGATGTCATCGACACGCCCGCCGAATGATGCCGGGCCGATGGCGCGCCACGCGGAGTCGGGCCATGCGGCGGACTGAGCGGCGATCGGGGCCGAACATATGCCTAACAGCACAACGGTGCCGGCGACGATCGCCGGCACCCGCATGTGGAAGTCCATCATTGGTGGAACATGCCTCCTTTGGGGAGTCCGTCGAGGAGCGGCTCGAGCGGCCGCACCTCGATGGCGCCGGTCGTGGACGGATCGCCATCCGTGCCCGGGTTGCCGCCCTTGATGATGGAGCGCGGCTTCCCGTTGATCTGCCAACTGTACACGTAGCGGCCCTCGGTGAGCGGAAGCGTGACCACCCACTTGTCGCCTTCGCGCGTTGCCGGCACCGAGTCCAGCGTGAAATCGCCGACGATTGCGACGGACGTATCGCCGGCGGCTCGCGACACCGGCAACTCGAGCCGCACGTGTTGTCCCCAATGCCGCTGCAACAGCAAGTGATGATTCGGATCGACGTGCACGGCGGTCACCGAGTCCGACCGGCCGAGCGACACGGTGTCGGCGCGCGTCGTTAGGCGAATGGTGCGGTGTACAGTGCCACCATCCGCCAGCGTGAGCGCGATGTCCAACGGCAGGTCGAACGGCGGCGTGGCCTGCACCTGCGACACGATCAACTCGTGCCCCTGCACCTCCGCGCGCACATCGGGCACGACCTTTTCCGAGAACCACGGCATCGCGAACGACGTGAGGTCCCGCTTGGCAGCGTGCGACATCGCGGCGATCAGCTCCTGGTAGCCGGCGGGTTTGCCGTCGACCTGGCGCTGCACGTACTCGCGAATGCCGCGGTCGAATGCGGCGTCGCCCAACATCTCATCGAACATGTGGAAGATCCACGCGCCCTTCGAGTAGTGGACGCTGCCGTTGTCGGGATTGCCGAGGATGCTGATGCGATCCTCGGAGCCGAGCATGTAGCCGTTGCGCAAGCGGTTCCAGTAATCCTGCTCGACCGAATCGCCGTACATCGCGCGCAGCATCACCGACTCGGCGAACGTGGCCCAGCCTTCGCGCAGCATGTTGGCGGCGGATCCGGTGGCGTTCATGGTCCACGCGTGCGACACTTCGTGCGCGAACACGAACGACGGGCCGCGAATGCCTAACTCTACAAGCACGTCGGCCTTGCTGCCCGAGACGACGGCGTCGGTCATGCGGACCATGAAGCCGCGCGGGCCGAGCCCGCGGTCCTCGACGGCGGCGATGTACGGCGGATACGGTCCGCCGAAGCGCGCGTTGAGGACGCTGTCGATCGGCCGCAGCGCGGCGGCCAGCGAATCGTGCGAGAAGTGGAACGCCGGCGTGGTGAACGTCACGAACTGCACGCCGCGCACGTCGGTGCTCACGGGGCGCCAGTCGCGATCGTAGATGAGACTCAGGAGCCACGTGGGATACGTGCTCTGACCGATGACCGTGCGCACGCCGCCGGCCACGGTGTCGTGCTGCGGCAGCGTCGTGGTCAAGTAGTACTCGGCCGGCACGTGCACCGTAATCGTGGCGGGGCCGAGGTCGTTCGCGCTGTTGTAATCGAAGAACGGATGCCAGGCGTCGGTGTTGTGGAAGGCGCCGTACGCAGGCATCGAATCGCCGGCCGCCGCCGCGACCTCGTGCGACGGGCGGCTGCTGTCGCGCAGCCAGTACGAGAGCGTCAGTTGGGCATTGTGGCGTTTGGGCGCCGCCATCCAGAGCACGCCGCCGCCTAACGACCAGACGACCGAGTCGCCGTCCACGCGCAACCGCGTGATCCGAACGTCGTTGTTGAGCCGGACCGCCAGGCCGTAGTCGCTGCCCACGACGATCGAGATCGTGTCCTCGACGTGGATGTCGCGACCCGGCGCGAGCTCGACGTGCAGCACCTGCCCGTGGATGTAGTCGAGCGTATCGATCGGGAGCTGGCGCGCGATGTGCCAGCCGCCCGCGCCCGGCACGGCCTCGTAGAAGCCGGAGAAATGCCGCACGAGGTTGGTTTCATCGCCGCCGTTGCCCGCCTTGACCGTGCCGGTCAGCAGCAGCACCGCGCGTTGGGCGCCCTGCCACACCACGCGCCGGGTGTTCGCCTCACGGGCCATCTTCCGTTGGACAGCCGCGTGCATCACGGCGCGGCTCAGTGAGTCGGGGTCGACGCTGTCGAACGCCGCGAGTGATCCGCCGACGAATGCGTTGAGGAACACTGCTCCGAGCGAATCCGGCGTGGGGGCGCCGACCTTGCCGGCCGCGACCG
>JACZCV010165743.1_pt1 | contig 12167 bp, 12 predicted proteins | sample 8641841 | NCBI WGS metagenome assembly JACZCV01 (sample SAMN15324606, study PRJNA640507) | soil metagenome | isolation source: monocropping sugarcane control | place: China: Luxin town, Laibin City, Guangxi Province | collected 2019-07-25 | depth 10cm m
GCGCGCGCAGGGCCACGAGCACGTGATAGAGCAGGTCGGCGGCTTCGGCGGCCCCTCGGTGGGCGTCGCCGGCGCCTAACCCGAGGACGAGCTCGGCGCATTCCTCGCCCAACTTCTTGAGGCGGAGGTTCCGGTCGGCGAGGAGCCTGCGCGTGTAGGTCGGGTGCTCGGTGTCGGCCGTCTGCGCGCGCGTGGCGATCACGGCATCGAGGGCCGACAGCGTGCCCGCGCCAAGGGCGTCGTCGCCGAAGCACGACTCACGGCCCGTGTGACACGACGGACCAGCGGGTTCCACGCGCGCGAGCACGGCGTCGCCGTCGCAATCGGCGGACAACGACACGACGCGCTGCGTGCTGCCGCTCGTCAGGCCTTTGTGCCACAGCCCGCGGCGCCGGGAATGATAGTGCAGCTCGCCGGTCGCTACGGTGTGCTCGAGCGCCTCGCGGTCGGCGAAGGCCACCATCAATACGGCGCCGGTCGACGCGTCTTGCGTGACGACGGTGACGAGGCCACCGCCCTTGGCGAAGTCGAGGGCATCGAGATCGAGGGCCGCGGTCATGCATCGGCCCCAGCGTTAGGCACGCCGAGGAGCGCGCGAGCGTCCGCGGCGAGCGCGGCATTCGTCGCGACGGCGCTGCGCCCGAACGGGGTAGGACGCCCGGCGCAATCAGTGAACACGCCGCCGGCTTCGCGGATCACCGGGAACAACGCGGCCGTGTCCCAGTCGGCGAGAATGCCGTCGAGCATTACCTCGGCGCGACCAGTCGCGACGAGCAAGTACCCGTAGCAATCGCCCCAGTCGCGCGCGACGGACGCGCGCGATGCAAGGCGGCGCCAACCGTCCACGCGCTCCGGCGTGCGCGAGAAACGCTGGTCCGTCGTGAGGACCGTGGCGTCGTCGATGCTCCATACGGTAGAGACGCGGCACCGGGCGCCATTCCACCACGCGCCGCGTCCGACCGCAGCGCACACGACCTCGTCCAGGGCAGGGAAGCTCGCGGCGCCGGCGACCACGTCGTCGCCCTCGCACACCCCGACCAGCGTGCCCCAGAGCGGGACACCGCGCACGAACGACTTGGTGCCGTCGATCGGGTCGATGATCCAGCGGCGCCGCGCTTCATGCCTAACGGCACCCAGCTCTTCGCCCAGCACGCCATCGTCGGGGAACCGCGTCCGGATCCAGTCGCGCGCGCAATGCTCGGCCGAACGGTCGGCGATGGTGACGGGCGAGCCGTCTGCCTTCCGTTCGACCGTGAGCGCCGAGTTGAAATGGCGGAGTGCGACCGCGCCCGCGGCGCGGGCCACGTCGGCAACGGCTTCGAGTAGCAGCGATCGCTCGTCGCTCATGCGGCATCCCGGATGAGAATGGCGCGGGCCGCGAGTGCCCGCTTGATCGTAGCGATCGTAATCTCGCCGTCGTGCACGACGCCCGCGATGAGCGCCGCGTCGGCGGCGGTGTGCGCGAACACGTCGCAGATGTGGCCGGAGGTGCCGGCGCCGCCCGACGCGATCACGGGTACGGTGACCGCATCGGCTACGGCGCGCGTCAGATCGAGGTCGTAGCCGGTGCGCGTACCGTCGCGATCGATGCTGGTGAGCACGATCTCGCCGGCGCCGCGGTCGGCGCATTCGCGCGCCCACGCGACCGCGTCGCGTCCGGCCGGCGTCAAGCCGGCGCGCGTGAACACGTCCCAGCGGTGGCCCGTACGCCTGGCGTCGATGCTCGCCACGACACACTGGGCGCCGAAGCGCCGGCTCAGTTCCGTTAGGAGCGCGGGGTTGGCGACAGCGGCGGAGTTGACGGCAACCTTGTCGGCGCCGGCGCGCAGCGCACGCGCGGCATCGTCCACGGACCGGATGCCGCCGCCGACGGTGAGCGGTACGAACAATCGCTCGGCGGTTAGGCGGACGGATTCGAGCAGGGTCGCGCGGTCGTCGACGGTGGCGGACACGTCGAGGAACACGAGCTCGTCTGCGCCGGCGGCTTCGTAGCGTGCGGCGAGCGAGGCCGGGTCGCCGACATCGCGCAGGTCAGCGAACTGGACGCCCTTCACGACGCGGCCTCCGGTGACGTCCAGGCAGACGATGACGCGTTTGGCGAGCGTCATGGCGTCACCTCGAGCGACACCGCGCCCTTTGTGCCTAACGGAGCGCCGCCGCCGGCCATCGCGTCGCGGAGCGCGAGGCCCAACGCCTTGAAGGCGGCTTCGACGACGTGGTGGCGGTCGCGGCCGCGCAGCACGCGCACGTGCAGCGTCGCGCGCGCGTGCTCGGCGAACGAGCGCATCCAGTGCTCGTACCGCATGCTCGGCAGCGGACCTTGGTAGTACGAGCGGCCGCCGGCGTCGAGCACACATTGCACGAGCGCATCGTCCATCGCCACGGTGCGCTCGCCGAATCGCGCCGCCGTCTCGACCCGGCACGACGCGACGGCGGCGCCGGGGGCGATGGCCACGTCCTCGCTCACGTGGTGTGGAAGATCGCCGCAGGCATCCACGCGCAGGCCGATGCGCGCGTAGCGGGCGAGCGTCAGCAGCATGTGGTCGAGAAAGGGAATCGTCGTCGAGATCGCCGTGTCGTTTTCGTTGGTCGTGAGCTCGACCAGTATGGTGGTCTCGCGCGTCTGTCGTCGGACGGTGGTCATTCGCAGAATTCCTCGGCGACGGCGCGTGCGTCGAGCGCGCCGGTGTAGAGTGCCATGCCGACCACGGCGGCGCGTGCGCCGGCGGCGGCGAGGCAGCGGAGATGCTCCATGGTCGCGATACCGCCGGACGCGACTACCGGGACGGTCGCGACGCGCACGATATCGGCGACGAGCGGGAGATCCGGGCCGGTGAGGCGGCCTTCGACGTGCACGGCCGTGACGAGCATGCCGCCTAACGGAAGGTCTGTGAGACGGCCGGCGACCTCCGCGATCGGGAGCGGCAGCCGGCGGGCCCAGCCGTGGGTCACCACGGTGCGGTCGCGGACGTCGACGGCGACGACGATCCGGTTCGGATAGCCGGCGGCCAGCTCCTCGAGCCACGCGGGTTCCTCGAGCGCGCGCGTGCCGACGACAACGCGGTCGGTGCCGGCGGCGAGCAGGTCGCGCGCCGCGTCCGTCGTGCGTACGCCGCCGCCGATCTGGAACGTGGCGGCCCCGTGCGCGAGCAGGGCATCGATGCGGTCGCGGTTTTCGCCGGTGCCTAACGCTGCGTCCAGGTCGACTACGTGGATCCGGCGGAATCCGGCGTGTACCCAGCGGTGCAGGGCATCGAGCGGATCGGCGATGCGGATGCGCTCGTCGTCGAACGAGCCGCCCACGAGCTGGACGCACGCGCCGTCGCGAATGTCGATCGCGGGCATCGCGATCATCGCGCGGCCTCGGCGAGAAAGGCGCGCACGAACGCGACGCCGGCGGCCGAGCTCTTCTCGGGATGAAACTGGACGCCGAGTGTTCGCCCAACGCGGGCAGCGGCCGGGAAGCGATCGGTCTCGTGCGTCGTCCACGCGATCACCGCCCTATCGTTCGCAGGCCGACACGCAAAACCGTTCGCAAAGTAGGCGCGAGCGAGCGGTGCAGCGCAGAACACTGGATCGCTCGCATCGTCGATGCTGTTCCATCCGATGTGCGGGACGCGGACAGCCGCGACGCGCGTCACGTGCCCCGCGAGGACGCCAAGTCCGGGGCCGGGGCCTTCGGCACTCGACTCGAAGAGCAGCTGCATGCCGAGGCAAACGCCGAGTGTGGGCAGGCCGCCGCGAATGGCATCGCACATCGCGGCGCGTGCCGGCGCGAGTCGCTCGGCTGCCTGCGCGAAGTTGCCGACGCCCGGCAGCACGAGCACATCCGTATCGAGGGCGGCGAGTGGATCGGCTTGCACGCAGAGCGAGACCCCATCGTCCGACAGCGCCTTGGCGAGCGAGTGGAGGTTGCCCGCTCCGTAGTCGAAGATCGTGACGCGCGTCATGGCAGCACCTCGCGGAGCGCGCCTAACGCACGCTCGAGGAGCGGCCACGGGCCGATCGTGATCCGGATCGCGCTCCCGTGTGTGGCGGCGAGCGGCGTGCCGGCTGGTGCCGCCAGGTTCTCGAACGGGCGGACCGCGACGCCCCGGGCGCGTAGCGTGAGAGCGACCTCCGCCGCGTTCGCTATGGGCGCGAGCACGAAGTTCGCACGCGACGGCAGGCACTCGATGCCCACCGCACACAGCGTATCGGTAAAGCGCGCGCGCAGCGAGACGACGGCATCCACGTGCTCCCGCACCCAGGGGAGTCCAGCGCCTAACGCAGCGATCGCTGCGCGCGCCGCGATGGCGCTCACCTTGTACGGCCCGCGCGATTTCTCGACTGCCGCGACGAGCTCGGGTGCGCCGATCGCGTAGCCGATGCGGAGCCCGGCCAGTCCGAACGCCTTGGACATCGTGCGCGTGACCAACACGCGGTCGCTCTGCGTCGCCAGGTCCACCGCGCTCCCGCCGGCAAACTCGGCGTATGCCTCGTCAATGATGACGAGGCCGTTCGCCTGCGCGGCGATCGCGTCGATCGCGGCACGCGAGAGCGCGGTGCCGGTGGGGTTGTTGGGCGAGCAGAGATAGATGATCGCGGGATCGGTGGCGAGCAACGCATCGACGTCGGCGTCGTATGCTTGGGTCAGCGGGATCGGAACCGGCGTGAGCGCGTTCATACGCGCGAACACCGGGATCATGGGAAACGTGGGGTCGGGCAGGGCGATCCGGTCACCCGGCTCCGCGAACGCACGGATCGCCGAGTCGAGTACGTCGTCTGAGCCGCAGCCGGTCACGATCGATGTCGGATCGACGCCCACGTACTCGCCTAACGCTTGCTTGAGCGACTGCGCGTAGAGCTCCGGATACCGCGCCATGCCATCGGTCGCGGCGTCGCGCATCGCGCGCCCGGCGGCAGGCGGCACACCCCACAGGTTGGTGTTATCGCTCAGATCGACCGCGCACGGGCGCCGATCGGGCGCGTACAGCGACAAATCGGCATAGCTCGGCCTGGCGCGCGGGCCGGTGGTGTGGGTCGTCACGCGAGGCCTCCGGCGCGGAGCGCCGCGGCGGCGTGGCCCGGCAGTCCTTCACCGAGCGCGAACGCCGCGACATCGCCGGCGAGCGACGCCGCTGCGTTAGGCGAGACGCGCTGGTACGTGGTCCAGCGCACGAAGTCGAGCGGCGAGAGCCCCGAGTACGAGCGGGCCAGCCCGCCCGTCGGCAGCACGTGGTTCGCGCCGGTCATGTAGTCGCCGTACGCGACCGAGCTCGCAGCGCCGACGAACACTGTCCCGGCGTTTCGAATGCGAGACAGCGCGGCGTCGGGGTGAGCGACCGCGAGCAGGAGGTGCTCGGGCGCGTAGTCGTTGGCGAACGCAATCGCGCCGTCGAGCGACGCCGCGGAGAGCACTCCGCCGCTGGACGCGAGAGCGCGCGCGACGATGTCGCGGCGCGGCTGCGCCGGCACGATGGCCGCGAGTGCAGCCGTTAGGCGACGGGCGGTGTCGTCTCCCACGGCGACCGCCACGACGCACGCTCGGGCATCGTGCTCGGCCTGGCCCGCGAGCTCCATGGCGATCGCGTCGGCGTCACACGTGTCGTCCGCCAGCACGAGCAGCTCGCTCGGACCCGCGGGCGAATCGATCGCCACCGCGCCCGTCACCTGCAGCTTCGCCTCGGCCACATACGCGTTCCCCGGCCCGACGATTCGATCGACACGTGGAATCGACTCGGTGCCGTACGCCATCGCGGCGATCGCTCCAGCGCCGCCGGCAGCGAACACGCGGTCCACGCGCGCGATCGCCGCGGCCGCGAGCACGAGCGGAGACGGTCCGTTAGCACGCGGCGGTGAGCAGAGCACGACGTCGCCGACGCCCATGGCGCGCGCGGGCACAGCGCCCATCAACACGCTGCTCGGATACGCCGCGGTCCCGCCGGGCGCATACACACCGACTCGTGCTAACGGATCGGCCCGGCGCCCAACGATGACGCCCGGCTCCGGCTCGCACTCGACCGGCGCCGGTCGCGATGCGGCGTGCACGCACGCGATGTTGCGAGCCGAGCGGTCCATCGCACGCCGCACATCGGCGTCGAGGTCATCGAGGGCGCGCATCCAGCTCTGGCGCGGTATCTCGAGCGAGTCGAGCGACACGCCGTCGTAGCGTACGGCAAGGTCGCGCAAGGCAGCGTCGCCGCGTGCACGAACGTCGGCAATGATGGTTGCGACGCGCTCGCGAATCGCCGGATCGCTCGAGGTCGATCGATCGCACAATTGCCGATACGCCGCGGCGTCGAGGTCCGCGATGCGGCCGCGGTAGCGGAGCGCGAGCGTATTCATGGCATGAGCCTCTCGATGCGCGTGACGAGAATGCCCTCGGCGTCGAGCGCCTTGAGCTCGGCCACGGTGCGATAGACCAGCGACGCCGGTACGACCGCGTGCACCGCGACGTGCTCGCCGCTGTTCATGATGTCGACGACCGTTGGGCCGTTGAGGCCGGGGAGTACGCGCTTCACATCCGAGAGGCGTGTGCGCGGCACGTTGGCCATGAGGTATCGTTGACCGCGCGCGCGCAGCACCGAGTGCAGCGCACCTACCAGGTCCTCGAGTGCGCGCCGGTCGTCTCCGTTAGGCGCCGCGCCGCCCGTGGCGACGATCATGCGCGCCGACGACTCGAGGATGGTGGCGACCTGGTGCAGTCCGTTCACGCGCAGCGTGGAGCCCGTCGAGACCAGGTCCACGATCACGTCGGCAATCCCGATGTGCGGCGCGATTTCGGCGGCGCCGGATACCGGCACGATCTCGACGGTGCGCGATGCGCCGGCGAAGTAGCGCGCCGAAAGCCGCGGGAAGCTCGTCGCCACGCGCGCACCGTGCGGGATGGCATCGATCGAGTTTATGGCGCTGCTGTCGGTGGCAGCGACCACGAGCCGGCATTTGCCGAACTCCAGGTCGGCGAGCGTGCAGAGCGCGCGATCGGACTCGGCGATGAGATCGGCGCCGGTGATGCCGGCGTCCGCCGCACCGTCGGCGACGAATTCGGGGATGTCCTGCGCGCGCACGAAAATGGCCTCGAAGAGATCGCCGAGCATCGAGGTGAGCGCGCGGTCGTCGCGGGCGCGCACGTCGACACCGGCGTCGCGGAAGAGCTCGCGCGCGTCGTCGGCCAATCGGCCTTTGTTGGGCAATGCGATACGGAGCACGGGGTGTTCGTTGGGCAATAAAAAAAGGCCCGTCCGGACTGGACGGGCCGCAGCGTGGCGTGAGTGGTGAATGCTTACCGCATCATCCGCATACGCGCCTCGCCCCGACCCGTAAGGCCGTGGTGATGAAGCACGTGGTGGTGGATGACGCGAGCAAGCTGCATGCGACCAACATATTGCGTGTGCACACGGATGTCAAATTGTCAGCGGCGCGGCTCGCGGCTCGGTGTCTCGAGGCGAAACGTCCGCGCCATGAATCGTGACACGCCGGTGAGATCATACCCCGCGGCGCGATACGCGATATATCCGTCGGGACGAACCACGTACTGAGCGCCGCCGTGTGCGCCGAGCAGCGCGAGTGCCGATGCGTTGCCGGACACGATGTCCGACGGAGTCCCGTTGGATATGTGCCGGACGAACAGCAGGTCGTCATACGCATGCAACAGCGCGGCCAGGCGCGCGCCATCCCACGCATCCGGATCGCCGCACAGCACGAGCACGAGCCCAGCGTTGACGGCGGCACGCTGCAGAACGGTGGGCTGGCCGTCCAGCGTTAGGCGGATATCCGGCAACCGGGCTCCCGCGGGAGGACCGCCGCGGAGCCGGGGCGTGCCCTCTTCGACGATCGCGCTCGCGCGATATCGGATCGCAAGCTCAGATACGAACCGAAAAACAGCCGATCGCGGCCACGTTCCCTTCATGGCGAGCGCGAGCACGCGCGGCAGAAGGAGGTTACGGAACCGCGACACGACGCGGCCAGCGGACATCGCGCGCGTCACCATCCCGAACACGCGATCGGTGTATCGCAGAAGAAACCGCCCGACCGGCCACCGCTCGGACTCGTACGTGTCGAGCAGCACGTCGTTTGCGGCGCCTCGCACGACAAGCGCGAGCTTCCAGCCCAGATTCCACGCGTCTTGAATGCCCGTATTCATGCCCTGCGCCCCCACGGGAGAATGGATGTGCGCCGCGTCGCCGGCGAGAAAGACGCGACCCGCGCGATAGTGCGCGGTTTGCCGGTGGTGCAGCTGAAAGCGGGTCAGCCACGCGGGATCCCGCAACCGCACCGATCCCTCGGCCGGGGCATCGACCAGCGCCTGCAGCTCGCCGAGCGAGAGATCGGTCGTCATCGCGCCAGCATCGAGTCGATCGTTGGGCGCGACATGCGCCGACACCGCGATGACGCGCCACGTGGCCGGGTGGCCTAACGGAAAGAAGAGTGCGATCCCGCCGGCGCCGGCGAACGCGTTGATTGCGCCAGGCTCCAGCGGGCCGTCGGCCTCGATGTCGCCCAACGCAGAAACCTGCGGGTAGCTGCCGCCATCGAACGAGATGCCGGCACCTCCGCGAACTGCGCTATGCGCGCCGTCGCAACCGACCAGGTACCGCGTCCACACTCGCTCGGTGCCGCCATCCGCATGACGCAGCGTGCATTCGACGTCTTCGGCGCCGCCCGCAAAAGCGATGAGCTCTGTGCCGCGTTCGATCGTCGTGCCGGCCGACGTCAGGTAGTCGATCAGAACGTGCTCGGTCTCCTCCTGCGATACGAAGAGAATGTATGGGTAACGCGTGTCGAGGCCATCGAGCTCTCCCAGTTGCACGCCGGCGATTGAACGGGCGCCCGCGTGCACGACCACACGGGTGCTCGTTCGCCCGCGCGCCGCGAGGGCATCGCCCAGGCCAATCGCATCGAGGCACTCGAGCGTTCTCGCCTGCACACCCAGGGCACGTGATTCGTGTGCGCGATCCTGCGAGCGGTCGATGATTCGGTAGCGCGTGCCGAACCGCTGCAGTTGCGCAGCGAGCGCCAGACCGGTTGGTCCGGCGCCGACGATGAGGACGTCGGGGGAAACGGCGCTCATGCGGGTCACCCAGACGGCGCACCGCGGCCATGATCCAACGGATATGCCGGTGATGCACGTGCCTGGGTGCCTAACGCACGTGGGCGACCAGCCACCGAGCTCACGGAATGTGGCCCCCGTGATGACCGCCGACGGTGAGATGACGGATGACGATTAGCGCGATCGCGATGATCCCAAAGACGGACGCCCAACGCCATGTGCTGGTGATGGATCCCTTGTAGGATCCCACACTCTGCTCTTGCTGCTTGCGCAATCCATAGGGAGTCACGCCACGCGGTTTGTAGACTGACAAGGTCGTCGCCGCCAGCAACGCCAGGAGCGCCGCTCCGGCGTCGACCTCGAGTTGCACCCTGAGCGCATGGAGATCGGCATTGGACAGTGTCCTCACGGCTGCCACGCTCGCTATACGATCGGCCGGATGCATATGCATGAGCAACAGGGCGGTTGCGAGCACCGTGATCAGGAGCTTCGACACGACCCAATAGTGCCGGAACACGCCCCATGTGGTGCCTAACGCTTCGATGAGGCCGGTCAGCAGCGAAGCCAAGCACAAGGGAACGATGACGTACCAGCCGCTCAGGTCCATCGCGACGTAGACGGCACGCACGCGCTCTGAATCCTGGCTCGTGAGGCCCGTCACCGCCAGAGCCAGGAAGACGCCGACCGCGCCGAACCAGCCCACGGAGAACGTGACGTGGGCGATGAGCGCGACCTTTCGAATATTCGGAGGCATGATCATGCGTGGGCGTGCCTCATGTCGGTATCGCGCGAGACCCCATCGTTACGGGAGGAAATGGACCCTTCGCGCACGCGGCGCCAGACTCGGCGTAGTAGGATTGTACTGAACAGCATGTATCGTGTCAATACACAGTGTCTCGTTGTGGCCATCGGTATATTGGGACATGCCGAAACTGTGGAACGACACGATCGAGGCCCATCGGCGCGACGTCCACGACGCGATCCTGAACACCGCGGCGGCACTCGTGGCCGAGCACGGAGTGCGATCGGTGACGATGTCACAGATCGCCGAAGAGACCGGCATCGGGCGTGCGACGCTGTACAAGTACTTCCCGGACGTCGAGAGCATCCTGATTGCGCGGCACGAACGTCAGGTCAGCCGCCACCTCAAACATCTCGCCGAAATCCGGGACCAGGCCCGCGATCCCGGTGAACGACTCAAAGTTGTGCTCGAAGCGTTCGCACTCATGTCCCACGAGCACCACGACGCCGAGCTCGCTGCGCTCGTGCACCGAGGTGAGCACTTCGAGCGAGCGCAGCGCCAACTCGGCAACTTGGTCCAGGCTCTGGTGATCGAGGCCGCCGCGGCGGGCGTCATCCGCAGCGATGTCGCGCCTAACGAGCTGACGAGCTACTGTCTCCACACCGTCGCGGCGGCGCGCGATCTGGCGTCCGAGGCCGCGGTTTTCCGGCTCGTGATGCTCACGCTGGATGGATTACGCTACCGTGAACCCACGCGACCGAAGGTTGCACGGCCGGCCACCGCATCGGCAAAACCGACGCGCGGCCATCGGCACCGCTGACCCGGACCGCGCGACGGCCAAGACGATCGCGTAGCATGCGCAACGTCGGACTCGACATGATCCTGAAGAGCGTCACTGCACTTGTCGCCACATTGTCACTTCTCGGCGTATCGTTAGCGCGTTATCAGACGCGCCGAGGTTCCGCGGCGGGATGGCTCGTGTTAGGCTGCGCTTCTTTTGTCCTGGTCGCCGCAACGCACGTGCTCGAGGCACTCGACCTCCTGCCGGCAGCGGGTTGGGGTCAGCCGCGCAGCGTTGGCCACTATACGGATCTCGCCGCCGCCTGCCTGGGCATCGCATGCGTCCTGGCGGCACTCGCGGTTCGCCTGACGCGCCCGAGGAGTGGGTGACTGCACCGCGGTACGGCGTCAGGGCAACGACGTGATCCGGCGCGGCACCAGCGTGCCGAACCAGGTACTGGCAGACGCCTTGTTCAATCGAAAAATCTTGATATATTGCGGGTGTGACCGCAGCCGCTTCCAGCATCCGTCGAGCAACCGAGCTCTTTCATGCGCTGTCGGACGACACGCGTCTTTCCATTGTGGAGATGCTCCAGGATGGCGAGCGCTGCGTGTGCGAGTTGCAGGACGCACTCGACGCCGCCCAGTCCCGATTGTCGTTTCACTTGAAAGTGCTCAAGGACGCGGGGCTGGTGATCGATCGGAAGGAGAGCCGATGGGTGTACTACGCGTTGAATCCAGACGGGATCGCCGAGCTCGAAGAGGCGGCAGCCAGGCTCAAGCCGCCTCGGCGTGCCTTGCGCGTACGTCGTCCATCGGGATGCTGCGACTGACGCCGGTGTCGTGCCTAACACATCAATATTTTTTGATCAACCAGGAGCGATTGATGACGCGCGATGAAGCGAGGCTGCCAACCGGACTCGACTCTCTTCGCGACGTGGTCCGCGAGCGCTACGCCAACGTCGCGAAACACGTTGCCGAGGGTGCAGCCAGCGTGCCCTGCTGTGGGGAAGCGGGCTCGTCCGGTTGCTGCGGCTCCACGAGCGAAACATGGGATCCCATCACGTCCGATCTCTACGATGCAGCGCAGACGGCCGGATTGCCGGCGGAAGCGCTGCTCGCATCGCTCGGATGCGGCAATCCGACCGCGCTCGCCCAGCTGCACGAAGGCGAGATCGTACTCGACCTCGGCTCCGGCGGCGGCATCGATGTGCTCCTCTCGGCCAAGCGCGTCGGAACAACGGGGAAGGCGTACGGGTTGGACATGACGGACGAGATGCTGGCGCTCGCGCTCGAGAACAAAGCGAAGGCCGGGGTGGCGAACGTCGAGTTCCTCAAAGGGCACATCGAGTCGATTCCGCTCCCATCGGACACGGTGGACGTCGTCATCTCGAATTGCGTGATCAACCTGTCGGGCGACAAGCGGGCTGTTCTGGCCGAGGCATATCGCGTGCTGAAGCCCGGCGGGCGATTTGCGGTGAGCGATGTGATCGTGCGCGGCGGCCTTCCCGATGACGTAACGGCCAGCATGCCGCTCTGGACCGGCTGCGTGGCCGGCGCCTTAGAGGAACAGGAATTCATCGCCCTCCTAACGGAGATCGGCTTCGAGCACGC
>JACZCV010038799.1_pt1 | contig 12118 bp, 11 predicted proteins | sample 8641841 | NCBI WGS metagenome assembly JACZCV01 (sample SAMN15324606, study PRJNA640507) | soil metagenome | isolation source: monocropping sugarcane control | place: China: Luxin town, Laibin City, Guangxi Province | collected 2019-07-25 | depth 10cm m
CCTCTACGGAGGCGGTCACCGTGCCGATGGTCTGCGCCACGCGGCGCGCCTCGGCGGCCTGACGCAGCAGATCGCCGAATCGCGTTTCAGCCGCTTCCATCCGCGCGTGCAAGCCGTTGCCGCGGTCCTGCGCCTGCGCCAGCCCCGACTCGATGTCGCCTAACCGACGCTGCATCGCGTCCATCGCCGTCGCGCGGCCCTCGAGCGCATCCATGGACGCCGATACCTGCGCCAGCTTGTCGCGCAGCAACTCGGTGCCCGGACGCATGTGGTCGAGCTCCGCCAACAGCTCGCGCGTCGCGCGCAGCTTCACGTCCGCGTCGGCCAACCACTGATCGGTCTGGGCCTGACGCTGGCGGAGGCGCGTCATCTCCTCGTACGACAGGCGTACCTGCTCGAGACCATCACGAATCGATTCGTGCGTCCCATTGAGCGTCCCCAGATCGCGGAACACCGACTCGACCACGGGCTTGAGCCCCTCGACGCGCTCCATCCGCTGCGTCATGTCGCTCAAGTTGCTCTCCAACCCGCCAACGTCGTCGCGCACCGCGCGCAACCGGTCGGCCTGCGCCGTGATCCGCTGGATGTCCTCGGCCAGATCACCCACCTGTTCGGCCAGACCGCGCGACAGCGCTTCGGTCTCGGCCAACGTGCGGGCTGTAGAATCGAGGTTCGTCAGCCGGGACTCGCAATCCTTCAATGCGGTGCGCAGCTCGACGATGCGCTCGCTCACCGCATCGAGGCTCCGATTCTCCAGCTCGAACCGCTCGGCGCTCGATTTCATCTCGTCGCGTAGGCCGGACAACGCCCGCTGCGCCGCCTGCTCGGTTTCCTCGAGCGTCCGCTGTTGCGCGGAGATCTCGTCGGCGCGCGACAGTACAGTAGTGTGGAGCGATTGGACGGAGGCGAGCTTGGCCTCGAGCGCGGTCACCGCCTGCGCCTGCTCCTCCTGACGGCGGATCGCGCTCTCGACCTGCGGCCGGAGCGACAAGACCTCGGTGGTCTGCGCCGCCGCCCGCTCGACAGCCTCGCGCTGCTGCTCGAGCACGGCCGTCTTCTGCGCCACTTGCTCGGCGATCGCTTTGAGCACACCCAGCTGATGCTGCGCGTCGGGGATCCCTCCCGCGATTCGAAGCAGCGCGTCCAACGCCTCCTGGGCAGTCGCCGCCCGCCGCTCCACAACCTCGACCTTCGTCACCGCCGCCTGCGACCGCTGCTCGACACCCTCGAGACGCGACGCCGCATGCTTCTGCGCGTGCAGCGCATCGTCGTGCACGGCACGCAGACGACCGAGGCTCTCGCCAAGCTCGCGAAGCTGGGCATTCGTCGCCTCGGACTCACGCCGCATTGCAGCAAATTGCGGTTGGATCGCAAGGAATTGCTCCAGCTGTTCCCGCATCCCACTTGCATCATTGATCTTGCCCAAGAGCTCGGCGCTCGATTCGTGGAGGCGGGAAAGCTCCTCGTCCGCGCTCGTGATCTTGGCAGAGTTTGCTTCGTGGGCCGACGCGAGTCGACCCGCGTGCTCTTCCACGGCCTTGAGCTGCGCCGAAGTTCGCTCGGCGACCTCGAGCGAGCGCTCGAGCCCGGAGATTCGCTCCTCCATCGCACCGAGCTCTGCCGCACGCTCGGCGACCGATTCGAGTCCGCGGAGCTGCTCCGCGGCCTTTTCGGCGCGCGAGACGAGGCCTAAGAGCGCGGCGCCGTCGTATCTGGGATTGTAGGTGGTTGCGAGCGGCGGCTGCTCCGCTTCACTGGTGGACTGACGCTTCTTGAAGGTGGGGAGCGTGATCATTCGCCGTCTCCTGCTCGAGATTCTCGATTGCGGACCGTCTGCGTTTTGCATGACGCGCTGCACGCACTCGGGTCACGATCACGCGCGATTCGCAACGATTCGGTCTCGGTCAGGTCATCCGACCCTCCCTCGCGCACGAGACGTGGCGTCTGCATCTTTTATCGCTCCATGTTCGAGTTCCAGTCGCGCCTCGCCAAGGGACTGTCGACCCGCTACTCGCTCGATCGCGAGCTTGGGCAGGGCGGGATGGCCGTGGTGTTCCTGGCGCACGATCTCCGACACGACCGCCAGGTGGCGCTCAAGGTTCTGCGACCGGAGATCTCTGCGGAAATCGGCGCGGAGCGGTTCCTCCGCGAGATCAAGCTCGCCGCCGGTCTCACGCACCCGCACATCCTCCCGGTGTTCGATTCCGGTGAAGCCGATGGCCTCCTCTTCTATGTGATGCCAAGCATGGAGGGACGGTCGCTGCGCGAGCGGCTGGTGAGAGATCGCCAGCTTTCTCTGTCCGACTCGTTGCGCATCGCGCGCGAGGTCGCGTCCGCGCTCGACTACGCGCACCGCCACAACGTCGTGCACCGCGACATCAAACCCGAGAACATCCTGCTGCACGAAGGCGCCGCTATGGTGGCCGACTTCGGCATCGGCAAGGCGCTGTCGGGGAACGCGGCGTCGCTCACGCAGACCGGTCTCTCGTTAGGCACGCCCGCGTACATGAGTCCCGAGCAGGCGTCCGGCGAGCTGGGCGCCGACGGCCGGAGCGATCTGTACTCGCTGGGTTGCGTGCTCTACGAGATGCTCACGGGCGAGCCGCCCTTTACCGGCATCAACGCACAGGCGATCATCGCCAAGCGGTTCGTGTCCCCCATTCCCAAGGTGCGCACCACGCGCGACGTGCCGGACGCAGTGGACACCGCGGTCACGCGCGCTCTGGCTCGCACGCCGATAGATCGGTACCCCACGGCCGCGGAATTCGCCGCCGCCCTGCGCACGCTGAGCAGAGACTCGGAGACCGGCGCGCAGCGAACGACCGGCGACGGCTACCGCAGTGTGACGAAAGCGATCGCGGTGCTGCCGCTGGCGAACATGAGCGCCGATCCGGAGAACGAGTACTTCGCCGACGGGATGACGGAGGAGATCATCAACGCGCTCGCCAAAGTGCCGGCCATGCAGGTGGCGTCGCGCACGAGCTGCTTCGCCTTCAAGGGCAAAGAGGTGGACATCCGCCAAGTGGGCGAGAAGCTGGGCGTCAGCTCGGTGCTCGAGGGCAGCGTACGCAAAGTCGGCAATCGGATTCGCATCGCGGCGCAGCTGGTGAACGTCGAGAACGGCTACGATTTGTGGAGCGAGACGTACGACCGCCAGCTCGAGGACGTGTTCGCGGTGCAGGACGAGATCGCGAAAGCGATCGTCGAGGCGCTCAAGCTCCGCCTAACGGAAGCGGAGGGGCCGCAGGTGGTCGTGCCGACGAAGAACCTCGAGGCGTACACGCTCTACCTCAAGGGCCGGTTCTTCTTCGTGAAGCTTTCCGAGCCCGCGTTGCGGAAGGCGCTCGATCTCTTCCAGCACGCGCTGCTGCAGGACCCCGGATTCGCGCGCGCGTACGCCGGGATCGCGGACGTGTGGTGCAATCTGGCGGACGATTGGGTGGCGCCCGACGATGCGTATCCGCGCGCCAAGGCAGCGGCGGAGCGCGCGCTGCAACGCGATCCGGAGCTCGCCGAAGCGATCACGTCGATCGGCAAGGTGCTGTGCTGGCACGAGTGGAATTTCGCGAGCGCGGAAGCGCAGCTCGCGCGCGCGGTGGGCTTGAGCCCCAACTACGCCGAAGCGCACTACGTGCACGGGACCGCGCTGCCGCTGGTCGGGCGCCTGGACGAGGCGATCCAGACGATGGCGCAAGCGCTCAAGCTCGATCCGCTGTCCATACACTACAGCGAGTGGTTGTCGCGATTCCTGCTCTACTCCGGCGATTACGATGGCGCGATCGCACAAGGTCTGCGCACGCTCGAAATGGACGAGGTCTGCATCCGTGCACCGCACTACATCGGATCGGCGCACCTTGCGTTAGGCGATGCGGCCAAGGCCCTCACCTGGTACCGGCGCGCCCAGGCGCTCGAGAAGTCGGTGCGCTCGTACGACGCGATGATCGTGCGCGCGCTCGCGGCGTTGGGCCAGCAGGACGAAGGCGAGGCGATCCTGGCGCGGCTGGAGGAGGAATCGCGTCACCAGTACATGCGGTCGGAGATCCTGGCGATGGGGTACGCCGCCGTGGGCGATCTCGACCGCGCGTTCGCCGCGCTCGAGCGCGCGTATCAGGCGCGCTCGGCGGGGCTCATCTACTTGCACCTGGATCCGGGCTACGCGCCGCTCCGCGGCGATCCGCGCTACGCAGACCTGGTCACGCGGATCGGCCTCAAGTAAGGAGCGGGTCGCGGCGCCGGCTTAGGCATCAGTGTCCCGACGAATCGGCACGCCGGCTGGCCTCGAACAGGAACCAGGTGCGGCGCTCGGTCTCGTCGATCCAGATCTCGATGAGGCTCGTGGTGGCGACATCGCGGTACTGCTCGCAGACGTTGTGCGCTTCGCGGAGTCTCGCGGCCAGGGTCTTGTTGTCTTCGCGGAGCTCGGCGAGCATGTCCGAGGGCTCGACGTAGGGCGCGTCGTTGTCCGAGATGCGCTGCAGCCGCGAAATCTGTCCGATCGAGTGGATGGTGTCCTGGCCTAACTTCCGAATGCGCTCGGCGATGGGGTCGGTCATGGCGAAGATCTGGTCTCCGTGCTCGTCGAGCAGGAGATGGTAGTCGCGGAAGTGCGGACCGCTCATGTGCCAATGGAAGTTCTTGGTTTTCAGGTAGAGCGCGAAGACGTCGGCGAGGATGGGGTTGAGCGCGCCCGCGATGAGGCGCGTGCCCTCGTGATCGAGATCGGTCGGGGTATCGAGCGCGGCCTCGCGGCGGCGCACGAGTGTCGGGTCCTTGGCTCTGGCCGTCTTCATGACTCGGGTCCTCGAGATATAGAAGATGGGGGCGGCGATGCGCGGCCCTCTCACGAACAATCATGCGAGGGTCGCGCCAGAGCGCACCAGGGGTGCGCTATCGGCCACAACCGTGGACGCAGCGAGTCAGACCGAATGCAGCGCCTTGACATTACATGTTGTAACATGTATCTCACGATATGCCGATGACACTGAAAGACGAGATCAAACAGACCAAGCCGTTCGCGCGTCCGGCGGACGAGGCCATCCTCTCCATTCTGCGAACCGCGGCGGTGCTGGAGCACGCCGAAAACGACGTGCTCAAAGCGCACGGGCTCACGCACACGCAGTACAACGTGCTGCGGATTCTGCGCGGCGCCGGCAGGCGCGGGTTGTGCGGGAAGGAGATCGCAGAGCGGATGGTGTCGCACGTGCCGGACGTGTCGCGGCTGCTCGACCGGATGGAGGACGCCGGCCTGATCGTTCGGACGCGCGACCCGGACGACCGGCGCCACGTGACCGCGCGCATCACGCCCGCGGGGCGCAAGCTGTTGGACGACGCGACGCCCGAGCTCGAGCGGATCGTGCGCGCACGCACGGCGCGGCTGAGTCCGGCGGACGTTGCGGCGGTCATCCGGGCGCTCGCCGCGATCAGGGAACCATTGTGATCGTTGGCTCATTTATGTGTTATAACAGTCGGTGTTACACCACTCAATTTCGGGTATCTCCATGTTCACCGCCGCCGTCGATGTCACCACCGCCGCCACGGGCCTCCTCGTGGCGCGCATCGTTCTCGGACTCCTCATGGCCGCCCACGGCTCGCAGAAGCTCTTCGGCTGGTTCGGCGGACACGGTCTCGCCGCAACCGGCGGTATGTTCGAGCATCTGGGCTTTCGTCCAGGCAAGATGTTCGCGACCGTCGCGTCCGCCACGGAGTTCGCGAGCGGTATTCTCGTGGTCCTCGGACTCCTCGGACCCATCGGGCCCGCGCTCATGATCTCGGTGATGATCGTCGCCGGCGCGACCGTGCACTTGCGGAACGGGCTGTTCGCGGCGAGCAACGGCATCGAAGTGCCCTTGCTCTACGCGACGGGCGCCGCGGCTCTGGCGCTGACCGGGCCCGGGGCGTATTCGCTGGATGCGGCGCTCGGCCTCGGCAAATTGTCGAGTCCGGTGGTCGCTGGCATTGCGTTGGCGGTGGGAATTCTCGGGGGCGTGGGCAACCTGATGGTGCGGCGGCCCGCGACTGCCTAACTGGACGTTGGACCTTTGTCACGAGCAAGGCGGAATCATGCAACTCAGCGGCATTCATCATCTGACGGCCATCTCGGCGGCGATCCGCGACAACTACCGCTTCTACACCCGGACGTTGGGCATGCGGTTGGTCAAACGGAGCGTCAACCAGGATGACGTGACGGCATATCATCTGTTTTACGCCGACGCGCGCGGCACACCCGGCACGGACCTCACGTTCTTCGATTGGCCCGTGCTGCGCGAGTCGCGCGGGTCGCGGTCGATCACGCGCACCCATTTGCGAGTAGCCGGGTTGCCGGCGCTCGAGTACTGGACCCGGCACCTCGCCGAGCGCGGCGTGTCGGTGGGGAACGTGGTGGAGCGCGATGGCAGACTCACGCTCGACTTCGAGGATCCTGAGGGACAGCGGTTGGCGCTGGTGGACGATGGCGGTGCGGGTGTCGCGTATCCGTGGGAGCGGAGTCCCGTGCCCGCGGAGTTTCAGGTGCGCGGGCTCGGCCCCATCCTGATCAGTGTGCCTAACCTGGGACCGACGGACGCGCTGCTCAAGCGGGTGCTCGCCATGCGGCCGGTGCGCGAGTATGCGCATCCGGACGATGGGGCGCACCGGGTGCACGTGTACGAGATGGGCGACGGCGGCCCCGCGGCCGAGCTGCACGTGGCCGTGCAGCCGGGTCTGCGCGCGGCGCGGCAGGGCGCGGGCGGCGTGCATCACGTGGCATTCCGGACACCCGATGCGGATTACGATGCGTGGGCGGACCGGCTCAACTCGCTGCGCGTGGCGAACAGCGGCAAGGTGGACCGCTTCTGGTTCCACAGTCTGTATTTCCGCGACCCATCGGGCGTGCTGTTCGAGATCGCGTCGGACGGTCCGGGATTCGGGTTGGACGAGGACCAGGCGACGTTAGGCGAACGGGTGGTGCTGCCGCCGTTCCTCGAGCCGGAGCGCGAGCGCATCGTGGCCGCGCTGCAGCCGATCGACTGAGCGTTAGCACGGCTCACGCGACGAACGCGGAAGCGTGCTCATCATCACGCGTCCGCGATTCGCTCGCCCGCTGACGCTGGTACGAATTGTGGCGGCTTGACTCGGCAGTTCGGGCGGAGCACGTTCGCAGCATCAACGAGGGACAGGCTCCGCGTCCCGTCACGAGGGCGAGACATCGAGCTGCCCCACGCTGCGGCCCGGAGGTGGACCATGTCATCGCGCTTGTGGTTGTACCGAGGTGTGGCTGCCGCATTCGCCGGATCGATGGTCGTTGCCTGCTCGGATATCAGCCGCCCAACGGATCTCGCGACGAACGCCGTCGATCGAAGCGCCGCCGCTGCCTTACGCACGGTGAACGTGAACATCCTCGACGATTGTGACGGGCCGTCGTACAACGCAGCGGTCGGACCGGGAACGTGCGATCGCACCGGCGGGATCAAGTTCAACCAATTCCTGTCGCTGCTGACCAAAGATCAGAAGGTAGACGGGTACCGGTTTGCGCCGGCCGCGTTCACCGTGCACGTCGGCCAGAACATCGCGGCGGTCGACCTCGGCGGCGAAACGCACACGTTCACGCGGGTGGCAGCGTTCGGCGGCGGTCTGGTGCCGCTGCTCAACGATCTGTCGGGCAACCCGACGCCGGCGCCCGAATGCCTCACGCTCCCGAACAGCGAATTTCTGTCACCGGGCATGACCGATATGGAGTCGGTGAGTGCGCCCGGGACGGCGTTGTTCCAGTGCTGCATCCATCCCTGGATGCGCGCGGTGGTGCAGGTCGTTCCCTGACCAACGGCCGGCGCTCCGCCTAACGCGGGAGCGCGCCGCTCGGCGCGCTTCCGCGTTCGTGCATCAATGGGACGAGTCGGGGACCACAAGCGCGTTGTATTCGGGGTGGCGCTCGAGGAAGTGGCGCACGAACGGACAGAGCGCCACCACGCGCAGATGATCGCGAGCGGCGCGATCGAGCGCCGCGCGCGCGAGCATGTCGGCGTAGCCGCGTCCGCGCTGATCGCGCGGGACTTCCGTGTGGATCAGGCGGATGCGGTCGCCGGAGATGCGGTATGTCAGCACGGACATTTCGCCGTCCGCGTGCAGCTCGAAGCGCCGCTCGGCCTGGTTGTCGGTGACAGGCAGTTGCGTGCTTTCCATTATTCGTGTCGTCCAGTGAATTCGCCTCTGCGCACACCACGCCGATGGCAATACTGAATGCTAACCGATCGCGCGGGCTCGTGTGCGAATGCACACCGCTATGAGTCGATGGCGCTGTTTGGTACTCGTGGTGCCTGTCGTCGCCGTCGCCTGTGCTCGACCGTCGCCACGGCTCGACGATGCGCAGCGATCGCCCGCGCACATTTTCGTGCAACGCGTGAGCAATCGCTCGCCCACGCTGATCGTGGTCAACGGCGGTCCCGGTGTGTCGCACGACTATCTGCGCCCGGAATGGGATCGCATTGCCGCATTCGCCGGTCTCGTCTACTATGATCAACGCGGCTGCGGGCGGAGCGAGCGACGTCCGCCATACACGTGGCAGGCGCACGTTCAAGACTTGGATGGCGTCATCCGCCGCGTGGCCGGCGGCAACCGTGTGGTGCTGGCCGGCTCATCGTGGGGCACGTGGCTCGTGTTGCTCTACACGCTCCAGCATCCCGAGCGCGTGCGCGGCGTTGTGCTAACGGGAATCCCGGGCTGGCCGGATTCGATGGCGTACGAATACATGCGCCGGGATTTGCCGACGCGCGTGCGGGCGCACGTGGACTCGCTCGATGCCGGCTTTCACGTTGCCGAGCTGGCTCTGGATTCTTCGAGTGTCGCGCTACACGGTCGCGGTATAGACTCCGCGATCGTCGTGCGCCTCGGCCCATCGTGTCCCAACGCACAATGGGAGTCGTCGCTCAGCTTGCGTACGGCGCCGCCGGTCGAGCGCCTGCGTCAGATTGAGGTGCCGGTACTTTTCATCGCCGGTGGACGGCCGCGCACATCACGCTATGACCGAGAGGATGCCTCGCAGACCCTGGCCCGCATCATCCCGCACGCCACCGTCTTCACCATCGCGAACGGCGGTCACGATCCGTGGTACGACGCGCCCGACGTCTTCTTTCGGCGGGTGCAGGCCTTCGTCCAGACGTTGCGTTAGGCCTGACGCTGCCTAACGTGCTTGGAGCAAGGCGAGCGGCGAGCGCGACTCGCGCTCCACCTGCGCCATGGTGCACTGGCTCGGCGCCTTGTCCGGCCGCCACCGGTGAAACGAGGTGCCGTGACGAAATCGTCCACCGGAAAAGTGGTCGTAGCCAACTTCGACGACGAGATTGCGTGCGAGCGGATTCCATTCCCCGCTCCGCTCCGTGCTCCACCGACTCGGCCCGCCTGGAGCGCGTCCCGTGAACCCAGGCGGTTCGATCAAATCCTCGAGACGTTTCGTGAGCGTAGCCTTCTCGCCGCTGGGAATGTTGGACGTGAAACCCACGTGGTGCAGCAAGCCCTCATCATATAGACCGAGCAGCAGCGAGCCCACCACCTTCCCCTTCGAGGCGTAGCGGAACCCGCCGACGACACAGTCCGCCGTGCGCGTCTGCTTGATCTTGAGCATGCCGTGCCGATTGCCACTCTGATACGGCAGGTCGATGCGTTTGGCAATGATACCATCGAGTCCGCTGCCGAGGGATTTCAGCCACCGCTCGACGTCGCGCAGATCAGTCGTAGCCGGCGACACCTTCACGCGAGCTCCGGATGGCACGTGGTCTCGCACGAACGATTCGAGCGCGGGCCGGCGGCTTCCGAGCGGCTCGTCGGCTAACGATGTGCCGTCCGCATCGACCAGCAGATCGAACGCGATGAACGTCGCCGGCGTTTCGGCGGCCAGCTTCTCGACGCGGCTCTTCGCCGGATGAATCCGCATGAGGAGGTCGTCGAACGACAACGCGCTGCCTAACGGGACGACGATCTCGCCGTCGAGAACGAAACGCTGCGCCGTGATCTCGAGCATCGATGCGACGACATCGGGGAAATAGCGCGCCAACGGCTTCCCCGCTTTGGACATGAGCTCGATGTCCGCGCCGTCGCGGAACGCGAGGCAGCGAAAGCCATCCCACTTCGGCTCGTACTGCCATTCGGCGCCATTCGGAATCTCGCCCGATGACTCCGCTTCCATGGGCGGGAACGTCGTCCGGATCGGCAGCATCTAGAGCATCCGCGCGAGCGGAAATCGGCCGCGCTTCGCCAGCATGGGCTTCCAGCCGTCGCCTAACTTTGACAGCCGAGCCGGCACGTTGTCCATGCGAAAGTCGTCCATCGCAATGCCACGTTCGACTTCTGCCCACGACACCGGCGTCGAGACCGGTGCGCCGGGACGGGGACGCACGGAATAGACCGAGGCCAGCGTGCGGCCCCACGCGTTCTGGTTGTAGTCGACGAGCACGCGCTCGCGCGGGCGCCGTTCGACGCGATACTCCGACGTCAGGAGCTCCGTCTTGAGCGACGCGAGCGACACGGCAAATGTCTTCGCGAACGTCCACACTTGCTTCTGTGTCGGTCCGCGCTCGATCGGCACGTAGATGTGCACGCCGCGCGATCCGGTGGTCTTGACCAACGGCTTCATCTCCAGCGACACGAGCCCGTCACGCACGACGAGCGCCGCGTCACGGACGTGGTCGAACGTCGCGCCCGGCGTGGGGTCCAGGTCGAAGTGCAGCACGTCGGGCCGATTGGTATCGTCGCACGTGGCGTACCACGGGTTGAGATCGATGCATCCGAGATTCACGATCCACATCAACGAGGCGAGATCCTGCACCATCGGGAAGTCGATCACGTTCCCCGAGCGATGCGCGATCTCGCACGTCTCGATCCAGTCGGGCCGCGGCGACGGCGCGCGCTTCATGAAGAAGCTTTTCCCGGTGATCCCGTTCGGGTATCGCTTCATGACCATCGCGCGGTCACGCAGATGTGGGATGAGTGCCGGCGCGACCGCGATGTAGTAGCGAAGCAGGTCTCCCTTGGTACGGCCTTCGTCCGGCCAAAACACTTTGTCGAGATTGGTGAGGCCGGCGGTCTTTCCATCGATGTCGGGCTCGGCGTCCCCGCGGTCCGGGATGACGACGTTAGGCGCCAGCGCGGGCATCAGTGCTCACGCACCAGTTTGGGAGGCCGGCGGCCGTGTCGCCCCGCGCCGGCCACCGGTACGTAGGTGAGCTCGCGCTCGGCGCGCGTGCTGCGCAGGAGGATGCCGCCGCGGCTCATGTCGCCGCGCCCAACGAACGTTTCGGGAAAGACCAGCCGCTCGCCGAAGACCGTGAGGAGCGGATCGACATACTTCCCCGTCGCGATGCTCCCGAGGAGCACGACCTCGGCGGCATCGTCGATCTCGGCGCGGATGCGTTGGGCATCGCGGAGCAGCGGCGTACGAAATCGGTCGTCGCCGGCCGAGAGATCGATTTCGGCAAAGCTCGCGAGCTCGGCGCGCGTGATGCGCGTGTGCGGCGGGAGGAGGCCACGCGATGTCGTGATGACGTGCACCGCGGCCACGGACGATGAGGCGCGGCCGAACATCTGCGCGTAGGCGTGCTTGCCGCGAAAGTAGAGCCCGCTGAGAAAGCTGAACACTTCCGCGAGTGCCGCCCCGTCGCGCGTGCCCAGCGCCTGCGCTAACGGGAACGCGGCGTCGGGATTAAACAGCAGCCGCGCCCGCACGCCATCGAGTCGCGCCGGCGACAGGAGAAAGATCCGCGCGGGAACATCGTCACGGTGTGACGCCGTGCGAGCCTCTTGTTTGCGTTAGGCGATACATCAGGACGGCGGCGCGCTTGGTCTGCACCGGCAGCATGCGCAGGTCCGCCGTTTCCTTCTCGCTGTGATCGTCGTGGCCCGACAGCCCAAGCGCATCGATCGCCATCGGCACGATGTTGGCCACGAACGAAACGTCCGCGGCGCCGGCGCGCGACGGATCCACGGCGACCACCGGACCGAAACCGAGGTCCTGACTCGCGCGGTCGTACATGGCGAGCAGGCGCTTGTTGCCGGCGGTGGGCGCCATCGGCGGGTAGCCGTCCGAGAACTCGAGATGGGCAGTCGTCATCGGCAGCGTCTGCGCCACGATCTGCTTCATCGCGCGTTGGGC
>JACZCV010219945.1_pt1 | contig 12117 bp, 10 predicted proteins | sample 8641841 | NCBI WGS metagenome assembly JACZCV01 (sample SAMN15324606, study PRJNA640507) | soil metagenome | isolation source: monocropping sugarcane control | place: China: Luxin town, Laibin City, Guangxi Province | collected 2019-07-25 | depth 10cm m
CACCGCGTCCACCCAAGGCCATGTCGGCGGATTCGCCGGTTTCGATCGCAACGTCAAGACGGTGCTGCTCCCGGACACGCAGCTTCCCGGCACGGCGTGGCGGACCGCCGCCCTCAAAGCAGCCGCCGGCGGCGCGGCGCTCGCGCGGTTGCTGGCCGGCGCGGTCGTGGGAGTCGCGGGCCTGCGCATGGAGATCCTGGCGCCGGAAGCCGGCGTCCCAGGCGACCTGCCTGGCGCCGCCGACCTGGCACTGCGGATCGTCGCCCCGGACGGCAGGTCGTTCTGCGATCTGAGCGATCTCGATGCCGACGCGCAAGCGGTGGCCGCGTCCAGGCTCCGCGGCCCATGCACTTACCTGCTGGTGCCAGGCGGCGGCGCAAGCCAACTTTCGCCTGACCTGGCGGCGGCCGCCCGCGGCGCGGAGCTCATCGCTTCGCGTGCATCCGGACGACTCGCGGCCGGATTCCCGCCCACCGTGCTGCGCACCGACCAGGAGGGCACGATCACGGTGCCGCTCTAGCTACGATCGAGGCCATGCCGCGCGCATCGAGCGGTGGGGCGTTCGCGGTGCTGCTTCATGGCGAGGAGCGATTCCTCGTCGATGAAAAAGCTCGCGCCCTGATCACTTCATGGAAGCAGGGCCTCGTGTCCGACTTCGGCTTCGAGCCTATCGACGGTGTCGGGCTGACGGCCGCCCGCCTGCAGGACGCGATCCTGCAGTCGCCGTTCATCGACCCGCATCGCGTGGTCTGGGCTCGTGGAGTACTGCCCCAGCGGGCGGAATCGCTCGCGCCCGCGGTGGCGGAAGTCCCGCCGACGACGCGGCTGGTCATCACCGTCAGTGGCCGGCTGGGCTCGACCAACAAGCTGGCCAAGGCCGTCACTTCTGCCGGCGGCAAGGTCGAGGAGTCGCAGCGCCTGCGCGGCCGAGCCCTCACCGACTGGACGGTTCGCCGCGCCGAAGAGCTTGGTATACCGCGGACGATCGGCATGCAGGTCGCTCGGGTCACCCACGCCGACCTGGGCGTAATTGACTCCGAGCTGCGAAAGCTCGATGCGTACAAGGCCACCGGCGCGCGGCTGACAACTGAAGTTGCCAACGAGCTGCTTGCGGGAGCCAAGGAAGACGAGGTCTTCAAGCTCACCGACAACCTGCTCCCCGAACCCTCGCCTCAGGCCTGGGCGGTTGCCCGTAACCTCACGCGCTCCGGCTACCAGCCGACATCGGTCGCGTACCGGATCGCCAGGCATCTCGCGCTGGTGCTCGAGGTGCGGGCGCGACAGGATCGGGGCGATTCGCTGCGCGACATCCAGAACGACATGACCGAGCACTCGTTTGTCGTCCAGAAGGCGTACGACGCGGCGCGCTCCGTGCAGCCGGACCGCCTGGAGGCGGCGTTACGCGCGATCCGCGATTACGAGTTCGAGGTCAAGTCCGGACAGGTGGACGCCGAGCTTGGCCTGGAGGTCCTGCTCGCCCGGCTGTAGAAGCAAGCTGCCGGAGCGGCTTTTCTACTTCTTGCCTTTCTTGTCCTTGTCGCCCTTCGCCGGAACGGGTGCGGGTGCGGCGGTCGCGCCCTTCTTGCCCTTTGCCGCCGGTGCCGCGGTTTTGGTCACGGGACCGCCGAGCTTGACGAGCTGGCGCATCAGCCGGGCCTTTCGCCTGGCCGCGTTGTTGCGATGCAGGATGCCCTTCGCCGCTGCGCGGTCGAGGGCGCTGATGGCTTCGACGGTCAGGGTGGCACGGTCCGATTCAGCCGACCGGCTCTCGCCATAAGAGCGCCGCGCCTTCACGACCATGGTCTTGACCTCAGAGCGCACGCCGCGGTTGCGGGTCGTCCGGCGCGCGCCCGCGCGGGCCTGCTTCTTCGCTGACGCTGTTCGCTTGGCCATCGTCTAACCGCGCGCCAGCGTCTGGTGGGAGTTCAGCACGAATCTGGAATTATAGAGGCCCGTGGAATTCGAGTTCCGGGGCCATCGACCGAAGGTCCACCCAGACGCATACATCGCGCCGACCGCCGTGCTGATCGGCGAAGTCGAGGTCGCGGCCGGCGCCAGCGTGTGGTTCGGAGCCGTTCTCCGCGCTGATGAGTCGGCGATCAAAGTCGGCGAGGGAGCGAACATCCAGGACAACGCAGTCATCCACTGCGCTCATGACATGCCGACACTGATCGAGCGCGACGCGACCATTGGGCACTCGGCGCAGCTCGAGGGCTGCGTGGTCGAAGCGGGGGCCCTCGTCGGCATGGGGGCGACGATGCTGCAGAGAAGCCGGCTCGGGGCCGGCGCGATGCTGGCCGCGGGAGCGGTGCTCGGAGAGGGAAAGGAGGTTCCGCCAGGCCACCTGGCCGCAGGCGTTCCGGCGAGCGTGCGCAAAGAGCTCGACGGCTCGTCGAAGGGCTGGGTGGAAAGCTCGGCGCAGCACTATCGCGAGCGGGCCATCGCGTACCGGACACAGCTGCGTAACGCCGGATCTTGAGCTCGGCCCCGCTCGTGCGCGGCATCGCGCTGCCGGCGCGGGCGAAGCTGAATCTCGACCTCGAGGTGGTCAGCCGGCGACCCGACGGCATGCACGAGCTGCGCACGCACATGGTGGCGATCGACCTTCACGACCTGCTGATCGTTGAGCGGTCGAGCGGCGACCGAAGCGAGATGTTCTTCTCCGGCGATGCCGAGCTCGACATCGAAACCAATACCGTCACACGAGCCGTGCACGCGCTCCAAGAGGCTGTCGGACGGCCGCTGCCATCGAGGATCTGGTTGCACAAGCGCATTCCTTCCGGATCGGGACTGGGAGGCGCCAGCTCGGACGCTGCGGCAGCGCTGCGGGCGATGAAAACGGTCCACGGGCTGACCGTGGAGCTGGCTCCCATCGCGCAACAGGTGGGCGCGGACGTGAGCTTCTTCCTGACCGGCGGCGAGGCGCTGGTCGAGGGCCTCGGAGAGCGCGTCCGGCCATTGCCTGTCGCGCGTGCATGGTTTGCAATCGCGTGGCCAGGAATCGAGCTCAGCACGGCGCTCGTTTATCGGGCGTGGGACGAGGTCGGCGGCGAAGGAGTGAACCAGTTGCGCCGCGCGGCTGCGAAGGTCAATCCAAGCATTGACGCGTTCGCGAAGTCGCTTGGCGAGGCGTGGCAGATGACCGGGAGCGGCTCGGCGTTCTTTCTCCCGTGCCCCAGTCGCGAAACCGCCGAGGATGCGGTCAAAAAGCTCGAGTGCTGGACGGCGGTCGCATCCTCGGTGGGCAGGTGGACGGAGTGATGCGGCGGACCGCCGCGGTCTGGGCAGGGAAGGCGACGGGGGCGCTGTCGCGGCTCACTCGTCGCGGCGGCGGCACCACGCTGCCGGGCGACGTGGCGCGCGCCATCGATCCGACGGTCCTGCGCAAGCTCACGGGCGACCTGACCGAAGGCTCGATAGTGATCACCGGCACCAACGGCAAGACCACGACCGCGCGGCTGCTCTCGACGATCCTCGCGGGCATGGGCAAGCGGGTCGTGTCCAACCGGGCGGGCGCGAACCTTATCTTCGGGGCGACCGCTGCCGCGCTGCGGAGCGCCGGCCCCGATGGCCGGCTGCGCGCTGACTGGGGCGTGTTCGAGATCGACGAGGCCAGTCTGCCCAGGGCGGTCGACGAGATCCAACCGCGGATCGCGATCGTCCTCAACCTGTTCCGCGACCAGCTCGATCGCTACGGCGAGCTGGAGGAGATCGCGCGGACGATCGAAGGCGCGCTCGGCCGCCTCGGCGATGGCGCGCACGCGGTGCTCAACGCCGACGATCCGCGAGTGGGCGAGATCGGTCTGGGCCTGTCGCGCAAGCCGGTGTGGTTCGGGATCGAGGATCCGAAGGTGGCATCGAAGACGCTGCCGCACGCCGCCGACGCCCGCACGTGCCCGAAATGCGGAGCCAGCCTGAGCTTCAAAGCGGTCTATCTCGGGCACGACGGCATCTACGCCTGCCCCAACGGCGACTTCGCACGACCGGCACCCGCCATAGCGGCGACGAACGTGGCGCTGGACGGCTTCGACTCCCTCGCGATGACCATCGCCGGCACGCGGATGGAGCTACCTGTCGGCGGCCTGTACAACGCGTACAACGCGCTGGCCGCGTTCGCGGCCGGCACGACGCTCGGCATCGACGGCCGGTACATGGCCGAGCGGATGCAGTCGTTTCAGGCGGCGTTCGGGCGCCAGGAGCGGATGCTGTTTCGGGGCCGGCACCTGGTACTGGTGCTGTCGAAGAATCCGGCGGGATTCAACGAGACGCTGCGCACGGCCGTGGAGCTGGCCGGCGCGGAATACCTGATCCTGGGCCTGAACGATCGCAAAGCCGACGGCACCGACGTTTCATGGATATGGGATGTCGACTTCGAGCAGCTCGCGGGCAAGGTGCGTGTCGTGATTCCGGCCGGCTCGCGCGCGCATGACCTGGCCGTTCGGCTGAAGTACGCGGGCGTCGAGGCCCGCGATCCGCAGACGTCGCCGGCGGCGGCGCTTGACGACCTCATCGCGGTGACGCCCGAGGGCGCGACCGCACACATCCTCTGCACGTACACGGCGATGCTCGACATCAGGGCCGAGCTAGTGCGTCGCGGCTGGGCCAAGCCCTACTGGGAGACGTGATGGCGAAAAAGAAAAACCGGTTCACGGTCGGCTGGCTGTATCCCGACTTGATGAACATCTACGGCGATCGCGGCAACATCCTCACGCTGCTGCAGCGCGCCGCATGGCGCGGCTTCGATGCGCGGTCCATCGATCTCGGCCGCGGCACGACGCAGGGTATGGACGACGTCGACGTGTTCTTCTTTGGCGGCGGTCAGGACCGCGAGCAGGCTCTCGTCTACGACGACCTCATCGAGCTCAAGCAGGAACCGCTCGAGGCGGCGGTCGCGGGCGGGGCGGTGGTGCTCGCCGTCTGCGGCGGATACCAGCTGCTTGGGCACTACTACCAGACGGCCGAAGGTGAGCGCTTTCCCGGCATCGGGCTGATCGACGTTCGCACCGAGGCCGGCAAGAAGCGTTTCATCGGCGACGTCGTGGTGGACGCGAACATGGAAGGGCTCACCCCGCCGACGTTGGTTGGATTCGAAAATCACAGCGGGCGCACCTTCCTCGGCACCGGAGCCCGTCCGCTCGGCAAGGTGCGGCTCGGTTCAGGGAACAACGGCAGCGATGGCACCGAGGGTTGCCTGCAGGGCGGCGTCGTCGGCACCTACCTGCACGGCTCGCTGCTGCCGAAGAACCCGCAGCTCGCGGACTACCTGATCCGGCGCTCCCTCACTCGGCGTGGGCTGGCTGAGCTGGCGCCGCTGGACGACTCGACCGAGCTCGCCGCGCACGCAAAGATCCTCCAGCGGGCACAGCCTCGGGCTCAGGAACGCTAGTCACCGCCGGGCCGTCATGGGCGCCGTTGGTGGCGCCATCCGACTGCTTCCCAACCTGCGTCAGCGTCTGACGCAGCACCTCGTCGATCGATTCGACGAGCACGAACTCGATCTGTTTCCGCAGGTCGGGCGGGATGTCATCGAGGTCCGCATCGTTGCGCTTGGGCAGGATCACGTGGCGGATGCCCGCGCGATGCGCGCCGAGCACCTTCTCCTTCACGCCGCCGATCGGCAGCACGCGTCCGCGCAATGTGATCTCGCCGGTCATGGCGACGTCGTCGCGCGCCGGGCGGCCGGTGAGTATTGACGCCATGGCGGTCAGCACCGTGACACCCGCCGACGGTCCTTCTTTGGGCTGCGCGCCTGCCGGCACGTGAACGTGGATGTCGTTCTTGAACTTCGACTGCTCGATGCCGAGCTCGTGCGCGTGTGACTTGAGGTAAGAGAGCGCCGCCGCGGCCGATTCCTTCATCACGTCGCCAAGCTGACCGGTGAGCTTCAGCTCGCCGCGGCCGGGAGTCAGCGCCGCCTCGACGAAGATGATCTCTCCACCAGTCGGCGTCCACACCAGCCCGGTGGCAACGCCAGGCCGGTCGATGCGCTCTGCGATGTCATCGAAGTGGCGGCGCTTGCCGAGCGCGGCGCGCACGATGCGGATGTCGACGGTCTTGCGAATCTTCTTGCCGACCGCGATGTCGGCGACCGCGCGGCGCATCACCGATGCGATTTCACGCTCGAGGTTGCGAACGCCGGCCTCGCGCGTGTACTCGCGGATGATCGTGCGGATCGCGTCGTCGGCGATGGTGATCTCATCAGTCCGCAAGCCGTGGGCCGAGAGCTGCTTGGGAATCAAGAAGCGCCGGGCGATCTGGACCTTTTCGACCTCGGTGTAGCCGGAAAGGTTCAGCACCTCCATGCGGTCGCGCAGCGCGGGCGGGATGGTGTCAAGCGTGTTGGCGGTGGTGATGAACATCACCTTCGAGAGGTCAAAGGGCACGTCGAGGTAGTTGTCGCGGAAGTCCTTGTTCTGCTCGGGATCGAGGACTTCGAGCAGGGCAGACGAGGGATCGCCCCTCCAGTCGGCGCCGATCTTGTCGACCTCGTCCAGCATGAACACCGGGTCATTGGACTCGGCGCGGCGGATCGCCTGGATGATGCGACCCGGCATCGCGCCGATGTACGTGCGCCGATGGCCGCGGATCTCGGCCTCGTCGTGGACGCCACCCAGCGACGCGCGCGCGAACTTGCGACCCATGGCGCGGGCGATGGAATGACCGAGCGAAGTCTTGCCGACTCCAGGCGGGCCGACGAAGCAAAGGATCGGCTCTCGCGCGCGATCCGTCGCGCCGCGTTCCTGCCGCAGCTGGCGAACCGCGAGATGCTCTACGATGCGCTGCTTCACCTTGTCGAGGTCGTAGTGGTCGTCGTCGAGGATGCCGCGCGCCTTCGAGACGTCGACCTCGCCGCCGGTCGATACGTTCCAGGGCAGCGAAACCATCAGGTCCAGGTAGGTGCGGATCACCGACGACTCGGGCGACGCGCTCGGGATTCTCTCCAGGCGGTTGATCTCGCGGTCGGCCTCGCGCTTCGCCTCCGCTGGAAGTCCTGCCTTCTCGATGCGCTCGCGCAGCTCGGAAAGCTCCGCCTGGTCGCCGTCCATCTCGCCGAGCTCGCGCTGAATGGCTTTGAGCTGCTCGCGCAGGAAGTACTCGCGCTGGGCCTTGCCCATCGACTCCTCGGCCTGCGACTGGATCTTGCGTCCCAGCTCGAGCACCTCGAGCTCGTGCGCCATGTGGCCGAGCAGCTTCTCCAGCTTTTCGCGCGACGAGTCCATCTCGAGCAGGTGCTGGCGCTCGTCGGTGGTCAGCCGGATGTGGTTCGCGATGTAGTAGGCGAGATGCAACGGCTCATCGATCGCGCCGGCGGCGCTCGCGAGCTCGGCGGGCAATTGCGGGGCCAGCGCTACGAGCTGCTGGAAGGAAGCGATCGCGCGGCGCAGCATCGCCTCTCTTTCGATCGGCGTCTGCGTGTCGGTCGACTCCGGCAGCTCCTCCAGTGTCGCGGTGATGTACGGCTCGCTCGAAACCGCACCGGTCAGCTTGATGCGGCGCATGCCGAGCACCGCAAGCTGCACCGTGCCGTCAGGCAGCTTGAGCATGTGCTGGATGCGGACCATCGAGCCCACGTGGTGCAGGTCGTCGAAACCGACTTCCTCAGCCGTTTCGTCGAGCTGCGCCGCCACCGCGATGTAGCGATCGCCCGAAGGCAGGTCTTCGAGCAACTTCAGCGAGCGGCGCCTCCCTACGGAGAGCGGAATGAAGATGCGTGGAAACACCACCGTCGACTTCAACGGCAGGACCGGCAGCGATTCCGGGACGGCTACGTCGTAGCTCTCCGGCGCGGGCTCGTCGCTCACGCCACCACAGTAGACCGTCCCCCCGCGGGAGGGCTACGCGGAATCAGGAATTGGGCCAGTACTCGCCCGAAGTGAAGACCGTCCAGCCGTTGCCGTTGAGCGGATTCTCTCCGGCCGCGAACGTGACCGGTTGTTCCGCGGCAGTAGAGAGCTGCATCGCGAAGACGTTGCCTGTCGGCACGGTGCCGCCGAGACATTGGTCCGTCGAGTTGCACTGCCGCTCCTCGAGGTACCAGACCCAACCATCCTTGACGAACAGGACCTGGGTCCGAGTGCCGTTGACGAGGAGCTGTGTTGTGCCGGCCTTGAGGTCATAGGTGTAGACGCGCGGCTGTACCTGCGCATTGGGATCGCTGTACGCCGTGTAGGCGGCGTGCGTCCCGTCGGGCGAGATGTTCGCCATGATCGGCCATGGCGGACCCGAAAGCGTTGTTGCCCCGCCTTCGGGCGTCCAGGAGCGCGTGGCGGTGTAGCTCACGAGGAAGAGCCGATGACTCACCGCGCCGTCCCACAGCGCAGCGCTCTCGCTGCTGTCGGCGCTGAACACGACGGCTCCATCCGACACTCGGATCACCGTAATTGGCGTTGAGCCTTTGCCCGCGAGCCAGCCATCGGCCAGGTACTGGCCGTCGGGCGAGAAAGAGAGCACTGATGGCGGCAGGCCGAACCGGCAGATGCAGTCACCGATCGGCTGGCCATAGTCGTGCACGAGTTTGGCTTTGCCTTGCGAGTAGAGCCACACGTGCACCAGGTTGGCGCTCTCGTCGGAGACGGTGTAAGCCAGCAGGCTCCCGTCTGGAGTCCATGCCGAGTCCCTGATGGTGCCCAGGTTGGGGTCTACAAGATCTTGCGGGAAGCTGGCCGTCTTGCTCTCGTTGCCGCTGCCGATGGAGTGGAGCATGATGTCGGTCTCGTTCGACGAAACCGGCTTCAGATAGACGAACGTGTCCGCGGTGAAGAGGTGCGCCGTCGTGTTTTCGATGGTGCAAACAAGCCTCGGATGGATGGGATCGGTGACGTTATAGATCAGGCGCTCGGCGGCGTAGGTTCCGCCGATCATGACCATCGCGGCCGCGCTCGAGCCGGTCTTGCACGCGACTGTGGCCTGCGGGCTGGGGGAGGGAGAGGGAAGCCTGGTTCCGGTCCCGGCCGATGGACTCTCCAGCGCCGGCAGGCTTGGCTGCGACGACGGCGGCGCCGGTGAAGGGTTGGGCGAGGTCACGGTCGCCACGCTGCTGGTCGACGAGCCGCAGGCGACCACGAGCAGCAGGGCGCCCACCGCGATCGCGCGCTTCATGGCAGCTAGCAAACCTAACGGCCGGGGGGCCAAAAGGGCACCCGTATAATTTCGAAACTCGAATTTGAGCCAGGAGCTAACGGCTGTCATCCTCGCCGCCGGGCACGGCACTCGGATGCGGTCTCGCACTCCCAAGGTGCTCCATCCGATCTGCGGCAGACCCATGGTCGACTGGGTTCTGGACGCGGTCGAAGCCGCCGGCGCGAAGGACATCAAGGCCGTCGTGAGCTCACACCACGCCGAAGTCGCGGCCCATCTCGACCCGCGCGCCGAGATCGTCTACCAGCGCGAGCCCGAAGGCACAGGCCACGCGGTGCAGCAGGTCTCTGCCGATGCCCTGGCGAAAGGCGACGTGCTCGTGATCAACGCCGACTCGCCGCTGCTCACGGCCGAATCGATCCGCCGCGTCGTGAAAGAGCACCGCAGCACCGGCGCGCAGGCCACGATCGCGTCGGTCGACGACTCGAGTCGCGAGGACGGGCGCATCCTGCGCACCGCCGACGGCAAGTTCGATCGCATCGTCGAGTGGAAGGACGCCACCGCCGAGCAGCGGACCGTTCCCGAAGTGAACGCCGGGCTCTACTGCTTCAAGGGCCAGCCGCTGGTGGAGGCGCTGGGCAAGATCACGAAGAACAACCAGGCCGGCGAGCTCTATCTGCCCGACGTGCTCCAGTTCATGAAGCCGGTGACGATCGTCCGCATCGCCGATCGCGATGAGGCCATGGGCATCAACGACCGGGCTGCGCTCGCGCGGGCGATCGCCGCCATGCGCGCCCGCATCCTCAACCGCCACATGCAGGAGGGCGTGACGATCACCGACCCGGCCAGCACTTTCATCGATGCCACGGTGCTCATCGGCCAGGACACCGTCATCGAGCCGTTCACACATGTGAAAGGCAAGACCGTCATCGGCGAGGGCTGCCGCATCGGACCGCACGCGCATATAGAAGACGCGCGCATAGGCGACCGCTCGGACTGCGGGCCGTTCGTGAAGATCCGGCCGGGCACAGTGGTCGAGCAGGACGTCCATATCGGCAGCTTCGCCGAGCTTGTCCGCACCAGCGTCGGGCGCGGCAGCAAGGTGCCCCACGTCTCGTACCTCGGCGACACGTCGGTCGGCGAGGACGCGAACGTCGGCGCCGGCACGATCACCGCCAACTTCAACGGCGAGGTCAAGAACAAGACCCAGATCGGCGATGGCGCTTTCGTGGGGGTGGATACGATGCTCGTCGCGCCGGTCAAACTGGGCAAGGGCGCCCGCACGGGGGCCGGCTCGGTGGTCACGAAGGACGTTCCCGACGGCGCGACAGCCGTGGGGGTTCCAGCTAGGGTGATACGTAGGAAAGTGAGTTCAGACCACAAGTGATAGGGAGGCTGCAGTCCGCCGTGGAGTTCGTGGCCGAGTCTGCCTCACCGTGGGGCGAGCTGAAGCTGCTTGGCGGCTCGGCCAATCCAGCGCTGGCAGAGAAGATCTCCGGCGCGCTGGGGGTGCCGCTTACCGACACCCGCCTGCGGCGCTTCGCCGACGGCGAGATCAACGTCAAGATCGAGGACTCGATGCGCGGGCACGACGTGTTCGTCATCCAGCCGACCTGCCCTCCGGTGAACGAGCACCTGATGGAGCTGTTCATCATCCTGGACGCGCTCCGGCGCGCTTCGGCCGGCCGGGTCACGGCGGTCATCCCCTACTACGGATACGCCCGCAAGGAGCGCAAGACCCAGCCGCGCGAGCCGATCTCGGCCAAGCTGGTCGCCAACTTCATCACGCTCGCGGGCGCTGACCGGCTGCTGCTGCTCGACCTGCACGCCGAGGCCATCGAGGGCTTCTTCGACGTGCCGACCGACCATCTTTCGCCGTTCCGGATCTTCGCCGACTACCTGCGCTCGCTCAACCTGCGCGACCTGACGGTGGTGGCGCCGGACGCCGGCGGCGGCCGCCGCGCCGAGGCGGTCGCGAACCAGCTCCAGGCGCCTATCGCGTTCGGCTACAAGCGCAGGCCGGAAGAGGACCAGGCCGAGGTGATCGCGGTTTCGGGCGACGTCAAGGGCCGCGACTGCGTGGTGGTCGAGGACATCATCACCACGGGCGGCACGATCTCGAAGCTCGCACAATCGCTTCGCAACCAGGGCGCCCACAAGGTCCTGATCGCGGCCACGCATCCGGTGCTGACCGGTGACGCGGTCGAGCGCTTGAAAAAGGCGCAGATCGATGAAGTCATCGTCACGGACTCGGTGCCGATCGCGCCCGAGCGGCTGGGGCCGCCGATCCACGTGCTGTCGGTAGCGCCCCTGCTCGCCGAGGCGATCATCCGGGTGCACGAAAACCGGAGCGTCAGCGAGCTCTTCCGTTAATAAATCCCGATGACGGCACAACAGACGATCGAGCTCATCGCCATCGTCGTCTGCTTCATCCTCGCCGGCATGGCGAGCGGCACCGAGACGGCGCTGACGTCGGTCGGCCGCCTGCGCGTGCGCTACCTGGCCGAAGAAGGGAGCCGCGCGGCGCGGATCCTGCAGCGACTGCAGCGCGACCCCAACCGGTTCCTCTCGACCGTGCTGCTCGTCAACACGGTCGCGCTGATCGTCGCTTCGAGCGCGACGACGCTGCTCACCGACGATCTCTTCCACCGCTGGGGCCTGCCCCAGGACGAGGTGCTGTGGCTGGCGCTGCTGGTGTCGTTGCTTCTCTCGGTGCTGCTGCTGCTGCTGGCGGAGGTGACCCCGAAAACGCTGGCCATCAGGTACGCAGAACGCGTCGCGCTCTGGGCTGCCGGACCGGTCGACCGCATGGCGACCTTTCTCAGCCCCGTGCTCTGGGCGGTGACCATCGTCTCGCGCGCGCTCACCGGCGGTCGCGCCGCCAAGGCACCGTACCTGACAGAGGACGAGCTCGTGACGCTGCTCCACGTCTCCGAAGAGCAGGGCGTCATCGAAGAGCAGGAGCGGGACATGATGCACGGCATCATCGAGATCGGCGAGAAGTCGGTCCGCGAGGTGATGGTGCCGCGCACGGACATG
>JACZCV010074479.1_pt1 | contig 12097 bp, 13 predicted proteins | sample 8641841 | NCBI WGS metagenome assembly JACZCV01 (sample SAMN15324606, study PRJNA640507) | soil metagenome | isolation source: monocropping sugarcane control | place: China: Luxin town, Laibin City, Guangxi Province | collected 2019-07-25 | depth 10cm m
CCCACGCGTCCTCGGTCAGCGTCATCGGCAGCTCCGGCCACCAGGGCTTGGTTAGGCGGCGCGGAAATGGCGGGACGTCGATACCCATGCGCTTTTGCATCATGTGTCGCGCGTACGCCAGATGCAGCGCGAGCTCCCAGATGTTGTGACGCCCCGCGCCCGGGCGCCAGCTCGCCGCGTTCGCATCCAGACCGCGCAGCGCCTCACGCACCGCGGCCGAAGGCCCGTGCCACCCACCCCGGTAATAGTTCTCCCGCAACGACCGCAACAAGAGCGGCGCCGCCGGCGTCAGATTCCGCTCGGCGCGGCTGCGCTGCACACTCGATTGAGCCATGCTCGATCCTCCTTGGTATGATGCCTATTCCAATTCGTCGATCGATTTCGGCCAGTCTTCGCGCAACAGCCGCGACATCGCGCGGTCGGCCAGCAGCCGCCCGTTCGTCTGGCAGCGCGCACAATAATTCGTCTCGTTGGACGCGTAGCGGATCCGCTGCACCGGCGCGCCGCAGACGGGACACGGCTTGCCGAATCGCCCGTGCACGGCCATCTCCTCGCGGAATGCCGTCACCTTCTCGGGAAAATCGCCGCCTAACTGATCGCGCAGGCGGGCCGTCCATTCGCGCAGCACCGTTTGCACAGCGTCGTATAGCCGCAATACATCGTCGGCGCTCAGCTTCTTGCTCAGCGCAAGCGGCGACAATCGCGCGCGGTGCAAGATCTCGTCCGAGTATGCGTTGCCGATGCCGCTGAAAATGCGCGGATCAGTGAGCGACCGCTTGAGCGTGTGATTCTCCCGCGCGAGCTGCTTGGCGAACGTCGCGACGTCGATCTCGAGCGGCTCGATGCCGCCGCGATCCATGTCACGCAGCGCGCCTTCACCCTGCACGATGTGCAACGACGCCCGACGCGTGCTGCCCGCCTCCGTGAGCGCGAGTACGCCGGTCGGAAACTGAAACGCCGCCAGCACGTTGCCCGGCGGCATCTTCGCCCCCGGCTCTCGCCACCGCAGCCGGCCGGCGATCATGAGATGGATCACGACGTATAGCTGGTCGCCCAGGTCGCACACGATCCGCTTGCCTAACCGGCGAACGCCTGCGACGCGGCGCCCTTCGATCGCCGAGATGGGCGGCGACACGCTGCGCAACACGAAGGGCGTCTTGATGCTCAGCTTCTCGAGCGGCTGGCCGATGACCCGCGCCGCCAGCGACTCGACATAGATGGTGACGTCCGGCAGCTCGGGCATGCGATCGGTCGTGACTCAGCGAGCGCTGGCGATGTCGGAGCGGCGCACCAGCACGCGCAACGCCGTGGCTACCTCCCATCCGCACAACAGCGCCACGGCCCCCAACACGAGCCGGCTCGATTCGTCGAAGCAGAGCACACCCACCAGGCCGCCCACCGCCGCGATCCACGCCAGCCACGCCAACCATCGCGGCTGCGCGGGCTCCCGCCACTCGACGATGCCCAACACGAGCGCGCCTAACGCAATGAGCCCGTTCCCGAACCGCGCGGCCATGAGACCAAAGCCGTGCACCGCGTAAAAGATCGGCGCCATCTCGGTGCGGCCAGCCACGAACATCGCGGCCATGCGGTTCCCCGACCGCGCCATGAGCAGAATATCGAACGCGTTCAACGTCATCCCGATGCAGATGACCGCAAGCGCACCCACGAGCGCGGCACGCACCTCGTCACTCGCACCGCCCAACCGAACCCATACGCCCGTCATCACGAGCGCCGAACCGGTGAGCATCGAGAGATGCATGAGACGCCACCCGGGTGTCGCGGCGATCACGCGCAGATCGTCGGCACCGACACCAGTGCCCGTGAGCACGGGATGCATCACGGACCCCGCGCCGAGCAGCGCGGTCCCCACGAGCAGGAACACGGCGAGCAGCTTGGCCGGCATGATGGAGTCGCTCATACGATGATCGCGCATTCGATTGCTATGCACGTATTCTTCACAGTGTGACGGCTTCCGCCACCCCCACCCCCACCCCCGCCTCCGCACCATCGATGGTCGGTCGCGTCTTTCTCGTCACGGGAGCGAGCTCGGGTCTCGGTCTCGCCACGGCCACCGGCCTCGCCCGGTTGGGCGCGACGGTCATCATGCTCTGCCGAAATATCGACCGCGGAAGCACGGCGCGCGACCGCGTGTGCGCCGTGTCCGGAAATGGCAACATCTCGCTCGTCGTCGCCAATCTCGCCTCGCTCGATCAGGTGAGACGCGTGGCGGCCGAGGTGGTGCGTGAGCATGCGCATCTGCACGTGCTGGTGAACAACGCAGGAATCCAGGCGCGCCGGCGTCGCGTCACACGTGATGGCTTCGAGGAGACGCTCGCGGTGAATCACCTGGCGCCATTTCTCCTCACCTCGTTGCTCGCGCCGCTGCTGCGCGCGAGTGCGCCGGCGCGCATCATCACAGTCGCGTCGCAAGTCGAGCGCATGGGCCGCATCCACTTCGATGACCTCCAACTCGAGCGCCGTTACGGCCCGGTGCGCGCGTACGCTCAGTCGAAGCTGGCCAACATCCTGTTCACGTACGAGCTCGCATCGCGCCTCGCGGGCACGGGCGTCACCGCGAACTGCCTCAACCCCGGCTACGTGAACACGGGCCTCATGCGCGAATCGCCGGACTGGATGCGCGCCATCTGGCGCCCGTTCCTGCCTAACGCAGAGCGCGGCGCCCGAACGGCGCTCTACCTGGCGACGGCACCGGAGCTCGAAACCGTGACCGGCGGATACTTCGAGCGTTGCCGCCCGGCGCGCTCGTCGCGCCGCTCCTACGATGTGGCCGCGCGCCGGCGCTTGTGGGACCTGAGCGCCGCCCTCACCAGCGCACCACCGATCAATGGCTAACTGAGTTAGTCCGCCGTCACCGGCGCGCAGAGCGGAGCATGAGCGTGAACGTCGTGCCGGCGCCCTCCACGCTGCGCACCCGCAGATCGCCGCCCATCCCGCGCGCCAACCCCCGACTGATCGCAAGCCCGAGTCCCGTTCCTTCGCTGCTGTTGGTCAGGCTGCGCTGAATCTGCACGAACGGCTCGAAGATGGCAGTCAACCGATTGCTCGGAATGCCTGAGCCGGTGTCGCTCACCCGCAAGAACACCACGCCGGTTGGGCCGCCGCCATCGCCGCGCTTCCCCGTGTCGACCGTGATGCAGCCATCGCTCTCCGTGAACTTCACCGCGTTCGACAACAAGTTGAGCAGAATCTGCCACAACTTTTCCGCGTCGGCGCGGACCACGAGCCCGGGATCGATGCGCACGTCGTACGTGAGCCGCTTCGCCGCGAGCTGCGGCTCGATCATCGGACTCACCTCGGCCACGGCGTCGACCAGTTTCACGTCTCGCGTGAGATACTCCACTCGGCCGGCTTCGAGCTTCGCGAAATTCAGAATGTCGTTGATGAGCGAGAGCAGATAGCGCTGGCTGCGCTGCACGCGCTGCAACGCGAGGTGCTGTTCCGGCGAGAGCGGCCCGTGCACCTCGAGATCCAGGAGTTGTACGTAACCGGCGATGGCGTTGAGCGGTGTGCGAAGCTCGTGGCTCATCGCCGCGAGAAATTCGCTCTTCGCGCGGTTGGCATCGTTCACCGCATTCTCGGCGCGTTTGCGGTCGGTGATGTCGACCAACACGTTCACCCCGCCGACTAACCGGCCGTCGTCGTCATGGATGGGATTCGCATTGGCGAGCACCACGCGACGGTCGCCGTCGGATCGCTCGATGAGCAGCTCGCAGCCCTCGTACGGCCGGTCGTTGCGGAGCGCGAGGGCCATCCAGCTGTCCTCGTGAAGAATCGGCGTGCCGTCGGGCGACAATAGCTTGACCGATCCGCAGTATCGGTCGACCGGATCGCACAAAGCGGGCGCGCGGCCCCACAACTCGACCGCGCGCTCATTGTAGTACGTGATCAGTCCCTGCGCGTCACACGTGTACGCCCCCGCCGGAAGCTTCTCCAGCAGTCGGCGAAATCGCAACTCGCTGACTGGCGCGGCGGCGTCGCCGCTCATGAGCCGATATGTCGTAACTGCAATCTGCTGCGCTCGGTTGTCCCTCCTGTGATGGTAGGGAGACTCGCGCCGAGCGCAAGAGATAAAGACGGACAAGGCTCGGACAGGGCCGGACAGGGCCGGACAGGGCCGGACGGAAGACATACAGGGCTGGACGGGGCCGGATAGAAACGTCCGGTAGTGTCCAGAATTGTCCAGCCATGTCCGCTCCTACTGGGTGACACGATAACGCACTGCCATTCCCTCCTCGTTGTGGAAGGACACGTGGCAGTGGAAGAGCCACGTGCCGACGTCGTCAGGGATCATGTCCGCACTCACCATCTGCATCATCGCGAGCTGTGCGACGTCGGTCCGCATGCCGTTCAACACGACCGTGTTGCCGTGCCAGTGCGGAGCATGGAAGTCGAAGTCGTTGGTGGACGCCATGAGGTACCAGCGCACGCGCTGCCCTTTCTTGATCGTGAGATCGGCCAGCGGCATGCTGCCGTGCACGAAGCCGTTGATCGTGAACTTCACGAACCACGGATAAATGTCTTGGGGCAGGTGCGGGTTGGCGATCGGACCCAGCGCTCCGAGTGAGTCCATCGTGAAGCCAGGCCCGAACGGTTTGTTCTCGATCCAACTACTCTGCTCTTCCACCTGCATGAACGACGCGACGATCTCGCGGTCGACGTCGTTAGGCGAACCGTCGGGGCGCGCTTTGCCGCGGGCGGTGATGATGATCGGGCCGAAGAGTCCGGTGTTGATGTCGCGCACCTCGTCGACGTGCGAGTGGTACATCCACATCACCGAGCTGACGTCCATCGGGCCGGGGCCCGCGCGCTCGGGGACGATCCACACGTAGGTGAACGTCGCACCGGGCGCCACGCCGTCGTCGGCCTTGTCCGCGCCGCTCGTGCCGTCGTTGTAGGGCACGCCTTCCGCGTTTTTCTCGTAAAACACGCCGTGCGGATGAATGCTGTACGGCCGTTGGGCATTGTTCCGGAACACGACGCGGATCGTGTCGCCGACCACGCCGCGGATGAGCGGTCCCAGGAATCCCAGGTGTTGCCACTCGGGCGGCCTGGGCTCGAGCGCGCGGAACGTGCTGTCGGTGTACGCGCGATACAGCACCTTCTTGTAGACGGTGCTCACTGGACGCGGCTTGCCCTTCGCGAAGAACGCCGTGTCCGTATACGGCTGTCCGGTGATCTCGTCGCGACCGCCGGGCACGTAGTCCCACGACACGGGATCGGCCGCGATGAAGTACGTGCGCGTCATTGGGGGAACGGATCCAGATTGGGCAGCGAGCTCGCTGACTGGTACGACGGCGAGCAGCAGCAGAGCTGCACGATTCACGAAGGACATGGGCGCCTCGTCGCGCTGGGTGTGATCGCATGGGGGTGTGATGCTATGCGCGCGATCTAACGAAACGCCGTTATCCAGCCGCTATTTCGGCGTTATCACGCGTAGCGCTCACTCGATCGGCCGTCCATGGCCCGGTGCTTGCGCCGTCGTGCGTGCAGGCAAGGACGTGCAAACCCTCCAGACACGGAGAGTGACATGGCCACGCGCACAAAGCACTCGCGAAGAAAGCACAGCACGCGCAAGTACGGCCGAACGGCATCCAAGAGCGTGAAGAGCGCGATGCACCGCCGGAAGAAAGGGACGCTCCGGCGCGGAAAGTCCGGACATGGCGGCACGGTGAAGAGCCGCAAGCAGGCGATTGCGATCGGACTCTCCGAGGCGCGGAAGAAAGGCGCCAAGGTGCCGAAGAAGCGGAAGTAGCTGCCTAACCGGGCGAGAGACGGCCGCGCCGCCGCGGCGCCGGGTCCAGGATGAACCACTGCGCGGCGAGCACGAGTGCGACGCCGATGTACACGAGCGACGCCGGCACGGACATGATGAGTCCGGCGAGCTGCTGGTCCTCGAGCAGCGTGAGGTGCCACGCGGCGGCGCCTGCAGCGTGCGCGGAATACCACCCGGTGCGGGCGAACGCGAGGATGGCGCCGAGTGCGCCGCTCTGCATGAGGGTGAGGGCGAGATAGACCACGGCGCCGCCGCGCGCGAGCCGTCGCCGGCCGATGGGTTGGAAGACGACCCACCAGAAAAGAAAGGCCGATCCCAGGAAGGTGAGGTGCTCGACGGCGTGCAGCCGCTCATCGCCCAACGCGGCGAGGTACGGCCCCGGCAGGTGCCAGAACCACAGGGCCGCGAGGTTGGCCAGCCACACGCCTAACGGATCGCCGGCCGCCCACGCGATGCGCCGCGCGCGGGGCGACGCGCGCCACCACCGTCCGATGGCACGACGCCACCGGTACGGGAGCGCCCACAGCGCCGGCAACAGCGGCTCGCCTAACGCAAGCAGCGGCGCCGCCACGATCATGAGCAGCAGGTGCTGCACCATGTGCACCGAGAACAGCGTCTCGGCCAGCGCATCGACGGGCGACAGCAGCGCGATGACGAGCGACAGCATCCCAGTCGCGAAGCATGCGACCTGCCAGCGGCGAGCGCCGTGTCCCACTCCAGCCCTGCGCCACAGCGCTCGCACGCCGGCAGCGTACCACGCACTGCACAAGGCGAGCGGCGCCACGATCGATGGTGTCCACTGCCAGGCAGACCACACGGCGCCCGGCCCGACGATCGTCGAGCCGCCGGCGATCACCGGCAGGCCTGCACCGCGAAGAGAGAAATGAGGCCGAATACAATGAGTGCGCTGAACAGCACGCCGAACGGAATGCCCATGAACGCCATGTAGTGGAACACGGCGGAGCGCTCCGGGTCGGCGCGGGGGGTCACATCGGCCGCCCGCTTCGTTTGGCCCCACACTCGGGTCGCTGTTCCCAGCGCCACGAGCGCGACGATCAGCGTGATGACCGTGATGATGAGCGATGCGGTCCACGCGCCACCGGCCGACGACGTGTCGAGCAGGTGATCCATCGGGTAGCAGCCGTGCGCGGTGATGGCGTACGCGCACAACTCGTACACGGTCCACGCCGCCGGCGCGCCGAGGAGGGCGAACCATGCGGCGCCGTAGCCTTCAGCGCGCGGATGCCGGTGCGCAGCGGGTGCGACGGTCATGGCTCGAGCCCTCCCAGGTGCCTAACCAAGGCGCGGCGAAATGTAGAGCGACGCGAACACGAACAACCAGACGATATCGACGAAGTGCCAGTACATGCCGGCGTTGGTCACGGCGAGGTGCGACTCGCGGGTGAACGTGCCGCGCGCGGCCCAGATCTGCACCAGGATGTTCATCAGGAGTCCCACGACGACGTGCGCGCCGTGGAAGCCGGTGATCGAGTAGAAGAGCGAGCCGAAGGCCTGATCTCGGGCGCCGAACGGTTGATGACTCCACTCGATCCCCTGGATGATGATGAAGATGAGTCCGAGGATGAACGCGATCGCCAGACCTGCCTGAAGGCGCGCGCGGTTGCCGGCGCGGATGCCCCGCTCGCCCCACATGTACGCGATGCTCGACAGGATGAGGATGATCGTGTTGGGCAGTGACAGCTTGAGCGCGAGCGGGCCGGTGGGCGGCCATGCGGACCGGGACTGCGACCCCAGATAGAAAAAGCTGAACAACAAGAACGCGAACAGGGCGGCTTCGGTGGCGATGGTCCACACCATGGCCCACCAGCCGGGCGCCCGGCCCTCGTGGGCGCCTAACGGGATCGTCCGATCGTAGGCAGTGGTGGGCATGCGTGTTCTCCGGTCGCCAGGTGCCGTGGCCAGAGCCATCCGACCAGGCACGCCATTATGCCTAACGCGCCAAGGATGGCGAGCCACCACTGGGCGAAGACGAGGCCGTAGGCGGTGGCGAGCATCGCCACCGACAGCAGGAGCGGCCACAGGGAGTCCTCGGGCATGTGGAGCACGTGCAGCGGCTCCGCCTCCAGCGGCGACGTGCCGAACGTCTCGCGTCCCTCGGCGAGCACGGCGCCCTCGGCGATGTGGCTGCGTCCCTCACTGGGGATGATGCCCGGCGTCTCGTCGCCTAACTGGTCCTCCCACAACGGCAGCCGGCTCCGGATGATCGGGATGACGGCGAAGTTGTACGGCGGCGGGGGCGACTCCATCGCCCACTCGAGCGTGCCGGCCTCCCACGGATTCGAACCGGCAAACGCGCCCGTGCGGCGGCTCACGAAGAAGTTGATCACGAACAGGAGCACCCCCACCGCGAAGAGGAAGGCCCCGATGGTCGTGATGAGGTTCACCGTGCCCCACCCCGCGCTGGCCGGATACGTGTACACCCGCCTCGGCATGCCTAACAGGCCGGCGATGTGCATCGGGAAAAAGCCGAGGTTGAAGCCGACGAACATCGTCCAGAAATTCCATTTGCCCAACGTCTCGTTCATCATCTTGCCGGTCATCTTCGGGACCCAGTAGTAGAACGCCCCGATCACCGGGAAGACGTTGATGCCGATGAGCACGTAGTGGATGTGCGCGACCACGAAATAGGTGTCGGTCACCTGCCAGTCGAACGGCACCGCCGCGGTCACCACGCCGGAGACGCCGCCGATGACGAACAGTACTACGAACCCTGCGGCGAACAGCATGGGCGTCTTCCAGACGGGCTTGCCTAACCACATCGTCGCGACCCAGGCGAACACGGCGATCGCGCTCGGGATCGTGATGAGGAAGCTCGCGCCGCTGAAGAAGGACATCGAGATCGCGGGCAGGCCAGTGGCGAACATGTGGTGCACCCAGACACCGAAGCCGATGAGCCCCGTGGCGATCGTCGACAGTGCGACGTACGGATAGGCCACGAGCGGGCGCCGGCAGAACGTGGGGATCATCTCCGACACCATGCCCATCGCCGGCAGCACGATGATGTAGACCCACGGGTGGCCCAGGATCCAGAACAGGTGCTGCCAGAGCAGCGGGCTTCCGCCCTGGGCGGCGTCGAAGAAGTGCATGTGAAACTGGCGCTCGAAGTACAGGAACACGCACCCGGCGGTGAGCGCCGGCAGCGCGAAGATCGCCGCGAACGAGGCGGTCATCGTCCCGTACACGAAGATCGGCAGCCGGTTGAGCGACATGCCGGGCGCGCGCATCTTCATCACCGTGCCGATGAAGTTGATGGCGCCGACGGTCGTCGAGACTGTAAGGAAGATCAATCCGATGGCGTAGAAATCCATGTTGAGCCCCGGATTGTACGGCTTGAGCGACACCGGCGCGTACCCGAACCAGCCATCGTTAGGCGCCTGCCCGATGCACAGCGCCGTGTAGATGAAGATGCCGGACGCGAGGAACGTCCAATAGCTGAGCGCATTCACGCGCGGGTACGCCATGTCGCGGGAGCCGAGCATCAGCGGCCAGATGTAGTTGCTGAAGCCGGACAGGATCGGCGACGCGTACCAGAACATCATCGTGATGCCGTGCATCGAGAAGAGCTGGTTGTACGCGTCGGGCGACAAGAGGTGCGTGTCGGCGTGCGCCAGTTGGACGCGCATGATCAGCGCTTCGATGCCGCCGATGATCAAGAAGATCACCGCGGTCACGAGGTAGCGTTTGCCGATGGTCTTGTGATCGACCGTCGCCAGGATGCCGTAGAGGCCGGGTCGCGCTTCCCACGTCTCGTGGAGCCGCTCGATGGGCGCGGTCGCGATGGGTGCGATGGTGGCCACGGCGATTCCTCTATTTGAGGGTCTCGAGGTACGCGGCCAGCGACTGCAGATCGCGCGACGGGATCGCGATGGTCGGCATGTCGCTGCCGGGCTTGATCGCCTGCGGCGCGACGATCCAACCGATCAGGTTGCCCACTATGTTAGGCAGCGCGCCGGCGGCGATCGTGGTGCGCGAGGCGAGGTGCGTGAGGTCCGGTCCCACGGCACCGCCCGCGCTCGTGCCGCGGATGCTGTGGCAGTTCGCGCATCCCGATGTCATGAACACGCGCAAACCATCGGCCGCGCTCGGATCGGTCGCTTGCACGGCCGGCGCGCGCTGGTTCAGCAGCCACTGCTGGAACCGTCCCGGCGGATCGGCGATGACGCGCAGCTGCATGTGCGCGTGCTGGGCGCCGCAGTACTCGCCACACGTGCCGCCGAACACACCCGCGTGCCGCGCTTCGATCCACGTCGTGTTCGTCTGCCCGGGGATCAGGTCAGTCTTGCCGGCCAGCTCCGGCACCCAGAAGCTGTGGATCACATCGTTCGTCGAGAGCTCGAGCCTAACGGGCTCGCCCACCGGCACGTGGATCTCGTTCGCCGTCACCACGCCCTGCGAGGGTCCGGCGCCCTCGTAGCGCACCTCCCACCACCACTGATGTCCGATCACCTGGATGGTCGCCGCCGGCGCGCGCTCGGGCGCGGCGACCGCATCGAGCGTTCCGATGGTGAAGAGGAAGGCGGCCAGGAGCACGATGGCAGGGATCACGATCCCACCCCATGCAACCCATGGGAGACCCGAGCTGCCGCTGAACACCGCCTCGTCGCGCGTGCGCCGCGAGCGGGAGCGAACCCACGCCGCGAGCACGAGCAGGGTCACAATGAGCACCACCGCGCACGAGACGATGACGAGGAACCAGCCCAGCGACGACTCGCGGCTGCCGGTGGCGCCATCGCCGGCGAGCGTGTTCATCGGCCCGCAGCCGGCGAGGCTCGCTACGCCTAACGCAGGGATGCGGGGCGCCCGGCCATGCAACATGCGTCTCATGCCGCGCTCACTGCGGCATCTGCGGGTTGGCCGGCGGCGGCGGCGCATCGGGCTCCTGGGACGTGCCTAACGTTCGGATGTACGTGATGATCTTCCAGATCTGGTCCTGCGGGATGCGGCCGCCCCACGCCGGCATGCCCGCCGATCGGCCCTCGGTGATGGTCCCGAGCAGTTGGGCATCGCTGCTGCCGTAGATCCAGATGCTGTCGCGCAGGCTCGGCCCCATCCCGCCGCCGGCGCGCCCGCCGTGACATCCCGAGCAGTTGTACTGCACGAACAGTTGCCGACCTTCGTTCGCGGCGGCCGCGTCTCCCGCGTACGGATTGTGGACGTCGCCGAAAAAGACCGTCGGATGAATGCCGGGCTTGACGCCGACCGATGCCGTCGGCGTGATGCGAGCGGCCAGCGCCCCGGCCGACGCCGTCGTCACGGTTCCGTTCCTGCTCGACGATGGCTGCTGGTTGCAGCCGGCGGCGGCGAGCACCGCCGCGGCGATGGCGAGCGACGTGGCCACGTTCGGCGCGAATCTCATGGCGTCCTTCCTCCTCCCGACGCAGTGTGCGGCGCGATGGACCCGGCGCTCGCCTGCGCTGCCGCGCCATCGTCGCCGCCTAACGGAACGTGGTAGTTTCGCAAAATCCGCCGAATGGCCGCGTGGCGCAGGTCCAGCTCCCGTTGCAACACGCCGAGCAGCGCCGTGTCTCCCTTGCGCACGCCCATGGCGATCGCGTACGAGAACGGAATCCCGTGGCCTGCCGTCGCAGTGCCCACCGGCGATACGTCGAGCGGCACGCGCGAATGCGCCGCGTAATAGCCGGCGAGCGGTCCCCACGCGATCGCGACGTCCACCTTCCCCTGCGCGACGGCGTTGATGAGAGCCGACGGCGGGCTCGCTTCCGCGTAGTTGCCGTAGATGCTGTAGCCCACCACGTTGCGCACGATGCCGCGCCCGCGAGCGCGACGCCCGGCGGCAGGCTGTTATAGTCGTCGCCGATGACGTGGATCCCGATGCGCACGCGGTGCAACCGCGGATCATCCATGGATGCGAAGTGCAGCCGGCTCGAGCGGCGCGTGACGAACACGTACGTCGAGCGATAGTACGGCTTCGTGGTGGCCAGCTGCTCATCGCCCGCGACGATGCCGATCACCACGTCGCAGCGCTCGGCGCTGAGGGTGTTGCGCACGAACCCGCGGCGCTGGGCCCACCACGTGTACTGCACCGGCTCGTGCAGGTCGCGCGCCAAGAGCCTCGCGATGCGGTTCTCGAAACCGTGTCCCGCACTGTCGCTGAACGGCATGTTGTTCGGATCGGCGCACACGCGCAGCGCGCGCGGGCGCCGCGACGCCGGCGTTCGGTTAGGCGCGGCAGCGGCAGCCGAGGCGGGGATGCCGGGGTGCGCCGCCAGGCGCATCGCGATCGCGGGCAAGGCCGGGGAAACACGCTCAGCATGCCGC
>JACZCV010214455.1_pt1 | contig 12074 bp, 15 predicted proteins | sample 8641841 | NCBI WGS metagenome assembly JACZCV01 (sample SAMN15324606, study PRJNA640507) | soil metagenome | isolation source: monocropping sugarcane control | place: China: Luxin town, Laibin City, Guangxi Province | collected 2019-07-25 | depth 10cm m
TCGGCAACGACATCCCGCCTTCGCTCGTCACCTCGCTGAGCGCGGCCGGGTTGTGCGAGCTAGCGTCCGGCGGTGACGGCTGGGGCACGCCGGACGTGATCCAGGCGCTGTCTACCATCGGACAGGGCGAGGCCGCCCCGCAGAACGGTGGAGGGAAGGCGCCCGGATTCATGCTGACGTCGAGCGACGGCACGAACGTCCGGCTGTCGGACCTTCTCGGGAAGCCCTTCGTCCTCAACTTCTGGGCCACGTACTGCCCGCCCTGCAAGGCGGAGATGCCGATGCTGGACCGCGACCTCAAGGCTTACCCGAGAGTCCGGCTGGTGCTCGTCGACGAAGGCGAGAGTCCGGACGCGGCCCGCGCATTCCTGACGAGCCTGGGCATCTCGAGGCCGACTCTTCTCGATACCGACCTCAGCGCCGCACGCTCGTACGGCCTCAGCGCGCTACCCATGACCGTGTTCGTGAGGTCAGACGGAACGATCGATCGCCGCCAGGTCGGCCAGCTGGACGAGGGGGTTCTCGTGTCAGAACTGTCGATTTTGTCCGGCCAGTAGAGTTACCAGCGCATGGTCTCAGTCGGGGTTTTTCGACGCCTCGCGTTCGTCACCGCGCTTTTCGCCTATCTACAGATCGCGCTTGGCGGCGTCGTGCGGGTCTCAGGCTCGGGGTTGGGATGCCCGGACTGGCCCCTTTGCAACGGCCGGCCCTACCCGCCGGCAAACGTGCACTCGATCATCGAGTACTCGCACCGAACCGTCGGCGCCGTCACCGGTGTACTCCTCATTGCGACCGTGATCCTCGCCTGGATCGTGTTTCGCCGCGAGCGGCCGATCGTAGCGTGGCTCGCGACGGGGTCCCTCGTGGCGATAGGGGCTGAAGGAGCGCTGGGTGGCGTTGTTGTGATCAACGAGCTTGCGCCCTGGCTGGTGCTGGTGCACCTCAGCCTGGCGATGCTGATTCTCGGCTTCCTCCTGGCGACGGCCGTCATGTCGCTGCCGGCAACTTCCAGTCCGCAGTCGACGCCGCTGTCATGGGTGGCCGCGGCAGCCACCTACCTGCTCCTTCTGACCGGCTCGAGCGTCGTCGCCAGCCACGCCGACCAGAGCTGCCGCTCATGGCCGCTGTGCGGAAACGGCTTCGCGCCGGACTTCGACGGGGCGAACGCGTTCACGATGCTGCACCGCGGGGCGGTGCTCGTGATCGGCGCTCTCCTTATTTATGTGCTGGTCTCGGCGATGCGGTCGGCGACCCTTCGACCGGTGGCGATCGCCACGCTCGTCGTGCTTGCTCTCCAGGTTGCTGTCGGCGCCGGCGCCGCGGTCACCGACGGCGAGCTCTTCAACGGCCTGCACGTCGCGATCGCGACGCTCGTCTGGGCGGGGATCCTCGCGCTTGCGCTCCTGACGCTGCCCCGAGTGAACAGGGTGCCGGCGCTGTCGCGACTGGCCGTGGGCGCCGGGCGCGCGCAGGGCGCACAACAAAAAGAGCACCCCGTATGAACGTGCTCCGCGACTACCTCAGCCTCCTGAAGCTTCGCGTGGTGCTTCTGCTGGACGCGACCGCTGTGCTGGTGATGATTCCGGCGGCGCAAGGCCACCCGAGCGTCCGCGCGATGCTGGCCGTGCTGGTGGGGGGCACGTTCGCCGCCGGCGGCGCCCACGCGATCAATTGCTGGTTCGACCGCGACATCGACGCGGAGATGAACCGAACGCGCCGCCGTCCGCTGCCGAGCGGCCGCATCCCCGCCTGGCACGCGTTGGTGATCGGCATCGGGTTGATCGCGCTTTCGTTCGTGGTGCTCTGGGTCGGCGCCAACCTGCTCGCCGCCGCGCTCGCGCTGTTCGGGGCGCTGGTGTACGTCTTCGTTTACACGGTCTGGCTCAAGCGCTCGACGCCTCAGAACATCGTCATCGGGGGCGCCGCGGGAGCGATGCCTCCGCTGGTGGGCTGGGCCGCCGCAACCGGCCGACTCGACCTCACCGCCCTGGCGCTGTTCGGCGTCGTCTTCTTCTGGACGCCGCCGCACTTCTGGGCTCTGGCCCAGCTGTTGAAGAACGACTACGCGCGCGCACACGTGCCGATGCTGCCGGTCGTCGCCGGAGAGCGGTCGGCCAAGCGGCAGACGATCGTTTACGCAATCCTCACCGTGGCTGCGAGCGTCGTCCCGTTCTTCACCGGCTCGGCCGGCCCGGTATATCTAGGCGGGGCGATCGTGCTCGGCGCGGGCCTGGTCGGCATCGCCCTGCTCGATCTCGAGGGAAGAGGCTGGACGCGCCGGCTGTGGCGCTATTCGATGGTTTACGTCGCGGTGCTGTTCCTCGTCTTTGCCGTTTCGCCCTTCCTGCCGTGAACCTGGAGATAGTTCGGCTCCATCTCGCGCACATCAAGGGCTTCAACGACATCCCGGTCCACGGTTTCGTCATCAAGCATCCGCGCGCTGGCGCGATCCTGGTCGACAGCGGCGTCGGATGGGGCGATGAAGACCTGATTCGCGAATGGAAGGTCGTCAACCGCCACGCCGCTGATGCCCTCGCCGAGCACGACCTCAGCCCGGCCGACGTCAAGATCGTCATCAACAGCCACCTGCACTTCGACCACTGCGGTCAGAACGCCGTGTTCAAGCAAGCTCCGTTCTACGTCCAGCGCGGGGAGTTGGACCGTGCGCGCAAGTCAGGCGATGCGATCCAGTGGTTCGACTTCGCCGGCGCCCGATTCGAGCTGCTCGACGGCGATGCCGAGATTGCGGAAGGAGTGCGCGTGGTGGCTACACCGGGCCACACCACCGGGCATCAAAGCGTCCTGGTGGACACCGCCGACGGGAGCGCGGTGATGATCGGCGACGCCGCCTACACGGCGGACATATACGCGCAAGCGGCGGACGCGGACCTCTCGAAATGGCCCGGCCAGCATGAGAACCGGGAGCAGTGGACGCACTCGATCGAGCGCCTGCACGGATTGCACCCGCACGCCGTCCACTTCTGCCACGACGCCCGCATCGCTTAGAGGATGAGCTTCGGACCCCTTGTCTCCGCTGACTGGTTGCGCGCCCACATCGGCGATTCCGATGTCCGCGTGATCGATTTCCGCTGGTATCTGAAGGGCCGGAATGGGCGCGACGAATACTCGAACGGGCACATCCCGGGCGCGGTATTCGTCGAACTCGATGCGGTCTCCGGTAGCGAAGGGGGAGGACGTCACCCGCTGCCGACACGTGAGAAGTTCGAAGGCGCCATGCGCGCGGCAGGCGTCTCGGACGACTCCCGCGTCGTGGTCTATGACGACGCCGACGCCTCGGTCGCCGCCCGGTTGTGGTTCCTGCTCCGTTACTTCGGGCACCAGGCGGTGGCGGTGCTCGACGGCGGGATCGCGGCGTGGTCGACTCCGCTCGTCACCGACGTCCCGGACGTAGCGCCCGGCGACTTCCGCGCCGGCGAGCCCGACGCCACCCTCGTTCTCGATTTCAAAGCTGTGAGCGAGCTGAGTGGCGTGCCGCTCATAGATGCCCGCGCGGGCGAGCGGTACCGGGGTGAGACCGAGCCGGTCGACCCGAAGGCTGGCCACGTGCCCGGCGCCTTGAGCGCGCCATTCAGCGAGAACGTCGGTCCCGACGGGCGGTTGAAATCGCCCGAGCAACTTCGGCGGCGCTACGCGGAGCTCGGCGCGGACAGTGGCGCGGTCTTCTACTGCGGCTCAGGCGTCAACGCTAGCCAGCACCTGCTGGCGATGGCGGTCGCCGGGCTGCCGAACGCGAGACTGTACGCGGGCTCGTGGAGCGACTGGTCCAACCGCGACCTACCGGTGGCCACGGGCTCGGAACCTTAAAGTAGCCGCATGATTCTCAAAGGGAAGCGCGTACTCATCGCCGGCATGTCCGACCGGCGCAGCATCGGATTTGCCATCGCCCAGGAAGCGCAGCGCGAGGGCGCGGAGATTCTCCTCACCAGCTTCGGCCGGATGATGAGCATCACCCAGATGACCGCGAAAAAGCTCGACCCGGTGCCGGAAATCCTCGAGATGGACGTGAGCAAACCATCGGACATCGCGGACGCGGTGGAGCAGACATGGCGGCGCTGGGATAGCCTCGATGCGATGGTGCACTCCGTCGCTTTTGCGCCGGCGGATGCGCTCGGCGGTCAATTTCTTAATACTCCCTGGGAAAGCGTCGCCACCGCGCTTCAGGTCAGCGCATTCTCATTCAAGGAAATGGCGCGCGGATTTCTGCCGTTGATGAAGGAGCGAGGCGGATCGATGGTCACCATCGACTTCGACAATTCCACGGCGGCCTGGCCCAAGTACGACTGGATGGGCGTGTCCAAGGCGGCGCTCGAATCCGTGACCCGATACCTCGCCCGCGATCTGGGGCGCTACAAGATCCGCGTCAACGCGGTGTGCGCCGGCCCACTGGCGACCCTGGCGGCGAGCGGCATCCCCGGATTCAAAGACTTCGAGGAAGTCTGGGAAAAGAGGGCCCCCCTCGGTTGGAGCCTGCAGGACAAATCCCCGGTCGGCCGGGCCGTGTGCGTCTTGCTTTCCGACTACCTCGACATGACGACCGGCGAGCTCCTGCACGTCGATGGCGGCTACCACGCAATGGGGACTGAGCTGCCACCTCAGGATTAGGGGATTTCCGACTGACCCCAGATCTTGTATGGACCCGGCGACAAGGCCGCAACATCGTGTTAGGCTCTTCCCGAAATCCTGGGGCGGACCCAGATGCAAACGGGCCCCAGAAGCAAACGGGAGGAAAAGCAGTTTGCGGGAGTGCCTGGTGATCTACGTGGACGCCGCTTTGGACAAGCATGGCCGGGCCGGATGTGGCCTGGCCGTTTTTGTTAGGGGGCGGGCGGTCTACACAGAGTCGTTCGGCTTTTCGCACATCGGCGGATCGGCACAGCTGGAGGCACACGTATGCGCGGGCGCGCTCGACCTCGCCGCCGCGCGCTGGCCCCACCACCGCGTAATCGTGCGCACGGATTGCGCTCCGGTGGTCCGAAGTCGAATGCCCTCGAGCGACAGTTTTCGCATCGCAGTGCACGAAGTTCGCGAACGATGCCGGCGCGGCTGGCGCGTGGTCCGCTATGTAAGTCGGAAGGCAAATCCCGCACATGAGCTTGCGCGCGAAGGATTGAAGAGTCTGTCGAAGCAGCAGCTTCTAGTCGCGGCGTAAGAATAGATATCGCCTGAAATTCAAATCGGGCGCAGCAATTAGTATTGCTGCGCTCGATTTCTCTTTTTTCGCAGGGAGTGAAAATGGCACCAGAGGAAGCGCAGTCAACGGCGCCGCGTCGCAGAGGACGTCCGCCAGGCTCGAAGACGCGCCGTCGCCGGACGGCGGCGGGCGGTGGCGACCTCGTCGCTCAGCTGAACGCGATGGTCGCGGAGCTCATCAAGAAGAACCGGCAGCTGCAGCGCCAGGTCGCACGGCTCAGCGAAAAGGCAGGCGCCTCGAAAGCCACCAAGGGCGTGGAGCGAAGCCTGCGCACGATCTCACGCCGTGTACAGAAGGCGCTCGGTGGCACCACCACACGCCGGCGCAAGGCTGCGCCCGCGAATGGGCGCCGTCGCAAAGCGACGACCACGCGGCGCAAAAAAGCCTCCTAGCAAGAAAGCCTCCTAGCAGGAAGAGACTTCTAGAAGGTCCCTTCGTTCATCCGCTTGGCGGTGTGATAGGCGTCGAGGATGCTGAACATCCACAGACCCGCACCGCCAAGCTCCATGGGGATTCCGATCGCGGCGCCGAGGACCGAGAGGTCCAGGTCGAAGCCGAAAAATTGCAGACCGCCGACGCCGACCAGATAGGCGACGCCCTTCAAGTTCTGGCCCAGGTAGAAATGGCCCAGGCCCGGCACGAGTGCGAGAAAGCCGGCGGCGATGGGACTCTTTCGCGAGCGGACGTATTGCTGGGCGTATCCGCCTGAGGACGACGAACCGCAGCGTGGGCAGGGCGCGTTCGGGTTGGTGAGCAGGAGGCCACAGCGTCCGCACAGAACTTCGGCAGCCATCTCCCTTCCAGTTTGCCCTTTTTGGAAGCAGCCTGAAACCAGCAAATCCGAGCATCGATTTCGCGAATCTGCCCCGAACTTGCGGTTCAGGTTGCTTCTGCTAGCGTCCTAACCGTGGATCTCGGGTTCACGGCTGAGGAGGAGACCTTCCGGCAAGAGGTCCAGGCATGGCTTGAGGCCAACCTGCCGAAGGCCTGGCGCCAGGACGGCAAGGGCGGCTACCGCGACGAGGAGGACACGGACCTCCAGCGCGAATGGCAGCGCAAGCTCTACGAAGGCGGCTGGCTGAAGCTTGGCTGGCCGAAGGAGGTCGGTGGACGCGCCGCCTCGCCGGTGATGCAGGCGATCTACCAGGAGGAGATGGCGCGCGCGGGCGCGCCAGGAATCCTCGGTCGCCTGGGGGTCACGCTGCTCGCTCCGACGCTGGTGGCGCACGGCACCGACTGGCAGAAGGAGACCTACGTCGAGAAGATCCTCAGCGGCGAGCTGATCTTCTGCCAGGGGTTTAGCGAGCCGAACGCCGGAAGCGACCTTGCCGGCCTTCGCACGCGCGCCGAGCGCCGCGAGGGCAAATGGGTGCTCGACGGCCAGAAGACGTGGTCGAGCGGGGCCCACTACTCGGACAAGAGCTTCCTGCTCGCGCGCACCGACCCTGCCGCCGAACCCCACAGAGGGATCGGGTTCTTCCTCGTCGACATGCATCAATCGGGCGTCGAGGTCAGGCGCATCAAGCAGATGACCGGCGGCGGAGAGTTCGGCGAGATCTTCCTGAGCGGCGCCGAGGTCGAGGACCGTGACCTCGTCGGCCTAGCCGGCGACGGATGGAAGATCGCGATGACCGTTTTCGGGTTCGAGCGCGGCGGTCTCGCCCAAGCGGCGCGTTTCGAACAGGCGGTGGACGAGCTCGCTGGGCTGGCCCGCGACAGGGGTGTCGGCGCCGATCCCACCCTGCGGCAGCGAATCGCGCAGGCCCGTATCGAAGCTCACGTGTTCAGGCTCATCGGCCTTCGCAACCTCACGCGTGCGCAGCACGGCAACGCGCCGGGGCCCGAGGCGAGCATGACCAAGCTCTTCTGGAGTGAGATGGACAAGCGCCTCCAGGAGACGGCGGTGGGGGTTGAAGGCATGTACGGCGCGCTCGCGCCGGACTCGGATGGCGCGATCGAGGATGGGCGATGGCAGTATGGCTGGATGTGGTCCCAGGCGGAGACGATCTACGCCGGGTCTTCCGAGATCCAGCGCAACATCATCGCTGAGCGCGTGCTCGGACTCCCGCGCGGACGATGAGCGCGACCGACACGATCACAGACGTCATCGCGCTTCTCAAATCGCGGATCGGCGTCGACGGCGACCCTGTGACTGCGACCATCGAGGCGGGACACGTCAAACGGTTTGTCGAGGCGATCGGCGATCCCAATCCGAGATGGACGAAGGAGGCGCCGCCCACGTTCCTCGTCGCGATCGCGCCGGTGTCGCTGCACATGGCGGATGCCGAGGTCTACGGCACTGGCTGGTTGAACGGCGGCAACCGGTTCGAATATCTGGCGCCGGTGTTGATCGGAGACGTGATCACCGCGCGCGGTCACGTCGCGGACGTGTATGACAAGCGTGGCTCGAGCGGGGCGATGCTTTTCATCGTCTTCGAGACGGAATACACAAACCAGCGCGGCGAGCTCGTGGCGCGTTTGCGCGGGACGCTGATTCGAAGATGAGCGCCCCAGCCGTCGGCCAGGAGCTGCCCGAGCTGGTCAAAAATCCCACGACCCGCCAGCTCGTCCAGTACGCCGGGGCTCAAGGTGACTTCTACGAGATCCACTACGACCAGGCCTATGCGCGCGGCGTCGGCCTGCCGGGCGTGATCCTGCACGGCCTCCTGAAGGCCGCGTTCCTCGGTCAGCTCGTCACCGACTGGCTGGGAGACCGCGGTGAGCTGGTCGACTTCGAGGTCAGCTATCGCGGAGTCGACGAGCCGGGGAGGCCCTACCGATGTCGCGGCCGGGTGAGCAAGGTCGACGGCAACGACGTCGAGCTCGAAGTTTGGGGCGAGGACGCGGCCGGAAAGCGGACAACCGTTGGCACGGCTAGAGTACGCCTGAGCTGATGGGCGGCTTCCCTTACGAGCTACTCAAGTACATCCACATCGCCGCCGCGATCGTCGCCGTGGGCTCGAACATCACTTACGGCGTCTGGAATGCTCGATCTGCGGGTGAGCCGGCCCACCTCGGATTCGTATTGAAGGGGATCCGTTTCATCGACAATCGCATCGCCAACCCTGCCTACGGAGTGCTGTTCCTCTCCGGCTTGATCATGGTCTTCGCCGGACACTGGGGGATCACCTCACTCTGGGTCATCGTCGCGATCATCCTGTTCATCGTCGTGGCGGCGCTTGGATTCGGGGTCTTCACACCCCTATTGCGCCGTCAGATCGAGTTGGTCGACGCGGGCGACACGACCTCATCCGAATTCAAGTTCCTGTCGAACAGGAGCCGCGTGATCGGTCCGATCCTCGGCCTCATCGTCGCGGTGATCCTCGTGATGATGGTCTTCAAGCCCACGCTGTAGAACCAGAGGACGAGCAGCACCGAGCCGTCGATCACCCCGTAGCCGCCGGCGATCACCGAGGGCGGGTTACCGGACGGGATGTGCGTCCACGGAGCGACCGCCATCCACTGCCAGTTGCCGAACGACGTGCCTGAGATCTCGAGCTCACTGACGATCACGAAGATGGCCGCGAACATCGGCCAGCGGGGCGAGCGGAGAAGGAAGTAGGCGAAGACCGGCAGGCACAGGGCCCCCTGCAGGTCGAAGCGGCCGGTGACGATCGGCAGCAGGGTCAGTCCCAGCGCCGCCCACGTGGCCGCGACCCCCAGGACCACGTACGCGACGCGGCGGCCGTGGCGCTGAACGAGCGGGGTCTGCGCCGCACGCAAGCCGAAGAGATAGACGATGCCGTGGCCGGGCGGCACGAACAGCGGCAGGTTGTGCAGGCGGTAGCGGTAGACGCCCCAGACCAGCGATCCGACGACCTCGAAGCCGGTCGCGACCAGCACGCACGTCCACACCTGGGCACGCAGGTGTGCCGGGACTTTGAGCGATGCCAGGTACAGAGCGAGGAAGGTGAGCGCGCCGAGCACGTACTGCTGCCACACGGCCGTGATCCGGCTGTCGGCGAACAGCCCGACCGGGGTGTAGATCAGAAAGTAGATCTGGAGCCAGTACGGCCGCAGGCGGTGAAGCACCGCCTCGAATTATCCGGTCGCGGCGCTGCGGTCCGTCCAGGAGCGCGCGAGCCGCGTGCCCCGCGTGACCAGCACCAGCATGTCGGCGAGCTCGTCGAGGTCGGGGTATCGACCGCTGACGTGGCCCAGTGCCAGCACCTCTGTGGCCGCGATGTGGATGTCGGCGATCATCTCGAGGCGGCGCCGCTCCGCCGCGCTGCCGGCTGGGTAGCCGCGAGCCACCAGCTCGGCGACGATGTCGTTCCGGGTGTTGCCCGTCAGGCGTCGGCTGGACTCTCCGAGAGGCGTGCCCGAGTGATGCCGCACGCGAAGGGCCAGGCGAAAGAGATCTGGGTTGGCGGCGATCAGCTCGAGCGGTGTGCGGAACTGCTGTCGGAGGATCTCCTCGTCGTTGGGCGCCTCGAGGGCCTCGCGACGTTGGCGTGCGAGCTGACCGCGAAGCTCGTCGAAAAGCTGCTCCGAGAGCGCGACCATGAGGTCGTCCCGATTTGCGAAGTGCTCGTAGAACGTGGCCCCCGCCACGCCCGCGTGCTTCGCAACGTTGCTGGCCGAGACGCGGGTCTCCCCACCGGCCAGGATGATGTCGCGCGCTGCCTCCAGCAGGCGCTGCCTGGTCCGCTCCTTGGCCTCGCGGCGGGTGAGGGCGCGCTTCACCGGCTGAACTCGATTCTTGCCACGCTCGATTGACCGAGAGTACTATCGGTGAACCGCGCCCGGGGGGCAAGTGTTAAATCGTTTCGGGACGCGATGGAGGTAGGAGATGGTTTCCTCTTCGATCCGGCGGCTTTCGAGGTCGTGGGGGACCCCGCTCGTGGTCCTCGTGATGATCGTGTCAGCCTGTGGCGGGGGCAGCTCGAATGGCGGCACCAACACCGCATCGGCCCCTGGCATCACGGCCACACAGATCACCATCGGCAGCCATCAGCCCCTGACCGGGCCGGCGGCGCCGGGCTACAGCGAGATCTCGAAAGCCTCCAACGCCTACTTCCAGTGGGTCAACTCCCATGGCGGCGTCTGGGGCCGCTCGATCAACTACCTCTATGAGGACGACGGCTACAACCCGCAGAACACATCGACGGTCGTGCGCAAGCTCGTCCTCGAGGACAAGGTGTTCGCCATCTTCAACGGACTTGGCACACCGACGCATACCGCGGTCGTCGATTACCTGAACGGGCAGAAGGTCCCGGATCTCTTCGTCGCGTCCGGCTGTGACTGCTGGAACCAGCCCTCCAAGTGGCCGCAGACGTTTGGCTGGCAGCCCGACTACATCATCGAAGGCAAGATCACGGGCAAGTACGTCAACGACAACTACCAGGGCATGAAGGTCGGCTACCTCTACCAGGATGACGACTTCGGCCAGGGCGGCGTGCAGGGTCTGGACTCCCAGATCTCCGCGTCCAACGTCGTCGACAAGGAGAAGTACGTCCCCACCAACACCAACCTGGGCCCGCAGCTCGCGAAGCTCCAGGCGATGGGCGCCCAGGTGGTCGTGCTCTACACGATCCCCGCATTCACCGCCATCTCACTTCTGACCGCGACCGCGCTGCACTTCAGCCCGAAGTGGGTGGTCAGCAGCGTCGGCGCCGAGCCGATAACTCTCGCGGGTCTTCTCGCATCCTTCGCCAAGAACCAGGCCGCGTCCGGCCTCGTCAATGGCATCGTCACGTCCGGCTACCTGCCGGCGGCAACGGACACGTCCAGCCCGTGGATCACGCTCTTCAAGCAGATCCACGACCAGTACATCTCGTCGCTTCCCTTCGACGGTAACGTCGAGTACGGAATGGCGGTGGCCTACTCATTCGTCCAGCTGATGAAGAAGGCAGGTCGCAATCCATCCCGCCAGGACGTGATCCACACCCTGGAAAGCGGTCAGGTCGATCAAGGGCCTGGATTGGTGCCGTTCCTGTACAGCTCGAGCAATCACCTCGGTTACTCGGGCGTCCAGATGGCGGTGATCCAGAACGGCCAGGCCAACTTCACCGGGTCGATCTACACCGCTTCAGTGTCCGGCGGTGTGCAGGCCTGCGGCAATTGCGCGTCGAAGCCGATGCCGACAAACGGAATCCCCTAAACCTCGACGTACGGCCATACGCTTGACGCTGCTTGAGCCAGGCAGCTTCTGCTTTAGCCGCTGACGCCGGCGAACCCGGGGCGCTGGAGGTTCGATCCCTCAGCGTCCGGTTCGGCGGCGTCGTGGCTCTTGACGGCGTCTCGCTTTCGGTGCCCGCCGGCGCGATCGTTGGCATCATCGGGCCCAACGGCGCTGGCAAGACGACGCTTTTCAACGTCGTCAGCGGATTGGTCGACCCGGCGGGTGGCGACGTGACATACAACGGCCGGCGTATCAACGGCATCCGCCCGCACGAGCTGAACCGGCTGGGCATCTCGCGCACGCTCCAGGGCCTCGGGCTGTGGCGCGCCCTGACGGTGATCGAGAACGTGATGATCGGCGCGCGACGCGGCTCGAGCCCGGGGTTTGCCTCTGCGCTCTTCGGGCTGCCGCGGTCCGACCGCTACGAGGCCGCGCTCAGGGAGCAGGCGCTCATGCAGCTGAAAGCGCTCGGGATCGAGGAGTACGCCTACCGCCATCCGGGCACGCTTCCGTATGGCGTACAGAAGTGGGTCTCCCTCGCCCGCGCGCTCATCTCTCGCCCCGCGCTTCTGCTCCTCGACGAGCCGGCAAGCGGGCTCTCCGCCAACGAGCAGACGCAGCTCATCGCGCTGCTCCGTTCGCTAAAAGAACGGATGTCGATCGCGCTGGTGGAGCACCGTCTCGACCTCGTGATGAGCCTTTGCGAGCACATCCACGTCCTCGACTTCGGAAGGGTCA
>JACZCV010023124.1_pt1 | contig 12052 bp, 12 predicted proteins | sample 8641841 | NCBI WGS metagenome assembly JACZCV01 (sample SAMN15324606, study PRJNA640507) | soil metagenome | isolation source: monocropping sugarcane control | place: China: Luxin town, Laibin City, Guangxi Province | collected 2019-07-25 | depth 10cm m
GGCGCGCACGGCGAAACCGTCGACCGCGCTCGACGGATGCGGCGGGAGAGGGCGCGACGCGACGACGCCCTCGGCCAGCCCGCGGCCCGCGCAACCAGGGAGATGCAGCGTCTCGCGGCCGAGCACGGGCGTGTGTTCGAGGACGGTCGCCGCGGCCTCGGCCGCGTCGATTAGCGGGTAACTGCTGATCCGCACCTATTCATGATGGAGCGCCTTCATCGGCTGCTGCGCGGCGGCCCGCATCGCGGGCAACAGGCCGCTGCCCATGCTCAACACGACAGCGAACGCGAGAGCGGCAATGGCGATCACCAGGTCGGGCCGGAAGACTTCGACCGCCCCGGCGGCGAGATCCGGCACCAGCCAGTCGACCGCGGAGTTGCCGAGCTGGGACAGCCATGCGGCGACGATGCCGCCCAGGATGCCGCCGACCAGGCCGATGACCGCGGCCTCGGCCACGAAGAGAAGCATCACGTCCCGCGACCGCGCGCCGACGGCCTTGAGGATGCCGATCTCCCGCGTTCGCTCCAGGACCGCCGTGTACATCGTGTTCGCGATCCCAAGGCACGCGAGCAACAGCGCGACGACGGCCAGCCCGAGTAAGGCCACGCGGAGCCTGCTCAACAACTCGGCCAACGTGCGCTCGAGGTCGGCGGTGGCCTGCGCCTGGAAGCCGAGACCCTGGATGCGCGAAAGCACGCCGGCCACGTTCGGTCCCGAGTCGACGAGGACCGTGATCATCGAGAACTCGCCGGTCTTCCAGGTGTTGGCGGCGGCAACGCCAGACCAGTGGTCTGTCATCAGCACGTACGGCACCAGCCCGCCCGCGACACCAGGCGGGAGCGCGGAGTCCGCCGCGACCCCGATGACGGTCAGCGACAGGTGGACCGGTTTCTTCGCGGCGTCGGTGAAGACCACCGTGCTGCCGATCGCGTCGCGCGGGCTCGGGAAGCCGAGCAATGCGACTTCGCGCGCGCTGAGCACGACCTGGTGCGCCGCATCCGACGTGGGCATGGTCCCCGCCACCAGCCGGATCGATCCGTCCCAGCGGCTGCGCGGCGCCAGCGCCTGCAGCGTGTCGGACGGTCCGCCGACGATGGCGTTGGGGCCTTCGAACGAGCCAGGCATCGACAGCTGGCCCCACGCCGCCTCGACGTGTGGCAAGCCGGCCACCGCGCTGAGGCTCTGCGCGTCGAAGCTCGCGTTCACGGAATCGGCCGCCGGCCGAACCGTGATCACGTCGGTTCGCGGATGCGCGAAGGCAGGCGCCGCGAGCGCCTGGTCGAGGCCGGTCGCGAGCGCGACGATCAGGCTCATGGCGGCGATGCCGATGGCCACGCCGGTGGTGGTCAGGAAAGTGCGCAGGGGTCTACGGCCGGCGCTCAGGAAACCGAGCCGCAGCGTGTCGCGCCAGTGCAGCCGTTCGGCCGGGAGCAGTGGATCCTGCGGGCGCATGTTGCGGCTGCCGGAGCCGAGCTCGTAGGCGCGTCCGTCGACCATGCGAATGGCGCGCTGGGCGTGCCGCGCAACCTCCGCGTCGTGGGTGACGAGAACGATCGTGGCCCCACGCCGGTGCAGTTCCTTCAGCAGCTCGATGACTCGCTCTCCTGACGCCGAATCGAGGCTGCCGGTCGGCTCGTCGGCGAGGATCAGCCCAGGGCGATTCGCGAGCGCGCGGGCCACTGCCACTTTCTGCTGCTCGCCGCCGGACAGGCGTCCGGCCCGGGCTCGCGTGCGACCGTGCAGGCCGACCAGGTCGAGAAGCCGCTGAGCCCGCGACCGGCGTTCGGCCGGTGCCACGCCGGCCAGCGTGAGTGGCAGAACCACGTTCTCCTCCACCGACATCGCCGGCACGAGGTTGAAGGTCTGGAAGATCGTCGCCACGCGCTGGAGCCGGTAGTCGGCCAGCGCTTCGTCGTTCAGCTGGTCGAGCGCCATGCCCGACGCGTAGACCTGACCCGTGGTCGGCTGGTCGAGGCCGCCGAGAAGCGAGAGCAGCGTCGTCTTGCCACATCCAGAGGGGCCGATCACGGCCACGAACTCGCCGGGTGCGATCTCCAGCGAGACCTCGCGGAGCGCCTCGACCTTCATCTCACCGGTGTCGAACTGCTTGGTGACGGCGTCGAGACGGAGCCCGATCGCCTGCCCTAGCAGGTCGTGGAAGTCGTCCGGCGCGGCCACGTCAGGCGCAGGGGGCGATGGAGCTGGTTCTTGGACAGGTGCTTCCTTGGTGGCCTCGGCAGCTTGCTCTGCCAGCCGCCGCGCACGGCGCCGCCGGTCGAGGGCGGCCCGCACCGTTACAACGGGTTCTGTGTCCTCTGGCGTAATTTCGGGGGCCGCCGGCTCGGCTGCAACCGGGATCGAGATGGCGCTGTCTGCCAGGGCTTCGGCTCGCTCGCGCGCGCGCCGCCGCCGGCCTTTGCGGCCTTTCTCCTCCCCACCCCGCTCGAGAACTGTGGCCATCAGGCTGCCTGAGTCTAAGTGACCACTTAACGGTCCGAACCTGGCTTCGCCACTTGCGCTGCCAGCCATTTCAGGTACTGCGGCGAGCCGTCGTCGATCGACACCTCGTAGATCTCCGGCATCTCGTACGAGTGGTGTTTCCGGAGGTATTCATAGACCGCGCTGGAGCGCGACTTGACCGTTTTGACCATCAGCAACGCCTGACTCTCGCGCTGCAACAGACCGTCCAAGTAGTAGAAGGAGTGGACCGACGGCACGACCGAGCAATGCCCTGCCAGGCGCTCGACCACCAATCCCTCCCCCAGTCGTTCGGCGTCCGAGCGGTCGCCCGCTGTGAGCATGATCAGGATCGCTTGTTCGTCATCCGCAGCCACTACCTAATTCTCTGCGCGTTGGGGCCGGTCGAGCCACACAGTTGCGCTGACGAGCGCGATGGCGCCGAGCAGCATGCCGCCGATAACGTCCGACTCCCAGTGGACCTCGAGATAGAGGCGATCGAAGGCCAGCACCACCATGAGCACAATGGCCAGAGGGACCGCGAGGTTACGCGCCCACGGCCAGGGAGCCAGCCTACGGATGACGAAGGCGAGCAGCCCATAGACGAGGACCGTTCTGACCATGTGCCCGCTCGGGAAACTGTTGTGGAGACCCGCCGCCGGCTCCAGGAAGTTGCTGATGCTCGGTCCGTCGCCATGAGCCACCGAGGAAGGCGGGCGGGGATGCGTCAGGTTCGACTTGTAGAGGATCTCGAACGCTTCGGCCACCAGGAAGGCGCCAAATACGAACGCGTCCGCCGGAAAGCCCCGCCGCCACAGGTAGACGACGAGGATGACCATGATCAGGGTGGTCACCTCGACGCCGCCCAGGATCGCGATCCCCTGGAAGAGTGGATGCAGCGGCGGATCCCACGCGGTCAGCATCGCCTGTTCGACGTCGTGGTCTGGGGTGTTCAGCCAGCCCAGCGACACGGCGACCGTGAGCAGCTGGAAAGCCACCGCCAGCACGGCGATCCCAGTCAATCGCGGGAAAAGTTGTCTTAACGCTGGCAATGGCGGCAGAAAACTGTGGTGCGGCCGGCGATGCGCGTGCTCGCGAGGGGGCGACCGCATGTGAGGCATGGCTCGCCGGCGCGGCCGTAGACCAGGAGCTGCTCCTGCTGCCCGCCCATCTCTCCCCAGGCGTCGCGGTAGGTGTCGACGGAGCTGCCCCGGTTGCGAATCGCCAGCTCGAGCGAATCGCGCAGCGCGTCACGGAGTCGCGTGGCTGAAGCCTTGCTGACGCGATCTGCCTTGCGGTCCGGGCGCAGTCGTGCCCGGTAGAGCGACTCGTCGGCGTAGATGTTGCCGATGCCCGCCAGCAACTTCTGGTCGAGCAACACGGCTTTCAGCGGAGCCTTTCGCCGCCGGAGCGCCTGATACAGCACGTCGGCGCTGAAGTCCGGGTCGATGGGCTCCGGGCCAAGACGCGGCATCGCTCGCGCGAGCAGCAGGTCGGTCTCGGTCCCGAGCAGGATGCGACCGAAGCGTCGTGGGTCGCGATACCGGAGCTGGTTGCCGTCGTCGAGGTCGAAGATCGCGTGCGTGTGACCGGGGATCGGCGTCGAAGGTTCGACGATTCGCAGCTGGCCGGTCATGCCGAGGTGCACGACCAGCACTCGTTCGTGGTCAAGCCCGATGAGGATGTATTTGCCGCGGCGCTTCACCGAGTCGATGCGCAAGCCCGCGATCAGGTCGCGGAACAGCTCCGGCTCGGGATGGCGAACGATCGTCGGAAAACGCAGCTCGCAGCTGACGATGGTCCGGCCGACCAGGTGTGGTCGCAGGTCGGACGCAATCGTCTCTACTTCCGGAAGTTCTGGCATGTACTCAGGCGCGGACGACGGCGAGCTTTTTCATGTCGGCCCAGTTGGGTCCGACCTTGGCCTCGACCTCGATGCCGGTCTCGAGCTCGTACGCCCCGGTCATGATTCGCGGCACGGTCTCCGCGAAACGCTCCACCTCACTGTCGGGCACCTCGAAGAGCAGCTCGTCGTGCACCTGCAGCAGCATGCGGCCCTCGACGTGATCCGTCTCGAATTCCCGGTGCAATCGCACCATCGCGATCTTGATGATGTCCGCGGCCAGGGACTGCATCGGAAAGTTGATGGCCATGCGCTCGGCGGCGCTGCGCAGCTGATAGTTCGGCGAACGCAGGTCGGGGATCGCGCGCCTGCGTCCGGTGGCGCTGACGACGAAACCCTCCTCGCGCGCTTTGAGGCGCACGCCGTCGAGGTACTCGCGCAACTTCGAATAGGTCGACCAGTACTGCGCGAGAAAGTCGCGCGCGACGTCGCCGGTGATTCCCAGCTGCTGCGACAGGCCGTACTCGCCCTGTCCGTAGATGGAGCCGAAGTTCGCGACCTTCGCCAGGCGCCGCTGGTTCTGATCGACCGACTCGATCGGCACCTTGAACACCGCCGCCGCCGTCGCGGTGTGGATGTCCTGGCCGGCAGCAAACGCCGCGAGCATCTTCGGGTCGCCGCTCAGATGAGCGGCGATGCGCAGCTCGATCTGCGAGTAGTCGGCGGAGATCAGGACGTGGCCGGGCCTGGCCGCGCGAAACGCGCGACGGATGCGCTGGCCGAGGTCGGTGCGAATCGGGATGTTCATGAGGTTCGGGCTTGACGACGAAAGCCGGCCGGTGGCCGTGCTCGCCTGTCCGAACGACGTGTGCACGCGGCCGCTGAGCGGATCGACCAGCTGCGGCAGCGCATCCACGTATGTCGACTTCAGCTTCGACAGCTGGCGGTGTTCGAGGATCGCGGGGATGATGTCGTGCTTGTCGCGCAGTGACTCGAGCGTGTCGGCGTCGGTCGAATAGCCGGTCTTCGTGCGCTTGCCGACGGGTAGGCGCAGGTCTTCGAAGAGGACCTTCGCCAACTGCTGCGGCGCGTTCACGTTGAACGATTGCCCCGCGAGCTCTTCGATCTGCGACTCGATGGTGGCGAGCTGCTGGCCGAGCTCGTCCTGCATCTTCTTCAGATAGGGCACGTCGACGGCGACGCCTTCGGATTCCATGTCGGCGAGCACGCCCGCAAGCGGCAGCTCTATCTCGTGAAAGAGGTAGTCGACGCCGAGGTTGCGCATCTCCGCCTCGAGCCGGGGTTGCAGGTTGAGGATCGCTTCCGCGCGACGCGCCGCAAACTCCGCGGCCTCGTCCACGCCAACGGCTGAAGGCTTGCGCGCGGCGCGGCCGACTCCGAGCAGCTGCTCGTTGCTGACGAGGTTCATTTCGAGGAACTCACGCGCGAGATCCTCGAGGCGCGGATCCCGCGACCCCGCGCCGAGCAGGTAGGCGGCGAGGAACGTGCTGAAGTCCCAGCTGCGTTTGCCGCCACCCAGCGATCGCAGGGCAAGCTCCGTTTCCTTAGCGTCGTGGCCGCTGACGGTGCGGTCGTCGAGCGTGCTCGCCACCGCATCCATCGCGTCCTGCTTCGCGACGTAGAAGGTCTGCGCACCTGTCGACACGCCAAGGCCAAGGACACGCGATGACCGGCCCGAGCCCTCGCTGAACGTGTAGACGCCGATGTGGTCGCCGCCGTCGAGCATGCTCGCCGCTTCGACCGCGTCCTCGACGACTTTGAGCCCGGCCGGCTGCGGCGCCGGCTCGAACGCGAGGCTCGGCTGAACAGGCACCTGGTCGGGCGGCGGAAAGCGGCTGAGCAGCTGCCGAAACTCGAGACGGTCGAAAAGCTCGCGCACGTGGTCGTAGTCGTATCGCGTCCAGCGCGCGCCCTCGAGCTCCAGCTGCACGGGCACGTCGCGCACGATGGTCACCATCCGCTTGCCCAGGCGGATCTGGTCGGCGTTGTTCTTGATCGAGGTCTTCGTCCGGCCTTCCTTCAACTCTTCGACTCGGTCGAGCAGCGCCTCCACCGTGCCGAAGTCCTGCACCAGCTGCGCCGCGGTCTTGTCGCCCACTCCCGGCACGCCGGGGATGTTGTCCGACGTGTCGCCGCGCAGCGCCTTGAAGTCGATCAGCTGCACCGGCTCGAAGCCGTAACGCTGGCGCACCTGGTCTGGCCCGTACACAAACGTGTCGGTGATGCCGCGCCGAGGCACGAGGGCTTCGACCGAATCGGTGACGAGCTGCAGGCAGTCGAGGTCGCCGGACACGATGGTGACTGAGTGACCCTTCTCTTCAGCGATTCGCGCGAATGTGCCGATTACGTCGTCGGCCTCGAAGCCGGGCACTCCGTAGATTGGGATCGTGAAAGCTGTCAGCACGTCCCGGACCTTCTCGATCTGCGGGCGCAGGTCGTCGGGCATGGAGCGCCTGCCGGCCTTGTACTCCGTGTACTCCTGGGACCGAAATGTGGGCGCCCCGACGTCGAACGCGGCGACAGCGAACTCCGGCCGCGACGCCAGCACGATGGCCAGCATCGACGTGAAGCCGTAGACCGCATTGGTCACCTGGCCATCCGATGTGCTCATCGGCGGGAGGGCGAAAAACGCCCTGTAAATGAGGCTGTGGGCGTCGATCAGGACCACCCGACCGCGCCTTCCCTTCGGCACTAGGGTGTCGCGACCTCGTCGGCCGATGCAGATTCGCGGAAATCGGCGGCCGGAGGCAAGGAAAGGGTGGCGCGGCTGGGAGCGCATCGCGCAGATGCGTGACGAAGCCGTGCCGGGCCACTTGACGACGCCTTCAGCGCCGCAGGCGCCCGGCCGCCGAGGCCGCGAAGATGCGCGGACGATCGGGGGCGCGACACTCCTAAATGTTACGGACGGCCGGTTGGAAACAAGTTCGGATCTGAGTGCGGCCGCACCCCCCTCGCTAGGCGTTCAATAAGCGGGGATCTGGAGGATCGAAGGCTAGAATGGACCCGAGGATGAAGAACCTCATCGAGGTCGCCGTCGACAGCATTCGCATTCACATGCCGACCGCTCAGCACCTCGTGATCCTCAAAGAAAAAGAAGCCGATCGCTACCTGCCGATCTGGATCGGTTCCTTCGAGGCGCAGGCCATCGCGGCCAAGATCTCGGGCAACTCGGTCGGCCGCCCGCTGACTCACGACCTGATGGCCAACGCGTTCGGCGACCTCGGGGTGAGCATCAAGCGCATCGTGGTCACGCGCCTCGCGGACCAGGTCTTCTACGCGCGGCTCTACGTCAAGCAAGACGGACGCGACCTCGATTTCGACGCGCGTCCTTCAGACGCCATCGCGCTCGCAGTGCGCGCCGAGTGCCCCATCTTTGTTGCGACCGAAGTGATGGACTCCGCGGGGATCATTCCAGACGCCGAAGAGGGCGACGACAAGGACAAGGGCGAGGTTCAGGTCGACGACGAGCGGCTCGCGGTGTTTCGCGATTTCGTGAACAGCCTCGACCTGCCAGAGCTGCCCGATGAGCCGGGCAGCAAAGACGAGCCGGGCGGACAGCGCGGCCGCGGCTAGCCAACTAACCTGCCGCTGCATAACGACGTCGACCTCGGCATACGCATCGTCGTTGCCCTTGTCATCGGATTGTCTCTCGGCACCGAGCGTGAGTGGCGCGGACATCCCGCCGGCATTCGGACCATGGCTCTCATCGCCGTGGGCTCGTGCCTGTTCACGGCGCTTGGCCTCGAGCCGATCTTCGGTTCCAAAGTCGATCCGACCCGCATCGCTGCTCAAGTCGTTACGGGAGTGGGCTTTCTCGGCGCGGGCTCGATCCTGCGCCAGGGCGAATACGTGCGCGGGCTTACGACCGCCGCATCGATCTGGGTGGTCGCATCACTCGGAATGGCCGTTGGTTTCGGTTACTACGGAATCGCCATCTTTACGGCAATCCTTGTGGTGGTGACGCTGGTGGCCATCCGCCCACTGGAGGAGAGGTTTTTCAGGAACCGCCGGAACCGGCGCCACGACGACCCGCACGTGGACGAAAAAGGCTGATGGCTCGCGTTGCCATCGTCACCGACTCCACCGCCGACATTCCGCCGCAGCTCGCATCGGCGCGATCGATTTCGGTCGTGCCGCTCACGCTCAACTTCGACGGCCGTTCGTTGCTCGACGGCGTCGACATCACGCCCGGTGAGTTCTATCGCAAGCTGCCCAACGTCGCGACGCATCCGACGACGTCACAGCCCTCGCCTGGGCGTTTTGCCGAGACGTACACGTCGCTGCTCGCCGACAACGACGCGATCGTCTCCATCCACATCTCCGAAAAGTTGAGCGGAACTTTCGACTCGGCAAAGCAAGCGGCAGATATGACCGATCCGCAGCGCGTGCATGTCGTCGACTCGCAGCTGGTGTCGATGTCACTTGGTCTCGTCGTGCTCGGCGCGGCGTCGCTGGCCGCGAAAGGCGAAGATGCGCAGGCCATCGTCGACAAGGTCGAGTCGCTACGGCCCCACGTGCAGACGTACTTCTCGGTGGCGACGCTGGAATTTCTACGTCGCGGCGGACGCATCGGCCGCGCCAGCTCGATGCTCGGATCCGTGCTGCAGGTCAAGCCTGTGCTGTGCGTCCGCGAGGGAGTGGTCCAGCCGCTGGAGCGAGTCCGCACATTCGAGCGCGCGCTCAACCGCATCATCGAGCTGGCTCGCGCTGTAGATCGCGGCCAGGGCATCTGCGCGGTGGTCGGGCACGCCGGAGCGGAGCAGGATGCGGAGCGCGTTGGCAATGCGCTCCAGCCGGTGGCGGAAACCCTGATGATCCAGCCGCTGGGACCGGTCGTCGGCGCACACGGCGGTCCTGGAGTGGTCGGCGTCGGCTGCTACCCGGCGGATCTCCTGCCGCTGGGCATCAAGCCTTCCGGGACGAAGACCTCCGCCACCTGACCGTCTCGGGCGTCACCAGCTTCTCGAGGCGCCCCTCCACCGCCAAGGCCTGCAGGTGCGCCAATCCCTCCTGCAGCGCGAGGCGCTTCTCGTAGAGCTGCTCCCGCGGCCCCCACAATTCGAGCGCGACCTGCCATGCGGTCATCTCGCTGTCGGAAACGATGGCCATCACCTTGTCCATGCGGCGCCGGTGATGTGCCTTCATGACCTCCACCCGGCCCTTCGCGTCCGCGAACGGCCGGCCGTGGGCCGGGAGCACCAGGCGCGGCTCCAGCGCGGCCATGCGCTCCAGGCCGTCGATGTACTCGTGCACCGGATCCGGCGTGCTCTGCGGATGCAGGCCGATGTTCGGCGACAGCTCGGGCAGCATGTGGTCGCCCGCGAAGAGAAGTCCCGACTCAGGGGCGTATAGGCAGATGTGGCCGGGCGAATGACCGGGCGTCCATTCGACTCGCACGGGCGTCGTTCCCATCGTCAACGTCTCCGCGCCGTCGAGCTGCACGGCCGGCTCGGCCGGCGCGACGACCTGGCTGAGCGCCCGCTGCGAGTTGCTGAGGACCTCCGCCTCTTCCGCCGGCACGCCGTTCACCAGCAGGTAATTGCGCACCTCGATGACGAGGTGCTCGAGCTCGACGTAACGCGGGTTCACGAGCGGCACCTCGAGGCGATGCAGGTAAAGGTCGGCGCTCCCCGACCCCGCCAGAATGCCGGCCGCGCCGTAGTGGTCGGGGTGGATGTGGGTGACGACCAGCTTGCGCAACCGCTTGTCTCCGAGGGAGGCCAGAGCCGAGCGGATCAGGCCGAGCGAGTCCTCGGAGTTCATGCCGCAGTCGAGCATGTCCACCTCGTCGCCGTCGACGAAAAGAAAGGCGTTGACGAGACCGTCCTCAAATGGGATCGGCAGCCGGAGCTCGAAGATGCCCTGGGCAATCTCCGTCAGCGCCGTCGTCTTCACCACCGCTGATTGTCGCGGAGGGACGGGGTTGGACAAATGAACACTCGACATCGTCTTAAGATGAAGTTCGGTGCGCGGCCCGCCTGGGGCGCACGCTCAGGACGAGGAGGAGTCAAGTTGTCGGACGTCCAGGTAACACCGCAGCAGATCTTCGATCAGATGCCCAACGCTCTCGTGCCTGAGAAGGCCGGCAGCACCAAGGCGATGATCCAGTTCGACCTCTCTGGCGACGAGGGCGGCCGGTGGTGGGTGAAGATCCACGATGGGCAGGCCGAGTCCGGCCAGGGCGACGCGCCCGAGACGCCGAATCTCACGTTGATGGCCACCGCGGCCGATTACGTGAAGATCTCACTCGGGCAGCTGGATGGCACAGCGGCCTTCATGCAAGGCAAACTAAAGATCAAGGGCGACATGGGCCTCGCCATCAAGATGGCGAGCTTGTTCCGCCGCCCGAGCTAGAACCAACCAAGCCTCTCACCCCACCGTTTCCCTCCCGCTAACCCCGGGAGGGGAACGGGTTTCTTTTTTTAGGGGAGTGCCCGCGCGCGCTGCGTCAGGTCAGAAACTTCCAGGTGCCAAGGCGCGGCGCCATCGCCGCCTCGAGGTCCAGGTTGCCGGCTCCGGATCGGAGCTCGAGAACGACGACGTGGGTCGGAGTCAACGCGATCCGACGGCCGTCAACCAGGCGAATCGCCTCCTTGGCGTTCCCCCAGGCGATCGCGTCGCCGGCCGACGCCGAAATTCGTGCTCCAGTCGCGGTGGTCAGGTTCGCCTGGATCCAGTCGGCCACGCTCGCGGCGTTGCCTCGCTCGTACGTGTAGACGACCATCAGGCCGAACAGTCCGGCGCCAGGCGAGCAGACCGGGTTGGGCGTCTGACCCGCCGGAGCTGACGGGATCACGCAAGGCACATCCGTGATGTCGAAGACCAGGTCGAGCTCGGGCGGATTGGGCACCGACTGAGCTCGAAGGTTGTATTTCCAGGTGCCTGGGTAGCAGAATCCCCACCCGGCGACGTTGTCCTCGAAAGCGTGATCTCCGTTCGAGCACTTGAGATCTGAGCCGATCTGCTTCACACTCGGGGTTGCGCGGTTAGCGGGGGAGCCTATCTGGCAGGCAGCCAGGAGGATTGGCAGCAGGGAAATGGCGAGTAATCGCAGGTATCGAGGCACTGTCTCGGACCCGAGTATGGCGGTACGTGTGGGCGTTCTGTCCAAGAATCGAACCGCGACCTCGGGCGGTATTAACGGCAAAAGGGGGGAAACGATGGGTTCGCGGAAACGTCCGGACGATGAGCCTGAAGCAAAACTAGAAGCCAACAAGGCGCAGCTGCTGCGCCTGGCCATGGCGTTCGGAGAAGAGGCCGGGCTGCACAAGCCGCTGGCGGACAGCGTCGGTGGGGTGATCGCTTCGATCCCCGAGGACGTCGACCTGGCGCAGGCTCTCTCGGACCGGGAGACGACCGACCTTTTGGTGCACCTTCTGGACCAGAATCGGGAGCAGGTCGAGAGGGCACTGGAGAGGGTGCGCGAAGGGGCGTACGGCCTTTGCGAGGACTGCGGACACCGCATCCCCGCGGAGCGCCTGCGCTACCAGCCGGCGGCGACTCGATGCGTCGAGTGCCAGGGCCGCTGGGACCGGATCAACGGCCGCACCGCATAGCTGAGTCGTAGCAACGACCAAGCCCTCCCCAGCCGGGGAGGGCTTTTCTTTATCCCCTCTCCCGTCGGGAAAGGGTCAGGGTGAGGGCGCCGATGACGAGCGCCGCGACGACCAGCGCGCAGCCGATCCAGAACCACAGCATGCTGCCCGTCATGAAGCTGCCCTTGATGTAGCC
>JACZCV010161475.1_pt1 | contig 11959 bp, 9 predicted proteins | sample 8641841 | NCBI WGS metagenome assembly JACZCV01 (sample SAMN15324606, study PRJNA640507) | soil metagenome | isolation source: monocropping sugarcane control | place: China: Luxin town, Laibin City, Guangxi Province | collected 2019-07-25 | depth 10cm m
CCTTCCGCCTCGCGCAAGTCGTTCTTGGTGTCACAGCCGCTTGTGTCGTAGCAGGTGCCGCCGCGGGCATTCTCTGCGTCACCGGCATTGTGCTCATCATCGACGGGCCACGCGGCCTGTTCATGGACCCAAGCATTTACGGAGTGGCCGGAATTATCGGCGGCGTATGCGGACTGATCCTCGGCCCCGGCGCCGCATTCGGCTTCCTTCGGCGCGTCCCGCTTGGCCGCCTATTCGCCGAGACCGCAGTCTCCGCAGGGATCGGCGGACTGATCGGCTTTGCGCTCGGCGTGAACGTCCTCCTCGACCTGCCCCTGGCTGCCTGTGCGTTCGGCGGCGCGGTAGCACACCTCGCCTGGCGCTATCGCAAACAGGACGAACATACCCGGAGCGCGCTGCCAGTCGACACGGTCTAAGAGCGTCGCACGACGCCGACTCCTCGCCGCCCTGAAACACGGCGACCCCTGTGTCGTAAGGCCGTGCAGCCGAGTGTACGCCATGGCCACTCCCGGAGCCCATCGATGAGCGGACTACTTCGCGACCTCCAGTACGCCCTCCGCCGTCTGCGCACCCGCGTCGGCTTCACCCTCATCGCGGTGATCTCGCTCGGCTTAGGCATCGGCGTCAACACGGCGGCCTTCAGCCTGATGGGCGCCGTCATCCTCCGCAAAACGCCCAGGGCCCGTTCGGAACGAGTGGCCGAGCTGGACATGCTCGATCACGGGCAGCTCACGGGACCGCTGTCCTACGCCGACTTGAAAGATCTGCGCGAAGAAGGCGCCGGCGTGTTCAGCCAGATGTCCATCGAGCAGTTCAGCATGTTCCCGCGGGATGTCGGCGACCACGTCGAATCGCTCACCGGCGAGCTCGTCAACGGCGACTATTTCCCGCTCATCGGGCTCCAGCCCACCGTTGGGCGGCTGCTGGGCGCCGAGGACGACGTCGCGCGCGGCGCGCACCCGGTCGTGGTACTCGGCTACAACTATTGGATGAGCGATTTCGGCGGCCACCGCGACGTCGTTGGGCGAGAGCTCCGGTTAGGCGGGCGCGCATACACCATCGTCGGTGTGGCTCCGAAGGCGATCGAGGGACTGTTGCCGGGGCTCCTGCCCAAGGTGTACGCCCCGATCCAGATGATCAACGAGCTCCAACCAGGGACGAACGATCAGCTGACGGCACGCGGCAACCACTCGGCGTTCGCGCGGGTGCGGCTGGCCAATGGGCAGTCGTTCGCGGCTGCATCGGCCGTAGTGTCGCGCTTCGTGAGCGACATGCAGCGGCTGCATCCGGATCACTGGCCGCCGAGCGTGACCGTTCGCGTCATCCCGTTGTCGCAGATCGCGGTGAGCCCGTTGGTCGACAACATCGTGGTGCCAGCGGCAGCCGCGCTGATGGTGGTCGTTGGGCTCGTGCTCATCATCGCGTGCGCGAATCTGGCGAGCTTCCTGTTGGCGCAGGCGCGCGACCGCCGCCGCGAGATCGCGGTCCGCTTGGCCATCGGCGCCACCCGGCGCGCGCTCATGCAACAGCTTCTGGTCGAATCGCTGGTGGTCGCTCTCGCGGGCGGTGCGTTAGGCATCATCCTGTCGCGCCTCGCGCTGCACGCGCTGCTCACCGCCGATCTGCCGATTCCGCTGCCGCTCAACCTCGACGTCGCGATCGACCTTCCGGTACTGTCGTTCGTGATCGCGACGACGATCGCGGCGGGCGTGCTGTTCGGGTTGCTGCCCGCGCTGCAAGCGACGCGGCCCGACGTGGTGGAGACGCTCAAGAGCGAAAACACCGGCGGGAATGGCAAGCGGCGTTTCACGATGCGCAGCGGTCTCGTGGTCGCGCAGACCGCGGCGTCGTTGGTCCTCCTTGTGACCGCGGCTCTCTTCCTCCGTAGCTTCGCCGCGCAGTCGAAGGTGGAAGCGGGGTTCGGCTCGGCGCCGGGCGGGCTCGTGTGGATGGCGCTGCCCAGCGACCGCTATCCAGGCGAGCGACGCATGCAGGTCGTCGCGGAGATCGAGCGGCGGGTGCGCGGGCTCGACGATGTGAGCGGCGCCGGCGTGATCAGCGACATGCTGCTCAATTCGTTAGGCAGCAACTCGCAGCGGATCACCGTCGACGGCGTGCAGCCGCCGCCGGGGCAGACCGCGTTCGACATCGACCAGACGACCGCCGATTCCGGGCTGTTCGATGCCATCGGTCTCACGTTGGTGCGCGGGCGGGTGTTCAATTCGTCGGACACGCCGGCGCGCGACCGCGTGGCGATCGTGAATCAAGCGATGGTGGACAAATTCTGGCCCGGCAGCGACGCCGTCGGCCGGACGTTCCGCTCCGATTCCGCCGTCTATCACATCATCGGCGTCGTGAAGACGACGAAGGTCCGCTCGTTAGGCGAGGCGCCGCGGCCGCTCATCATCGCCGCGTTCTCCCAGGATGCGGATCCCTTCTTCAACGTCGTCGTGCGGGCGCGAGGCGACGCGGCGGTCGCGACGACGCGGGTGCTCACCACGCTGCGCGAGATCGATCCGTCGATCATGATCTTCCAGGCGAAGACGATGGAGCAGCATCTGGGGACGATGCTGCTGCCGGCGCGGTTGGGCGCAGTAGCCTTCGCATTGTTCGCGGCGTTGGCGCTGATCCTGGCGATGATCGGCGTGTACGGCGTGGTGCGCTATGCGGTGGCGCGGCGGTCCCGGGAGGTGGCGATCCGGTTGGCGATCGGCGCGCGTCCGGACAGCGTCGTTAGGCTCCTGATGCGCGACGGCGTGATGCTGGTCGCGATCGGCGCGGGAGTCGGCTTGTTGGTCGCGGCGGCGGCAGCGCGCGCGCTGCAGGCGCTGTTGTTCGGGGTCACGGCATTCGATCCGGCGGCGTTCGTCGTCGCGCCGCTGCTGCTCGTGGCGATCGGAGCGCTCGCGGCGTTTCTGCCGGCGCGGCGGGCGAGCCGCATCGATCCGGCGCGGGCGTTCAGGGCGGAATAGAGCCTTGTGATCGAAGCGATGAAAGACAACGGGAATGGGGAAGCGCTCGCTGGCGCTCGCTTCCCCATTCCCTATGCCTGCAATCACAGCGCGTCGGGGCTCTCCCCTACTTGTTCTGGATGTTGAACAGGTTGGACGTGAACGGAACTCCCGCGACGCCGTCGAAGCTGCCGGTTAGCGTGAGCTGATATCCGCCGGCCTTCGTCAGCGAGACACCCGCGAACGTCACGAGGCCGTTGGCGTCAGTCGTGCGTGTGACCGTCACGCTCGGCGCGCTCGCGCCATCTTGGAAGAACGCGATCGAGCTGTTGTTGCCGGCGATGGCTAACGTCACCACGACGTTTGGAAGTGGAGTGCCAGCCAGCGTCGTGACGGTCGCCTGAAGCGGGTTGCCGGAAGAGTCGGCTAGCGGCGCCGAGTTCGTGCCGTTGGCCACCCCCTTCACAAACGACAGCGTCACCTGCTGCATGTCGATCACCACGCTCGGACTGAGCTCGCTCGCCCCGCCGCCAACCGCGCCGAGTTTGAACGCGGCTTGCGCGGTGTTCGGCGTGAGCAACTCTGCTGCGTGTCGCGAGAGTGACGCGAAGAATCGCGAGCTGCTGGTAGAAATGGTGGCGAATGCCGGCGGCGTCCCACAGGCGAGCGACTGGAGCAGCAGAATCGCGTTGATGTGCTGGACACGCAGCGTCGGATTGACGTCGAGGTTGCACACGCCGATCGTCAGCGGCGTCGAGAAGGTGAGGACACCCGATGCGATGGTCGGAATGGTGCGCAGCTCGAACGCGCTGCCGACTTCCGGATCGTTCGTCAAAAAGTCCGTGATCCGCGACCCATAGATGAGAAACCGTTTCGCCTGCGATGCGGCGCTGATCGACGCGCCCCACCCTGCCGGCGCCTCGGCGGCCCAGTACGGGGTGTTGCCGCGCTCGTAGGCGCCTAACGAACCGTCGGTCGCGTCCTTGCCGCGCACCTCGTACACCCAACCAGGTCCCAGCGCGCCGACTACAGTGAAGTCGCCCGGGATCGTGGCCGTGATGTAGCTCTCCATGCACCCCAGGAACCCGGTCGTCAGGTTGTTGAACAGGGCGCCGGTCGCGCCGCTCGACTGTGCACTCGTGCCGCGCATTGCCGCGAGACGCGAGAGGCCGTCGAACGCCTTATCCGTGGCCGCCGCGTTCGGGCCGTTCTTCGAGAGGGACTGCAGATCGCCGATGATCGTGAACAGCGGGTCCTTGTTGGACGCGGCGTACGCTCGGGCGTTCTGCTTGAGCGTCGTGAAATTGCAGGTCACGGCGAGTGGGCCCACCACATCTCTCCGTGGTGCGGCGGATGCGGGGGGCCGGGCGGTATCGCCGCAGGCCGTGAGGGCCAGCACCGATGCCGCGACGAACCCAACCGTGCTGAGGTAGCGCATGAGGGTAGAATCTCCGAACCAGCGAGTGTGACGTGCGAACGAGGGTGCGGCGCACGTCGTGGGTGAAAACTTCCGTTAGGCGGTGAGGGCCGGATCAAGCAGAGAGATCAATTGGATCCTTTGAGCAGAGCTTGGTAGCGCGGATCCGAGCGAAGGTCCTTGAGCCACCACGACTCATCCTTGGCCGCGAAAGCGCGCTGCTGCGGGTTCGCCGCCAGGAACCGCGCGACGAGATCGATCGCGGCATCCTTGTGACCGCTCTGCGCGAACACGATCGATGCGTAGTTCGTGAGCTCGCCGGTAGGATCGATCTGCGGGTCGCCTTCCGCGGACTTGGCCAGGGATACGGCACTGTCCATCTGTCCGGCGCGGACGAGGGCCAGCGCGACCATCATCTTGCCCTTCAACTTGTCGAAGTCCTGCACGTTCGCCGGACTTGCTTTCACGTACTCGTCGTACGTCTTCCAGACCTCTGTTATGTTAGGCGGCGTGGGAGCGGGCAGCGCGTAGAGCCAGAGCTTGCACTCGGTAAATCGATAACTCTGCGGAGACCGCGTCCGGCCTTCCGTGCACCAGCGCTCGGCTTCTGGCCGGATGCCGAGGTCGAGTGACGCGAGGAACAGCCGCAGAATCGTCTTGTCCACGTCGGTGAGATACGGGTCTGCCTTGTACGCGTTCTCCGCGGCGAGCTTGGCTTCCGCGAGCTCACCCTTGTTGATGAGCAGATGGCTCAGCGTGTTCCACGCCGAGGCCCGCTGATCGTTGGCCTGCGTCACCGTGCGCAGATCGTGCTCGGCGGACGCGAGCAACGCGTCGGACGCCGCTGGGTTAGGCGCGAGGTTGTATAGCCATTGCAAGTAGTGCAGCGTGCCGCGCGCCTCGATCGCGTCCACGTTGTTGGGCGCCCTCGCGAGAGCCGTGCCGGCATCGGCGAGTCCGGAGTTGATCCATCGGGTAAAACTCGAATCCGACGGGCCGACGAGCCGCGCCGCTTTGAAGCCGAGCCATGCGCGGTCGACGCTCGGCGTGGGCCAGCTCTTGTCGATGGTTTCGACCGCCGCCAGTGCGGTATCGGCGGCCCTGAGCTTCGCCACAGCCGCGGGTACGTCGTGCGCACGCACCAGCGCATCTCCCTCGGCCTCCGTCTGCCGTGCGTGCTGCAGGGCCTCCCACGCCGCATCGTTGCGTGTACCGACGCGTGACACGAGCTCCTGCACCTCCTGCCCCAGGCGCTTGCGCAGGAACAGCGACACCGTGTGCGCCACGGAATCTTGCAGGTCGAGCGCGCTCTGCATCGGGTGCTCGATCACGGTTCTGTCGATTTGGTCTCCGCTGAGCGCGTCGACGAGCCGTACGGTGACGCGTACACGTCCGGAGTCCGCCAGCTCGACGGTGCCATTCACGACGGTGCCCACTTTGAGCGCGCGCGCGATGCTGTCGGTGGGAATCGCATCCTTCCCCTTGAACGCGGCGGATCCGTTGCGCGACGTGACCTTGAGTTGGGGCACGGCGCTCAGCTCGTCGATGAGCGCTTCCGTTAGGCCGTCGGCAAGGTAGCCGAGTGACGCGCCGCGGCTCCGGTCCTCGAAGTACATCACCGCGATGTTCTTCTTCGCGTAGTCCCCCGTGAGCCCCGCCGGAGCGGCGGCGCCATGGATGTGCGGCCAGGCGAACCATCCCGCCACCGCGAGCACGAGCACGGCCGCCGCGGCGCCGATCAGCCACCGTTTCCGGCGCGCCGGCGCCGCCGGTGCCGGGATCGGGAGCTGAGGCTTTGCCATCGCCTCCGCGACTGCGCGACGGCGACGCGCGGCACCCTCATCGTCCGTGAGCGCCGTGGCGAAGTCGTGTGCCGACCGGAACCGGTCGGCCGGAACCTTGGCCAGCGCTTGGATGATCGCGTCTTCCACGGCATCGGGCACGGTGCCGCGGACGATCCGGAGGCTCGGGATGTTATCGAGCGAGTGGCGAGCGAAGATCGCCATCGCCGTGGGGCCCGTGAACGGTGGCTGCCCCGCGAGCATCTCGTACACGACGCACCCCAAGCTGTAGATGTCGCTCTCGGGAGTGACGTCGCGGCTTCCCATCGCCTGCTCCGGCGCCATGTACGTGGGCGTACCAACCGTCATGCCGGTGCGCGTGATCGTGTCACCGCCGGCCTCCGAAACGGCGCGTGCGACGCCGAAGTCCGCGACCATGGCGCCGTGGTCCGCGCTCAGCAGGATGTTCTCCGGCTTGATGTCGCGATGGATCACGCCTTTCGAGTGGGCGTAGTCGAGCGCATCGGATACTTCGCGCGCGAGCGTGATCACATCCGAAATCGGCAACTGTTTCTCGCGTTGCAGCCGCTCGCGCAGCGATGCCCCGTCCACGAACGGCATCGTGTAGTAGAGGGTGCCTTCGATCTGTCCGGAGTCGAGCACGCCGACGATGTGGGGGTGTTGGAGCAGGGTCCCGACCTCGATCTCACGGAGGAACCGATCGACGCCGATGTTCACCGCCAGCTCCGGCAGGAGCACCTTCACCGCTACGAGTTGATTGCGCTCGTTATCGTGGGCGAGGTAGACCGTCGCCATGCCGCCCCGTCCCAGCTCACGCCGAATGGCGTAGCGTCCCCGGAGCGCGGACTCCAGGGATGAGAGAGGGCTGCCGGTGACGGACTGCTCCACGAGTGCTCCTTGGGGGAGACATTCAGGGCGAAACGGCCGGGCCGCCGCGCCTTGCGTACAGCGGATTCCTCGCCAGTACGCACCCGGTCCGGCGGAGCCGCCGGCCAGACGGGTCGGCACAGTTCCGCCGGCGCGATTTTGGAGGAATCTACCGCACTTACACTAAGGGTTTCTAATGGAAATGTGCAAGCGTTGGGGGTCTAACTTCTTGGATGGTTTTCGGACGAGCCGCGCTCGGCTTTGCGGCGGTGGAAATGGAGACCGGACAGGGAGACCGGACAGGCGTGAGGCAAACAGATTGTGGGAGCGGGTGGTGGTTCAGGAATTGGCAACGGAGCTGCCCTCGGCCGCAGACGGCCTGAGCTGGGCTGCGTGGCGTCGACGTCATGGACGCGGACGGCCCAGTCCCGTACTTTGGACGACCCGCCTAACGCCATCGGTAGCAGTTAGGCGACATTCCAGATCCGCAATCGCGAATCGATGAGCACAGAGCATTCGGTTTTTCAGACCGCGTTGTCGAACATGCTGACGGAGCTGTTCGATGGACCGCCCGCGGGCGAAGCGTACGTGCTCAACCCGGGTGACCAGGGCCTGATCCGGCAGCTCGATGCGATCGACGCAAGGACGGCATCGAAGCGGCTCGCGCCGGGCCGTCCGCCCATCGCTGCGCACGTCGATCACGTGCACTTCGGGTTCGCTCTCTTGAATCGTTGGGCAAAAGGCGAGCAGGATCCGTGGGCGGGTGCCGACTGGAACGCCAGTTGGCAACGCACGTCGGTAACGGACGATGAGTGGCGGGAACTGCGCGCGGCACTCCGGCGTGAAGCCGAGATATGGCGGACCGTCGTCGAGACGCGTTCGAGCTGGGATGCGGTCAGCGCATCTGCTGCGCTGTCTACCGCCGTCCACACCGCCTATCACGTGGGGGCGATCAGGCAAATTCTGGCGGCACTCCCGCCGCGCGATGGCTAACGTGCGCCGGCCGACGCGAAGTTGGACATGAAGATCCTGTTCGTCTGCAGTCGGAACCGCTTTCGCATTCTCACTGCTGAAACGATCTTCGATGGCGTAGGCGGACACGTCACGCCCGACGGCTTCCGCGATGTGGCGAGGCACTGTCGCGCATCATCGTATGGCTCGCCTCGCCGGAGGCGGCCGGCGTGCGCGGGCGGCGCATCGTCGCCAATGAGTTCGGGGTGGCTGCAGAACGTGCTCCCTAACGGGAGACTTTGTTCGGAAACTCCTCGGGAGGAGCCATGCACCGTCCAGACACACAGGTTTCATTGCCGTGGTCCGTCATTGGGGGCGCGTTCCTGGTGATCGCCATATCCGCGTGCTCGAGCAGTACCGCGCCCAAGGGCTTCTGCACCGCTCTTCAATCCATCGCCGTCGAGGTGACGGTTCGTGATTCTCTGTCCGGCGCGGTGCTCGCCGACAGCGCGTTCGGGACCGCCGCGACGCCGACCTATCAGGACTCGCTGCGGCACGTCAGCGACAGTGTCTTGCTGGGCGGAAATCAGTTAGGCAACTACACGGTCACCGTCCACCGACCGGCGTACGCCGACTGGGTCAAGTCGGGAGTCCGGGTTGCTCGAGCCGGGGAATGCGGTAATGTGATCCCGGTCCAGCTCGAGGCCCGGCTCGTTCGAGCGCCCTGATCCGGCGAGCCGAGTGCCACCGGCTGGGAAGGGTTAGGCGCCTAACTTCAGGTGTAGAGATACGGCTGCGTTGCACATCCCCCACCGACCTGGGTGGACACTCGCGTGGTGTTGCACGCGGAGAATCACGGCGTGTTATGTTATGCCCCCGTTTTTCACACGCCGCGCCAACCGACACCCCCCTTCATCATGACTCCACTGGTCGTCACACGGCCGCTCGAGCTCGAACGCGGTGAGCGTCAACTGTGGCTCGGCGAGCCGCCGAGAGGACTCATCCTCCGCGGTTCCGACGTGTACCTGATTCCGCTCAGCCTCTTGTGCGCCGGATTCGCGGTGTTTTGGGAGACGTCCGTGCTCCGAGAGAATGCGCCTGCCTTCTTTGCGCTCTGGGGCATTCCGTTCGTATTGCTGGGCGTCTACATCACGATTGGGCGGTTCTTCGCAGATGCCTGGCGTCGAAGCCGGACCAGCTATGCACTCACGACGGAGCGCGTCATCATTCGCACAGGCGCGTCGATCAAGTCACTGAGTCTCCGGACGCTGGCGGACGTAACGTTGACCGAACGGCCCGATGGTCGCGGGACCATCACGTTTGGCCCAACACCGTATCTATCGACGATGTACGCGGGCATGCGCTGGCCGGGGCGGGCGCAGCCACCCATGTTCGAGCTGATACCGGATGCCCGACAGGTTGATGCGCAGATCCGTAAGGCGCAACAAATGACAGGAGGCGTCCCATGACGTCGCCAACCACCATGCAAGCGCAACTTGGTTTCGTCGCACCGTTCTTCATCGTGCGCGACGTGCTCCAATCGATCGCGTTCTACAAAGATCGACTCGGCTTCGAGGTCGTGTATCTGGGACCCGACGGTGACCCGTATTACGCGATGGTGCAGCGCGACGGCGTTAGGCTCATGCTCAAGGCGATCACACCCGAGGTACAGCCGATGCCGAATCCCAGCCGGCACCCCTGGGCGAGATGGGACGCGTACGTCTATATCGAAGATCCGGCCGGGTTAGCCGAGGATTTTGCCTCGCGCGGAGTTTCGTTCCACAAACCGCTCCATGTCAACAGCGATAACTTGCGCGGCTTCGAGGTCATGGACGCGGACGGTTATGTGCTGTACTTTGGGCGGCCGGACTAACGCCGGAGAGTCGCGTTAGGCGATGTTCCGTGGCCGAGGCTTCCGCAGAGAGGCATGGCGATGCCAGGGGCGCGCGTCGATTCCGAGCGGGTGCTTCTCTGGTACGGACTGCGGTGTGACAGCGAGGTCGATGCGGTAATCTCCTTGTCACCGCTCGACCTCGACGTGCTCACGCGCCAACAGGAACCCTGAGGCGATCGTGCCGCCTAACGCGCCGTGCTCCACTCGACCTTGCTTGCCATGAGCGCCAGCATTTTGGTTGGCATCGCCGCCATCGTGCCGTTTAACGTGCGCGCTCACTTCTGCAGGCGCTGCACGTCGAGCACGTCTCTCTGGTCGGCCTTTCACTCGGCGGGCGCATTGCGCTGGACTTTGCGCTTGCGCATCCGGACGCCGTCGATCGCATGGTCCTTGCCTCGCCGGGAATCAGCGGATGGGAGTTCAGTCCAGGCGATACCTCGTGGACGTTCGCCGCGCGTGCGGCCGCAGCAAGAAAGGACTCCGTTGGCATCGCGCTCGCCTGGCTTCAGAGCGATTGGATGAAGCCAGCGATGGAACAGCCGCGGCTGCGACCGATTCTTCGCGCTCCGCCTCCACTGGGACACACGCGGAGCATCCGCGTCCCGACGCTGGTTATCGTTGGCTCGCGTGACGTGCCGGATATTTTGCGTATTGCTGATACATTGGCCGCCACGATGCCCAACGTCCGGCGCGTTGTGTTCGACGGCGCTGGTCACGTCGTGAACCTGGAGCAGCCCGATCGCTTTACGCACGCAATCGAAGGCTTTCTGCGTCACATGGCGGCTCACGACCACTGATCATGACAGCGGCGTCTGCATGGTTACGTTCAGGCCGCACGATCGCGACCTATCGAGCTCACCCCGGATTTGGCCACCTTCACCACACACTGACGGCTGCACGACGTTAGGCAGCGTGGGGAGACGGCATCGACTGAATGCGTCAGCCAAAGGATACCCACATCCAGTCGATCATCGCGGATTTCGATCGAGGAAGCGCGGCTCGTCAGCCCGCGTGCACCAATCTTGCGGCGCCGCACCGCGCTGATGTCACTCTTGCGGAGGCCCTCATGCTGCAGCGCTCCCCGATGTACGCTTACATCCCCGTCGCGGACCTTTCGCGCGCCCGCGAGTTCTACGAGCAGAAACTCGGATTCGTACCGAGAGTCGAAAACAACGGCGGCATCGTGTACCAGTGTGGCGACCACACGGCCTGCTTCATGTACCCATCGACGTTCGCCGGCACGTCCAGGGCGAGTCAGGCCTTCTGGCAAGTCGATGATGTGGAGCGCGAGGTCGCCGAGCTCAAGAAGAAGGGCGTGACCTTCGAAGAGTACGACATGCCGAACCTCACGACGAAGGACGGCATCGCGATGGGCGGCGGTGCGAAGACCGCGTGGTTCCGAGACACCGAAGGCAACATCATGGCCATCGTACAAAGCCTGTGATCTGCCGCGTATCAGAATCCATCGGTTGGAGAAGCTCAGAGGTGATCGCGGCGGCCAGCACAGTATTCGCGTGAATGATCAATGGCGTATTTGCTTTCGATGGATCGATGGACACGCGCATGCGGTCGAGATCGTCGACTATCACTGAGGTGACCCTATAACACGCCGCAAACTGCTGCCGATTCATCCCGGCGAAGTGCTGCTCAAGGATTTTCTGGAGCCGCTCGAGATTTCGCAGTATCGTTTGGCGCACGATATCAGCGTTCCGCCGCGACGAATCAATGAGATCGTCCATCGCAAGCGTGGAGTGACGGCTGATACGGCCTTACGCTTGGGACGGTATTTTGGCACAACCGAGCGGTTCTGGCTCAACCTGCAGGCGCACTTCGATCCGGAGGAGCAGCGTGACCGCTTGGGGAGTCGGCTTGCTAAAGAGGTCGCAATCTTGAAGCGTGCGTCCTGACGGCCCGCGATCCAATCGGCACCGGTCTCAATCCGGACGATACACTCCCCACACGGACGACAGCGCATCGGAGATCTCGCCGAGCGTCGCGCGCGCCCGCACCGCCGTCACAATGTTAGGCACCACAGACGCCTGGAAGGCGCCATCGGCGTACCTCGCGGCCGTCCGCA
>JACZCV010101858.1_pt1 | contig 11921 bp, 10 predicted proteins | sample 8641841 | NCBI WGS metagenome assembly JACZCV01 (sample SAMN15324606, study PRJNA640507) | soil metagenome | isolation source: monocropping sugarcane control | place: China: Luxin town, Laibin City, Guangxi Province | collected 2019-07-25 | depth 10cm m
CGCTCGAACTCGCGCCGGTTCGCGAGGCCGGTGAGATGGTCGGTGCGCGCTTCGTTGGAGAACTGCCGCGCACGGTCGAGCGCAATCGCGATTTGATCAGCGACCGCCGCCATCATCAGCAGCTCGGATGCGTTGAAGATGCGATCGCGGCGCGTGCCTACTGACATCATGGCGATGCTGCGGCCCGCGACGCGGAGCTGCGCGCGCAGCGCATTCCAGCCATTGTTGCCGGCAACGCCATCAACGCGCGACTCTGATCGCCCGACAGCCGATACCGCTGACCTTCCGTCGGGTCCGACGAGCTTGACGTAGTCGTCTATCTCTTCGGGCTCGAGACCGATGGTGTGGACGAGCTTGTACGTCGCGCGTTCGCGCAACCAGATGGCGCCGGCGTCGAGGCCGAACGCGGCCAGGGTTTCTGCCAGCGCGACCTCGGCGGTGTCGATGATGTCGAGCGACCGGCCCATCACCGCGGCGATCGCGGCCAGGCCGTAGAGCTCGTTCTCGCGCAGGCGGTGCTCCTCATCGAGGTGGTCGAGGTAGCCGCGAGCGATGCTCGATGTCAGGCGTTCGATGACGCTTTCAAGGCGGCTCTGCGCGAGCGCTAGCACCGCGTCCCGATGCGGTTGGCCTTCGAGCGGCTGGGCGAGCAGCTCGAGCGTTGCCCGTCGGTAAACGGCGAGCGTGTCCATGAGCAACTCGAGCGGCACGCCCTGCGCGGCACGCAGCCTGCCTTGCTCGCGAGCACGCTGGTCGTACTCGTCCCACGGCAGATCTTCTTCAACGCGCAGGCACGCGAGCAGTATGTCGATGAACGAAGCCGCGCTCTCGACGAGATCCTCGCCAGTCTGCTCGCTCGTCTCGAGGACTTGCGGTGACCTGGCGCGAAGAACCTCGAGCGCCTTTCTTCCGCACTCAGCGGTGTCCGCGGAAAGTCCACCGGCCAACGCGCTGAGCACGTCGCTCCCTTCGCTCATGACGGCCGCGAACCGAATCCGGGGCCACTCACGTTAGGGAAACGTTCCGCAGTCTGGCCTTTACCCGAATTCACATCACTGCCGGAGTACCGCAACTGTGCGAGTCAAAATCCGCCCCGCCGTACGGTGACCAAGATCCCCCTCGTGAACGAAATTAGTGGCGAGAGAAGGGTCGATCCAATCCCGGATCGAACAACCACGGGGGGTTCATATGCCACAGCGAAACACCAGGGCGCAAGCCATGGAGTCGACGCCGAGCGCTGAAATTGCAAACAGTTACACGCCTGGATCAGAGGCCGACTTCGAACGCCTCTACCAGAACTCGTACGGTCGCATCCTCGGCACGCTGACCGCAATGCTCGGTGATCGAGCCGCCGCGGAGGACTGCGCGCAGGATGCATTCGAGAGGGCCTTCAAGAAGTGGCCCGCGTGGAAGCCGATCGCGCCCGCGGAAGCGTGGGTGCACCGCATCGCGATCAACGCGGCGGTCTCGTATCGCCGCAAGATGAAGCTGCGCGAGGTTGGCGAGGTCATCCGGCGGATGGGCCGGCCCGACGGGCCGCCTGACCCGCAGGACCAGATCGAGCGCCGCGATCTCGCGGAGGCGCTGTCGAAGCTGCCGCCGAAGCAGGCGGCCGCGATCGTCCTGCGCCACTACCACGGCTACACGAATCGCGCGATCGCGCAGGCGCTCGGAATCCCCGAGCGGACCGTCGCCTCGCGACTGGCAATAGCCAAGCAGCGTCTGCGTGGCATGTTGAGCCAGACCTACGGCTTCGGGGCCGACGAGGCAACCACGACAGCGCGGCCCGAGCAGCCGCGCGGATTCGCGATCGCTGACTGAGGAGGGCCCTATGGCCACTCAGATTCGATACGACAAGGCAGGCAAGCAACTGCCAGACACCGGCCGTGGATGCGGGTGTCAGCTGTGTGAAACGACAGGCGCGCCGCGCTACGAGCGGCGCGCCGACAACCCGCGCGGCGGCGGCCGCTGGAGCGAAGCCCGTCGCAGCGTGGTCAGGCTGATCCGCACCCTCGGCCCGCCGGAGCCGCTCGCGGACGGCGGCCTGGCGGCGTACTACAGGGGTCGGCTCACGCCCTAGCCCCGAGGCTCTCCGCAACTCGGACGGCTCCCCGTCCCAGCCGAGTGCAATGCACTCGCGGCATCTTTTTCGGCAGATAGCCCGCCAGTGCATTCACTGGCGGGCGACCGCCAACCTAGCGGCCGACCGTGCCGGGCAGGTAGTAGTTGCCGTTCCTGGCGATGACGCCGTCCGGGGTGGCGTACCAAACGTCGGGGCCGTAGTCCGGCAGCGCTGACTCCAGGAACGTGTGCCACGCCGGCACCGCGACGTAGAAGCTGTCCGAACCCTGAGTCATCTTCAGACGCCAGTCCGGATTGCCCATCCAGACCGCGACCGCGATCTTGGGCGTGAAGCCGACGGTCCACGCGTCGGCGAAACTGTCAGAAGTTCCGGTCTTCACCGCGACGTGGTAGCCCTTGATGTTCAGGATCGTGCCAGTGCCGAAGATCAGTGCGTGGTTCTTGTCGTTCGACATGATCGAGGCCATGATGAACGCGACCCTGGGGTCGAGCACCTGCTTCGAGCTGTCGACGTGCTGGAAGATGGTCTTGCCTTCCTGAACGACGGACCGCACCGAGAACGGTTCGTGGAGCACTCCCTGCGCGGCCAGGACTGATGTCCCTTCGGCCATCTGCAGTGGGGTCTCGCCGTAACCACCGAGAGTGAGCGACGGACCGTAGCTGTAGATGGGATCGTCGTTGGTGTATGAGCCGTCAGCGTGCAGAGTCCACGGCGGAGCGCCCATGTTCCGAGCGGTTTGCGCGACGTTGGACACGCCGACACCGAGCTCCACCTTGACGGCCGGGATGTTGAGCGAGTTGCCCATGCACTGCTGCAGCTGCAGAGTGCCGTGATAGTGACCGTCATAGTTCTGGGGTTTCCACCACGATGTGCCGTCCAGGTACGAGATAGGTGTGTCCTGGATCGGAGTCGTCATGGTGTAGCGGCCGCTCGCGATGGCGGTCGTGTACGTGTAGATCTTCATTGATGAACCGGGGTTCCTCGGTGGCCACACGGCCAGGTTGTACTGCCCGCCGTTGATGTTGGGCACTGCCGACGAGACCATCGTCACGATCGCGCCCGATGTCGGGTCGATCGCGACCAGCGCGCCCTGCTCGACCCGCCGCCAGGAGATCATCGCCTGCGTGCCGCTGATCGCCCTCTGGCCGATCTGCTGCAGCCGGTAGTCCAGCGTCGTGTAGACCCGTAGGCCGCCGCCGAAGGTGGCCTTCTTGCCGTACATCTTCTCCAGGTCGCCGACCACGTAGCTCACGAAACCGGGCGCCAGGACTTCGTTCACAGGCGTGAACATGTGCTTGGGCGGCGTGAGGTCCTCCAGGTACGCCTTGTCCGCCATCGCCTGCGTGATCTTGCTGTCGCGCACCATCGCGTCCAGCACCTCTTTCTGGCGCTGCTTGGCGCGATTCCAGTTGACGTACGGACTGTAGTAGGTCGGACCGCGAACGATGCCGGCCAGCATGCTGGCCTGTGCGAGGTCGAGGTCGGCCGTCTTCACGTGGAAGTAGATCTGCGAAGCCGCCGCGCTGCCCACGGCGCTGTTCCCGAAGAACACCGAGTTGAGGTACATCTCCAGGATCTGCGCCTTCGAGAAACGCTGCTCGATCTCGAAGGCAAGCAGCGCCTCGCGCAGCTTGCGGTCGAGGCTGTGCTCGTCACCGACCAGCCGGATCTTGACCAGCTGTTGGGTGATCGTCGAAGCCCCCTGGACGGTGCCATGAGACTTCCAGTCGACGATTGCCGCGCGTGCGACGCCGCCGGGATCGACACCCGGCTCGCCATAGAAGTTGCGGTCCTCGATCGAGATCACCGCCTGAGGCAGATACGTGCCCATGTCCGACAGCGGCTCGTAGTAGTGCTGATATCCGGGCGGATGCAGGTCCGCCAGCACTGTGACCTGGTCGGCTGCGTAGACGATCGTGTCTCCGGGCACATCATTCGACATCTGCCCGACGTCCGGCAGCTTCTCGGCGTAAGCCGCGTATGACGGCGATGTGACGACGAGGCTCGGGACTGCGATCAGGATGAGCAGAGCGACGCGCACGAGCCAGCCCAGCGGCCCATACAACCTTCGCCTGCTGATGACCCCTTCTGCGCTGGCGCGGCGTCTGCCGCCCCGTGCCCTACGAGGCCAGTCGGTCTCGTCGATCCGGTTCGTGTGGAAGCCCATCGTGGTTCACCCCTCCCAACCCCTCGTCCATGTGCGGCTGCATCGCCGCGTAGCCGCTCATCCAGTCGAACTGCGGCGCGGAGGCCACATCGTTGAGCGCGTTGCCGGCCCAGCCGCGAACAGACGCGGCGCGGCCGGCCAGCGAGTCAAAGTCCACGATCTCAGTAACGCGACGCGGCTCGGCGATGACTTCGCGCGTCCCCGTCGCGATGCGGCGCAGCTTGCGGCCCGTCGCCGGCATGAGGACTTCCAGCGCCCAGATGAGCGCCAGCGTGAATCTCGTCGACGCTGCGGCTGCGGCATCGGGAGCCCATTCGTTGAATCGTTCGTTGAGCTCATCGACGCCGGATACGACCGGCGCCCGCACTGGTTGTGGCTGGCCCGGTCGTGGCATCTCCATCCAGTCGCGCAGGCGCACGCGGGGCCGCCAGCCTTGCGTCTTGCGGTGCGTGCGGATGAGCACCAGTGCGAGAAGGTCAAGGCCGAACAGGAGAACCACCCAGTCGGCGACCATCATGCGGTTCGAGTAAAGCCAGGCCGTGATGCCCTGACCTGAAAGATTGGCGATCGTGCCCATGATCTGGGTCGATCCCCAGACCGCCGCCGACGTCAGCGCCCGGGTCTGCTTGTCATGAGTGCTCGTGACCCCCAGCACGCAGACCCAGATCAGCCCGATCCAGAGCGCAAGCTCGACCGGCCGTGACGTGCCGCGGCGCAGGATCGCAAAGGCCAGCATGCCCGCGAAAAGAACGATCAAGAACTCCGAAACAACTGCGTCGTTCACGGCCTTGAATCCATCGAATGGAAAACGCAGCCGCTGCGTCGAGTAACCGCCGGTTAGATCGGCCTCGATCGGGCGTTACCCAAGTGGCGAGGACGCTGCCCCGCTCAGCGTCCCGCCATATTGCTATGCCAATACTGATGGTCATCCTGGGACTCACACTGGCCCTTGCGTGGAGGGCGCGCATAGTGCAGCGCTGCTTCAAACCCGTTGAGGCAGAGATGCACGATGAATCAGGCCTGGTCGACGCGTGCGCGCGCGCGTCACTACTGGTGCTGGCCTCGCTGCTCGGGCTGCTGGCCCTGGGCGTGATGTACGGCAACGTGCTGGGAGCCGGCAACACCGCCCCCTAAGGAGCGTGTCGACGGTATCCGCTTTCGGACCCGCGTTCCCGTATGTAGGCGCGCGGCAGCGGGACGTAGGCGCTCGATGCGCACGAATGTTCAGGGGGCCGTGGCGTGAATTTCACCGACGAGATCGCAAACCTTGCGCTCGACTTGGCGAAGAGCCTGTGGGCCGAGCTGGGAGTGGGCAGTGCCCACTCGCGCCATGGCTGGCAGGCGATCGATCTCGAGCCGCTGATCATCTTCACCGCCTCGCTGAGGCTCACCGCCAAACCCTTCGTAGCGAGCACCGCCCGCTGGTGCGCAACCAACGCGAAATGCATCTCCTTGCCCCGGCTTCGCAGCCTCGCGCCGAGGTTCAGCCCGGCCACCAGGGGGGCGCTGTCTGCCTACCAGACCGCAATCGCTGAGGCTGGTGCAAGGGGGCCGGCCGAAAGCGCGCAGGCCGAGGTCTCCGCTGGTGAACTGCTCGATCTCAAACGCCCGGCCCTCATCCAGCTCCGGCTGCGTGCGCTGTTCGGCGCGGGGCCCCGCGCCGAGGTGCTCCGGTTGATGCTGGCCGACCCGGAGGAGAAGCGGACGGCCGCGTCGCTGGCCGCCGGCGCCTGCTTCAGCAAGACAAGCGTCGATCAAGCCCTGGACACCCTGACCGCTGCCGGCGTCACCAGTGTTCAGCCCGATGGGGTCGGTTCGGCCTACCGGCTGACGAGACCGACAGACCTGGCGGCAGCGATGTACGGGGTGCCGATCGCCTTCCCGGACTGGATAGCGGTTTTCACCGTCATCGACGCCATCAAGGCGTATGCCGACATGGAGGGCGCCGACCAGAAAGGCCGCCTCGCGGCTGCCCGCGCGGCGGTTTCGACGCTGCAGTCACAGCTCAGTCACCTCGGGGTCACCGCCCAGGTGCCGGCAATCAAGACCGACATTTCGGTGACCGCGTTCGAGCACTGGGCCCTCTCGTTCGTGGCCGAACACGCCGGAGCCACGCAGCGCGCGGACGCACATGAGGCCGCTTACTCGATCCATCGCCTCGCGGTCGGCGGTTGGATCGTGACGGTCACCGTGGCGGGAGCGCAGCCGCGGCCGTTGGCGCTGAGCGACGTCAAATTTCATCCCGAGCGCCGCGCCAAAAAGCGCGAGAAGCCCGACCCGCTGGCGGCGGCGGCGGCGGTGGTGCACATGATGCTGCAGGACATGCTGGGCAGGGGACTGGAGCGCCGGCTCGGATCCACGGTCAACCGGACCGAGGCGTCGGAGCCGCGGCTGCCGGGGTTGAGCCGAGAGTTCGCTTCCGAGCTGCTGATGCCCATGCATCCCGGCCAGTCGGCGACTTTCTCGGAAAAGTTCCTGCAGACCTGGCTCGCGAACCGCCGCCAAGCGCACGACCTGACTGCCTAAAACAGCCCACTAGGCGCATCAAAACGCGCAGCGGACTGCGCATTTGACAAGCCTTGAAGTTAATTAACCCGGCTGAAGCCGGACGGCTGGCAGTCGATGGCTAACGTTCCTCCGAATCAATCTGTGCTTGCCGCGGGGGGCGGGCATGCGGAGGAAGGATTTACGTGCAGCCGACCAAGCATGCGGCTTCTCGCGGCCCGCGGCCGCGTACCGCGATGCCAATCGTCATGGCGCTGGTATCGGTGACCGCCCAGATGATCGCGCTGGCGGCGGTTACCGGCGTCGTGGCGCCAGCCGCGAAGAAGCCGGCCAACGCGATCATGGCCTCGGCTCTGCTGCACGGCCTCGCTTGCGGGAAGCCTGCCGCCTCGTGCCAGCCTGCGGCGCCCAACCCGACCTTGGCCGGCGACACCCGGCAGGCTGAACGAATCGAGCTCCCGACGGGGCTGGCCCAGTGTCCGAACTCCGGGGCCGGCGCCTCGTGTGGGCAGCTGGCGGCGCCATCCCAGGCAGGAACCCCGGCGCTCCCATCCGGCGCGACGGCATGTCCCGCTGATCCCGCCAAGCTGGAGCTGGCCGTTCCCGGAGCCTGCACCGACTCCCCACCCGACCCGATTCCGGACAGTGCGGACGGCGCGCGGTCACTGGTCACCGACAATCCGACCGTCAGTCTTTCCGCCGACCGAAAGGTCCTGGCGGCCGGCTCGACGGCGCTGCTCGAGGCCCGGGCGAACATGAGCATGACCGGCACGCCCTGGGCCATCGAGATCTTCGACATGACCGGAAGGGTCCTGGTCGGCGCATGCACGCAGTCGACGGTCTGCTCAGTGACGTACACCGGTGCCACCGGCCGGCGCACGTTCGTCGCTTACGTGATGACGCCCGGTCCGAAAGTGCCCGACGGCACCGCTGCCGCGAGCTCGAACGCGGTAGATGCTCGCTGGCTGGGCGTGAGCGTCGCCGTTGGCAGCCCGTCGATCGCGGCGCCCGGCCGGCCCATCACGTTCACCGCGTCCGCCAGCGAGGACGTGAGCAAGATCGGGTATCGCATCGAGTTGCATGACGCGGTCTCTGGGCAACGCCTGACCTTTTGCAGCGAAGGAACGACGTGCAGCACATCGCTGATAGAGACGCACGCCGCGACGCGATCAGTGGTGGCACAGCTGGCCGCGCAGTCGCCCGCCACTCACGCCACCTCGGTCTCCATCACTCCTACGTCGGGCAACGTCTCCGGCACGTGGCTTGGCGTCTCGCTCGTGTCCAGCACCACCGGCGGCGCTTCGGGCGGTCCCGTATCGCTCACGGCCATGGCCAACGCCGACTTGAGCAACACGCCCTGGAGCATCTACATCCAGAACGATGTGGGCCAGCTCATAGGGCAGCCGTGCAACGCGAGCACCTGCTCGGCGAGCGTCATGGTCGGCGCGCACGACAGCTCGCGATACCGCGCGATCATCGGCCGCGTCGTCACGGACGACACGTCGGTCCCGGCCGGACCGAGTTCCCACCTGGATCTCGGCGCCACCTCGCAGCTGGTGCGTCCCCTTCGCGTCCTGTGGGGCGTCGACTCGTGCAAGGCGTTCACCGCCGACCCCGCCGGCGGCGATGGGCTGCTGCCGCAGGCCACCGGCATGATTGGCACGCCTGCCTTCTGGGGGCGCTACCTGCCTGACACTCCGAACTGCCCGGGAATAACCGGCGCGGAGATCTCGGCAGCGCACGCCCGGCACATGGCGATCCTGCCGATCTACAACAACTACGACTGCTCGCAGGTCAGCTCGAGCGCCACCGGCTCCACCTACGCGCTCGCGGCGATCGAGCTGGCGTGGGATGACCACATTCCCCAAGGCACCGCGATCGCGATCGACATCGAGCCGCCAGGCGACGCGTGCCCGGGCGCGGCCAACGTCGACCAGGGCTTCATCGAGGGCTGGTACGACCGGATCTCCAACGCCGGTTATGTGCCCGCCTTTTACGGAGACACCGCCGCCGGTAGCTCATTCGCGGGCGCCTGGTGCGCCGCCATAGCTCAGCGACCCGACATCGCTCCTAACTCGTATCTATGGTCGTTCGAGCCGTCCTACACCATCGGCCGGCAGGCCCATATCGCCCCAACGTACGGACCTGACAACGCGGGCTGCGCCGGGCACTATGCGGTCTGGCAGTACTCGCTCAGCGACGGCTCGGATCCGGACGTCGACGTGGACGAAGCGACCACGGATTTTCCGTTCTGGTGGCCCTGATCTCAGCCGGGTAGCCGCTCGTTTCGGTGCGTTTCCTTATACACAGGGCCAAGCGCTCTCGATTTGTTGTGCCCTGTGAAAGGAGGAACGGTATGGAACGAGAGGAGCGCATCGTGCGGGAGGACTCCGATCCCGGTGGTCCTCATCGTGAGCCGCTTGCGTCTGAACGGCCGGTAGGTAGTACTGCGGCCTCGGACAGCGAGGTGGTCAGCCGCTTTTCGCCGGCGCGCCGCGCCTACGAGACGATCTACCTCATCTTTGCGGTCATCGTTGGCGCGATCCTCATTCGCGTGATCTTGAAGGTGCTCGGCGCCAACACGGGCGTCCCCTTCACGCACTTCATGTACAACGTCACGGATCCGCTGCTGGCGCCATTCCGCGGCATCCTGCCGACGTTCGTCAGCGGCACGACAGTGTTCGAGTCTTCAGCGCTGATCGCCATCCTTATCTATGGCCTCATCGGCATCGCCCTGGCGAGGCTCTTCGCCATCATGTTCATGCGCGACGTGACCGTGGCGCACAGCGCGCGGTCGCGACGGGTCAGGCCTGAGACCTAGTAGCCCAGTCCGCCATCAGCGTGAGGAACCGGCTGACCTCTTCAGGACCTGAGACCACCAGGTCACACTGAGCGAAGAGGTCGGCCGGGGCCTCCGCCGAGCCAACCCCGACGATCATGTGCGGCCGCTCGAGGCCGCTGACCAGGTCGAACATAGGCCGGTCGTTCTCATCGTCGCCGATGCAGACCACGCCGGCCGGGTCCCATTTCTCGATCAGGCGCTCCAGCGCCGATCCCTTCGGCCGGTCGCTGGGCATGACCTCGAGCACACGCCTTCCAGGCTGGGCGTGCAGACCAGTCTCGTCGAGCACCGGATGGAGGTTGGCAAACAGCTCGTCGAGGCTTGCATTCGAGTGGCGGTAGTGCACCGCCGTCGCGCCTGGCTTCATCTCCAACCACACGCCGTTGAAGGCGCGCAGCGCCTTCGCCGCCCTGGCGTTGAAGCGGTCGAGACGCTGCCGGTCAGTGCTCGAAAGCAATCCCATGCCGGAATCGCCGATGAGATCGCCGCCGGACAGCGCCACCATGGCTTCGAGGTCCGAGGTCGGGCGGCTGCTCAACACGGCGACTCGGCGCATAGCCACCACCAGGCGCTTCAGAGCCGCCAGCGAGGCCGGCAGGATCTCCGCCTCAGCCGGATCCGACACGATCTCGGCGAGGGTGCCATCGAAGTCGGTGACCAGCATCGCCCGATCGGGGCGCAACGACGTAATCGCCGATGACTCCCAGATCTCACGCATGCCGGCCTTAGTTTGCGTAGGCCGCACTACCTTCAGGTTACGACGACATCCTTGCTCGCATCCCAGGCGTGCCCACCAGGTCGCGGATGTCCTGGACCTGGCGGCTGATCCAGCGAGAGATGTCATTGGTGCGCACGATGTCGCGAGCGCCCTCGTTGCGGTGCCGTCTTTCGTCGGCGCCCATCATCAATCCGCGGTGAATCGCCTCCGCGGTGGCCTCGATGTCGAACGGATTGACCGAGAGCACGTGCGGATGCAGCTCTTCGTGTGAGCCCGCGTTTTCGGACAGCACGATCACGCCGTTGTTGCGATTGACGAGCGCGCCTTCCTTGGATACGAGGTTCAATCCGTCATAAACGGGATTCACCAGCAGCACGTCGAAATTGCGCAGCGCGGCCATCGCCTTGCGCACGCTCTCGCCAAAGTCCAGGCGGATCGGAGACCAGCCGCCGCCACCGAAGCGTCGGTTGATGCGATGCGCCGTGCTGCGGATCAGGCGCAGGTATTCGCGATACACGGCGACGTCCTGGCGTGACGGCTGCAGGAACGCCCAGAACTGCACATGACCCTTCAGCTCCGGGTGATACTCGAGCAGCTTCTCGTAGGCGAGGAATCCACGCACGATGTTCTTCGACGGATCGGTGCGGTCGATGCGCACGATGAGGTGCTCCGGCCGCCAGTCGCGGAGCTTTCGCTCCTCCACGAGGACGCTGTGCGAGAACGCGAGTCGCGTGGTGGCCGCGACTTCGATGGAGATCGGGTAGTGCCGTGCGTACACGACGCGGCCGTCGATGAGCACTGCTCTCTCCTTGTCGTCGACGGCGAGCCCGAGGTTCTCATCGCACGTCATCAGGAAGTTGCGCACGTCGAGGCTCGACTGAAAGCCGACGATGTCGCAGCCGAGAAGGCCTTCGAGGATGGCGTCGCGCATCTCGCGCGGCAGCACCTTCCAGTACTGCGGCGTCGGCCACGGGATGTGCACGAAGTGCGTGATGATCGCTCCCGGCAGCTCGCGCCGGACCATCTTCGGCACGAGATAGAGCTGGTAGTCATGGACCAGGATCAGCGGCCGCTCTGGCAGCTGATGGCCAACTTCGATCACGCGCCGCGCGATCTGACGGTTGACCTCTACGTAGCCTTCGGTCCACGCGGTGTGGATCTCGCTGTCGATGATCGGCTCCTGCGCGAGGTTCCACAGGTAGTGCTGGATGAACCACAGCACAGGGTTCGCGATGACCGAGTAATAGCGGTGGTACTGCTCACGTGTCGGATTGACGTAGTGGAGCTTCGTCATCGATCGGCCGAGCGGCGCCACTATGGTGTCGCCCTGCTGCTCGACCATCGCTCGCTCAGAGTCAGTGCGCACGCACGACACCCATTCGGCGGATGTGACCTCTGCCAGGGTCAGCAATGCGGTCACGACGCCCCCCGCGCCGCGCGCGAATCCACCTTCCGGCCTCGGCTCATGTGGCGCGCGATTGCTCACGACCACCGCTGACGTTTGCGGCAGCGTGCGTGTCACGTAGTTACGCATCGACGTTCCGGGTCGGCGGCGCTCGACGCTCTGCAGGAATGGGCTGTCAGCCATCAGCTCCTCCCCCTACGC
>JACZCV010010483.1_pt1 | contig 11916 bp, 15 predicted proteins | sample 8641841 | NCBI WGS metagenome assembly JACZCV01 (sample SAMN15324606, study PRJNA640507) | soil metagenome | isolation source: monocropping sugarcane control | place: China: Luxin town, Laibin City, Guangxi Province | collected 2019-07-25 | depth 10cm m
AGCGGGTTGATGTTGATGCCGCGGAAGATCACCGGCATCGCGATCAGGATGCTGGTCGCATTGACGGTCGCGAACAGCACGCCGATGGTGGTGTTCGACAGGGCGATCCACTTGTAGGCGATCCCGCCGCGCTTCTGGGGTGCGGCCGCCGGCTCTTTTCTAGCTGCCTGGCTGCTCAATCGGACTTCTCCTGTTCGGTCAAAGTGCGCGTCCTTTCGACGAGCTCGTGCAGCGCCGAGATGAGCCGCTGGCGCTGATCACCGCTCATCGCCTCCATCGCCAGGTGCAGAGGCGTGCCTTTGAAGACCCTGGTCGCGCTCAGCAAGGCTTCGCCCGCCGGTTCGAGCTGGATCTCCACCAGCCGTCGATCGTGCGCCTGGCGGTGCCGGCTCACCAGACCTCTCGATTCGAGCCGGTCGACGAGCCTGGTCATGGACGTCGGCGACAGGCCCACGCGATAGCCGAGCCGGCCCGCGCTCTGCCGGCCGCCGCGGAGCTCGCGCAGGACCGCCAGCTGGGTGAGCGTGACCTGTGCCTCCGACCAGAGCTTCGCCTGGGCCGGTTCGGCGAGCGTCAAGGCGTCGACGTACGCCAGCATTGCTTCCTTGGCGGTGGGCTGGACTGGCGCGGTTGCGTGCGCGCCATTAGTTGTCATCAGAGCAATATTGTACGCTCCGGCAAGGGTCGGTGAAAGGCCGAGCAGTAACTGCCTAAGGTATTCGGTGCCAATGGGCCACGCAGACCAGACGCGCGCCGCCGTCGAAGGCTACTTCGAAGCCTGGACAAGCCACCGGCCCGACCACGCGTTTCAGTTCCTGGCGCCCCACCTGCGGTTCGCCGGTCCCACCGCGACATACGAGAGCGCTGATGAGTTCCGGCCGGCGCTCAACGGCTTCGCCGCCATGACCAGGAGCGCCCGGGTTGTGGAGCTGATAATCGACGGCAACCGAGCTGCCCTGCTCTACGACTGCGATCTGCCGGCTCCGGTCGGCACCCTCCGCATCGCATCTTTTTTCACAGTTGAGGGCGGGAAGATCACGGCATACGACACCCGGTTCGACGCCACGGAGCTGCGCAAGCTCACCGAGGCCCGCTAACCGTCCAGCGAGGCGGCTTTGTATGCAAACCCGACAGTCAGGCTGCGCTCACCTCGAGGTTTGTATACAGCGCATCGCCAAGCTCGAGGGCTGGCTTCAGCAGCCGAGCTGGGTCGCCAGGTCGTTGTAGCTCCTGACCTGGATGTCGGATTCGGGATCCGGCAGCAGGTCGGCACCGCCGCCTGGCCCTTTCTCCAGCGGCCGCTCGATGAATGCCGCATGTAGGCCCGCGGCCTGAGCCGCGCGCAGGTCGCCCTTGTGCGCGGCGACCATCAGCACGTGATCGGGCTCCACGCCGAGGGCGGATGCAGCCCCGAGGTAGACCTCCGGGTCCGGCTTGTAGTGCTTGAAGTCCTCGGCCGACAGCAGGCGGTCGATCGGCAGCCGCGCGAAACGGATGAGCGCCTCCTGCTGCGAACGATTGCCGTTCGACAGCGTCGACACTTGGTATCGGCTCTTCAAACGCGCCAAGCCTTCGGCTGCGCCAGGCCAGGCGGGCAGGCGCTCCCAGGCATGGGTCAGCTCATCGCGGTCGTCAGCGCTGAAGCCTTCGACTCCCATTGCCTCGAGCACCTGGTCGAGCGACATTCGGTGCAAGCGATCGAAGTTGGTCCACGGCAGCTCGCCCAGCCGCACTTTTCCCATGTATGGCGCGTAGAGGCCGCGCCATGCATCCGCCAGCTGCTCCCAATCGGCGTCTACGCCGCGCGCCGCGCCGAGCTTCCGCGCCTCATCGATGACCCCAGACCGCCAGTCCACCAGCGTGCCGAAGAGGTCGAACGTCAGAGCTTCAACGGCCGGCGCGGTCATCTTGTCGCTTCTAGTTTGCGACTCCGCCAAGGCTGAACCAGAACCGGGTCATTCCTGGCTTCGAATCGACCCCGACCCGACCGCCGGCTGCTTCGACCAGCTCCTTGACGACCGCGAGCCCGATGCCGGCGCCACCCTGGGCTGCGTTCCGCGATTTCTCGACGCGATAGAACCGCTCGAACAGGTGCGGGAGGTCGTTGGCGGGGATGGCATCGCCGGTGTTCTCGACCGAAACGACGACGCTGTCAGCCTCAGCGGCAGCAGTCACCCAGATCCTGCCTCCGCTCGGCGTGTAACGACCCGCGTTCTGCAGCAGGTTGCCAAGCACCTGCGCCAGGGCGTCCGGGTCCGCGCGCACTTGCAGATGTGCCGGCACCTTCACCTCCACCGCGAGGCCCCGGCGCTCGAACGAATGCCTGTGCAGCTCGAGCAGCGCGTCGATGACGGGCGCGATCTCGAACTCGATAGTTTCGCTCGGCGACGCGCTGCCGGCGAGCAGAACGTCCAGCGATCGCGAAAGGCGCAGCAATCGATCGATCTCTTCGCGCAGCGACGCGTACGTGTCCGGCGACGCTGAAACCACGCCGTCTCGTAGCGCTTGCAGATAGCCGTGGAGATTGGTCAGTGGCGTGCGCAGCTCGTGCGCGAAATTCAAGATCAGGTCGCGTCGCTGTTTCTCCTGTTCCTGGAGGCTCGCGGCCATCTGGTTGAACGAATCCGCGAGTGATGCGAGCTCTCGGGAGCCCGGCCTCGCGACGCGAGCCTCGTACGAGCCGCCGGCGATGCTCCGCGCGGCTCTCGCGACATCACCCAGCGGGCGTTCGATCGCGCGCGCGACGAGGGCTGCGAGCGCGACCGCGCAGATGAGTGCCGCCACCGACGCTCCGACCAGCACGCGCGTGACCGAGGCGTCGAACATCTGATACGAGACCGCGGCCGCGGTGCCGTGCTGGGCCATCAGACCTTCGAAAGTCGTTCGGCCGATCAGCAGCACACCGGCCGCAACTAACGCAATCGCCACTGCGGCGATCAACGCGCCGGCCACGGCGATGCGGCTCGCGATGGAATTCATCCGCCGCATCGCTCAGCCCGCCCCGAGGCGGTAACCGACGCCACGCGCGGTTACGACGTAGCGACGGTCCGAACCATCGCCGAGCTTGGACCGCAAGCGTCCGACATACACGTCGATGCTGCGGTTGTCGATGCCATCGCCATGCGGGTGCAGGCGGTCGACCAACTGCTCGCGCGTGACCACGCGGCCATTGGCCTCGAGCAGCGCTCTCAGGACTTCGAACTCCGCGGGGCTCAGCTCGATCTGGCGACCGCCCAGCTCAACATGACGGCAGTCGACATCGACGACGAGGGCTCCGTGCTGAACTGGCTTCGCGGGTGTTGAGCGCCTGGCTCGCCTGAGCACCGAGCGCACCCGCGCCACCAGCTCCGCGGGAGCGAACGGCTTGGCCACGTAATCGTCGGCGCCTGCCTCGAGACCGTTGATGCGATGCCTTGTCGACCCGAGGGCGGTCAGCATCACGATCGGGATGCCCGCCTCGTCGCGCGCGATCCGGGCGACGCTGGCGCCGTCGAGGCCGGGCAGCATGAGGTCGAGCACCATGAGCGCCGGCTGGCTTTCGCGCATGAGTCGTAATGCATCCATGCCGTTACCCGCGGTCACGACCGCGAAGCCGGCTCGGTCCAGGTACAGCTTCACCAGGGCCGCGATCTTGGGGTCGTCGTCCACGACGAGGATCAGGTCCTGCTGCTTCGGGTCAGGGCTCAACCTCTCCATAGCGTGAGGCGTCGGCGGCCGTTTTTGAGCGCGGCCCCAGGTCTTACAACCTCGGCTCAGACTACGGCCGTCGATGTGATCGGGCAGCGAAAGTCTTGCGCCGCCTGCCTGGTCACAGTCACGTCGCCCTTGGCTTGCGCCGCAGCCACGTCAGCGCCGGATGTCAGCAGGTACGGGCTCACGTTGAAGGTGACGGTGAAGACCTCCCAGTCACCGCCGTTGAAACCGGGCGAGCCAGGGCCGACCCCGGCGATCCCGAGCTGGTTGCTCACGCCGTTCGTGACCTTGAAGAACGGGTCGCGGCCGGTGCCTGGGTCGACGTGCGCCGGCGGCACCACCGTGCCGACGATGTGCCCGTTGAAGTAGAGCTCACCCACTCCGGCGTCACGCGCAAAGGCGGCCTGGGAACCAAGAGTCACTAGCAGGCCTGCCCCCGCCGCGGCGGCGAGAGCGGAGCGAACGATTCGCGATCTGTGCATGTCGGATCACCTCCAAAGGAATTGAGACGATCCGAAGCTAGGCGCGGAATGTGACAGGTCCGTGACTGCCCCGCTGAGCGGATGGGTTGAATGTGTGTGTTAATTCGTTCTCGACTCGAGCCAGAGGCTCCAGCGCGGCGATCACCCCGGCACCGCCGACCGGATCCAGAACACCGACTTGGCCGCGACGACGACCGCCACGAGGAACGGCGGATGGCGGACGCGCTGGTGGAGCTGGCGAGCGGCGGCGAGGTGAAGGCCAGCCTCCAGGTCACGGCCTCGATCGAGACTCTGGCCGGCATGTCCGGCGCATCGTGCGCCGACATTGAGAACGCCTTGCCGATCTCCTCGGCGGCGGTCGAGCAGCTCAGCTGCGATTGCTCGATCACGCGGGTCCTGCTGGACTCGAAATCGATGGTGATCGACGTCGGCCGGGCGAGGCGGGTCGTCTCGCCGGCGATGCGGCGGGCGCTGAACGCCAGGGACAAGGGCTGCCGCTGGCCGAGCTGCGACCGCCCCGCCAAGTGGAGCGCGTCGCACCACCTCGTCCATTGGATCCATGGCGGTCCGACCGATCTGCCCAACCTGGTGTTGCCATGTCTTCGCCACCACACGCTGGTACATCGCGACGGCTGGCAGGTGGTTCGCACCGAGGAAGGGAACTTCTTGACGATCCCGCCCCGCTGGGCGTTTCCGCGCGGACCTGACTAGCCGACGCGCCTTACCAGCGCGTTGGTCCCTCGTGTGGCCGACCAGACGAGTTCGAACATGACCGAGAGCAACAGCACGGCCAGGAAAATTAGCTGCTCGTCGCCATGGATGAAGCTGCGGCCGGCGATCGCCTCGCCGAACGTGAAGACGCTAAGCGCCAGCCAGCCAACACCGTCCACGAGACAGTGGGCATGACGGCAGCGCCAGAAGTTCAGGGCGCACCAGCCACCACCGGCCAGAAATGTGATCGCATCCAGCGCCAGCTGCGGCCGGCGGGGCAGGAGTCCGGCCACCAAGAGCATGCCGGCCACGGTGAGAAAGAAGGCGATCGATGGCACGCCGGTGAGCGGCAGGTAACGGTCGACCGCCCGCTTCAGCGGCGTGTCGGCGGGCAGTGACGCCGGCGACCAGCCGCAGAGCGCGCGGCTTTTGGCTCCGGGACTGCAGTCGGCTTCGCGTTCGGCTTGTCGGGTGATCATGGATATCAGGTCCTCGTTGGGGGTAACTTTCGCGAGGCTAGGCCCTCCCCCTGGGGGGAGGGTCAAGCGGCATATTTGAAGGAGCAATGGATACCAACGACAAGCCGCCCGGATTGATGACGGTGGGCCAGCTGGCGGCTCGCACCGGGCTGACGATCAAGGCCATCCGCGAATACGAAGGCCGGCAACTGATCTACAGCGCCGGGCGCAGCCCGTCCGGCTACAGGCTCTTCGACGACGCGGCGCTGTGGTGCATCGGCATGATCAAGACGCTGCGCGGCCTGGGTCTGACGATCAAGGAGATCGAGGACCTGACCGCCGTCTACATGCGCAAGCCCGACCAGGAGGCCGGGCCCAAGCTCGCCGAGCTCCTCGATCGAGTCGAGCGCCGCGTCAACGATCGCGTGAAGGCGCTGGAGGAAGTTCGCGCTCGCGTGCGTTCGTTCCGTCGAGAGCACCGTCGCGAGCTCGCCGGCGGCCATCGCGTCGGCCTGGGCGATCCGCGGCGGGCGAAGTCCGCCTAGGCGGGGACGGTCGCGCGCACGACGTCTTTGCGCGTGACCGCGAGAAAGGCGACGAAGGCAAAGATCAGAAGCCAGAGAGCGATGCTCACGGGTCCCTTGCCGAGGTTCAGCCCGCCCAGACTCGCCGGCACCGCCAGCCAGTCCGCATATGAAGCGCCGAGAGGCCTGGTGATGATGTACGCGAACCAGAACGCGACGATCTCGTTCAGCCCGAGGAACCGCTGGGCGACGAAGGGAATGAGAAAGACGACAGTGAACAGGATTCCCGACGCGAAGAAGCCGAGCTTGAAAGTCACGGCCGTCATGTCGCCGACGGCGGTGCCCATCGCGAAAGTGGCGAGAACAGCTGCCCAGTAGAACAGCTCACGCCGTCGCGTGAAGATGCTGTGCACCGAGAGCGTCCTCTCGCTCCAGAACCACAGCACGAAGATCACCACCACCGACGCGGCGTACAGCGACGCCGAGTAGATGTACGGGACGCCCATGTAGACGTGGACGATGCCGGCGGCCATCGTTCCGAACACGGCGACCATCGACACCGCCAGCCAGTAGACCCAGGCGTTGTAGCGCCGCAGCAGCACCTGCCACGCGACGGCGATGGCGAGCGCCAGCGCTCCGAGCACGACGACCAGGTAGGGGTCGTACTTGTGCACGAAGTAGTCGGAGGTCGCTTCCCCCATGCCGGTGGTCAGCACCTTGATCACCCAGAAATAGACGGTGAGCTCCGGGACTTTCTTGGCCAGCAGGTGATTGAAAAACTGGCCGACGGTCATGCCACCCGCGCGAGGGCATCGGACGCGACCTGGGCGAGAACGTCGATGAAAGCCGGATCTGCGTTGAAGGACTTCGTGCGCCGGATACTGATGCCTCGCTTGGCGGCGAATTCCTGGGCTTCGACGTCCAGGTCGTAAAGGATCTCGAGGTGATCGGCGACAAAGCCGATCGGACAGACCAAGACGTCGCGGGCGTCCGATTGGTCGATGGCTTCCAGAAGATCCGGCCCCAGCCACGGCTCGCCGGTGTGGCTCTGCGACTGGAACGCGAACTCCCATTCCGGCAGCTGCATGCCGGCGGCGACCAGCCGGCAGCTCTCGAGCAGCTGATCGCGATAGGGATCGCCCTCGGCGATGATCCGCTCGGGCAGGCTGTGGGCGGTGAAGAAAAGCCGCTCCGGCGTGCCGTCAGCGAGAGCCGCGCGGAGCAGCCCCATCACGGCGGCGATGAACGCCGGGTGGTCGTGAAAGCCGTTCACGAAGACGAGCCGGCCATCCCACGCGTCTCGAAGCGAGTGCTCATATGCGCCGAGGCTCATGCGCGCGTAGTGCGGGGCCAGCGGCAGCCCGATCAGTCGCTCAACGCCTGCGCGCTTTGCTTCGGCTGCCCCATCGGCGATGAATGGCGGCGCATGCTTCATGCCGACGAACGTCGCCATGCCGGTGCGGTCCTGTAGCGCCCGCGCCTGAGCCTGCGTGATCGCTGAAAGTGGAGAGCCGCCGATCGCGCGGTAGCGCTGAGTCAGCTCCGCCAGCGCCTCGCGGGACGGCGGCCTGCCTCCGCGGATGTGGGTGTAGTACGGCTCGATGCCGGCCTCATCGGCCGGACTCCCGTAGGCCATGCAGATGACCGCTGTCGACGGATCAGGCGACATGTGCAGGAGTCCACGAATGGACGGTTTCGACCAGGAGCTGGAGGTTCTCGACTTTCGTGTCGGGAAGCACGCCGTGGCCGAGGTTGAAGATGTGGCCCGGCCTGCCCGCCGCACGGTGCAACACGTCACGAACCCGGTCGCGCACGAGTTCCGGCGGCCCCAGAAGCACGGCGGGCTCGAGATTGCCCTGGATGCCACGTTCATGACCGACCCGCGCCCATCCGTCGTCGAGCGGGAGGCGCCAGTCCAGCGAAACGATGTCCGGTCCAGTCGCCTCGATTGCCTCCAGCAGATGCGAGGTGTCGGTGCCGAAATGGACACGAGGTACATCGAGCGGCGCCAGGGCATCGAAGATCGCTCGCGTGTGAGGCGCGACTCGCAACTGGTAGTCCTCGAGCGCAAGGGCGCCGACCCAAGAGTCGAAGATCTGCACCGCCTGCGCCCCGGCAGCGACCTGCGCTGCGAGGTACGCGCTCATCGTCGTCGCAAGCTTGCTCAGCAGCAGCTCGAACGCGCCCGGCTGCGTGTACATGAACGCCTTCACCTTCTCGAAGGTGCGCGTGGGGCGGCCCTCGATCAGGTAGCTCGCGAGCGTGAAGGGCGCGCCCGAGAAACAGATGACCGGCACCGGCGACGCAGCCACCACCTGGCGCACCGCGGTGATCACGTCAGGCGCGGCCTCGTCACCGGCGGGGACCAGGAGGTTCTCAACGTCGCGAGCGCTCGCGATGGGACGCGCGATCACCGGCCCGACGTTCTCGACCAGCTGGAAGTCGACGCCCATGCCGCGCAGCGGCAGCATGATGTCAGCGAACATCACCGCCGCGTCGACGTCCAGCCTACGCACTGGCTGCAGCGTGACCTCAGCGCACAGGTCGGGTTGGGCGACTATGTCGGCCAGGGAGTAGCGGTCCCGGAGTTTGCGGTATTCAGGCAATGAACGTCCCGCCTGGCGCATCAGCCAGACCGGCGTCACATCCACCGCACGGCCGCGCGCGGCATCCAGGAAGCGGCTCATCGCGCGGCCGCTTCCAGCGTGGCGTCGATCACCCCGTCGTCGTGCGCTGCCGACACGAACCAGGCTTCGAACTGCGATGGCGGCAGCACGACACCAGCGTCCAGCATCGAGTGGAAGAAACGAGCGAACCGCGCCGTGTCGGAGGTCTTGGCTTCCCTGAAATCCTGGGGCGGCTCGTCCCGGCAGAACACTGTGAGCAGCGAGCCGACGCGTGCCACCGATGCGCCATCCACCTTGAGACCTGCCTCCAGGCGGGCGGCACGCGCCTCGATGCGCGTGTAGACATCAGGAGTGAGCTGGCGGAGCTTCGCCTCCCCGGCTGCCATCACCACTGGATGTCCCGATAGCGTGCCGGCCTGGTAGACGGGGCCGGCCGGAGCGACGAGCTTCATCAGGTCCGACCTGCCGCCATAGGCACCGACGGGCAGGCCGCCGCCGATGACCTTGCCCATGACCGTGAGGTCGGGCCGCACGCCGTAAAGCTCCTGAGCCCCGCCGGGAGCCACGCGGAATCCGGTGATCACCTCGTCGAAGATCAGGACGGCGCCCGCGTGCGTAGTGAGCTCGCGCAGGCCATCGAGGAAGCCTGGCCGCGGCGCGACCACTCCCATGTTGGCCGCCACGGGTTCGACGATCACAGCAGCCACGGCGCCGCGATGTGCGTCCAGCAATGCCTCCACCGACTCGAGGTCGTTGTAGTTCGCGACCAGCGTTTGCGCCGCTACCGATTTGGCGACGCCGGCACTGCCGGGAATCGACAACGTCGCCGCTCCTGATCCTGCCTCCACCAGCAGCGAGTCGGCGTGGCCGTGATAGCCGCCCTCGAACTTGATGACCAGATCACGACCGGTGGCGGCGCGTGCGACGCGGAGCGCGCTCATGGCAGCCTCGGTACCGCTGTTGACGAAGCGGATGCGCTCGATCGATGGCATCCGTTCCTGGATCAGCTCCGCCAGCCGGATCTCCCCCGGACCGGTGACCCCGAACGATCCGCCCGCTTCAGCCGCCGCCTCGATCGCATCCACGACGGCGCGGTTGGCATGGCCGAGCAACAACGGCCCGAACGCGCCGACGTAGTCGATGTAGCGCCGGCCGCCCTCGTCCCACACGTAAGCACCCTCGCCGCGGACCAGCGCCGGCGGATCACCGCCGACAGCCAGGTAAGCCCGCACCGGGCTGTTGACGCCGCCGGGAAAAAGGCTGGTCGCTACTTTCATTCAGCGCCGAGCAACCGCGTGATCTCGGCTATTGGCCGGTGGATGCCGGTCAGTATCGGCGTATCCCGCACTGTCGAAATCCGGCTCTCGGTCCCGCGCAGCTCGCGCACGAGCTCGCCGAACACCTCGAGGTCATCGGTCTCGTACGCCACGAGGAAATCCATGTCGTCCACGCCGAACGAGTACGCAAGCAGCTGCCGCACCTGGTGGAAGCGATGCCCCACCTTCATGTGCTCGTTCATCACCTGCTGCCGCTTCTCCTGCGGCTGCAGATACCAATCGGTGCTCTTCGTGAACGGATAGACGACCAGGTATGGCGAACGCTCACCGCTGAACAGGGACTGCTCCTGTTGCGTCGCGCGCTTCACGTACTGGGAAGGGCGGATCATGCCGAGGAAGCTGTGCCGCGCGGACAACCACGTGCCCATGCCGGCGCGCAGAACCCTGGCGCTCTGCTCTTCGAGCGCCTCGAGAGTCGGCGCGAGGCTCCACAGCAGCACGTCGACGCCGGCCTTAAGTCCGATCATCGAGTAGCTGAAGGTTGCGACCTCCGATTCCGCGGTCACCGCGGCACAGAATTCCTCAGCCGAGCGGCACCTCTGATCCGCCGGCAGCCGGCGCCATGCAGGATCGAGCCCGACCGCGAGCGCGTGGACGAATCTGCCTTCGCTCACGCGCGCTGACGCAGCCACTGCGCCGTGTCGGCCGCGAAATACGTGATGACGATGCCTGCGCCCGCACGCACGATGGCCGTGATCGACTCGAGAATCGCACCGCGCCTGTCGATCCAACCACGCTCGGCCGCGGCCTCGATCATTGCCGCCTCGCCGCTCACCTGATAGGCCGCAAGAGGTAGGTCGAACCGCTCACGCGCCCGCGCCAGTAGATCGAGCGACGTCATCGCGGGCTTGACCATGAGGATGTCGGCGCCTTCGCGGGCGTCGAGCTCCATCTCGCGCATCGCCTCGCGCCGGTTCGCCGGGTCCATCTGGTACGACTTGCGGTCGCCGAAGCTTGGGGTCGAGCCGGCAGCCTCTCGAAAAGGGCCGTAGAAGACCGATGAGTGCTTGGAGGCGTACGCCATCACCGCGGCGTCGCTGTGCCCCGCGCGATCGAGGCCCGCACGCAGCGCAGCGACCTGGCCGTCCATCATCGCGCTGGGGCCGAGGACGTCGGCCCCGGCGTCGGCGTACGCAACCGCCGCGGCCGCGAGCCGGGGCAGCGTCGCGTCGTTGTCAACCAGCTCACCGGCCAGGACCCCGCAGTGCCCGTGCGACGTGTACTCGCACATGCAGACGTCGGCGGCGAGGACGAGCGGCAGGCCTTCGCGGCGAAGCAGGCGCAGCGTCTCGGGCACCGGCCCAGCAGGGTCGGCGGCGCCGGAGCCTTCCGGGTCCTTCGTCTCTGGGATGCCAAAGAGCAGCACGCCGCCCACGCCGAGCTGAGCGAGCCGGTGGGCTTCGCGCAGCGCGAGGTCCGGGGTGAGACGGTGGTGCCCCTTCAGCGAAGGGATCTCGTGCTGCACGTTTCGGCCTGAAATCACGAACAGCGGGGCGATGAGCTGGCCCGGATCCACTCGCGTCTCGCGCACGAGGTTGCGCAGGGCGGGATTCGTACGCGTGCGCCGAGGACGTTCGGGGCCGGGAGCGGGCACTGCCGGGATGGCGCGCGCCACCGCTTCGGCCAGCTCCTTGACTCCGGCGTGAGCCGCCTCGGCCGCGACAGTGAAGCCTGCGTCCCGCGCCACGGCGGTTGTACGCGGGCCGATGGTGACCGCGGGCAAACCCGTCGACCCACCGAGCTTCGCGAAGCCGCGGACGGCGGAGCCTGACGCAAACACGACGGCTGCCAGGTCGGATTGTTCCAGCGCTTCGCGGAGATCCGCTGCCGATTCTTCGGGACCTTCGACAGTCGTGTAGGCGATGACCTCGGTCACCTCGGCGCCTCGGCGCGTGAGCTCAGCCGGGAGGTTGGGATCGGCAGCCGAGGCTCTGATGAGCAGCACGCGCGCACCGGCCGCGTCGGGCAGGGCTCCGGCGAGCGCCGCGCCGTTGGCTTCGGTCGGAACGAGGTCGACGGCTATGCCGCGCGCCCTGAGGGCGCGGGCGGTCGCCTCACCCACCGCCGCCTACCGCGGCCCCGCC
>JACZCV010098345.1_pt1 | contig 11906 bp, 10 predicted proteins | sample 8641841 | NCBI WGS metagenome assembly JACZCV01 (sample SAMN15324606, study PRJNA640507) | soil metagenome | isolation source: monocropping sugarcane control | place: China: Luxin town, Laibin City, Guangxi Province | collected 2019-07-25 | depth 10cm m
AGCCGGCCACGGCCGTCGCCGGATGACGCACACCGAACGACGGACCACGGGTTGGAAAGCACGAAACGAACAACGAAGGACGGACCACGGGGAGTTGCCCGCGCGAGATGCAGCCTCGTCGTCAGGTCAGTCGATGGCAACCCGCTGCACGCACCGATTGAATGCGCCCGGGTCAACGGCCGGCGTCCTGCCGCTCGAGCGTGCGCTGCGCCTCGGCGTGCGTGATCGCGCCGTCGAGCATGGCGTCGAACCGCCCGCCTTGGCGCAGGTCGCCTAACCGTCTCTTCGTTAGGCCGAGGGCGGCGCGGAAGACGCCGCCGCCCAGGCTGATGCGCGCGACGCCGAGGCGCGCGAGCTCGGCGACGGGCGGCGTATGCGGCGTGGCGAGCACGTTGAGCGGCGCGCCGAGCGCGTGCACGAGGGCCGCGATCGTATCGCGGTCGGCAGTGCCGGGCGCGAAGAGGCAGTCGGCGCCGGCATCGCGATATGCGGTCAGGCGGCGCACGACTTCATCGAATCTCGTGTCGGATGCGCCGACCTCGTCGAGATACACATCTGTGCGGGCATTGATCACCAGGTGGACGCCGAGCTCGTCGGCAGCGGCGCGAGCGGCGCGAATGCGCTCGACCTGGAGCGGAACGTCGAGCAACGGGTTGTTCGGGTCGCCCGTCGAGTCCTCGAAGTTGAATCCGACGGCGCCCGCTTTCACCGCGCCGCGGGCAGTGGCGGCAGCATCCTCGGGGCGCGGACCGTACGCGGCCTCGAGGTCGGCTGTAACTGGAACACGCACGGCGCGCGTGATGCGTGCAACGGCCGCGAGCATCTCGTCGCGCGTGATATCTTCGCCGTCGGCGTAGCCGAGGGACCATGCGACGCCGGCGCTCGTGGTGGCGACGGCAGGGAATCCCGCATCCTCGACGAGGCGCGCGCTGATCACGTCCCATGCATTGGGGAGAACGAGCGGCGTCTTTGCGTGGTGCAGGGCGAGGAATTCGTCGGCGAGGGACACGGGAATAGGATGCGTTGGTTGTGAATTTATGGTCAAGGCGCGCAGGATCAGGAAGTATCAGCCGAATTATCCTTTCTTGTCCGGCTGTGTCTGCGCCGTGTCCGTCTTTATGTTTTTGTCCGGCTGTGTCTGTGCCGTGTCCGTCCTCTAACCGAATTCTTCCATGCCAGCGCAGTTCATCTACGTCATGAAGGACCTGAAGCGGGTGGTGCCGCCCTCTCGGGTCATCCTCGATGGCATCTGGTTGTCGTTCTATCCCGGCGCGAAGATCGGTGTGTTAGGCGCGAACGGAGCGGGGAAGTCGTCGCTGCTCAAGATCATGGCAGGCGTCGATCAGGACTACCAGGGCGAGGCGTGGCCGGCCGCCGGGACGCGCGTCGCGTATCTGCCGCAAGAACCGCAGCTCGATCCGAGCAAAGATGTGAAGGGAAACGTCGAGGAGGCGGTGCGCGAGACGCGCGAGTTGCTGCAACGGTTCGAAGCGATCGCCGCGAAGTTCGCCGAGCCGATGTCGGATGACGCGATGCAGAAGTTGTTGGATGAGCAGGCGCGCGTGCAGGAGCGCATCGACGCGACCGACGCGTGGAGTCTCGATCACAAGATCGAGATCGCGATGGATGCGCTGCGATTGCCGCCGGCCGACGCCGGTGTCTCGACGCTCTCGGGCGGCGAGCGGCGGCGCGTGGCGCTCTGTCGCATCCTCCTCGAGCAACCCGACTTGCTTCTGTTAGACGAGCCCACCAACCATCTCGATGCCGAAAGCGTCGCGTGGCTGGAGCGGCACCTGGCGGAATTTCCGGGGACGGTAGTCGCCGTGACGCACGACCGCTACTTCCTGGACAACGTCGCGAAGTGGATCCTGGAGCTGGACCGCGGGCGCGGCATTCCGTGGGAGGGCAACTATTCGTCGTGGCTCGATCAGAAGCGGACGCGTCTCGCGCAGGAAGAAAAGCAGGCGAGCGCGCGGCAGCGGACACTCGAGCACGAGCTCGAGTGGGTGCGCATGGCGCCGCGCGCGCGCCAGGCGAAGAGCAAGGCGCGCATCACGCGCTTCGAGGAGCTCGCCGCGGGCGATGTGGGTGCGCGCGTGCTGCAGAGCGAGATCGTGATCCCGCCGCCGCCGCGGTTAGGCAACGACGTCGTGATCGCGAAGGACCTGCGCAAGGCGTTCGGCGAAACGCTGCTGTTCGACGGCCTGTCGTTCAGCCTGCCGCGCGGCGGCATCGTGGGCGTGATCGGGCCTAACGGGGCGGGCAAGACCACGATGTTCCGGATGATCGTCGGGCAGGAACACCCCGACGCCGGCTCCCTCGCCGTGGGCGACACCGTCCGCATCGCGTACGTCGATCAGGGCCGCACGCTCGACGGCGCGCGCACGGTGTACGAGGAAGTGAGCGAGGGCCGCGACACGATCGACGTCGGAACGCGCGAGCTCAATGCGCGCGCGTACCTCTCGAGCTTCGGATTCCGCGGACCCGACCAACAGAAGCTCGTCAAGGATCTCTCCGGCGGCGAGCGAAACCGCTTGCACCTGTCCAAGCTGCTCAAGGCCGGCGGCAATCTCCTGCTGCTCGACGAACCCACCAACGACCTGGACGTGGACACGCTGCGCGCGCTCGAGGATGCGTTGGTCCAGTTCGCGGGCTGCGCGGTGGTGATCTCGCACGACCGCTGGTTCCTCGACCGCATCGCCACGCACATGCTCGCCTTCGAGGGAAACAGCGAGGTGGTGTGGCACGAGGGGAACTACCAGGAATACATCGAGGACCTGAAGCGGCGGAAGGGCGCCGACGCCGACCAGCCGCACCGCATCAAGTACCGCCGCCTCGTCCGCGCCTAACGAACGCCGCCGCCGCGCGGCGCACGGGCGCGGGGCGGCGGCTATCGCCTGAGCGGCAAGCTGAGCGTGAACGTCGAGCCCTCGCCCACTGTGCTCGTCACGCTCAGCTCCCCGTCCATGCCGCGCGCCAGGTCGCGACTGATCGCCAGGCCTAACCCGACGCCGGGATGCTCGCGCACCAACCGCTGGTCCACCTGCACGAACGGATCGAAGATGACATCCAGCTTGTCCGCTGGAATGCCGGGGCCGGTGTCCGTCACGTAGAGATGCGCCCGCTCCGCGTCGCGCGTGCAGCGCACGCTGATCGTGCCGCCCGGCTCCGTGAACTTCACCGCGTTCGACAGCAGGTTGAGGAGGATCTGCTTCACCTTGTCCGGGTCCGCGCGCAGCACCACCGACACGGGACACGGAATGTGGACGAATTTCACCGATTTCGCTTGCACCTGCAGCTCGACGAACTCGCTCGCCGCCTGCAGCATTTCGTCGGCCGGCATCTCTTTGATCGCATACTGCACGGATCCACTTTCGAGCTTGGCGAAGCTCAACAGATCGTTGATCAGCGTGAGCAGCGTCATCTCGCTGCGACGGATGCGCTCGAGATCGTTGAGCTGATCCTGCGTCACCGGCCCGCGTACGCCGAGCGAGATCAACTCGGTGAATCCGGCGATGGCGTTGAGGGGCGTGCGCAACTCGTGCGACATCACCGCGAGAAAATCGCTCTTGGCCCGATTTGCGGCTTCGGCTTCGTGTCGCGCATCCTCCGCGTCGCGGAGCGCGCGAGCGGTGCGCGCGAGCAAGTCCTCGCGCTCCACCTGTGCGGACTTCCGCGCGGTGATGTCGGAAATCACGCAGACGGTGAGCGATTGATCCGGTATGCGACCAACGACCCGGTCGGTCGACACGTTGAGCCAACGCCCGTGTTGACCAACTTCGACGTCGCGGAGTATCGGTCCGCGGACGATGCCGGTGAGCGTATCCGGTGAGTCGATGCCGAGGTCGCGAACGAGCTGCGACCATTGCTGCCCAACGAGCAGGCGCGGATGCTCGCGCGCGAGCTCGCCGCCGGCGCGGTTGCACCGCCGCACGATGCCGCCGGCGTCCACGAGGAAGATCGCGTCGCCGATGGCATCGAACGTCGTGCGCCACTCGACGGCCGCGCGGCGAAATGCAGCCTCAGCTCGTCCGGCGCGAAGCAGCGCGTGTACCGTAGCAAGAAAGAGCGGTGGATCGATCGGGTGGGTGAGATATGCGTCGGCGCCGGCGTCGAGCCCGTAGGCGCGATCGGCGTTCCCGGTGTAGCTCGCCGACGCGTACATCACAGGAATCGATTTCGTCTCCGGATCCGCTTTCAGGCGCTGGCATACGTCGTAGCCGGTCATGTCCGGCAGCCTGATGTCGAGCACGATGAGATCGGGCTGTGCCTTCGCGAACCGCAGCGCTTCGGCGCCCGTCTCGGCCTCGGTCACGCGCATGCCGGCGCCGCGCAGCACGCGTGACACGGTGTATCGGTTGCCGGGCGTGTCATCCACGACGAGCACCGACGGCGCTGCGGCCTCGGCCATCGCCTCCGGCATGTCGTCCAGCGTATCGCGCTCGCGTATCGCAGGTCGCTGGCCGTGGTCCGGCAGCGGTCGTGTGTCGGCCGGTACGCGATCGACCGGCGCGTCGTTGTCCGCGGGAGTCGTCACGGCACCATCACCTCGTTCGGCGTGGCCTCGTTAGGCGCAGACGGCGCGGCCCAACCGGGGTGGCGCCGTGGAATGATCACACTGAAGGTCGATCCGCGTCCCGGCGCGCTGACCAACTCGATGCGCCCGCCGAGCAACGTTGCCAGGTTTCGCGACAACCGCAATCCGAGTCCACTGCCGTGCACCCGCCGCTGCAGCGGGCTGTCGATCTGCGTGAACTCATCGAAGATGCGCTCATGATCCGCCGCGGCGATGCCGATGCCGGTATCGCGCACGTCGAACCGGATCAGATCGCCAACCTCGATGCTCGCGGAGACGCGAATCTCGCCACGCTCGGTGAACTTGATGGCGTTCGAGAGCAAGTTGCGCAGGATCTGCGCGACGCGCGCGTCGTCGGTATCGAGCTCCATGCTGCCTTCCGCGTCATCGAACACGAGGGCCACGTCATCGGTCGTGAGTAGCGGCCGGCAGATCCCGCGTAAGGCGCCGAACAACTCGCCCACGGTGAACGCGCGATAGCGCAGCGTGCTGTGGCCGGCTTCGATGCGCGCGATGTCCAATAGATCGTTCACCAGCTCCGTCACTGCTTGAACGGAGTTGCGAATGAGACCGACCTGTCGCTCCTGCTCTTCAGTGAGCGGACCGTCGGCATGATCGAGCAACAGCCGCGTGAGGTTGAGCACGGACGTCATTGGCGTGCGCAACTCGTGGCTCACGTCGGACAGGAAGCGGCTCTTGTGCTCCGACACTCGCTTGAGATCTTGCGCGCGGTCGTCCAGCTCGGCGTACAGTGCCATCACGCCGCGATTGGTTGCTTCGAGCTCGCTGTTCAAGTGCTCGACTTGCGTCTCGCTTCTGCGGTGCGCGCTCAACGCCCAGAGCAGCTCGCGATTCTGGCGCTGCGTCTCGGCAAGCGGATCCACCGCCGCCTCCTGAGAGAGCGCTGCCGCGACACGCGCGGCGTCACGGAGATCGAACGGTTGGGCAGACGCGGGAAGCGGATGCCCAACTTCGAGCACGATTTCGTAGCCGTCCGAACGGTAGGCGTGAGCGTGCGCGACGATCTGCGTAGCCGCTGCCGTCTCAGCATCTGCCCGCGAAGGTGCAGCACCCGCGTCGTCGAGCATGAAGTCGAAATCCTTCATCGCGGCTGGTTCGCCGGTGATGCGCGCCACGAGGCACTGGCCGCAACCACTCTGGCGCTCCACAACGAAGTGAACGTGGGCGAGTCCGCCGCGCTGCGCGTGGCGCGCGATCTCGCAGACAGCAGTCGCGAGCCGCGTCGCATCGTCCCGGCCGATCCCGACGTGTTCGGCAATGCGCACCGCATCGCGACGCGCGCGCAGCACATCGCGATGCGACGCGATCGCGACGTGGAGCAACGGCAGGGTAGCCGGCGTCACCGTCATAGCGCGCGCATCCGAACCGCCATCACGGTCGCGTCGTCGCGACCGCGGGCGAAGTCGCGAAACAGCGTCCCGGCGACGACCGCGGGGTGATGCGCCGCGAGCCCCGGGTACGCGCCTAACTGCCAGCGCGCGCGGATGCCATCCGAGTGCATGATGAGGCACGAGGCGCCGGTCCACGGATAGACGAACTCGTGCACGGTGCGCATCTCGTGCCCAACGATGCCGTTGTGCGAGGCGAGGCTCTTCGTGCCGTCGGCGGACACGATCACGGCGGCAATGTTCCCGATACCGGCGAACGTGAGGCGACGTTCGGACGCGTCGATCTCCGCCACGGCGAGTGCCGCCCCGCGCGTCGAGCGCATCGCCTCGTGCGCGGCCGTGATGATCTGTGCCGGTGATCGTCGCGTGCGTTCCATCGCGGTACGGATGGCGACCGCGGCGGCGCGGGCCGCATCGAATCCGTGGCCCAAGCCGTCGGCGAGAACCACGAGCGCGCGGCCCGGCGAGCGCTCGATCGTCCATGCGTCCCCACACGCACGCTCGGTGCCAACGGGCATACACACGACGCCCGCCAGTCCACGATCGGGCTCTGTCTCCGCGCGGGTCGCCGAATTGACGCGCGCGAACAACGTGGTGCCGATGTCCGGCGCCGAGAAGAGATCGAACTCGGCGGCCATGCGCCGGATCGCGCCTAACCCATGCCCGGCGGAGCCGGCTGTCGAGAACCCATCCGACATTGCCTTGGAGAGGTCGCGAATACCCGGACCCTTGTCGAGGGCGAGGATCTCGACACCCGAGGACGGCGTGCCGACGGTGCGCAGCAGCAGCACGCCCTCCGATGCGTGCCGCGCCAGGTTCGTCGCTGCTTCGGTGACGACGACGGCCAGCGTCCCGCGCTCCGTCTCGTTGAGGCCCGCGTCCACGCCGAGCGCGATGGCCCGGCGGCGCGCCTCGCCGACGTGGCTCTGTTCCGTGACGCGGAGCGCGACGGAGGCGGGTCCGCCTAACGCTTCGCCTAACGCCGGGATGGCGTGCGGCTCGGGCGCCGTCACGCTACTTCCACCGGGTGATGGTCACGCGCGTGCCCTCGCCGGCGCGTGACCACACGTCGAAATCGTTCGACAGCCGCCTGGCGCCGCCGAGGCCGAGCCCCAAGCCGCTGCCCGTCGAATAGCCATCAGTCATCGCCAGCGCGATGTCGGCAATACCCGGTCCGCGATCCTCGAACGTGAGTCGCAGACCGACGCGACCATTGTCGCTCACGGCTTCGAGCAGCGCGGTTCCGCCCCCGCCGTGGTCGAGCGTATTGCGTGCCAATTCGCTGGCGGCAGTCACAATTTTGGTTTGGTCCACGAGGCTCAACCCCTGGGCGACAGCCCAGGATCGCACGCACTGGCGAACCTCGACGACGTCCTGCTGCGAACGAACCGGCAACGTCTCACGTCGCAGCACGGCCATCGGCACTCTCGGACAGCGTGTCGGAATCAGGCGACGTGCCGTTTGCGTCCGCGGTCGCCTGGCGAAGCAACGCCATGCCCTTTTCGATGTTGAGTGCCGTGCGCACGCCAGGAAGCGACAGGCCGAGCTCGACGAGCGTGATCGCGACCGCGGGTTGGATGCCGACGACCACGGTTTCGGCATCGAGCACGCGAGACGTGGCAGCGATGTTCGAGATCATGCGACCCATGAACGAATCAACGACCTCGAGCGACGAGATGTCGAACAGCACGCCGCGCGCGCCCGTCTCCGAGATGCGCGCGGCGAGGTCCGCCTGGAGCGTCAGCGCCAGCCGGTCGTGCATGTCGACCTGGATGCTGACGATGAGAACCTGCCCCATTCGAAGAATCGGGATGCGCTCCATCGGCTGGTCCCTCAGGCGCCCGCGCGCGGACCGGCTTCGGAATTCGGCGTTGTCGAGCGAACGAGCGACCGACCCGTGCGCTGCAATGCAGTCCGGAATGCGTCAGCCAGAGTCGCCTTGGTCACGACCCCCGTCAGATCGACTCCCAGGTGCACGATCGTCTGCGCGATCTGCGGTCTGATGCCGCTGATGATGCACTCGGCGCCCATCAGGTGGACTGCGTTCACCGTCTTCAGGAGATGCTGTGCGGTGAGTGTGTCCACGGTCGGGACGCCGGTGATGTCGAGGATCGCGACATCGGAGCCGGTTTCGACGATCCGCTGGAGGAGCGATTCCATGGCGACTTGGGTGCGGCTGCTGTCGAGGGTCCCTACCATAGGTAGGGCGAGGATGCCGTCCCATAGCTTGACGACCGGCGTCGACAGCTCGAGCACATCCTGCTGCTGCCGCAGAATCAGTGCTTCGCGGCTCTTCTGGTATACCTCGGTCGTGTAGAGCCCCAGCTCGTCCAGCATGACGGTGGCGTTCCAGATATCGGTCGCGAGGGCATCCGCATCCGAGCCCGCATACTCGCGCAGCCGAGTGAACAGGGGCTCTTTCAGCGAGAAGACAAAGGTCGCCGTTTCGGTTGGGGAGAATCCTTGGATAGCGCGCGATCGGGACAAGTCGCCCAGAAATCCTCGAACCTCATCCCAGCCGGGGCCGTTCACAGTAGCCGGGTTGTTGGCTGTGGCCCGTTGGAGGAGGGAGATGAATTCTCGCGACTGGGTGCGCAGCTCGTTCGCGGAGATACTCCCTCGCGCCGAGAGCACAGCGGACTGTGCGGTAACCCAGGCATCCAATAGCTGCGAGCTGTCTTGCTCGAGGATGCGCTCGATCCGGCTACCTTCAGGGCGAGCTACGCGGCTCGTGTCAGCCACGTCGGCCTCCACGTGGTAGAGGAGTGAGACCTGGCCGCGACTCGGTGGTTGATCGGCCAGAGCGGACGGGCATCGGGATGCGGTGCAGTCGTCCGTGCACGGCGCGCCTGCACGTCTTGTACCGTGTCACGGACGACGAGCGGTTCACCGACTACCGGGGTCGGCGTCGGTGTCGATGCACGTGGTCGAGGTGTAGGCGCATAGCTATACTATCTTGATAGTATAGTATCATGATAGTATAGTATCGCAATGCACTGGCTCCTCTCATGGGCGACCTGATCGACCGCGAGGTCGAGCAGCGCGAATTGCGCGCGCTCCTCCAGCGGGGCGTTCCCCAGCTGGCTCTCCTCTACGGACGCCGACAGGTCGGCAAGACGTGGCTCCTCACCCACACGTGGCCGGAGGATCGCACGTTCTACTGGACAGCGTCGGCAACGACCCCGTCGCAAAACCGAGTGCAGATGATTCGCGATCTGGCGCAGTGGTCGGGAGAGAACATGAATCCCGATGACTATCCAACATGGCGGAGCGTGTTCAACGTGCTGCTCGATCTCCGATCGCCGGCGCCGCTCGTCGTCGTGGTGGACGAGTTCCAGTACCTCGGTGACGACGCGACGCACCTGACCCAAGTGGCATCGGAGCTCAACGCGTCGTGGGAGCGCCGCCGCCCAGCGCGCCCCCTGGTATTCGTGATCTCGGGTTCGGCAATGGGCACGCTGGAGGGATTCGACGCCGGCGGTGCGCCGCTCCACGGCCGCTTCGCTTGGAAAGGGGAGCTGGGACCGTTCGATTATTGGTATGCCGCACGGATGGTCCCCTTTCGATCCCTGCGGGACCGCATCCGGGCCTACGCCGTCTTCGGTGGTACGCCGCGCTACCTCGCCGCGGTGCGTGCGAACGGACCGTTAGGCGATAACATCGCCCGCCTGATGCTCGCCCCGCGCGGCGAGGTCAGAGGCCTTGTGGAGACCGCGATCCTGCAAGAGCAGGGGTTGCGCGAGATCCCGAAGTACGAGGCCATCATGCGCGCAATCGGCAGCGGCCGAACCGGTCTGAACGAGATTGGACAACGCTCGGGTCTGCCTGCCGACACGTCGCTTCGGGACAAGCTGCAGCGCCTCATTTCCCTTGGCTACGTGCAGCAATTCCGCAATCTCGGCGCAAAGTCGACCGTGCCGTTCAAGTATCGAATCGCGGACCCCGCGTTCACCTTCTACTATGAATTTGTTGCTCGGCACGAAACAGCGCTCGAGCGCCACGATGCCAAGACGATCTGGCGTGAAGCCGTGGCCGCGCGTCTCGACAGCTACGTTGGCCGGACCTTCGAGCGGGTCGCCGAGCAAGCGTACGTCCGCATGCAACATCGGCTCCGGCTCCCGCTCGTTGAAGATTGGGGTTCATGGGAAGGACGAGATCGCGACGGAGTGTCACTCGAGATGGACGTGGCCGCTCTCTTGACCGACGGACGCGTGCTAACGGGAGCCGTGAAATGGAACAGCATGCCGCTCGACGAGAGTTGGCACGCTCGGCACCTGAACATGCTGGATCGCCTCGCGGCCTCGGGCGTGAAATGGTCGCATGCCGCACGTCGCGACGACGCGCCGCTCCTCTACATCGCTGCCGGCGGGTTTACCAAGGCGTTCGAGCGTGCGGCGAAGGCAAGTCGACGCAACGTGTATCTCTTCAAGCTGTCGGATCTCTATACAAAGGCCGGACCGCAACGGCAGGCGGCTGGCTGACGATCCATGCCTATTTCGCCCGCATGCCGAAGGTGCTGTCGCCGGTCCGCGTGTTAGGCAGCGCGGTGTCGGGCGGCGCGATCATCGGCGCCGCTGGGGCGGGAGGAACGGCTCCGTCGAGAATCCCGCCGCGCGCAACGAGCTGCGCCGCCAGCACCGTCTGGATCACATTGGCAATGTTGCTCGTCGTCGTCTCGGGCGCGCCGCCGCCGGCGCCGCCGGCGATCGTGACCATTTTCGCGTCGGACAGCGCGTCGGCGATCACCGGCGCGATCTGCGGTAAGAGCTCGATCTGGCGATAGCGGAAATAGCTTTCGCCGCCCGCGGCGATCGCCTGATTCACCTTCTGGATACTCTCCGCCGTCGCCTCGGCGATGCGCCGAATGCGAATCGCTTCGGCGTCCGCGTTCGCCTCGGCCTCGATGCGGACGCGTGCCGCGTCGGCCTTGGCCTGCGCGATCTGCGTCGCATCGAGCTCCGCCTCACGCTGCACGCCCATCGCTTCCTGGCGCTTCGCTTCGGCCTGCGCGATCAGCGCTGCGTTGCTCGCTTTGGTTTGCTCGAGCTCGCGTTGTTTGTCGGAGATGGCGCGCTCGGCGTCGAGCTGCGCTTCCTTGGAGCGGCGCGCTTGATTCGCGGCGACGATCTCCGCGTTGGCCTGCGCTTCGGCGGCCGACTGACGGCGGCGCGCTTCGGCGACCTCGGACTGCACGACCTTGATGTTCAGGGAATTGAAGATGAGTCCGAGGTCGGTGAGCTCGCGCGAACACGCCTTCCGAATGATGACCGCGAGCGGGTCATCTTCATCTTCGGTTAGGCCTTCGGATGACGGGACCATCGTTGCTGGCGCCGCGCTCGGCTTGATCGCCGTGCCGCTGCCGCTCGTGCTCGCGGGAATCGCGCGGTTAGGCGCCGCTTTGGCCGAGAAGAGCTGGTCGTGCGTGAGCAGGTTGATGGCGCGGCGGCCGGAGCTCGAGAGCAGGTCGGTGAGCGTACTGATCTGATCCGAGTCCGGCTTGGAGAAGAAGCGGTTGGCCGCGGTCTTGATGAGCGCGTCCGTATCGCCGACGCAGACGATCGCGCTGGCGAGCACGCGCACTTTGATCGGGCGCGCCGTGCCGCTGTCGTCGATGTCCGCCGTCTGGTCGGTGATATCCAGGTCGACGTTGATGACTTTGCTCGAGATCGTGGTTCCTGTCGTCAGCAGCGGAATCTCTTTCGACTTGCCCGGTCCGCGATAGATGACCGTTCCGCCGGCCAGCCAGCTCACGAGGCGAATGGTGCCCGCCTCCACGTTGCGCAGAAAGCCGGCGACGATGAGCGGCATGCCGACGAACACGATGCCTAACACAACGGCAATGAGGACCCAACCCGACAGGATGCCCGACATGTTTCAGACTCCGTGAGATGAAAAAAGGGACCAACCGTGTCAGTGCAGCG
>JACZCV010209051.1_pt1 | contig 11881 bp, 8 predicted proteins | sample 8641841 | NCBI WGS metagenome assembly JACZCV01 (sample SAMN15324606, study PRJNA640507) | soil metagenome | isolation source: monocropping sugarcane control | place: China: Luxin town, Laibin City, Guangxi Province | collected 2019-07-25 | depth 10cm m
CAGGCGGATCATCGCGGTCACGAGCTGCTGGCTCGAAGCCAGCTCATCGATCAAGGTGTAGCTCACAGCTCGGGGCGAAAGCTTAGTAGCCCGAGCGGATTCGCGATGGCGCAGGTGAGGCCCGCATTCACGGCCTTCCGCAGAAAGGCCGCGTTCACGGCCGGCCGGTCGGGCGACCCGAACGAGACATTGGAGGCTCCGCACGTGATGTTGTTGCCGAGCTCGTCGCGCACGAGCCTGATCGTCTCGAGCGTGATGTCGATTGCCGTCGGGTTCGTCGCTACAGGAAGCACTATCGGGTCGATGATCACGTCGCGCTGCGCGATGCCGTGATCAGCCGCGCGCTCGATGATGCGTCGCGCCAGCGCGAGGCGCGCGCGTGGATGCATCGAGATTCCATTGGCGTCAATGGTCAAGGCGATCACGACCGCGTCATATCGCCTGACCAGTGGCAGGACTCGCTCCAGGTGCTCTTCATCGGCGGTCACCGAGTTGACCAGCGCCCTGCCTTCGTACGCGGCGAGACCGGCTTCGAGCACGTCGGCTCTCGACGAGTCGATGCACAGCGGGACGTCGCAGACCTCGCTCACCGCATTGATCGCTGCCACCATCAGCGCGACCTCGTCCACATCGGGGATGCCGACGTTGACGTCGAGCATTTGCGCGCCCGCTTCCACCTGAGCGGTCGCGTCAGCGCGCAAGCGATCCATCGTGCCCGCCTTCAACTCGGCGGCCAGCACGCGGCGGCCGCTCGGGTTGATGCGATCGCCGATGATCACGAACGGCCGGTCGATGGAGACGACCACGTCGCGCGTGCGCGATGAGACCGCCGTGTCCATCGTCCGGCCACCTTACTATGGCCACCGGCGATTGCCGCAGGGAGCGCGTTGGTGTCGTTCGGAGGTGTGGTGTGGCGGTGACATTTCCCTCTGACCTCGAGATCGCTCGCAAGGCGAGTCTCCTGCCCATGGAGGAGATCGCGGGGCGCATGGGCATCGGCCCGCATCTGCTCGAGCCGTACGGCCGCGACGTCGCCAAGATCAAGCTCGACGCCATCGAGGAGCTGGCCGGCCGGCCCACGGCGAAATACGTCGTCGTCTCGGCGATCACGCCAACTCCGCTGGGCGAAGGCAAGACCACCACCACCGTCGGTCTCGGCCAAGCGCTGTCGTACATCGGCCGGCCCGCGACCGTCGCCATCCGGCAACCGTCGATGGGTCCGACCTTCGGCATCAAGGGCGGCGCGGCCGGTGGCGGCTACAGCCAGGTGGTGCCGATGGAGCGGCTCAACCTGCACCTGACCGGTGACATGCACGCCATCACCGCGGCCCACAACCTGCTCGCCGCGATGATCGACAACCAGATCCACCACCACGAGACGCTGGTCGATCGCGACAGCGTGACCTGGCGGCGCGTCCTGGACATCAGCGATCGCGTGCTGCGCAACGTCATCGTCGGCCTCGGCACGCGCGAGGACGGCGTGATTCGCTCGACCGGCTTCGACATCACCGCGGCATCTGAAGTGATGACGGTGCTCGCGCTGTCGACGTCGCTGCGCGACATGCGCGAGCGGTTGGGGCGCATCGTCATCGGCAACACGACCGGCGGCAAGCCCATCACCGCCGAACAGCTCTTCGCCGCGGGCGCGATGACGGTCATCATGCGCGACGCGATCAAGCCGAACCTGATGCAGACACTGGAGAACACGCCGGTGTTGGTGCACGCAGGACCGTTCGGCAACATCGCCACCGGTAATTCATCGGTGATCGCCGACCTGATCGGCATCCACACCGGCGACTTCCTCGTGACCGAAGCCGGCTTTGGCGCTGATATGGGCGCCGAGCGATTCTTCAACATCAAGTGCCGCGCCTCCGGGCTCGCGCCCGACGCAGCGGTAGTGGTGGCGACGGTGCGCGCGCTGAAGGTGCACTCGGGTCGCTATCGCGTGGTGGCCGGCCGGCCGCTGCCGCCGGAGATGCTGCAGGAAAACCCGGACGATGTGTGGGCAGGTGCGCCCAACCTGCGCAAGCAGGTCGAGAACATCAAGCTCCACGGAGTCACGCCGGTGGTCGCCATCAATGCGTTTCCCGGCGACCATGCGTCCGAGCACGCCGCGGTGCGCGAGATCGCGGACGAGATCGGCGTGCGATCCGCGGTGTGCCACAACTTCGCGGAAGGCGGACGCGGCGCCGCGGAGCTGGCGGAGATGGTGGCAGAGGCCGCCGACGAGCCGAGCACTTTCAAGTTTCTGTATCCGGCGGAGATGACGCTGCGCGAGAAGATCGAGACGATCGCGACCAAGGTCTACGGCGCGGACGGCGTCGATTACTACCCACCGGCCGGCGAGCAGATCGATTCGTTTGAGAAGAATGGGTTCGGCCGGTTGTGCGTGTGCATCGCCAAGAGCCACCTCTCGATCTCGTCCGACCCGAAGCTGAAGGGCGCTCCCACCGGCTGGCGTCTGCCGGTGCGCGAGGTCCGCGCGTCGGTGGGCGCGGGATTCATCTATCCGATCTGCGGCGACATGCGCACGATGCCGGGACTGCCGTCGCATCCGAACGCGATCCGGATCGACATCGACGACAAGGGCGAGATCGTCGGTCTCAACTAATCAGGGAGCGGGCGGCCGCGCGTCTCCGGCAGCGCCAGCAGCAGCAGTCCTCCGAGTGTTCCGACCACGCCCGCGACGGCGATCGCGCCACCAAGGCTCAAGCCGCCGGTGAGCAGCCCCACCAGCTGCAGCCCGATGATCCCGCCAAGCGCGCCGGCCATGCCCGTGGTCGCCTCCGCCGAGGCTCGTGCGCGCGTGGGATACAGCTCGCCCGACCACGCGCCCATCACCGGTGTCGCCGCGCTGGCACCGGCGCTCCACAGGACGTTGCCGGCCACGAATCCGGCCGCGCCGGAGACGAAGCTCACACCGGCGAAAAGCGTGTACGCCGCGGTGAAGATCACGCCCGGCACGCGCCGGCCGATGCGGTCGCTCAGGAAACCGCCGGCGATGTAGGCGGGGAACGCGACTGCGCCGGAGGCGACGATCACCACGCTGATCGTCGCGGGTGACATGCGCAGCGTGTCGGTCGCGTAAACCGTGAACAGCAGTCCAGCGGGCTCGAGCACGAGTGCGACCACCAGCGTCGTCGCGGCCAGGACGCCGATGCGCAGCAACCACGGCGGCTGCGTCAGCAGTCGCAGTGCCGAAGCGCTCACGTGGGCCCGCTCCCACGCTCGCCCCTCCGGCAGAAAGAGCCAGATGAGCGGTGCGGCGATGATGCCTGGCCCGCCGGCGAGGAAGAGCCATCGCCAGTGCGGCGCGACCAGTGGATAGGCAACCACGACGAGCGTCAGTCCCGCGCCGCTGATGATGGCCAGGGCGCTGACCGCCTGACCGCGCCGTTCTGGCGGCGACTCCTCGACGATCAGCGCCGTCGCCACGCTGCCCACCAGCGCCTCGAAGCAGACCGCCACCAGGCGCAGCGCCCCCAGGGCGAGAAGCGAAGTCGCGAAGCCGCTCGCGAAGTTGGCGATGGAGAAGCCGGCCACCGCCATGGCGATCAAACGCCGCCGTCCGAAGTGGTCGGCCAGCGTGGCCAGGGGCAGCGATCCGATCGATCCCAGGGCGAGCACCGAGCCGAGGTTGGCGAGGCCGGAGACTTTGGCGCCGAAGTCGTGGGCCACCGCCGGCAGCGACAGCACGAGCACCGAGCCGTCGAAGCCGGCGAGCACGATCGCGAGGCCGGCCCAGATCAGTGTGGCCTGCTGGCGGGCGTCCAGGCCCGCTAGGGGACGAGCCGCAGCTTCCACAGCAAGTAGGGTCCTGGTCCCAGAAAGCCGCAGGTGGCGGCGATGTGCGCGATGGAGACGCCCAGCAGCGACGGCGGCCCAGGCAGCAGCCAGAACGCGAGGCCGAGCGGCACCCCGATAAGCGCCGTGGCCAGCGTGTCCGCCCACGACCAGCCGAGCCGGTGGTAGAGGACGTAGGCGAGCGTGCCCACCACAAAACCGACCGGCGGAACGATCAAGGCGCCAAGCCCGCCCTGGATCAGGCCGCGAAAGAAAGCCTCTTCGACCGGCCCATTCACCACATAGAAGCCGGCCTGGAAGACCGCATCGCCCACACCCGAAGGCGCGCCCAAGCCACCGCGACGGCGCGCCAGCACGAGTTGAACCCAGGTCGCCGCGACGAAAAGAATCGGCGCCGCCACCAGGCCGAACAGCAGCTGCACGTCGAGGCGGCCAGGCGCGAAGCCGGTCCACGACGGCCGCCAGATCAGCACCACCACCACGAATGCTGCTGTCATGGGCAGCAACCGAACAGCGAAGTCCGGTTTCATCCAGCGCCAGCTGTCGGGAATATCCGTCAGCGCTACTCGCGTTGCAGCCTTGGTGGAAGTCATCGCGTTCGAGCTCTTCTACGACTACACGTGTCCATTCGTATACAGGTCCGCCGAGATGCTCGATGCGGTTCGCGGTTCGAAAGAGCGCGAGCTCGATGTGACGTGGCGATATTTCTCACTGTCGCAGGTCAACTCGCGCCAGGAGGGCTGGACCGCCTGGAACGCAGACGACTCGGAGCCGGTTCCAGGACGGCTGGCGTTTCGCGCGGCCGAAGCCGCTCGCATGCAGGACCGGTTCTACCCGTTCCACATGGCGCTGCTGCGCGCGCGTCATCGCGACCGGCTCAACATCGACGATCCGAACGTGGTCGACGGCGTGGCCGCTGCGTCGGGGCTGAAACTCGAACAGTTTCGGCGCGACATCGCGGATCCCGCGAGCCTGCAGGCACTCGCGCGCGACCACCAGGAGGCACGCACCCAGCACGGCGTCTTCGGTACGCCTACATACGTCTTCCCGAGCGGCGAGGCGGCATATGTCCGCCTGGCGCGGCAGCCGGTGAACGGCGAGGCGGTGCGCATCCTCGACGAGATCGTCGGCATCGCCGCCGGTGAGCCCAGCATCCTGGAGATCAAGCGCCCGGTCCGGCCCAAGCCATAAGCCGCGGCAGTTAAGTCGGGTAAAGACCGCCCGAGCGGTGTTGTCTCTCTGAAGTGGCGGAACCCGGGGAAGGGCCCGGCGACCCGACGCCGCCCACCAACGGATCGGAAGACACCTCGGCGCGCGGTGAACGCGCGCTTCCCGCTGAGGCGGTCGAGGCCTGGCGCACCTGGCTGCTGACCGGCAAGCCCGGTGTGGTCACCGATCGGCGTCGCGTGCGTGGCTCGCACCGCGGCCTCAAGCAGATGCTCGTCGACGGCACCACCGGTCACGACATGCCCGACTCCTGGAAGCATTTCTCGGGCGCCATGGTCCGGCTGGCCATCAACGACGCGCTGAACGCCTTGCCGAAGGAGCAGACACACGCTGTGTGGCTCGCCTATTTCGGAGGCATGTCGAATGCCGAGATCGCAAAGCGCCTCGGAGTCAGCGCCGGCGGCGTGGCACGCCGCCTGAAGCGCGCCTTCGAGCTGGTCAGCGACTACGTTGAACATGGCCGCACCGCGGGCCGCCACGCGTTTTTCGGGATCCTCGCCTGGTTCTCGCTGCGCAGACTGTCGGATTGGCTGCGCCACGGAGGCAACGCGGGCACGCAGCCTGCGCTGATGCACGCCATTGTCGCCGCGGGGGCGACCGCGGCGGTGCTGGTCGGCGCCGCGAGCTCCGGTCAGGTGGCCGGTCCGCCCATCGCACCGATCGCGATCAGCCGTGTGGCCGCGCCGCCGTCTCTGACCAATTCGCCCGTGACATCCGGCGTTGATGCGGCGACCCGGTCGATGAAGCAATCCGTGCAGGCATCGGTCAGCGGTGTGACCAAGAAGGTCGCCGGGGTTCCAGTCACCGTTCCGCCGCTGCCTGCACTGCCGGCGCCACCGTCGCCACCGCCATTGCCGTCGCCGCCCGCGTTGCCATCGATTCCGTAGATCACTGGTTGCGCGCGTAGATCACGACACCGTCGACCGTGCCGATCGGGTGATAGCTCGAGGCGACCAGGTCCCTGAGCACCGGGTAGGTTGACATCGGGTACGGGGCGAAGTCGCTCCAGCCGGCGGCCGCGGTGTCGACGATTAGCTCGGGCGGATCCTTGGCCAGGTCTGACTGCAGCTCGGGCCACACGTCGGGCGCTGTGTCCCAGTTGTTCGGCGGCAGGCCGGAGCCGCGCGCGAAACCGCGCAGAAAGCCGGGAAAGCGCCCGGCCATCATGCGGTCCGACTCGACGTAGAGCGCCGGCCAGTCGCCCCACACGAAGACGCGATCGCCTGGTTTGGTGTGAGCGCTGATGAATGCCGCGACCTGCTCGTGCTGCGCGACGGGTGGCGTCCAGTCGTAGGTAAGGGGATCAGCGCGGAAGTTGAAGACCGCCCACCAGGCGGCCGGCACCGCCAGGCCGACAACGACCACGGCTGCGACCCAGCGTCGAAGCTCTGTCGCGAGCGCGCGATCGACCGCCAGTGCCGCAAGCAGCGCGAGCGGCGCCATCACCTGGATGAAGTAGTGCCAGGACCAGTGGCCGCCCGCGATCGCGCCGACGAATGAGAACACCAGCCACGCCACCGTCATCCGTTCGAGTGCGCTGAGTCGAGGCCAGCGGATGACCGCCGCCAGTGCCGCGATCCACAACACGGCCATGTCGACGACGAACGGGATGAAGCTATCGCGGGCGCGATTGAGGATGACCGACGGCGTCCAGTTGCCGGCGGCGTAACCGACCAATGGTTCGATGGTCCACCGCCAGAACCCGGCCAGCGACCCGGTCAGCGCCAGGGCGGCAGCGCCGGCGGCCAGCCCGATGGCGATGCCGGCGCCAAATCGAAGCGTGGCGCCGGCGCGATTGTCGCGGGTTTCGAGCAGCACCAAACCGACCGGCAGGAGCAGCACGTCCACGGCAGCGACCTGCTTGAAAGCGCCGGCAACCACCATCAGCACCGCTGACCACAGCCATTGCCGGCGGAGCAGCAACAGAAAAGCCGCAGTCAGGGGCAGCGTCATGAACAGCTCTGTGTTGGCCGCCAGCAGGCGCGGGTTGCCGGCCGCGGTCAGCACTCCGTAGAAGATTGCCGCCAGCAAGCCGGCGCGAGGCCCAGCCATCGACCGGGCGATGAAAAAGAGCAGCAGACACGTTGCCGCGGTGACCACCAGGGCAATCGCGTGCACCGCTGTCATCTGGTACCTGCCGAAGAGGTCGAACGTCGCCGCGTACGTCCAGAAGATGCCCGGCGGCTTGTTGTCCACGCCGCCGCCGGCGTAGAGGTGGCCGCCCTGGTTCATCAGGGCTGCGATCGATCCGTACACGGCCTCGTCGCCGTCCAGCAGGCGGTGAGCGAAGGCCGGAAGGTGAAGCAGCACCGCCGCGATCGCGCCGCCCGCACCGAGCAGCCACAGCCGCCGCGCTTCGGCCCGCGGCTGCGGAACCGCCCGGGACGTCATTACCTTTGACTATATGTGGCTGTCGAAGGGGGCCTCGCCGAGCCAGAATCGCGCGCCCGTGCGTTGCCATTAAGTCGGAAGTTGATTTCCGTGCGCCGTCTTGTGCTTCCAGGGGTGGGAGTTGCGATCGCGCCGGCCTTGGCGCTTGACGTCTATCACCGGCCGGCACTGATCGGGATCGACTTCCACACGTACGCCGCGGCGGCGATGATCGGCGCCCAGGCGGGGTGGTCGCGGATCTACGACCAGGACGTCGTCGCGGTGGCGCAGAAGTCACTCGTGCCCGAAATCCGTACCCAGCCGTACTTGAGCCCGCCGCCGGTGGCCTGGCTCGTGGCGCCTTTCCGGGCGCTGCCCTACACGCTCGCTTTCGACCTGTGGGCGGTGTTGATGCTCGCCGCGGTCGTGTTCGCGCTGGCCTGGTCGTCCACGTATCGCGGCCCGGCCCGCTACGCCGCCGTTGGCGTGGCGCTGATCCCGTGGTGGATCTGGCAGGCGGTCATGGTCGGCCAGGTGGTGCCGTTGGTGGCGGTGAGCGTGCTTGTCGCATGGCGCCTCTTGCGCGAAGACCGCGACATCCTGGCCGGAGTCGTGCTGGCGATGATCCTGCTGAAACCGAACACCGCGATCCTGGCGCCCTTCGCGCTGCTGGCATCGGGCAGGTTGCGCGCGTTCGGCGCCTGGATCGTGCCGTCAGCCGCGATCGTGGCCGCCAGCTTCATCGCGCTGGGTCCGCATGGAATCGCCGCGTACATGTCAGGCCTGACGCACCTGCCGTCAGGCGCGAACAACCTGACGCTGAGCGGCACGTTCGGCCTCGCCGGCGCTGCCGCGACGGCGATGAGGGTGGTCATCATCGCGGGCGCGCTGGTCACTGCCTACCGCTTCCGCGCTCACCCCGGACTGGTTCTGGCCACCGGTGCGATCGCGTCGCTGACGGTGGCGCCCTACCTGCACGCTTCGGACCTTTGCGTGCTGGTGGCCGCGGGCTGGATGATCTGGCACGAGCTGCGCGAGCAGTTCACCCGCGCGCTCCTCACGGTGGGAGTCGTCCTGTCGACGCCGCTCTACGTGATGGCAAGCATCGGTCTCCCGGTCAACCGATGGCTCGTGTTCGAGCTGCTGCTGCTGCTCACCCTGGGCGTGATGGCCTGGTTGCCGGCTGCGCAGTTCGCAGGCGAACCGGATCGAGGGCCCTTAACAGGCACGGCTGATTTCGGAAAGCAAGCCCCCGCATAATCGGGTGGCCTGCCGCCACCACCAGGGGACACTTGCCACTCGACATACAAGACATCCACGGCCCGCTGCGGGTTCTCGCCGGCCCGGGCACCGGTAAGACGTATCTGCTCGTCGACCTGTATGAGCAAGCCGTCCGCTCCGGCGCGGCCGGGCGCGACCAGATCCTGGTCCTGACGTTCTCCACCGGCGCCGCCGGTGAGCTCGCGAGCCGGATCGACGCCCGCCTGCAGGATGACTACGGCGAGGCCTGGATCTCCACGTTTCACAGCTTCTGCAGAAAGATCTGGAAAGAAGCCAGGCCCGATCCACGGCGTCTGCAGATCGAGAAGCTCCAGGAGTCGATGGTGATGCGTCAGGTGCTGTCGGAGATCGATCCCGCCGTGCTCGGACCGCTGTCGGGAGTGAGGCGCTCCGAGGCGTTTGCGCGCGACCTGCTCACGTTCGTCTCGCTGATGAAGCAGAACCTTGTCCATCCGTCGGCGCTGTTGCTGGCGGCAGAGGCCGGCGCCAGTGCTCGCCTGCAGTCGCTGGCGTCCGTTTACCAGGCGTATCAGCGGCGGCTCGAGGCCGGTCGCATGCACGACTTTCGCGATCTCATCAGCGGCAGCGTCGAGCTGCTCTCCTCCGACGCCCGGTTGCTCGAGCGGATGCGCGCCAGGTTCAAGCTCATCCTGGTCGACGAATTCCAGGACGTCGATCCGGCGCAGTTCGCGCTGCTGCGCATGCTCGCGCCGCCGGAGCAGCGGCCGAGGCTGGTGGTGGTCGGCGATCCCGACCAGTCCATCTACGGTTTTCGCGGGACCGTGCCCCGCCTCCTCGCCGCCGATTTTCCGGCGGTCTACGGCGGCGACACCGTGCTGCTGGACGAGTGCCGGCGATGCGCGCAGGACGTGCTCGATGCGGGCGAGCGATTGCTCGAGGCGACGCAGGGCTCGCGCGCGCCGCGAGTCCTTCGCGAGATGCGCGACGACGTAGCCGCTCCGCCCGCGATCGTGGTGGCGCGCGAAAGCGACGCCGTCGACGAAGCGTTCTTCTGTGCCCGAGAGATCAAGCGCCTGCTCGCGACTACTTCCGGCCTGAAACCGGGCAACATCGCGCTGTTGCTGCGCAGCACCACTTCACTGAGCCCGCCATATGAAGAGGCGCTGCGCGCGGTGGGCGTGCCGTTCGAAGTCCGCGGCTCGGGCGCGGGCGCTCGCAACGAGGTCGTGCGCTTCCTCTATGCGTATCTCGAATCGCTGCGACGACCGGACGACGTCGACGCCTTCCAGGCATCGCTGGCTTCGACGCTCGGACCGGTGCATCCAAAGACGCTGAGCCGGTTGCGTGCTTACGCGTACGAGCGGGGGCGTCCGCTGCTGCGCGTCATGAAACGGCTGATGGCGCTGCTCGCGGCGCGAGAAGAGGGGCGGGATGAGAAGGAAGAGTTCAAGCCGCCGGACTACCTCGAGTTCCTGACGCCGGAGGAGATCGCCAGCCTGAAGGTGGCGATGGACGCGCGGTCTCGCTTGCTGCGCAAAGCCGAACACCTGCCCATCGCCGCGCTGGCGTACGAAGCGCTCATCGACGAGGGAGCGATGGGCCGCCTGCTGGAGATCGAGCTGGCCGAAGAAGCGCGAGCTGAGGCGATGGCCGACCTGCGTGCGGCGATCGAAGGCCTCGAGGGAGTGGAGGACGTCTTCGAGCGGCTGCACGGGCGCAAGCCGCTGCTTGCGGATCTGCCTGGGCCCGTGGGTGCGGTGCTGGCAGCCGCGGCCGATGACACCGAGGCCGCGCCGTCGCGACGGGACGCCGTTCAAATCCTCACCGTGCATCAGGCCAAGGGGCTGCAGTTCGAGCACGTCTTCTGCGCCGGATTCGCGCACGGACTCTTCCCCGTGGCGGCGCGTCCGCACCCGCTGCTCGACGACGCGGATCGAAAGTGGCTCGAAGGTTTCAAGGTCGGGTTCATGCCTTCATGGCCCGCAGATCCGGACGGTCACGTCGCCGAGGAGGCGAGGCTCGCTTACGTAGCGCTCACGCGGGCGCGACAGCGGGTGTACATCAGCTATGCCGACCAGTACCTCCGCCAGGCGGGTCCATCGGTGTTTCTCGAGCTCGCATCGCCCGCGGCCGAGGTGCGAGAGCTGACGCGGGCTTCAACCAGGCTCGAGCCGTCCGGCCTCCTGCTCGCGCGCGAGGCCGAGGTGATGATCGCGTCGACACGACTTCCGCTGGAAGGGACGGCGGCAGAACGCGCTCGCGCGCTCGGCCTCGACGTCGCGTTTCTCGCTGATCCTCAGGCAGGCGAACCGTTCGAGCCTTACGGCGGCGATCGCAATCCGGCCGGCGTGCAGATCGCGCATTTCAGCCCGACGACTCTCAACGACTACCTCAAGTGCCCACGCCTCTACTGGTACAACCACCATCCCGGCCTGGTGGCGGAGCCGCGCTCGGTGCTGATGGAGCGCGGAGGCTTCCTGCATGAAGTGCTCGAGGACTTCCACGCGCAGGAGCCGGAGTGGCGTCCGATGGATTCTGAGCGGCAGCGCGAATGGCTCGAGCAGGCGCTGCAGCGTCACCTCGACGGTTACCTCTCGCGCATGGAGGGCGTGCTCGATCGCCGTCGCGAAGAGCAGCAGGTGCGCAAGGTGCTGGGTAACTACATCCGTTTCGTGACCGGGCTGCAGCGCGTGCGCCGGCTCGGCACGGTCGCGCTGGAGAAGAGGTTCCACCTGCAGCTCGAAGGCGTCGAGATCGTCGGCAAGATCGACCGCGTCAACGACGTCGGCGATGGCCTGGTCGAAGTCGTCGACTACAAGACCGGCGCCGGCAAGAGCATGCGGTGGGCGTATGAGTCGTACTTCGGTCCCGAGCTCTACGACGTCCAGCTCGCCCTGTATTACCTCGCTTGCCGCTACGGCTTCGATGACGATGGCAAGCCGCTTGGCTACAAGCCCCGCTTTTTATCGCTCTGGTACCCGAAGGAATGGGTGTGGGGCTCGATCCGCGAGGTCATCTTCAGCGTCGGGCTGCCGGCGGGGCTCAAGGAATACCGCGAGCGTCTATTGTCCGACGAGGACCTCGAGCGCAGCCGCGAAACGGTGATGAACGCGATCACCGGCATCCAGGGTGGTCGCTTCGAGCCGGCGCCTCGCGACCTGGCCGGCACGTGCGTGAGCCGGTACTCCAGCTGCCCGCATTCGGCGATCTGTCCGTTCGGAGGCCAACCACCCGAATG
>JACZCV010032487.1_pt1 | contig 11855 bp, 13 predicted proteins | sample 8641841 | NCBI WGS metagenome assembly JACZCV01 (sample SAMN15324606, study PRJNA640507) | soil metagenome | isolation source: monocropping sugarcane control | place: China: Luxin town, Laibin City, Guangxi Province | collected 2019-07-25 | depth 10cm m
CGTTGCGGCGAGTGTTCTATGTCGAAGGGTTGATTTCAATCTCTTCTTAACAGTGTTCGCGCCGGTTCGCCACATCGTAACGAACAACTGTTCGTGGGTCAAGCGGTCTTTACAGAGGTGTCCGAGGACAGCTGCCGGGCTGCGTCGGCGAGCAGCTTGAGCGTCTCCTCTGCGGCCAGCCGGCGATTGGCCCACCGGTCGCCCGTGAACCGGTACTCGTGGCTCGTCGTCGTCGACCGCCTGGCGATGCCGATGAAAGTCAGCCCGACCGGCTTGTCAGAGCCGTCAGCGTCCGGCCCGGCGATCCCGGTGACGCCGGCCGCCAGCGAAGCACCGAAGCGCTTGCGCGCGCCGTCGGCCATCGCCTCGGCCACCTCGGAGCTCACCGCGCCGTGCGCTTCCAGCAGCTCATGCCCCACACCCAGCAGCTGCTCTTTCGCAGCGTTGGCGTAGGCGACCACTCCACCGAGAAAGTAGGCCGAACTGCCCGCGACGTCGGTGACGAGGGCCGAGACCAGACCGCCGGTGCATGACTCTGCCAGCGCGAGCGTGAGACCGCTCTCTTGCAGCAGCGCTCCCAGCTCTCGCGCCAGCGGGTCGACCGGCGACTCGGCTCCAGGCGCGCCACCCGACAGCGAAGCCATCACCGGCGTGCCGCCGGGAACCAGCAGGTGCCGCCATCTCCACAGGTAGTCGAGAGCGCTCGAGACGGTGAAGACGACCGCGAACGCCACGGCCAGCGTGGCCGGCACGCCCAACCACGGATATGGGCGCTGCAGGATCAGCAGAGTCACCGCCACCACCTGGGTGACGGTTTTGGTCTTGCCGAGCGGCGCGGCCGCGAGAATCCGGCCCTGGCCCGCGGCAGCCGTGCGCAGCAACGTGATCAGCAGCTCGCGCGAAAAGATCACGACCACCACCCAGGCCGCGACCAGGCCTTCCTGCACGAGCACGATCAGGACCGAGAGCACGAACAGCTTGTCGGCGAGCGGGTCGAGGAACTTGCCGAGGTCGCTGACGCTGCCTTGCCGGCGAGCGATCTGGCCGTCCATGGTGTCGGTCAGCGAGAACACGATGAAGACCGCGGCCGCGATCTGGTCGTGGTGGGCGAAATGCGCCAGCAGCAGAAACATCAGGGGCGCGATGGCGACCAGACGGCTGATGGTGAGCGCGTTGGGGACGTTCAACGATCTCACCCTACGGTTCTACTCCAGACCGAGTCGCTCCAGCAGCTCGTCGACGTCGGGCAGGTTCATGAGCACCTCGCGCGACTTGGAGCCCTGGTAGCCGCCGATGACCCGGTGGTCGGCGAGCTGATCGACGATTCGTCCGGCGCGCGAGTAGCCGACGTTGAACTTGCGCTGCACGAGCGAAACCGACGCCGCGCCTTCGGCCGCGACGGCACGTGCAGCGCGGGCAAACAGCGGGTCGAGCTTGCGCTCGTTGCGCTCGCCTCCCTCCCACTCCGAGCCGGCGCCCTCCTCGAGGATCTCCTCCATGTAGCGCGGCGCGCCCTGCGACTTCCAGAAGTTGACGACCGAATCCACCTCGGAGTCGCTGACGAACGCTCCCTGGATACGCGTCGGCTTGCCCGCGTCGACGGGCTGATAGAGCATGTCGCCTCGGCCGAGCAGCTTCTCGGCGCCACCGGTGTCGAGGATGACTCGGCTGTCGACCTGCGAACCGACCGCAAACGCGATGCGCGACGGAATGTTGGCCTTGATGAGGCCCGTGATGATGTCGGTCGACGGCCTCTGCGTGGCGATGATCAGATGGATGCCAACCGCGCGCGCCAGCTGGGCGATGCGGCAGATGAGCTCTTCGATCTCACCGGCGGCGACCATCATCAGGTCGGCCAGCTCGTCGATGACGACGACGATGTAGGGCAGCGATCGCGCTGATTTGAGCGCGGCCTTGTCGTTGTAGGCGGCGATGTTGCGCACTCCCTCGGCTGAGAAGAGCTTGTAGCGGCGATCCATCTCGGCCACTGCCCAGCGCAGGGCGGCGGCGGCCTGGTGCGATTCCACCAGCACCGGCAGCGCGAGGTGCGGCAGCCCGTTGAAGCTCGTCATCTCTACGCGCTTCGGGTCGATCAGCAGCAGGCGCAGGTGGTCCGGCGTGGTCTGAAACAGAAGACTCGTGATGAACGCGTTGATGCAAACGCTCTTGCCCTGGCCGGTCGCGCCGGCGATGAGCAGGTGCGGCATGCGCGTCAGGTCGCCGACGATCGACGCGCCGGAGACGTCGTTGCCGAGCGCCAGCGCCAACTTGTGCGTGCCCTCGCGGAAAGCGGCGGTCTCGACGACCTCGCGGATGGTGACGAGGCTCGCGGCCTTGTTCGGGACCTCGATGCCCACCGCGGACTTGCCAGGGATCGGTGCTTCCAGTCGCAGCGGGGATGCGGCGAGCGCCAGCGACAGGTCGTTCTGCAGGGCCGTGATCCGCTTCACCTGGACGCCCGGGCCCGGCTGCACCTCGAACTGTGTGACCGCCGGTCCGGGGTTGACGCCCACGACCTTGGCCGGCACGCCGAAGGTCTCGAGCGTCTGCTCGATGATGACGGCGTTCTTCTTGATCTCGTCTTTCATGCGCTCGCGGCGCGCTGTCACCGTGTCGAGCAGCGCGATCGGAGGCAGCTTCCACTCGATGTCGGGCAGATCGTCCTCAGGCTCGGCGACGACGCGCAGCACCGGTTTGCGTTCCTCTTCCGCGGGCTCCGCCTTTTTCTCCTCGCGCGGTTCGGGCTCTTCTCGCGGCTGGTCTCGCCTGGATTTCGGCTCCTCGTCGATCTCCCACGGGTGCGGCGCCGACGGCACCACCGGATAGGCCGGACGGACCACCGCGCCGCCGGCGGCGGCGGCTTTCAGCGGCGCTGCCTTCGGCTGCTCTTGGGGCAGCGACACCAGGCGCTCGAGGCGTTCGCGTTCGGCCAGCGCGGCCTGGATGGAGTTGATCGCCGTCTGGACGAGCGCTCCTGGGCTGAAGTGGATCGTCACTATCAGGCCGATCACCAGCCCCGCCACCAGCAGCGCCCAGGCGCCCCAGATGCCCACGACCTCGCTCAGCGCCTGGTCGATGCCTGCACCGAGCCCGCCTCCGTGCGCGCCCGCAAGGCCGAAGAGGCCGATCAGTGAGAAGACGGCGACGAGTCCGCTCACGATGTCGAGCGGTCGCGGCCGCGGAGCGTTGGGCCACAGCAGGTAAGCGCCGGCGCCCATGCACGCGGCGACCGGCACGAACCAGGCGCGTCCAAAGCTGCCGAGCAGCCAGTCGCGGATGCCGCCGAGCAGCGAGCCCTGGTTGCTGGCCGCGGCGAGGAGTCCGAGCAGTCCGACCAGGAGCAGCAGGACGGCTCCGATCTCGCGTACCTGGCGCTCCGTCAGCCGTGGCTGCGGGACCCTGCGTCGCGTACGCGCGGTGCGACTACGCGCGGAGGATGAGCGCCGCGCGCCGTGCGAGGAAGAACGTGAGCTGCGTGCGGTGGTGCGAGGCATGCTGCGTTAACCGGGGCTCGGTTCCACCGGATTCTACACCGCACCCTATTTACCCCACGGAATCTGCGATTCCGCGGGGACCCCTGAGACCGGCGTCCCGGGCGGGGGCGGCGCGATACTGTCCCGATGGCCGTCGATCCATTCGCCGAAGCTGAGGCCAGGTACAAGACTCTCGTCGCGGAGCGGCGCTCGGGCGGACTGCCGGCGCGCGCGTTCCGGCTCGCGGTTCGCGATCTCGCCGTGCTCGACGGCGAGGGCCATCGCTGGATGCTCGGCCCGGAAGATGGCATCTGGTACCGTCGCGAGCGCGATCGCTGGCTCCAGGCGGATCCGCCCCGGCGCCTCGTCTGCACCTACTGCGGGCACCACAACCTGGGCCGGCACAGCTACTGCGTCGAATGCGGAAAACGCCTGAACCGATGAGTTTTGCCGGTCCCGGCAGTCATCTATGTTTGCCGTTGGCCACCCCACGCCGTTTGTCGATTGGAGGTAGTTACGCGTGAGCAAGGTGCGAGTGCTGGTCGGCACCAAGAAAGGTGCCTTCATCCTGAATTCAGATGGAACCCGCAAGAGCTGGAAGATCGAGGGCCCGCTGTTTGCGGGCTGGGAGATCTACCACATGAAGGGCTCGCCGGCCGAGCCAGACCGTCTTTACGCGTCGCAGTCGAGCAGCTGGTTCGGTCAGGTCATGCACCGATCCAATGACGGCGGGAAAACATGGGAGACGGTCGGCAACCAGTTCGAGTACGACGGCAATGTCGGTCCACACAAGTGGTACGACGGCTCGCCGCACCCGTATGAGTTCAAGCGGGTGTGGCACCTGGAGCCGACGCTGCACGATCCTGACACGGTGTACGCCGGCGTCGAGGACGCAGCCTTCTTCAAGTCGACAGATGCCGGCGCGACCTGGGCCGAGCTACCTGCCCTGCGCACCCACCGGACCGCAGCGGAGTGGGCCCCGGGTGCCGGCGGGCTGTGCCTGCACACGATCATCGAAGACCCGAAGGACCCGAACAAGATCGTGATTGCGATCTCGTCCGCCGGTTCGTTCAGGACCGACGACGGCGGCCAGAGCTGGAAGCCCATCAACAAGGGCCTCAGGTCGTCCTACATCCCCGACCCAGACGCCGAGATCGGCCACTGCGTGCACCACATCGCCATGCACCCGTCGAAACCGGACACCCTCTACATGCAGAAGCACTGGGACGTGATGCGCAGCGACGACAAGGGCGAGAACTGGCGCGAGGTCAGCGGCAACCTGCCGACCGACTTCGGCTTCGTGATCGACGTCAATGCGAACGATCCGGAAACCATCTATGTCGTGCCGATCACGAGCGATCAGCTGCATTACGTGATGGACGGCAAGCTGCGCGTGTACCGCAGCAAGAGCGGCGGGGACGATTGGGAGTCGATGACCAAGGGCCTGCCACAGGAAGACTGCTACGTCAACGTGCTGCGCGACGCCATGGCGGTCGACCGCCTGGACCCGTGCGGCGTTTATTTCGGCACGAGCGGCGGCCAGGTGTACGCGTCGAACGACGATGGCACGACGTGGGACGCCATCGCCCAGAACCTTCCCGGAGTGCTCTCGGTGGAGGTGCAGACGCTGAAGTGATCCGGGTTGAGCTGCCGGGCAACCTCCAGACTCTCGCCGGCACGGGCAGGAGCGTGGAGCTGGAGGTTGACGGCGAAGTCACGCAGCGATCGGTGCTGGACGCGCTCGAGGCGCGTTACCCGGCGCTGCTGGGGACCATCAGGGACCCGAAGACGAAGCAGCGGCGGCCGATGCTGAGGTTCTACGCGTGCGAGGAGGATCTTTCCGATGAGCCGATCGACGCGCCGCTTCCCGGCGAGGTCGTGGCGGGGAAGGAACCTTATTTGATTTTGGGGGCGATCGCGGGAGGGTAGGTTTACCCCCCTTCCCTACTTGACCGGGTGCAGCTCGGCCCGGACGATGCCGTAAACCAGCCCGAGCACCAGCGGGATCAGCCCGGCGAGCAACCAGAGGCGCCACCACGGCGCCCGATCTTCGCCGCGCACCAGCTCGTGGCCGCAGAAGCCGCAGAAGCGATCGAACGGACCGGCCACGCCATGGCAGCTTCCGCACCGGTGCAGCTGCAGTCCGCAGTTGGAGCAGCGCTGGTCCTCCAGCCGGTCAAGCACCATCGCCGGCTGGTCGCAGCGCGGGCAGAGGCTGGGAGCGACCAGTGCCGGCGGCGGCAGTTTCACGGGGCGACTCTATATCTCCGTGACGACCGGAATCACCATCGGCCGGCGGCGCGTCTGACGCCACACTGTCTTGGAGACGGCGTCGTGCATCGCCTCCTGCAGGATGTTGACGTCGGCGTGAGAGTCGGCGAGGCGCTCGATGACGTCCATCGCGGCCCGCCGGGCATCGGCCATCAGGTTGGACGAGAGCTCGGGCTCGATGACGCCGCGCGACAGCAGATCGGGACCGGCGCGCAACGACCCGGTGTCGCGGTCGAGCGCGAGCGTGACGACGAGGATGCCGTCCTCGGCGAGGTGCCGGCGGTCGCGCAGCACCACCTCCTCGACATCCCCCACTCCCAGGCCGTCGACAAAGACGAGTCCGGTGCTGATCTTGTCGCCGCGCTTGATGGATTCGCCGTCGAGCTCGACGGCCTCGCCATCCTCGACGACCATCACGCGGTCACCGCTGATGCCGGATTCCTTCGCGAGCTCCGCGTGCTGCAGGAGCTGGCGGTACTCGCCGTGCACCGGGATGAAGAACCGGGGCCGCACCGCGTCGAGCATCTCGCGCAGCTCATCGCGGTGGGCGTGACCGGTGACGTGCACGTTGCCGACCTCTGAATAGAAGACGCGAGCGCCGTTGCGGTACAGGTTGTTGACGGTCTGGTGCACCAATCGCTCGTTGCCCGGGATCGGACGCGCCGAGATCACCACCCAGTCGCCCTTGCGCACGTTGACGAGGGGATGGCGCTGCGCCGCGAATCGAGTTAGCGCCGACATCGGCTCGCCCTGGCTGCCTGCGGTGAGCAGCAGCAGCTTGGAAGGCGCGATGCGATCCGCTTCCTCGAGCGGCACGGTCAGGCCTTCGGGCACCTTCAAGAAGCCGAGCTCGCGAGAGGTCTTGAAGTTCTGCTGCAGGCTCCGGCCCACCACTGCGATGCGTCGTTCGAACTGCACCGCCATGCGCACCAGGTGCTGGATGCGGTGGATGTTGGACGCGAAGTTGGCGACGACGATTCGGCCCGGAGCTTCGCCAAAGATGCGCTCGAACGGCGCGTGCAGGTCGCGCTCCGATCCCGAGTGGCCGGCACGTTCGGCGTTGGTCGAGTCGCTGAGCAACAGCAGTACGCCTTCATCACCGAGGCGCTTGAAGCGGGCCATGTCGGTCGGCGGTCCGTCGGGCGGCGTTGCGTCGAGCTTGAAGTCGCTCGTGTAGACGACGCGGCCGACGGGGGTCTGAATGGAAAGTCCGACGGCGTCCGGGATCGAATGGCATACGGAAACCGTCTCCACCCTGAAAGGTCCCATCTGCACCGCGTCGCCGATGCGGACCTCGCGCAGGTCGGCCTCGCGCAGCACGTGATGCTCGCGCAGCTTGGGCTTGAGGAGCCCGAGCGTGAGCCGCGTGCCGTAGACCGGAACGTTCAGCTTCTTCAGCGCATAAGGCAGGCCGCCGATGTGGTCTTCATGCCCGTGCGTGAGAAAGATGCCGACGACTTCTCGGCCCTTTTCGAGCAGGTAGGAGATGTCGGGCAGCACCAGGTCGATGCCGAGCATGTCCTCCTGCGGGAACATCAGGCCCGAGTCGACGACGAGGACCTTGCCCTCCCACTCGAGCGCCCACATGTTGATGCCGACCTCGCCGAGGCCGCCCAGGGGCAGGTATCTAAGTCGGGATTCGCTCACAGAAGTCGGAGCTGTTCTGCCTCATCCCTTTTCGGCGTCGCGGGCTCGGGCGGCGGAGGTGGCGCCAGGAACTTGTCGAGGTATCGCTTGACCGCGTCGAAATCGCGCTCGAGGTCGCCGACAAGAGATCCGTTGTGCAGCGCCGCGGCCGGGTGATACAGGGGCACGTACGCGATGTCGCCGCGAAGCACCAGGCTGCCGTGGATGCGAGAGATCGAGCCCTGGCCTGGCAGGAGCTGCTCGAGCGCATGCCGGCCGAGGATGAGCACGACCTTCGGTTTGATCAAAAGGACCTGCCGCTTCAGGTACGGCTCGCATGCCTCGGCTTCGTTGGGCATGGGATCGCGGTTCTGCGGTGGCCGGCATTTGAGGACGTTTGTGATGTAGACGTCCGCGCGGCTCAGACCGATTCGGCCAAGCAGAGTGTCGAGCAGCTTGCCGGCAGGTCCGACGAAGGGCTCGCCTTGCCGGTCCTCGTTGAACCCTGGCGCCTCGCCCACGATCATCACATCGGCCGGGCAAGGCCCCACTCCCGGCACGGCCTGGGTGCGCGTTGCATGCAGGCTGCATTTCGTGCAGCCCTTGACCTCCGCGTGGAGGACCGCGAGCTCCGCGACAGCGTTAAGCGACTTTGACTCCCGCCTTGAAGGTGATCAGGTCGCCGGCGTCTCGAATCACTTTCATCACCGAGGCCAGCTGGTCGTCGCTCAGCGGGACCAGCGGCAGCCGGAACGGCCCCGCGGGGAAGCCCATCGCCTGCATCGCGGACTTGACCGGCACCGGGTTGGCGGCCGTGGTCATCAGCGCCTTGATCACCGGCAGCAGGCCGAGGTGGATCTTGCGCGCCGCCTCGTTGTCACCGGCGATGTGCGCCTCGATCAGGCGCTTCATCGACTTGCCGGCGAGGTGCGAGACGACGCAGATGACGCCGTGACCGCCGACAGCCATCAGCGGCAGGGTAAAGCTGTCGTCGCCGCTCCAGACGTTGAATCCTTTCGGCTTGCCGGCGCAGACCAGTCCCATCTGGTCGATGTCGCCGCTGGCCTCCTTGACGCCGAGGATGCCAGGCAGCTCGGCGCAGCGGAGCGTGGTGGCGGCCGTCATGTTGACCGCGGTCCGGCCCTGGATGTTGTACATGATCGTCGGCCCGACCTCGGAGATCGCCTTGAAGTGGTGATACATGCCGTCTTGCGGCGGCTTGTTGTAGTAGGGCACCACCGCGAGCAGCGCGTCGGCGCCCGCCTTCATCGCGCGCTCCGAAAGATGAATCGAGTGATGGGTGTCGTTGCTGCCGGTACCCGCGACGACGGTGTGCTGCGGGATGGCCTTCTTGACCACGCCGACGAGCTCGATCTTCTCGTCGTCGGAAAGCGTGGGCGACTCGCCGGTCGTGCCGGACACGACCACTCCGTCCGATCCGTCGGCCACCAGTACGTTGGCGAGCTTCTCCGCGGCGCCGAAGTCAATGGATCCGTCCGCCTTGAACGGCGTGATCATCGCGGTCAGCAGCCGGCCTATCTCTTTAGCCATGTCGTTGCGAGGCCTCCTTCCTCAGGACTCCCATTTCGATCGCTTGCTCCGCCAGCTGGACGGCGTTGAGCGCGGAACCCTTGCGAATGTTGTCGGACACGAGCCACATCGCGAGCCCGCGAGCGGTCGACGGGTCTTTGCGAATGCGGCCGACGTACACGTCATCAGTGCCGGCCACACGATTTGGCGTCGGATAGAGCTTCGCTTCCGGATCGTCCTCGACGACCACGCCCGGAGCAGCGCTCATGAGCGTGCGGAACTCCTCGGCGCTGATCGGGTCTCGGGTCTCGACGAACACCGATTCACCGTGGCCGATGGGCACGGGCACGCGAACGCACGTGGCGACGATGCGCAGCCCGGGAAGGTGAAGCATCTTGCGGGTCTCGTTGATGATCTTCACTTCCTCTTCGTTGAAGCCGCCGTCGTCGGGCTTCCATCCACCCGGGACGACGTTGTAGGCGAGCTGATGTGGATACACGGATACCTGCGGCTCAGACCCTTCGGCGATGGCCTTCGTCTGGTCCTCGAGCTCGGTCACCAATGCCCGGCCGGCTCCTGACGCCGACTGATACGTGGAGACGAGCACGCGCTCGATGCCGGCTTTCTCATGCAGCGGCTTGAGCACCACAGCCAGCGGAATGGCACAGCAGTTCCCATTGGCAACGATGCCTTCGTGATGGCGAAGGTCTTCAGGATTCACCTCTGGCACCACGAGGGGCACGTTGTCCCGCATGCGCCAGGCGGAGCTGAGGTCGATCACCAGCGCGCCCTTCTCGGCGACGATGGGGGCGTAGATGAGCGACACGTCGCTGCTGGTCGCGAAGAGCGCGATGTCGATGCCGTCGAACGCGTCCTCGGACAGCTGCTGGATCTTCAGTTCCGAGCCGTTGAAGGGCAGGGTCGAGCCGGCCGATCTTTCGGACGCGATCGGCACCACCTTCTCGACCGGGAATTTGCGCTCGGCCAGGACCTTCAGAATCTCCTGGCCGACCATCCCCGTCGCTCCGACGACGGCCACGTTTAATCGCTTGGGGGTGGGCACGGCCTCAGTTTAGTTCGAATTCGGCGGTTGCGCCAGTCGTGAGGCGTGGACCTGCTGCACCGCGCGAACAAAGTTCGGGTTGAGGTTGCGAAGCTCGACGATCTTGTCCGTGTATCCCGGCTGCGGCTCCATGACCTTGGCCTGGGGCGCGGCAAGCCGCGTGATCACGAGCCTGCCCACGAGGCCGGCGAGCAAGGCGAGTGCCCCGAGACCGAAAAAGATTCCGGGGATCGCAGACGGCGACTGATTTGACGACAAAGGCAACGTCGCGAAACCGACGATCCACAGCACGACCCAGGCGATGATCAGGCCGACCGGCACCCAGACGACCAGGTCCACCGTGCGCTTGCTCGATCGAGTAAGCGGCAAGTAGCCGGAAGCACGCTGCGAGATCGTGGCGATGACGATCGCGAAGATGATGATGCCGATGCCGCCGAGGCAGACCAGCACGAGCAACGCATAGGCCCATTGCGGCGGCGTCGCGAAGCTGAACTTGCGCCAGGTCTCGGCCGGCTTGCCGGTCATGGCGCAGACAGGTGAGAAGTCGTTGGCGGCGAGCTGGCTGGCCCAGATCGACACGCGGTCGGCGGGAGCCCCGATCACAGACCCAACAGCTGGTCGAGCCCTCGATAGAAGCGCGTGCTTTCGACCACGCGGCGGATGGCCAGCAGAACTCCCGGCAAATAGGCCTCACGGCTCGTGGTGCGGTGCGCGATTGTGAGCGTCTGACCTGGCAGGCCGAAGATCACTTCCTGGTCGGCCACGAAGCCGGGCAGGCGCACGCTGTGGACCGCGACGTTGCCCTCTTCCCCGCCTCGCGTTCCGGCGAGGGTTTCCTTCTCGGCCTTCCGATGCGAGAACGGACTGCCCCCGCGTTTGGCTGCAAGTCGCCGCGCCGTTGACAGCGCGGTGCCTGAAGGGGCATCGAGCTTGCCTGCGTGATGCAGCTCGATGACCTCCGCGGCTTCGAAGTGCGGCGCTGCGATTTCGGCCAGGTGCATCATCAACACGGCGCCGACAGCGAAGTTCGGCGCGATGATCCCGCCAAGGCCCTTCTCCTTGCATGCGGTCTCGAGCTTGTCGACCGCGTCAGCGCTCAGCCCAGATGTACCAACCACGGGCGAGGCACCCGCGGCAACCGACGCGAGCGCGATGTGCAGCGCTTCTGCCGGCCTGGTGAAGTCGACGAGCACACGCGGCCGCTTCTCGTGCAAGAAAGCAGCCAGGTCATCGCCATGTCCGATCCCGCCGACGTACTCGATGTCGGACTCGTTCTGAAGGGCCGGAACGAGGATCGAGCCGACCTTGCCGCGATGTCCCGCCAGCGCGACTCGAATCGGCTCGCTCAATTGCTTCGTCTAATGACGGCCGCGGCCACCGCCATTACGACCGCCACGATCCCTGCCTCCGCGGTCTCGACCGCCGAAGCTTGGCTCGCGCGGCGCCGGCGGCACGGCGAGAGCCGCCGCCATGGCGTCAGGGTCGATCTTCTCGTCGATCGGCAGGCCCTGCGCGGTGAGGTCGTCGATCGCCGCCTGGCGGCTGAGGTTCAGCCGGCCCTGGCTGTCGCGCTCGACCGCCTTGACCACGATCTCGTCGCCAACGTTGGCGACTTCCTCGGGTCGCTCGACGCGGTGGTCGGTGAGCTTGGAGACGTGCACAAGACCGTCCTGGTTGGGCAGGACCTCGACGAACATGCCGAACGGCATCATCCGCACGACCTTGCCCTTGTAGATCTTGCCGATCTCCACCTCGTCGGTGAGGCCCTTGATCCAGTCGATGGCCCGCTGGCCCGCCGACTGGTCGACCGCGGCAATGAACACGCGACCGTCGTCCTCGACGTCGATCTGCGCGCCGGTCTCCTCGGTGATCTTGCGGATCATCTTGCCTCC
>JACZCV010128847.1_pt1 | contig 11846 bp, 10 predicted proteins | sample 8641841 | NCBI WGS metagenome assembly JACZCV01 (sample SAMN15324606, study PRJNA640507) | soil metagenome | isolation source: monocropping sugarcane control | place: China: Luxin town, Laibin City, Guangxi Province | collected 2019-07-25 | depth 10cm m
GTCTTGCCGGCGGCGGTACCGGCACTCTGCGTCGAGTCGAGCGACACCGCGGTGCCGCCCACGATGATGCCCGGGTTGAACGTGAGGTAGCGTTGCGTCGACAGCTGGCGGTAGAACTGGTCGAGCACGCGCGCCGCTTCGTAAATCGCCCCGGCGCCGTATTCCTTGGTGAAAATCTGCGACGAGTGCGCCGTGTGGCCGGTCGTGGTGAGCGTCCACGAGATGTCGCCACGGCGCGAGATCACGGCGGTGCGCGGGTCGCCCGCACCGTCCTCGAAGCCTAACGCAGCCGTGGCGCCGTGCGCGGCATCGGTCAGCGCTTGTCGCGCCGCGGTGAGCGGCGAGCCGGCATCTTCTTCATCGCCGTCGTAGACGACCACCACGTGCATCGAGTCGAGCGCGCCCGCGTCCTTGAGCGCGCGCAGCGCGTAGAGTGCGATGACGTCCCCACCCTTCATGTCGATCACGCCCGGCCCGCGCGCGGTGCTGTCATCGAGGCGCACGAACTTCTGGAACGGACTCGATGGATCGAACACGGTATCGAGGTGGCCAATGATGAGAATCTTCGGCCCTGGCCCGGGATGCTCGGCTACGAGATGTCCGGCGCGGTGAAACGCCGAACCATCCACCCATCGCGTGGTGAAGCCGAGCGAGTCGAATTGCGCGCGCAGGATATCAGCGACCTTGCGCACGCCGGCGTGGTTGGTGGTGCCGCTGTTGATGTCGACGAGGCGTACGAGCAGCGCGAGCGCGTCGCTGTTGTGGGCATCGATCGAACGCGTGATAGTGCGTTCGGTGGGTGCGAGTTGCGCAGACGTTTTCGATTGGGCGCCGGCCGTGGCGGCGATCGAGATCGCAACGAGCGCGGCGACGATGAGCGGCGCAAGGCCGCGGGCGAAGGTCGGGATACGCATGAGCGAAAGGTACAATGGTGGACGCCTTTGCCTAAAGCGTGTGCTGCGATGCGACGTGCAGCGTCTCAGGCATCCGCGCCGCGACGAAGACCCCGGATGCTAACGTGATCACGCCGATCGACGCGATCGACCACGGGATGCCGAAGGCGTCGGCCACGAGGCCAGCCAACACGGCGCCGACCGCGTAGCCGAGGTCGCGCCACATGCGATAGACACCGATGGCCGCACCGCGCCAGGATGGATGCGCGACATCGCCGATCGATGCCAAGAGTGTGGGATACACCATTGCGGTGCCGAGGCCGAGCACGATGCCGCACACCACCCACCAGGCGAATCCGGTCGCCGCGACCATTGCGAGCAGCGCGAGCCCTTGGAGCGCCATGCCGCCCGCGATGAGCCACTTGCGGCCGACGCGATCGCTCCACGCGCCGGTCCCCAGTTGCGCGATGCCCCAGGTGGCCGGGTACACGAACGCGAGCACCCCGATTTTGCCTAACGACAGCCCGACGGCGGCAAAGAAAATCGGAAAGAGGCCCCACGCGAGGCCATCGTTCAGGTTGTTGACGAGGCCGGCCTGGCACGCGGTGAAGAGTGTGCGATCGCCGCCTGCCGTGCGCCGTACGAGATCCCACACCGTTTGGCGTGTGTCGTGAGCGCGAGGCGCAACGCTGTCGGTCGACGGCCGCGCGGCTTCGAGGCGCGCATACGGCTTCGTCTCGCGCACGAGGGCTACCGAGAGACCGAGGCCTAACGCAACGAACGCGATGCCCAGATAGAACGGCTCCGGACGCAGGCCGACGCGTTCGGCGATGAGGCCCGATGCCAGCGCCGAGAGCGCCACCGCGAGGTAGCCGGCGCACTCGTTGAGTCCCATCGCGAGCCCGCGGCGTTCCGGTCCGACGAGGTCGATTTTCATCACGACGGTGGTCGACCAGGCCAGCCCCTGGTTCACGCCTAACAGAACGTTCGCGGCGACGATCCACGACCATGCCGGCGCCCAGATGACGAGGAACGGCATCGGCGCGCCGAACAACCACCCGGCGACGAGAATGGGTTTGCGGCCGAATCGGTCGCCGAGCCGGCCGGCGAGCGGGTTGGTCAGTGCCTTGACCAGGCCGAACGTCGCGATGAACGACAGCGTCGCGCTTCGCGATACGATGCCGAAATCACGTTGGGCGATGAGCGGGAGCACCGTGCGCTCGAGGCCCACCATCGCGCCGACGAATGCATTGATGGCCACCAACAGCCAGAATTGGCGCCAGTTCGCGCGAAGCCCGAGGCGGACGGGCTGCGTCACCGTGAGGCGGCCGGCGTTCGTCACGTGGGCAATCGCGGACGGCGGGGGCAGGTCGCCGTCCCGTTAGGCGCCCGCGGCGACCGGAAGGCCCGCGTCGCGCCATGCGGGCCAGCCCTCTTCGGAGCGGCGGGCCTTGAAGCCGTGGTGACGCAGTAGCGTCACGGCCTCGAGCGCGAACACGCAGTAGGGGCCGCGGCAGTACGCGACGATCTCGCGGCGCTTGGGCAGCTCGCGCATGCGCCGCTTCAATTCGCCGAGCGGCACCGAGATCGCGCCGGGAATGTGGCCTGACTGGTATTCGTCGCGCGGGCGCACGTCGACGATGGTCACGCCGCCCTCGCGCACGAGCGTGCGCAGCTCGGACAACGTCAGTGGCTCGAGGTCGTCGCGGTCATCGAGGTACTGGCGCGCGACCTGCTCGACCTCGGCGAGGCGCCGGTGCCCGAGACGCTGCAGGTCGCGCACAAAACGCGAGACCTCGGTGTCGGCGAGGCGGTAGTAGATGTGGGTGCCATCGCGGCGCGTGTCGACGAGCCTGGCCTGTCGCAGTATTCGCAGGTGGGCGCTCGTGTTCTTGAGCGTGGCCGCGGCCTGCTTGGCGAGCGCCTCGACGGTTTTTTCGCCCTGGGAGAGGAGATCGAGCAGCTCGATGCGGACGGGGCTCGCGACGGCGTGGCCGATCCGCGCGAACTGGGCGTAGAGGGGATCCTTGAGGTGGCGATGCGGCATGCCGAGTCCTTGCGCTTATTCGTCTATTCCATAGAATAGTGGCAGGACGGCACTGGTCAAGCCACCGGCGTTCCACGCGAGGACCGGCATGATCCCCGTGACGCAGCACCTTCCGCATGTCGCGCAGCCGATCGACGGTCTCGATATCGCGGCGCTGCGCGATGCCATCCGCGACGAGTACGCCGCGGTCGCAACGCATCCCGAGCGCGGCTTCCATTTTCACACAGGCCGTCCGCTGACCCGCCTGCTGGGGTACGCGGATGAATGGCTCGCCGGCATCCCCGAGGCCACGATCGCCTCGTTCGCCGGTACGGGCAATCCCTTCGGCCTCGGGTTGCCCGCGTTAGGCGACCATGTGGTGGACGTCGGCTCGGGCGCCGGCCTGGACAGCTTGATCGCGGCCCGCTTCGTTGGGCCGGCCGGCCGGGTCATCGGCGTCGACATGACGCCCGCGATGCTCGAGCGTGCACGCGCGGGGGCGGCGGACAGTCGCACCGAGCACGTCGAGTTTCGACAAGGCTTCGCCGAGTCGCTGCCCGTGGATGACGCATGGGCGGATCTCGTCATCTCGAACGGCGTCCTGAATCTCTTTCCCGACAAGCTCGCGGGCCTGCGAGAGATGGCGCGCGTGCTCAAGCCCGGCGGCCGACTGCAGATCGGCGATATCGTCGTGCAACGCCCGGTTGGTCCCGGCGCGAAGCGCAACATCGATCTCTGGAAGGGCTGAATCGCAGGCGCTCTGCTGGATGCAGAGCTCTATGCGACGGTCGTCGCGGCGGGCTTCGTCCGGTTCGAGATCACATGGCGGGGCGACGTCTTCCGCGACGCGCCACAGGCGTCGAGCGCGGCCCAGTTCGGCACGTCAGGCATCACCTTCGGTGCCACCAGAGCGGCGAACGATGCCGAATGGGAAGCAGAGCTGCGCAGGCTCCAGTGCGCCATGTAGGGACCATGCGATTCGCGCGTTCGCCGAGCGTGGCATCACGGTGCACGGAAATGCGCATTGATCCAGGTGGCGATCGCGTCGAGCGCCGCCGGCGCGACCGTCTCGTCGATCGTCGCGTACTCGGTCGGCGCCCCCGTCGTTGCCGTCTGGAAAAGATGGTTGAGCTTCGGCAGCTCCTCCACTTTATAGTCCCGGTTTCCGCCCTCGCGCAGCGCGGTGTCGATCGCCGCGAGATTTTCGCGCGCCGGGACCTGCAAGTCGAGCGATCCGCCTAACGCAAGCACCGGCACGTGCACCCGGCGCAGCGCCGGCCGCGGGTCGTAGCGCAGGAAGTAGCGGAACCACGGCGACAGCAGCTGCGCCGTTCCTTGATCGATCTGCTGTGCCGCCGCCGCGCGCCGGTCGCTTGGAACGCCTGCCAGGATGGAATCTTTCGCTGTGGCCAGGCGCGCCACGGCGTCGAGTGAATCGCGCGCCTGCACGACCGCCTCGAGCAGCATGCGCTGGCTCTTCGTCGCGATGTCCGCCGCGGCTTCCGGCGTGCCCATAGCGACGGCAATCGCACGCCCCTGGAGCAGCAGGATCGAGTCGCCCGGCACCCCGGGTCCCGACATGAGCACGAGAAACGCCACGTCCCGGGTTCGCGCCGCGACCATGGGACCGATCAGACCACCTTCGCTGTGCCCGATGATGCCGACGTGATTCGACGCGATGCCTTTGACGTGCATCAGATAGTGCACGGCGGCTTGGGCGTCCTGCGAGAAGTCGGCGCTCGTCGCCTTGTCGAACGAGCCGGTGGATTTCGCGACGCCGCGATCATCGTACCGGAGGGAGGCAATCCCGTGACGCGCGAGGTAGTCGGCGATGACGAGGAACGGACGGTGCCCCATGAGCGCTTCGTCACGATCCTGCGGCCCGGAGCCCGTGACGAAGACCACCGCCGGAAACGGACCGTGGCCCTGCGGCATGATCACCGTGCCGGCGAGCCTAACGCCGGGCACGGACTCGACCGTCACGTCAGTCGTCGCATAGGGAAACGGCGGCTTGGGATCCTGTGGGCGCTCGGCGGACACGGCAGCCGCTGCGCGGCCGAAGGCAAGCGGCATCGCGGTTCCACCCTGCGTGAACGTGCCGTGCAGCGAATCGCCCGACGACGCGAGTACGCCGCCGTATCCGATGTGCCAGTCGGGCACATCGATGGTGAGCGAGTCGCCGGCCGCGACGACGTTCGCGTGCGCGACGGCCCCGCCCTGGTCGATGCTCCGCATGGTGCCGGTGAGTGCGCCCGCCGAGTCGCGCACGACGAGCTCCAACCGGAGCTTCATGGCGCCCGCGTTCAACGAGCCATCCCACGTTCCGGCGACCCGCCCACGAGCGGGACCGCCGGCGTTAGGCGTGGGTGTTTGATCCTGCGTGTATGCCGGAGCAACCGCCATCGCGCAGAGCAGCGAGGCAGCCGTGATCACCGCGATCGATGAACGCATGTCCGAGTTCTCCTCGTCGGGGAAGGCGCGGCCTGGCTTGACGACCAAGAACATAGTGCGGATGTTCGAGTATTACACCCACCGGATGCCCCGATCGATGCGGACTACGTGGATTCCTCACGCACTGCTCGCGGCCATGACCGCGGGCTTGTTGGCAGCGGTACACGGCCCGGGGAACATCGCGGCGACCACCGCTCGCACGCAGCCGCTCCTTGGCGACGAAGGGCCGATGCCGGAATTGAAAGGTGACAAGGGATGGCTCAATTCCGCGCCGCTCACCACCAAATCGCTGCGCGGGAAAGTCGTGGTGGTCGACATCTGGACGTACTCCTGCATCAACTCGCTCCGACAGTTGCCCTACCTCGAAAGTTGGGCAGCGAAATACAAGAGCCAGGGGCTCGTCGTGATCGGCGTACACGCGCCCGAATTCGGCTTCGAGAACGTGCCCGCGAATGTCGACAGCGCCGTCCACGATCTCGACGTGGCCTACCCCGTAGTGCTCGACAGTGACCACAGGATCTGGGGCGCGTTCCATAACCAGTATTGGCCGGCCGACTATTTCATCGATGCGAAGGGGCGCATTCGTCACCACCATTTTGGCGAGGGGGACTACGAGGAGTCCGAGCGCGTCATTCGGGAGTTGCTGCGGGAAAATGGAGCGAGCGGCGTGGCCGACAGCCCCGCTCGCCTGACGGGCCCCGCCATCGAAGCGCCGCCGAACAGCGAGGTTCGCTGGTCTCCGGAGACGTACATCGGGTACGGCCGCGCCGAGAACTTCGCGTCGCCCGAGCATGTCGCGCAGAACCGCGCAGCCACGTACAGCCTGCCGGCGAGTCTCGGTCTCGATGAATGGGGACTCGCGGGGTCGTGGACCCTCGGCGCCGAGCACGCCGTGTTGGCCGCCGCGCCCGGAGCGATCCGGTTTCAGTTCCGGGGCCGCGACGTGCACCTGGTGCTGGCTCCGTCGCCTAACGGAACGCCGGTGCGCTTCACGGTCACGGTGGACGGCGCCGCGCCGGGCGATGACCACGGCGCGGATGACGCCGCCGACGGGTCCGGCGAAGTCCGCGCGCCGCGCCTCTACCAGCTCATCCGGCTCCGCGAGCCGGCAGAGGGTCACACGTTCGAGATCGAGTTCCTCGACGCCGGCGTGCAGGCGTTCGTCTTCACATTCGGTTAGGCAGGGGGCGTGGGACCCGCGCCCGGCACCTGCCCGCCCGGCGTCAGCTTGTCGATCGCGCCCGGCAGCACCTGCGACAACTTGGATGAGAGTTCCTCCGGGGTCACGCCGATCTTGGCCGCGAGCTGCGCCATCAGGTCCGGCCCAACGGCTGCGTGCAGCTGCTGCGGCGAGACCGGCTGGTTAGGCCCGGTGCCGACCCACGACTGCACCGTCGCTCCGAGCCCCTGCGATTGCAGGTGGTCGATCACGCCTTGCACACCGCCGTGTCGTTCGATCAACCCATTCACGACGGTCGCCATTTCGGCTCCCACCATGCCGCCGATCAATCCATCGAACAGTCCCATTGCGCTTCCTCCGTCAAAGATGAACATGCTCCGGTCCTCTGCGGGTCGGGTGGCTTCCCGGCTGCCAGTCCGAGCACGCTGCGTTAGGCGCACTATCCCAGCTTCATCTGCCGGAGCAGCGCCCGAAATCGCGGGTGCGCGCGGAGCGGCGTGAACAAGAACGAACCCTTGATACTGTACGCCGAACCGGCGCGTTCGGACACCGCGCGCTCCAGCCAGTCCAGCGCGCGATCCTGGTCGCCGAGTCCGACGCACACGTACGCGAAATGAAACGGCGACACGTATGCCGTCCGCGCCCGCTCCTCGAGCTCGCGCAAGATCTCCTGCGCCTTCTCGGAGTGGCCCGCCATGGCATGGGCGTGACCCAGTTGGCCAAGCCACAGCGTGTTGTTGGGCGATGCCGACACCGCGCGCTCCAGTTGGGCCAAGCCGGCCTCCTCCCGGCCGCTGAGGAAATACGCCCAGCCTAACGTGGCCCGTGCGCGGTCGTAGTCGGGGTCCAGCTCCACGGCGACTTCCGCGCGGAGCACCGCCTGATCGTATCGGCCGGCGCGCAAAAGCGTCGTCACCACATCGAGGCGATGCGCCAGCGGGTCCAATTCGTTGGCGCGCTGGTGCATCGCGATGGCCTCGTCGTAGCGCTCGTGCGCCGCGCAGAGCCGGCCGTACAAGTCGAAGGCGTCGGCATTGCTCGGCCGCAGCTCCAACGCCTTCTTGAATTCCTGTTCGGCGCTCGCCCAATCGAACTCCAATACCGTCTTCAGGTATCCCATCGTGCAGTGCGCGGCACCGAGCTCCGGATCGAGCGCGAGCGCCGTCGACGCCGCATCCGCCGCGCGCTTGTACGACACGTCGGGCCCGATCACCCCATTCTCGGCGAGCTCGATGTAGGCCATCGACAGATGCGCAAACGCGAGCGCGAACGATGGGTCGCGCGCGATCGCCCGATCGAAATACGTGATCGCGCGACTGAGCGAGTCCGGCGTGTACTTGATGAACCACTCGCGACCCTGCAAGAACAGCTGATAGGCGAGAACGTCCTTCGTCGGCGGCTTACGCACGCGCACCTGCTCCTCACGCGACAACTCCGCTTTGAGTGCTTGCGCGATTTGCAGCGCGACGTCGGTCTGGATCGAGAAGATGTCGGTCAGTTGTCTGTCGTAGGTGTCGGCCCACAGGTGTCGGCCAGTCTCCGGATCGATGAGTTTCGCTACGATGCGCACGCGGTCGCCGGCGTGGCGAATGCTTCCGTCGAGCACGGTGGCCGCACCGAGCGTCGCGCCGATGTCCTTGAGCGTCTGCTGCCGCTGCTTGAACGGCATCACCGAAGCACGCGAGATCACTTTGAGCGCGCGAATCTTGGACAGTTGGGCGATGACATCCTCGGTGACCCCGTCCGCGAAATACTCGTTCGCCGCTTCCGCACTCAGGTTGACGAACGGCAAGACCGCGACCGATGCCGGCGTAGGGCGACCGGCGTCGCCGGCAGGCGCACTCCGTCTCGCTCCCGCGCGGCGCAAGCGCTCTGCTAACGCAACAACGGCCGGGTCGGGCTCGAGCTCGAGATCCACTCGCAGGCGGTTTGCGTGTTCGCTCGCATGATGTATCGCGCCGGCGTGGTCGCCGGCAGCCTCGAGCGCGTGCATGAGCGCCTGCGCATGCACGCCGGAGTGTGGATCGGCGGCCACCAGGCGGCGACACGTCCCCACCCTGCCGTGTACATCGCCAGACTGTTCCTGGCGCGCGGCGATCGCGCGCAGCGCACCGATGTACGCATGTGAGAGCTCGACTCGACATTCGTCGAGCCAATAGTTGAACTCCGTCGAATCGTCGAGGTGAAACCCATCCAGCAGCGGGCCGGCGTAGAGTTCCGCCACGCGCTCCGCGTCCTGACGAGACATCGCGGACCGCAACTCGTGCAAATCGCACGCGACGCGCGATGGGTCGAACAGCAGCCCGTCGCCGGTCGACACGATCGTGTTGTCGCCGAGGACCCCGCGGAGCACGTGCACGGCGAGGTTGAGCAACCGTCGCGCGTTAGGCGAGTCGCGCTCGGGCCACAACAGCGCCATCGCCCGGTCGCGCGAGATGGGCTTGGGCCACGCGGCGACGATGAGCGTCAACAGCGCAATGCGGTGTCGCTGTGCGGGCGGGCCCGTCAGGACGGCGTCGCCGGATCGGAGGCATGCGCCGCCCAAGAGTTGGACTGTGAGCATGGTCTGTCATCCGCCAGCTAATCGGCGGCTAACCCTGGGCGCAAGAGGCGGTTAATCACTGCGGCTCATGCTTGGCGCGGGTTGAGCATAACCAAAACCGAGCGAGGCCACCATGACACGCAGCGCAAGGATGTTAACCGCAGTCGCAGTGCTGGCCGGGTGCAGCGGGCAGCCGGTCGCCAGCAGCGTCAATGCGAACGTCGACGGGGGCACGCCCGCGGCCTCCCAGGGGTTGAGTGTCGCCGTGCGAAACGACCTCGCGGAGCTTCGGGCCGTCACGGCGCCGTTCCACGAGTTCGATCAAGCGAAGGCGGCCGGCTGGTCCACACAGATCACGCCGTGCATGACCGATCCGGGCGGCGCCGGCGGCATGGGCTTCCACTTCGGGAAGACCTCACTCATCAACGGATCAGTGAGCGTCGACCAACCGCAGTTACTGCTCTTCGAACCCGAACAGAATGGTCGGATGCGACTGGTCGCAGTGGAGTACATCATTCCGTACACGTTCGTGCCGCGGAGCGCCGCCCCGCCGGTTCTGTTCGGGCAGCCGTTCCAGCAGGTCGACGCGTTCCAACTGTGGGGTCTCCACGTGTGGGCGTGGAAGAATAATCCGAGCGGACTCTTCGCGCCGTGGAACCCGGTGGTCACCTGCGCCAACGCCACCGCTCAAATGTCCATGTCGCACAACTGACCACCCTCGACCCCACGCGTGGAGGATGCCGATGCCAAAGTACATCATCGAACGCGAGATCCCGCACGCCGCGGCGCTGTCGGCCGCCGAGCTCAAGGCCATCGCGCAGCGCTCGTGCGCCGTACTACAGGAACTCGGCCCGAGCATTCAGTGGGTGCAGAGTTACGTGACCGAAGACAAGATCACGTGTGTGTACATCGCACCCGACGCCGAGCTGATTCGGGAGCATGCGAGGCGCGGAGGATTCCCGGCGGATCGTGTGCTCGAGGTGGCAATGATCATCGATCCGACGACGGCGGAATCGAACGAGCTGGCGGTGGCTGCGCGATCATAGCGGATTCGAGGGAAGCCGCGATGAAGTCCTCCGCCTAACAGGCGGGGGACTTTGCCGTCCGACGTGCCTCGCCTTCGCGCTTCCGAAGTCTGGGAATCTGCCGCTGGCCATCCGGCTTGGCATTTGACTGCGCTTCCGGCTCGGTATCTGGCTGGCGATCCGGCTGGCGATCCGCGCAAAGAATCAGGCAATACGGGCGCACCGTCTCCTTGCGCTCATCATCGGACCATGATTTGTTGGACGTGTTCCTGACGGGTCGCAAGCCTGCGCACTCCTTTCGACACTCTCCATGCCTAACAAAAAGCCGTTTGTCAACGTCGCGTGCATCTGCGAGAAGGTGCTCCGTGAAACCGACGGAGTCCTGAGCGCGATCCGCATCGTGGACACGTTCTACGTGCAGCTACCGATTCAAGGCAAACCGGCAGTAGTTCAGGCGACTGCGTTAGTCAGCCTGAAGTCGGGCGACCTGAAGGGAGCGTCAGTAGTAAAGCTGATGATGCTGCCGCCAGACGGAACGAAGAAGGAACTGAAGGAGGCTACGCCAATTCTACTCGAGGGTGGGGAGCAAGGGGCCAACGTCATCGTGGTCATGACCCTCGTGCTCCCACTGCTAGGACTTTATCAGATCGAAGTCTGCTGGAACGATGAGGTACTGACCACGATCCCGTTTAGGCTGGCACAAGCACCACAGCCTGCTGCGATCTAGCCGCTGTCCCACTCGCAAAGCCCGACTCTGGGCCGGCCCGATAGTAGGCGACAATTTGGCTCGCCAACCGAGCAAGGTCCTCGCGAAGACCGCGCTCGCTTAGATGGCCCTCGAAGTACTCGTAAAGCGCAAGCGAAACCTGTCCAACCAACTCTTGAGTCGCTACCGAGCTGTCGAGATGCATGTTGTAACGCGCGGCCGATAGCCACTCGTCGAAATCCTCGAGCGAGCTCCTCTCTTGAAGCGCATCAAGAAGTTTCTCTCTGACCTGCGACTCTCGCAGCATACTGAACCCCAATCTGAGATTCCAATCAGGCGCGTAACGGATACACGCCTGCGCGAACTATACAACAATGGCGATTTTGAGCGCCGACGCAGCAGCGGCCTTCTCCGCGAAACAAAGAGGCAGCGACATGTGAAGGCTGACGCGCTACCCGACAACTGCCCGTACTGCACGAATAGCATAGAGCATACCTACATTGACGTCCAGACACACCAAGAAGTTGCGATCCTACACAGTTACCTGAGGCCTGACGGAACGACCGGTGCCTCCGGCAAACGCGACCCGAAGTTTCTTGTCTGGGACGGTGCCCACTATCGCTTGCCGCGGAAGAGGAGCCCGCACACGACTCCCAAGCGTCACCCGCTCGTCAGATCGATGTGGAATCAGTACCGCCGCGTCCGGTACCGGATTCGCCTGCTGCTAGGCATGGAGAGCCGACGTCGAAAGTAGGGGACGTTCTGCGGTACTGGCTGTGACGTCGCAGCGATCATGGTGTGACAGAGCTCGAGCGCTCGATGGTGCAGCTACGCCATACGCCGAGTGGGCGCGCGGGCGTCGGAGTTGCCGCTTGCTTCGGCAAAATGTGCGTGTGGCGTAGCCCTCCGTTAGGCACCGTATGTAAAGAAGTCGCCAACATCACTGATGTCAGCGACTTCCTCGATAGCAGGGGCGGGACTCGAACCCGCGACCCCGGCATTATGAGTGCCGTGCTCTAACCA
>JACZCV010113619.1_pt1 | contig 11820 bp, 13 predicted proteins | sample 8641841 | NCBI WGS metagenome assembly JACZCV01 (sample SAMN15324606, study PRJNA640507) | soil metagenome | isolation source: monocropping sugarcane control | place: China: Luxin town, Laibin City, Guangxi Province | collected 2019-07-25 | depth 10cm m
GACGCGGCCTTCTCCATGACCATCAGCTGGATCCGCATCGAGACCGAGTTCTGCAACAGCTGCTGGCTGATGTTGCGGAGCGTGTTGAGCAATGCGCTCAGGGCGAAGATCACGAGCTGCAGAACCGCGAGGAAGATGATCATCCCGGTGACCGTGAAGGTCAGGTGCGGCAGCCACGGCACGCCGAGGCTCGATAGGACGAGCTGGTCGCGCAGGTGCTCCTGGTGGACGTCGATGCCTTGCTTGACCGCGTTGGTGAGCATCAAGGTCAGACCCACCGACACGGTCGGGACCAGGCCGGCGAGCGCGGTGGTCGCAAACAGGCCGATGGTCGTCGGCTTGCTCGCCTCCCAGACCAGGCGCAGAACCTGGGGCAAGGCCGCGGTCGTGCCGCTGACCGACTGCTTCAGGCTCTCCCAGCGGCCGCGAAGGTCTTTCGGGCCCTCTGGCTGCTGCGGCGGTTCGACCGTCGGGTCGCCCGTCAGGCCGCTGTTGGCAGGCCCGGAGTCCTCTTTGCGCCGGCGCCCTCCCCACCCGCCCCACCAGATGACGGGTCCGGAGTGCTGCGGCGGCATCATGGCCATGAGGTGAACGACTCTACCACGACTTTCTCGACCATCTCTTGCAATGTAATTGTGTAATCACTACCATCGATTCCATGGACGACAAAGAGTTCGCTTCGATCAAAGGTTGGTTTGCCGGAAGGCTCCCGGACGGCTGGTTCTCGGGAGTGGACGTGACGGTCGAGGACGACCAGATAGTGGTCGTCGGGGCGCTGCCGGAGAGCGGTCTCCCCGCCACCAGCGGCCCCGAGGAGAAGGAAGGCGCATCCGCCGGGCGGATCGCGCGCTTCCGCGAGGAGACGCGCGGCGAGCGCATCGGCATCGCGCAGGAAGCCGAGGAGCGGTTCCACAAGTACGTCACCTGGGGCGCCAAGCTCGGCGGCGTGACCAAGCGCTTCAACCCAGGCGGCGGCGGCGGTGGCCGTTCCGGACGCGAGCGCGTGATGATCGGCCGCTGGTGGCGGCGCCGCCACGGTCGCGGTGCGACGTCCCCGGCACAGCCTTCCTCTACGTCTACGTCGCAGGTCTTCTAGTCACCGAGGAGTAGATGCTCCCCAGGTGACGGCTGGGGACGGTGTGCAGCAACACCGTCCCCACAAAGCCGGCCTCGGCGGCGATGCCCTCCCACGTTCGGTAAGACATCGGATAAGGGACCCACGGATTGCCCCGGTCGGACCCGTACTCGATCATGATCAGCCGCCCGTCCGGCTTCAGCATCTGGCGGACGGCGTTCAACGTTGCCAACTTGTCGCGCACGAAATGCAGCGAGTTGGCCATCACCACGCCATCGAGCTCCCTTAGATCAAGCGGCTTCGTGAAATCGGCGACGCGCGTCTCGATGCCAGCCCCGATCTCGCGCAAGGCACTTGCATCCTTGTCAACCGCCACGATGTGGCCTTCTGAGCCCAAAAGCTCAGCCAGCGCGACGGTGAACGCGCCTTCGCCGGCGCCCAGGTCGGCCCAGCGTCCTCCCTTCTGCTCGACGCCGCCGCGCAGCAGCGCCGCGAGGTCAGCGTGATTCACGTTTCTCCGCGACCAGCTCGCGGACGCGAGGCGCGACCTCGTTCATGAATTCGGCAAGATCCGCTCGCGGGTCATCACCACCTTCGCTGATCAGAAAAGTGTCCATGCCGTGATCGACCACCAGCGACGCCAGCACCTCCGCCCCACCGTCCTCGATGGGATACCCGTAGTTGAGAATCCGGCGGATCGACTTCGGGTCGCGACCCGCGCCGCGCGCCGCCTCATCGATTCTTTCGTTCCCAGCCGACAGGTCGGCGGCCTGCACATACCCGAAGGAAGGCACCCAGCCGTCCGCGAGGCGACCGATGATCGACAGCATTCGCGGTTTATACCCACCGACCCACACGCCTACGTCATGCGGGGGCTTGGGGCCGGCGTTGACGCCAGACAGTTCGTAGAACTTACCGTCGAAACGGCGATTGCGCTCGCCGCTCCAGATCAGGCGGATGACGTGAATCGCCTCCTCCAGCGCTGAGACTGATTCGCCTGGAGTCCGCACCGCGCCACCCATCGCGTTGATCGCCTCCCAAAAGCCGCCGGCGCCGAGACCGAGCTCGAACCGCCCGCCGCTCAGGACGTCGAGCGATGCCGCAGCTTTGGCCAGCATCGCTGGTGGCCGCATGGGCAAGCTGGCGACGTCTGGAAAGAGCCGAATCCGCTGAGTGCGCACGGCCATCGCCGTCAGCAGGGTCATCGTGTCGAAGAACCGCCACTGGTACGGATGGTCCTGCACGCCGATCAGGTCGAAGCCGAGCTCGTCGGCGATCGAGGCGACGTCGATGGCGCGCTTTGGATCCATCGTCGCCGGGATCACGAATACCCCGAACTGGACGTCCCGGCCGTAGTCCACGAACAGTTAGAAGGCGGGTCCGAGGAGCGCTATTTCAGGCCGTAGAACGAGATGAGCAGCCCCAGACCGTAGGTGACGCCGCCGACGATCACACCCGCCATCGTCATTTCGAGGCCGGCGGACCACCACTTGCGCAGCGTGAAAAGCGACTTGGCCGCACCGACCAGGAAGTGCGCGAGCAGCGACACTACGAACGCCACGACGACGCCCGCGGTGCCGGTCAAGAAGAAGAACGGGATCACCGGTACCATCGCGCCGACGAAGGTGCTGATGCCAGCGGCGAGTGCCGACTGGACCGGGTCGGCGCCGCCTTCAGCGCCGCCCAGCTCCTCCGCGACCTGGGCCTTGAGCATCGCCTCCGGGTCACGAGCGATCCGCGCCGCCAGCTCGTTCGCCGTCTCGACGTCGATGCCCTTCAGCTGGTAGAAGAGCGACAGCTCTTCCTTCTCTTCGTCCGGGTTTTCCATCACCTCGCGGCGCTCGCGCTCGACGTTGGCCGCGCCCACCTCAGCCTCCGAGCGCGCGGCGAGAAACGCGCCCGTCGCCATCGACAACCCCGATGCGACCGCCCCCGACAGGCCCGCGGTCAGGACGAACGACGACCCGCCGGTCGCGCCGGAAACCCCGGCCACGATCCCGAATACGGCGGCCAGTCCGTCATTGGCGCCATAGATCGCGCCCGAGATCCATCCCGCGCCGGTGCGGTGCCAGGTCTCACGTCGCAGGATGCGGTCCAGGTGCGACCGCACAGTCGAGGGTCGCGCGTCGGTCGCGTGGGCAGCCTGCAGCTCGTCGAGCGATCGCGAGTGGCTTTGCTCGTCGACTCGAATCGCCGCGAGCACGTCGTCAGTGGCCGGGTCACCGGTGCTGCGGTGATAGCGGTCGTCGATCTCGCTCTGCTCGGCGGTTTCCATGCGCGAGATCACGACCGAGACCGGCGCCAGCTGCGCCTGCAGCCGCTGCAGGGCCGAGAGCCGCGCGCTCTCCGGGGCTGGAATCCGAACGCCCAGCTCTTGCAGGCGCTTTTCTACGCGCTCGCGATGATGCCCCTCTGCGTCCGCGATCTGGCGAATGATGTTGGCCCGCCGTGGGTCGCGCATTCGGCCCGCGAGGATCTCGTACGTCGCGCGCGCCTGGACTTCGCCACGCCACGCGGCGAGCAAGCGCTCTGTCGCGTCATTGGCGTCGTTGGCCTCGTTGGCGGTCACGCGGGTTCGTGCGCCACGGCTTCGACGATCTGGGCGGCGGCGTGTAGCTCGTCCGCATTCACCGTATGCGCCATGTTCGGGTAGAGCTTCACCGTCGCGGCCGCGCCCATGCGCTTCATCACCTCGCCGGCCTCAATCACGCGCGCCTTGGCGATGTGCGGATCGACGTCGCTACAGCCGATGAACGCCGGAGTGCCGGCAAAGCTGCCCGGGTAATCACGCGACGTGCCGTCCGGACCGATGAGGCCGCCGCTGAAGCCGACGATGCCGCCGTAGCGCCGCGCGTGCCGGGCGCAGAACTCGAGCGTGAGGCACGCGCCCTGAGAGAAGCCGAGCATGATGACGCGCTCGTGAGGCAAATGCTTCGTGACGGTTTCCAGGATGCCTTCGAGCACCGCGATCGCTGACGAGAAGTACGGCTCGTTGCTTTCGATCGGGGCGGTGAATGGATTCGGGTACCAGGTGTTGCCGGCCGCCTGAGGTGCGAAGTACGCGAAGTTCGGGTGCATCAGCTCTCGGCCGACGGTCATGATGTCCTCCGCCCCGGCGCCCCGGCCGTGGACTAGCACCATCGCCGCGCGGGCGGACTCCAGCGGCGCGCCTTCGTGCAGCACGGGCTGCCCCTCGTGCGGTCCGGCCATTGCCTACAGTTTCGTCGATGCCGGTATTTCGCTATTCCAACCCGCCTGAGATCTTCTGGGGAAGGGGCTCCCTCGGCGAGCTGCACTTACTGATCGAGCATCACCGGATCCGGCGTCCTCTCTTGATGACCACGAGGTCGCTGGTCGGCAAGAAGCTCCCCATTGAACCCACTCTCACAACGACCGTGGGCCAGCACGCCCCGATGTCTGAGATTGAGTCGGCCCGCGATAAAGCGCGCGGAGCAGAAGTAGATGGCGTCGTCAGTTTCGGTGGAGGCAGTCCAATCGATGCCGCCAAGATCGTTGCGCTGTGGGCTGGCGGCCTGCCCCACATCGCCATTCCGACCACGTTGTCGGTCGCGGAGCTGGCGGCCGGTGCGGGGTTCACCGATAAGACCGGAACCAAAGGAGGCATGCGCGAGCAGGGACTCATGCCGAAGGCCGTCATCTACGACCCTGAGGTCACGCTCGACACGCCGATGGAACTCTGGCTGTCGACCGGCATCCGCGCGCTCGACCATGCGGTCGAGGGCTTCCTTGCCGAAGGTGAGCATCCCTTCAACGACGTCATGGCCAAGGAAGCCATCCGGCGCCTGTTCGACTCACTGCCCAAGGCAAAGGCCAATCCGAAAGATGTCGACGTCCGCACCGAGAACCAGCTCGCCGCGTGGTTCTCGTTCACGCTGCCAGGCCCGTCAGCGGCCGGCCTCAGCCACACGATGGGCAAGCAGATCGGCGCGCGCCACGGCATCCCGCACGGCGTCACGTCATGCCTGCTTCTCCCCCGCGTCATGCGCTACCTCGGACAGAAGCAAACCCTCCCGGTCGCCGCCGAGGACGTGGAGAACCTCATCCGAGATCTGGGTCTGCCCCAGCACATCAGCCAGTACGGCATCGGCGAGCCCGAGCTGCGAACCGCGGCCAGAGAGCTGGCCGGGAAGTATCCGGAAGAGGACCTGCTGCAGATCTATACAGCCGCGTTGTGAGCCCAGCGAGGCCCTGAGTTCGTCGCATCTTCGCGGCCTGGAGCGGCCGGGCGCCTGCAGCGCTGAAGCCGGCGTCAAGGGGCCCGGCCGAGCTCGTCACGCATCTTTAGATGCGCTCCTCATCCGGCCACCCTTTCCTTGGCTCCGGCCGCCAATGCCGCGAATCTGCTGACGAACCGGGCCCCTCCGGGCTCTAGTAAGCTTCGGCCATCCGAAGACTCCGTCCCACTCGCGTCGCAGCCACTGTCCTCGGTCTCGCGATTGCGGTCGTCGTGATCGCGATCAGCCACCCCGACCGCGTCTGGTCGTCGCTGCAGCAGGCCGACATCATGCTCGTGCTCGCGGCGCTCGTGCTCAACGTGCCGGTCGTGTGGCTCCGTGCGCTGCGCGCCCAGATCCTCGTCCGCCACCTCTCCTTCCGGGTGCCCATGCGCTCGATGCTGCCGATCCAGCTGGTCGGTCAGACGTCGAGCACCATCACGCCCGCCGCCAGCGGTGACTACGTGCGCGCATACCTGTGGCGCAGCAGCAACGGCGTCCCGGTGCGCGTGGGCGCGGCGGTGGTCACGTTCGAGCGCCTGTACAGCTTCTTTCTGCTGGTGGCGGTGTCGATCCTTTTGATCCTGCTGCCACGCCATGGCGTGATCGGTTGGATCGGTGTCGCGATCGGACTGACCGCGGCCACGTTCGCGCCGCTGCTCTTCGAGATCATGCCGACCAACGTCGAGCGGTGGGTGCTCGCCAAGCTCGGCAAGGCGCGCTTCATGGGCCGGTTCCAGGAAGGCGCGACGGTGATGGTCGACCAGTTCCGCAACCTGATGAAAGCGCCTGTGCCGCTGGCTTTGACATCGGCTTTGTCAGTGCTGAACTTCATTGCGATGGGCACGCAGCTGTGGTTGGTGATGATGTCCCTCGACCATCGCGTGCCGATCACGCAGGCCGTGGCCGCGAACTCGACCTCGCAGGTCGCCGGCATCATCTCCACGCTGCCATTCGGCATCGGCTCGCAGGATGCGATCCTCGTGACCGTCTTCGCCGGCTACGGCGTCACGATTGCGATCGCGGCATCGGCGGCGGTGTTGGTGCGCGCCGCGACCACTGTCCCGCTGGCTCTCGCCGGATTGGGCGCCTACCTGATGATCGAGCGCAACCCGCAACCCGCGATGGAGGTCCAATGAAGCGCATCGCGGTCACGGGCGGCGCGGGATTCATCGGCTCGCATACCGTCGATCGCCTGTTGGGGATGGGCATGGACGTGCTGGTGATCGACGACCAGTCGCACCCGTGTCCTGAGCCTCCGGCCACTGAAACCATCTCCGCCGATTGCGGCTCGTCGGAAGCAGCGGGCGCTCTCACGAAATTCCAGCCTGAGGCCGTGCTTCATCTGGCATCGAAGGGCGGCGTGCAGGTGGCGGCGCGGGATCCGGCAGGCCACGCGCGCCGCAGTCTCGCCAGCACGATCGCGCTGTACGACGCGGCCATCAAGGCCGGCGCGAAGCGCATCGTCAGCGCGTCGTCGGGCGGCACGATCTATGGCGACTCGAAGAAGCTGCCGGCACGGGAGGCCAACCCCGCGGCCCCGCTGTCCGCGTACGGCGCAGCCAAGCGCGCGGAGGAGGTTTACCTCGCGGCTTTGGGCCGGCGGCACGGCGTGTCCACGTTGGCCCTGCGGTACGGCAACGTCTACGGTCCGCGCCAGGACGGCACGGGCGAGGCAGGAGTGGTCGCTATCACCTGCACGCGCTTGCTGTCCGGCAACACCCCGCGAATCTTCGGCGACGGCCAGCAGACCCGCGACTTCGTGTTCGTCAACGACATCGCGGCCGCCAACATCGCCGGGCTGAAAAGCAAGCGGTCCGGCGAAGCGAATGTGGGCACCGGCCGCGAAACGAGCGTTTCCGATCTGGTGGGTATGCTGATCGCCCGAGCCGGCCGGGAGTCCGCTGTTGAGATGGCGCCCGGCAAGGAGTTCGAGGTTCGTCGCGTGTGCCTGGACCCGTCGCGGGCGGCCACATGGCTCGGGTGGCATCCGCAGGTGGCCGTCGAGGATGGATTGCAGCAGACCTGGAACTGGTTCGCGGCCAGGGCGGCCGCCACCAGTCAAATGTCATGATTTTTCGAAGGAAGGTGTCTCTGGAATGCGGGTAATCGTTCTCGGGGCCGACGGGTATCTCGGTTGGCCTACATCCCTTCACCTGTCGGCGCGCGGTCACGAGGTGATCGCTGCCGACAACCTGATCCGGCGCCGCTGGGACGTGCTCTGCGGCACCGAGAGCCTGGCGCCGATAGCGAGCATGCCGAAGCGTGTCGCCCGCTGGAAAGCGCTCACGGGTCGCGACATCAAGTGGGAGAAGCTCGACCTCACGTCATTGCCGGACGCGACCGCGCTCATCGCCCAGTACCGGCCCGACGCGGTGGTTCATTTCGCCGAACAGCGCTCGGCGCCCTACTCGATGATCAGCGCCCTCCACGCTGTGGAGACGCAGGTCAACAACGTGGTCGGCACGCTGAACCTGCTGTTCGCGCTGCGCGAGTCAGCGCCGGATTGCCATCTGGTGAAGCTCGGAACGATGGGCGAGTACGGGACGCCGAACATCGACATCGAGGAAGGATTCATCGAGATCGAGCACAACGGACGCAAGGATCGCCTGCCATATCCAAAGCAGCCGGGCTCCTTCTATCACCTGTCGAAGGTGCATGACAGCCACAACATCATGTTCACGTGCCGCGTCTGGGGCATCCGCGCGACCGACCTCAACCAGGGCGTCGTTTACGGCACCGGCATTCCCGAGACCGACATGCACACCGAGCTGCGCACACGTTTCGATTACGACGACGTCTGGGGGACGGTGCTGAACCGCTTCTGCGCGCAGGCCGCCGTCGGTTACCCGCTCACGGTCTACGGCGAGGGCGGGCAGACGCGAGGTTTCCTGGACATTCGCGACACCGTGCGCTGCGTCGAGCTCGCAATGCTGAACGCGCCCGAGCGCGGCGAGTACCGCGTGTTCAACCAGTTCACCGAGCAGTTCTCGGTCGGCGAGCTGGCGGAGCGCGTCATGGCGGCGCGCGCGCATCACGGCCTCGAGACACGCATCGAGCACCTGCCGAATCCGCGGACCGAGCTGGAGGCGCATTACTACAACGCCAAGCATCAACATCTGCTCGACCTCGGCCTGGAGCCGCACCGCCTCGAGGATTCGCTGATCGATCGCGTGATCGGGCTGGTCGAGCACTTCAAGAAGCGCATCAAGCCCGACCTGTTCAAGCCGCGCGTGGACTGGAGGCGCGGCGGATCGAGCGGCTTCAAGGCGCCGCCGGAGAAGCGGCGCCGGGTCGCGGCCGCTCCGGCGATTCGCTAGATATCGGGCCGAAAGCGGATCTGGACCAGCTCTTTCATCGCGCGCAGGATCGGAATCAGCCGGCCGCCTGACCGGCGACCCATCGTGCGCGGGTGGTGAGGCACGCCAACCTGGGCGTATCGGCCCCCCAGGCGGCCGACCTTCCAGTACATCTCCGCGTTGATGAGCGCGCTGCGCGAGTGCAGCGTCATGCGTTTGAGCGTCGACGTCTTGATGATCTTCAGCGCGCAATTGACATCGCGGACGTCGATCTGCAGCGTCCACAACACCAGCACGTTGAAGGTGCCGCTGATGACGGAGCGGAAGGCAGGATCCTCACGCGTCATTCGCCAGCCGGCGGCGAGGTCGGCGCCGTCCTGGAGCAGCGGCACGAGCTTCGCGAAATCGGCGACGTCGAGCTGTCCGTCGGAGTCGGTGAACCCGGTGTACTCGAGGTCGGCCTCGCGCAGCCCATCCCCCACCGCGGCGCCGTAGCCGGACTTGTGCTCGTGGCGCACGACCTTCAGCTCCACGCCGAGCTCTTTCGCGATCGACCTGGCCACGTCGCCGGTGCCGTCGGTGGATCCGTCGTCCACGATGATCACGTTGTATCGCTCGAAGAGCTTCGGCAGCACGTCATTGACGTGAGGAAGCAGCCAGCGGAGGTTTTCGCTCTCGTTATGGGCCGGCATGACCAGACTGAGGCTCGAGAGCCGGCCTTCTGATGGTGGCAAGCGACAGCAATGCTAAGGAACCAACGACAACTGCCGCGCCCGACAAGGCGCCGGCGCTGCTCCTTTCGGTGCACCTCGCGCGAACTCTCGCCGGGTCGCTGACGTTCCTGGCGTTCGCCGCTTACGCGTCAATCTCCGTCTACCGCCACGAACACTTCGCCAGCAACGCCTTTGACCTGGCCGTGCAGGACCAGACGGTCTGGGGCTACAGCCAGGGCGAGTTCATCTACAACACCGTGCTCGGCATCCCGAACCTGCTCGGCGACCACTTCCACCCGATTCTCATGTTGCTGGCGCCGTTCATGTGGATCTGGAGCTCGGCTGAGGTGCTGCTCGTCGCGCAGGCGGTGCTGCTGGCCGTCGCCGGCATACCTATTTATCTATGGGCCGAGCGCGAGCTCGGGCCGCTTGCAGGCCTCGCCTTCCAGGGCGCCTACCTAGTTTTCTGGGGCGTGCTGGCCGGAGTCATCTACGACTTCCATCACGCGGTCTTCGCTGTGCCCGCGATCTCCACCGCGCTGTATGCGACTCTCACCCGCCGCAACTGGCTGCTGATCCCCTCCGTCGTATGGGCGATGCTCACGCGCGAAGACGTCGCGCTGACACTCGTCGCGCTGGGCTTCTACATCGTAGTGGTGCAACGGCGCTGGATCCTCGGCGCCGTCCTGATGGGCGTGAACGCGGTCTGGCTCGGCGTGTTGCTGAACGTCGTCATGCCGGCGCTTGGCGGCGGCGTCGCCTACCGGCACTGGACATACGACGCGCTGGGCTCGGGGCCGTTGAGCGCCATGTCGTTCGTGATCCGCCATCCGATCGACAGCCTGAAATTGCTGTTCACACCGGCGACCAAGACTCGCGTGTGGATAGGTTCGTTCGCGGCCTTCGCAGTGCTTCCGCTCGTCTCGCCAGTGCTGTTGGTCGCTCTGCCTTCGTTTCTCGAGCGCTTCTGGTCATCGTCGCCTAACTTCTGGTCGTTTCACTTCCAGTATTCGATGGTGCCGGCGCCGATCCTCGCGTTCGCCGCGATCGATACGACCGTGCGATTGAAGCGACTGCTGAATGGACGCGTTGCTCTCGCCACGTCCGTCGTGGTTCCGCTCACGGCTCTCGCCGCCAGCGTGCTCGTCACCGCCGCCGTCAACCCGCTGGCGGAGGTGACCACCTATCTGCCGAACTCGCGGGTCGAGCAAATCAGAGATTGCCTCGCGACGATTCCATCCGACGCCAGCGTCACCGCGTCTAACACTCTGGTGCCCCACCTTTCACACCGGGCACAGATTTACGAGGTCACTACCCAGACCAACGCCGACTACATCGCCATCGACCCGTCGACGTACAACGACTTCTTCACGGGCGAAGAGGACCAGCTGCGCAACTTCGTGCGCAGCGACCTCGCCGCCGGCTACGGCGTGGTTTGCGCGAAGGGAACGACGTTAGTGATGGCGCGCGTGGACTCCCCGCTCGAGCTGACGCCGGAGTTGAACGCCTGGCTGGCGGGTAAATGCTCCGGGCGCGCCTGCGTCGGCGCTAGCTAACCGGCCACGACGGCGGGTCGTAGCCAAGGTTGGGCACGCTGCCGGTCCGCCAGTAGACGCTGCGCTGGCGCTGCATCAACTCCTCGTCGATGAGGAAGCGGCGCAGAGAGGCGAAGTCCGGATGGCGGCGGCCGATGATGCGATTCACCTCGTGCTCGGTGTAGCGCCGGCCGGGCTGAAAGTCCTCGACCAGCCAGCGCAGGACGGCCATGAGCTTCTTGTGCTGGACGGGAATTCCCTTCAGGCGGCCTTCCGAGTCGACGAAGTTCTGGAGGACGCGTGCATCGTCGTCTGCCAAGGCGGTTACTGCTCCGCAGTCAAGGTGGGCCGGCCCGAGCTCACAACCTCCAGGTCGAGCCACATGCCGCTGGCCTCGTGGCCGTCGACTAGCGAGGCGATGCGGTACGAGCCCGGCGTCGTCGGCGTGAACACGAAGCTGCCCGACTGGCCAGGGTCGAGGCCCTGGGTCGGGTCAGGCGTCGTCCATGCCGGGTCGACAGGCTGCGTCGATTGTTTGTCGCGCACCACAGCGCACGAATTTTTCACGGTGCCGCGGTTCAGGCACTGCAACGTGACCTGCCAACCGGTGGGAACGGTGAGGACGAGCGAGCCACTGGCGTAGCCGTTGTAGTTGAACTGGAAGTCGGTGGCCGGATAGCCCGCCACCAGGGTCACGATCGCCGAATGAGCGGCGTCGTCGACCTTTATGTAGTTGGCTGGATCAGGCGGCGTGCCGGTGCCGCTGCCCTGGATCGGATCGCAAGCCGCCGCGAGCAGGAGAATGACACCGATGAGCAAGCCGGCGAAACCGCCTCCGCCGCCTCTGGTTCTCTGGTGGGAGAGCCTCGAGGTGTGGCAGCAGATCGCGATCTCGTTCCCCGTCTTCGCCGTGCTCACGTTCCTGCTCAACATAGGACCCTTCGAGCAACCGATTCTGCGCTC
>JACZCV010248119.1_pt1 | contig 11697 bp, 10 predicted proteins | sample 8641841 | NCBI WGS metagenome assembly JACZCV01 (sample SAMN15324606, study PRJNA640507) | soil metagenome | isolation source: monocropping sugarcane control | place: China: Luxin town, Laibin City, Guangxi Province | collected 2019-07-25 | depth 10cm m
CGCGCAGTGTGGATTCCAGAATGTGATCCATGATCCGGCGCTGCTCGTCGCGGAACAAAGATTTGAGCGAGTAAGCTGGACCGCCGAAGTGTTGATCGAGAGCACGGATTACGGCGGGAATATCCGCGCGCGAGAACGCCTGGCGCAAATCCTGCACGGTGCGTTTGTAAGCTTCGTCTCCCGCAAACGCACGCACGCCTGCGCTCAAGGAGTGATCACCCATGTGCAGAACGGCAAATGTGTACTGGCCACACTCGGCCGTAATCCTCGAGCAGACTTCCGCTCGGCCGATAGCCAGCTGCATTTTCCCGGAGATAAACGTCTGGTAGTCGGCTGGGTTGATGGTGTAGCAGTACTTCGAAGCTCCAGTTTCAAAAAGGGAACTGATGGAATAGTGCGCGGCCACTTGTTCCAGGCCCACCATTGCCGGTTTTACTAATTTGCGATAGATCTCTGCTGCGTGTTTATGTTCAGGAATGTTGCTGCTCGCCCGCTCCAGGCGCTCGAGGAATCCAGCCTCGATTGACTCGCCCTCCTCTCGCTGCGAAAGCTTCTGCGCGAGCTGAATTGCGCGCGCGGCATACATGATGACCTGAACCGTTTCTATGCCGGAAATCTCGTCGAAGAACCATCCGCAGCTCGTATACATGAGCATGGCATGGCGCTGCATTTCCAACAGATCGAGTGCGGCGATGCGTTCGTCATGGGTTAGCCCGCGATTCGCGCTTTCGGCGAAGATGCGATCCAGGCTCTCGTGTGAGCGGTCGAGAATCACGCGAATGTATTCGTTCCGCGCCTTCCATGCATCTTGGAAAAGCTGAGAGCCGCGCTGCTCGTAGAGCGACATCGCCGTATCGCGCAGCCAGTCGAGCGATTGCCGCAGCGGACCGCGCCAGTTCTGGTTCCAGTCGCGGCGTCCGCCGGAATTGCAGCCACAGTCCTCGAACCAGCGCCCTACGCCATGAGAACAGCTCCATGCACTCTTCTCGATGATCTGCGCTTCGTGCTGCGGCGGATGCTTCTCAAGGTACTCACCGTAATTCGTCAGCTTCGCGATACCTTTTTCTTCAATGAACTGCAGTGCGTACGCGAGCGCCATGTCGCCGTGCGCATGATGATGGCCGTAGCTCTCGCCGTCGGTAGCGATATGCATGATTTGCGGCCAGTCGCGCGCATCTGAAAATCCGCCCGCGAGGCGGTTGGCAAATTGCTCTCCGCTGTTCAACAGCTTCTCGAAGGCGACTGCCTGCGAGATCGGTCCGTCGTAGAAAAAAACTGTGATGGAGCGTCCTTCGTTCAAGCGGACCAGGTAAGGACGTGAGGGATCGATTTTTCCTCCAGTGGCATCACGAAATGCGCGTGCACCTATGCGCCGATAGCGCCAGGCTTGATAAGGCGACAGGATCGTGAACTTCAGCCCGAGCTGCGCCATGATATCGAGCGTCGGAAGATCAACCGCGGTCTCGGGCAGCCACATGCCTTCCGGCATACGCTGGAAACGCGATTCGAAGTCGCGAATCCCCCAGCAGATCTGCGTGTAGCGATCATGATTGTTCGCCAGCGGCAGGATCATGTGGTTGTATCCCTGCGCGATGGCTGATCCGTGTCCCGAGAATCGCTCCTGACTCAGCCGGTCAGCCTCAAGAATGGCGCCGTAGACTTCAGGTTCCTCGGTTTCCATCCATGACAGCAGAGTTGGACCGAAGTTGAAGCTGATTTTGGCGTAGTTGTTGGTGATGGCGGCAATGCAAGCTTCGTGATCGAGAATGCGCGAGGCCGCATTGGGCGCATAGCATTCACTGGCGATCCGCTGGTTCCAATCGTGAAATGGATACGCTGAATCCTGCACTTCGATAGTCTCTAACCAGGGGTTCTCGCGAGGCGGCTGGTAGAAATGGGCGTGAATACAGATGTAGCGTTCCATGGCGAAGCGGGCGGCGGGCGGAGAGACTGCCTCGCGGGTTAGATGCGCAACCTTGCTGGAATGCTGGCCAGAGAAGAAGTGATTTTCAGCGCCTGCGGCGGGGCTGGCTCAATTAGAAGTCGGCAAGCCAGTCGGAAAACTGCGCAGCGCTTGAGATTCGGCCGCGCAGGATTTCGGCGATCGCGTCATGCATTACGAGGCTGTTCATTGACTGCGAAACCGTCGTGCCTTGCTGCTGCGCAGGAAAGTGAACAAGCAAGACGGGGCGTGGATCGAAGCCGGCCTTGGCTGCTTCTTCATCTTCTTTCGTCCACCAGGCTGCGCCGCGCCAGAGCGGAATTCGCCAGGAATGATCGGAACAGACGATCACAATGGTATGCCGATCCAACTCTGCCGAACGCAGTGAATCCAGCAGCGCCTGCAAGTCGCGATCTGCCAACGCCAAATTGTCGAGATATGAACCGCCATTGCGAACCTGTTGTGTAGCGCGGTCGTAGACGCCCGGCGGATGCGGCACGGGCATGTGCACGAACACGAAGCGGATGTCCTTGTCTGCAACCAATTTCTCGGCGGGAGCAAGCACGCCTTCCGCATCGCGAACGTGAAAATCAACAGAGCTGGGATCCTTCGATTTCTCGTGCATTAGACGGCGGAATGAACTGGTGAGCGGCGCGAGAGCATTCTCGATGGCCGATTTCTGCGCCGACATGTGGGAGTACATATAAGCGGGCGTGAACTGGTCGGGATACCAGAAGCACGAATCCAAAACGCTACCGAGCAGACGGCAATATGGATTTGACCAGCCGGCAATGCCTGTCGTCCACCCATCGCGCTGACCTTCGGCAAAGAGTGTCTGTTGCGGATCTAAGACATGCCAGTGAGAGTCCTTATCCGTCCGGATGACTGCCTCGCCGTCAAGTGTGCTCTCCAGCTCCGAAATTTGTCGGCCAAGAATCAGCGACGGTACGACTTTGGCCGTGTAGTACCCCGGTGCGCTGAGATTCGAAAACGAGAAGCTCTCTGTTGCCAGGGCGTGGAGTGCCGGCAAATTCAGATTTGTGTGCGGAATCTCAAATACCTGCGCGTAAGAGAGTTCGTCGAGCAATATCCAGACGACGCGCTCGCTGTTCGCGTCGGGATCGGGCGATAAGTGCCGAAATGAAACGGAGTCCGGCGCAGATCGGTGCATGGAGACGAACAGCAGTTCAGGCAGCATCCAGAAGATGCAGAACCCAACCAAAACGAGCCCGACGCGCAAAACACTTATGCTGCGTCGATAGATCGCCGGAGCCCAACGCCAGGCGGCGAATCCCAGAATGAGGACCCCCGCTACCAGGAATCCCGGTTTGGGAACGTGCTGCCGCAGCTCGGCAACTTTCGCAACCGATGCCACTGTAACAATTACAGCGATCGTAAGCAGAATTACCCACGCGGGACTGCTATTCTCTTTGTCCTTCGCCTTGCGCACTACGAGGAAAGTAATTGCCGCCCATGCGAGCGTCAGAACGATGAGATCGATCAAAATTCCGCGGCTAACGGTGTTTACAGGCAGGACTGAGAAATACAAAGCCGCGTGGCTCGGGGAAATCTGCGGCCAGAGATACGCCAGCAGAATCAGGATTGCAGCGCCACAGCCTTCGAGCAGGTGTTGCGCCTTCATGTTTCAATGATTCCGCAGCAGGAAAAAGAGCACACGGCCGTTGCTCAGCGGTTTCCGCGCTACAGGCTCGAAATACTGAGTGAAGTTTCTGAGGAACGCGCGTTCGTCGAGGTGAGCATAGAGGGCATCGCGCCCGCGACATAGCTCCCGGAAGCGAACGTCGGTTGCCGGGACCCACTCCACCACTGCCCACCGTGTTGTGAATTCATTCACCAGGCGCGCGATTTCTCCCATGGGAATTTGGTCGATCAACAGCAGGTGATGAATCAGGCCGAGCATCATCACTAGGTCGAAACGTCCGCGGGCCCGATCAAGCAGTGAACTCGTCTCCGCATTCTGCCAACCGAGAGCGGGAGTGGGTCGCGCAGCATCGGCGATGATCGGAAGTATTGGCAGTCGCGACTCACATGCGGCGCGCCAGTTCTGCTCGGCCGCGGCCACGTCTGTATCCCAGGCGATCACATTGGCTCCGGCTTGCGCTGCCAAACGCGAGTACTCGCCGGTGTTCGCGCCGATGTCGAGCACGTGAGCAGGCTTCGCCGTGTACAGAATGCGCTCGATGAACTCTTGCTTTTCGGCGCGATCGTCAGAGCTGTAATGGGAGGCGCTCTCAGGGTAAGCGCTCCATTTGGAATCTCCCACTTTGGGAGTAAACGCGCGGAGTGCTCGTCGCAAATGGTTGATGCGCCGCCGATGCATGTAGAGCGCAACATCGGGCCGCTGCTTCAGTTTTCCCACAGAAGTGCTGTTTCCGTTCTTCTTCTCAAGGAGAAACGGAAGAGTCACATGGGAAAACACTGCAGGCTGAAGTCGTGTCCAGTTAGAAAGATACGGATACAGATCGCGCGGCTCATAACCATCGCGGCGCGACAGGCTCGCAGATAAGGGCCATCCAAGATATTTGTACGCAGCCAACGGCAGCAAGAACGTGCGGACGAACTGTCCGTAGGCCATCCACAACGGATTTTGCAGTTCGCGAGCCTCGGTCGAAAGCACATCGACGAACACCGGCCGGCTGCCTTCAAACAAAACGTTAAGAGGTGTTGCATCTTTCAGAACTCTACCGATCGACAACTGCTGTTCAGCAAAGTCGAGTGTCAGTTCGGCAGCTGCGATCCACTGACAGGGCGTCCACTCCCACGGATATGACGGAAAGAAAACCCGCTGGTGCTCCAGCTCGAGTTCCTCGCCGGGAGCGCTGGAGAGAACGTGGGTTTCAACGAGGCGACCAGTGGCGATCCAGCTCTGTGCCAATTCGGACCCTAGAAAGTTTAGACAATCTTCGGCGTACTCTGCGTGAACTGTACGCAGCACGCGCTCACCATCAATGCGAAGCGAGCCGGCGGGATCACGAAATGTTGCAGCCGGGGAGGACAACGGGTGCTCCTACTTGTCTACGCTGGTCTCGGCCTCCGAGGAGGACTGGGCGCCGAATGCAAATAACCGGCGGAGCCGGTGACGTAAATAGAAGATAGCTCCGGCACACATACTGCCGATCACCTGCAGCAGCATGTATCCCGATCCGGGATCAACATACGCGTGAGCAGGACGCTCAAAAGCGCAGACTACGGCTGCGATCTGCAGCACTCCTAAGGCAAACCACATTGTCCGAAAAAGGGAACGAGCGCTCATGACGCCTCCTCAACCCTCAGAGTAGGACCGAGTTGCATCATGCTCTGTTAAGAAATGTTTTAGAAAGTTACGAATTGACACGGGCCGAAATGGAACTTGCGTAATAGTTCTCAGTTTTGTTCATGAACAGCGTCAAGTCTGTCGATCGGACCTAGATGTGACAGCCCATTCCCAAATTTTGTACGCTTGCGGTAGTCTCTGCTGAGCAAGCGATTCATGACCGTGATCAAGAGCAGTTCTCGAACCTCAACACAGCAATCAAAGCAGCACGTACTCGCCATTGACGTCGGCGGTACCAACGTAAAGCTGCTCGCCACCGGACAAAAGGAAGTGCGGAAAATTCCCTCTGGTCCCAAACTCAACGCGCGAGAGATGGTGAAGCAGGTTAAGGAAGCGGTGAAGGATTGGAATTACGAAGCTGTATCGATCGGCTACCCGGGGCCGGTGGTGCAGGGTCGGCCTATCAATGAACCCTTCAATCTCGCACCGGGCTGGGTGAAGTTTGACTATCGCAAAGCTTTCGCGAAACCGGTGAAGATCATCAATGATGCGGCAATGCAGGCCCTGGGCAGCTATAAGAAAGGACGCATGCTCTTTCTCGGTCTTGGAACAGGACTGGGGTCGGCGATGATCGTCGATGGCGTACTTCAGCCAATGGAACTTGCTCACCTTCCTTATAAGAAAGGCCGCACGTATGAGGACTATCTCGGTAAACGCGGGCTCGAGCGCATGGGCAACAAGAAGTGGCAGAAGAACGTTTTTTACGTGGTCGCGCAGCTTCGGCAAGCAGTGCAGGCCGACGATGTCGTCCTCGGCGGCGGAAATGCCAAGAAACTAGACCATCTTCCCGCGGGCGTTCGTCTCGGCAGCAATAAGAATGCCTTCATCGGCGGCTTTCGCATGTGGCAGGACGAGACAGTCCGCCACGGCATAGTAAGGACGGCAGGATCAAAGTAGATTGTTTACTGCGTCGATGTCTTGATGACGGTAATTTCCGGAAGCTGCGTATTCCACTCTGAGCTGACATGCTCGAAGGTTTGGCGGAATTCCCGCATTTGGCCGGCCTTCAACGGCGCGCTGCTGAGAGGCGCAGTATCGATATACGGCTCGCGCGTGGTGATCACCATCAGCCGCTGCGTCTCTTTTTGCACCACCTGCCCAAGGCTGTCGTGAAAGACAATCTGCAGAATCGCGCTGGTTACAGTCTTGTCGCCGTTGTTTGCGATTTTTCCCTCGATATACGTAACTTCCTGGCCAGCGAAATTCGCCGCAGTGCTCATCGATGGGCTGGAGATCACGAGATTGGCAGCATAAGGATCGGGAGTGGAAGGCGTACTGGAATCGTTCGATCTCTTTCTCCCAAAGAAGATCATGAGTGCAATCACCACCAACACTGCAATAGCGCCGATCGCGATAGGAACGATTGGCGGTCGCGATTCCTCGGCGTTAGTCGGGCCGAAAGAAGGAACGGGAGTAGGAGAGTCCGCCATTGTGAGGATTGTACCGCCGATGCCATGCTGCCCGTCGCATACCATTTGCTAGCATCGCTACATGCCGCAGCCGCCGCTGGTCGAGATTCGCGAACTCACGAAGGTTTACACCCGTAGTGGCGGCATGTTCACTCACGCTAACGAAGAAGTGCGGGCCGTAAGTGGAGTGTCGCTTAATATCTTTGCCGGAGAGACCTTGGGTCTGGTCGGTGAATCTGGATGCGGCAAAACCACATTGGGACGAATGGTGTTGCGGCTGATCGAGCCGACTTCAGGATCAGTACGATTCGATGGCCACGACGTTCTCCGCGCATCGCATTCGGAAATGCGCAAGCTGCGGCGAGACATGCAGATCGTCTTCCAGGATCCCTTTGCCTCGCTCAACCCGCGCATGCATGTCTTCGACATCGTCCGAGAGCCCTGGAGTATTCACCGAGGATCGGACCAAAATGGGACCACACCACCACGCGTTCGAGCCGCTGAACTCTTGAACGCCGTAGGACTCGACGAGAGCGCGCTTGACCGCTTTCCGCATGAGTTCTCAGGCGGACAGAGGCAGCGCATCGGCATCGCGCGGGCACTGGCGCTTAAGCCGCGATTCATGGTGCTCGATGAGCCCGTCTCCGCACTTGATGTCAGCGTAGGCGCGCAGATCGTTAACTTGCTGGCGAAGCTGCAGCGGGAACTCGGCCTGACCTATCTCTTTATCTCGCACTCAATGCCGGTCGTGCGCTATCTCTCAACGCGAATCGCTGTCATGCGCAAAGGAGAGATCGTGGAACTCGGGACGGCCGAGCAGATCACTTCATCACCGGGGCACGAGTACACCAAAACCTTGCTCGCCGCGACTCCGGAAGTGGAAACCTTTTAACTATTCAGGGTGGGCTTCTTCTTTGAGTTGTTGAGAGATGAACCCAATCACGACTAGACCGGCGAGGAGCGTAGCTCCCTCCAGAGCAACTGAGAACTGGTGAAGACGATTGAAAGCGGCACGCCCAGCGTCCTTCGATGGAAGAGCCTCAATCGATCCGCCAACGAGGTCGCGAATGTGCTGCATCTGCGGCATCACTACGAATTGAGAGATCGCCGTCAGCAACATCATTAGACCTACCAACGTTCGAATCGCCCGGACTTTTCCTGGTCGAATGAGGAACGTAAGCACGAAAAGGACAACACCACAGGCAAGGCCGATCAGGTGCAATGCCGTCAGCGAAGCGCCCACTACGCCCGCGGCAAGCTCGGGTTTAGGCAAGATCGAGAAGAGAGCCGGCGCAACCACCGCAGAAAAGAAAATAATCCCGCCCACCCACACCACAAGAGCCAAGATGATCAGAAAACGGGAAAACGAGCGCATGGTTAGGAGGGGACGGCCACGCCGTCCACAATCTCTGCCAAAATGCTCTCCGCCTGCTCGGAGGCTTTGAGATTCGAGCTATAACGTGCGTTTACAACGACGCGATGTGCAAAGACGGGAACGGCAAGACGTTTGAAGTCATGCGGAGTGGTGAAACTTCGGCCTTCAACAAAAGCCATAGCCTGGGCTGCGCGATAGAGCATGAGCGAACCGCGCGGCGACACTCCCAGCGAGAGCTGCTCGGATGCGCGCGTTCGCTTCACGATCTCCAACATGTAGTTCACCAGCGATTCATCGACGCGAATCTGCCTTACCCGCTCCTGCATCTCCAGCACGTCGCCGGCGCTCAGCACTGGTCGGACTTCATCCAGGCGCGCAGCTCCAGCTTCTGCGCGCAGAATCTCGCGCTCGCTTTCCCGGGCAGGATAGGTCATTTGCACGCGCAGCAGAAAACGATCAAGCTGCGATTCCGGCAGCGGATATGTGCCGTGATGCTCTACAGGATTCTGCGTCGCGATGACCAAAAAGGGACGCGGAACTTCGCGCGCCTGTCCGTCTACAGTGACCTGACCCTCGTTCATGACTTCGAGCAAAGCAGATTGCGTTTTGGGGGTCGTGCGATTGATTTCGTCGGCGAGCAGTACGTTGGTGAACACCGGTCCAGGCTTGAATTCAAAACGCTCTTCGGCAGCGGAGTAGATCGACGTGCCTAGCAGATCGCTGGGCAGCATGTCGCTGGTGAATTGGACACGCTGGAAAATGCAATCGAGTGCTCGTGCCAGCGTATGACCGAGCGTAGTCTTTCCCACTCCGGGAACGCCTTCGATCAGCAGGTGGCCTTTGGCGAAGACCGCGACCAGTGCCAGACGAACGACCTCATCGCTGCCACGAATGATGCTGCGCAGCGTGGCTTCGAGTCGCTGTGCGCGCTCATGTAGCGATGCAGGTTCGGTTTGCAGGGCCTGGTGAGCCATTCAGGCAATTGTAATAGGTCTAAAGTAATAGCCTAGATTACCAGCGTGAGGAGCGGCCTGAGACAGCTTCAGTTCACTGTGGAGCCACTGGAGCCAGGCATGTACGCTCGAAAAGCCTGAGGATCTTCTCGTTAGTCTCCTCACGAAAGTGCGAATTTTGAATCCCATAGCGACATGAAACACCTTGCCCGAATCTCGTCTCCCGACTTAGCCAAATAGAAGCAGTAAGCCAATGATTTTTGATAGTAGTATCGAAATGAGCGTGGCTGGGTGGCAACGTCGAGGAACAGTCCACCCAAATCCCTAAACGTTCTTATTTGGTCGAAAAATGAGAGCGCCTCCTGCAGACCAACATCCCTGACGCATATGAGACTCTCGACCGCTTTCTCGGCGTTCTCTAATTGAAAGCGATATTTCGGAACATGGGTGCTCTCGTTGCCGCTGAAGGAGAGATCGGCCCGAGCGCCAATTTTCGTTCTATGCCATTGAACGGACTCGGTGTACCGTCCAGCAATGTGGGGCACAAAATTCAGAGACACGCCCCAGACGAAGTCTAGGGAAACAAAACTTCGGAATTGCAGTACATCTCGAAAATGAGGGCTACGTTCCCTAACATACTTTCGGTTCTTCAGCTTCTGGAATCCAGCGCTATTTGCGGCAGGATCGAATATGCTTTGGAGCAATCTGTCTATCTCGGCAGGCGTGACCAAAATCAGTGGTCCTCAAGTGATGCTCACTTCCTCATACGTGCCATACACCTCCCGCAAGGCATTGCAGATTTCGCCAACCGTGGCGTAGGCACGTACGGCGTCGATGATATAGGGCATAGTGTTCGCGTCGGACATCTTGCCGTCCGTTTTTACGACAGGCTGCTGCGCAGCGGCCTTCTTGAGGGCTTCGAGGCGGCGCTGAACTTCTTCGTTTGATCGGCGTGACTTCAGCGCGTTGAGCTTGCGCGTCTGGTGATCGGCTACCTTTTCGTAGTCGATGTAGAGGATCTCGGGCAGCTTCTCCTCGATCATAAAATCATTGGCGCCCACGATGATCTTCTCTTTGTTCTCGACCGCCCGCTGATATTGATATGCGGCTTCGGCGATCTCCTTCTGCGGATAGCCGCGCTCGATGGCTTTGACCATGCCACCCATAGCGTCGAGCTTGTCGAAGTAGTCGAATGCGCCCTTCTCCATGTCGAGCGTGAACTTTTCGACGAAGTACGACCCGCCCAGTGGATCGACTGTCTGCGCAACTCCCGATTCGTAAGCGATTACCTGCTGCGTGCGCAGGGCGATACGTGCCGCGTCTTCGGTGGGCAGCGCCAAGGCTTCGTCGTAGCTGTCGGTGTGCAGCGACTGCGTGCCGCCGAGCACAGCCGCGAGCGCCTGGATCGCGACACGCGCGATATTGTTCATCGGCTGCTGTGCCGTGAGCGAGACGCCCGCGGTCTGTGTATGGAAGCGCATCAGCCAGGTGCGGGCATTCTTGGCGCCGAAGCGATCTTTCATCAGCCGATACCAGATTTTGCGCGAGGCGCGGAACTTGGCGATCTCCTCGAAGAAGTCATTATGGGAATTGAAAAAAAAGCTCAGCCGCGGACCAAATTCATCGACATTCAGCCCGCGAAGGCGAGCCCATTCCACGTACTCCACTCCGTCGTAGATGGTGAATGCCAGTTCCTGCAACGCGGTCGAACCAGCTTCGCGGATGTGGTATCCGCTGATGGAAATCGTGTTGAACTTCGGCGTGAAGTGAGTTCCGAATTCGAAAGTATCGATGACCAGCCGCATCGAAGGCGCAGGCGGAAAGATGTACTCCTTCTGCGCGATGTATTCTTTGAGGATGTCGTTCTGAATGGTGCCCGATATTCTCTTCCAGTCGGCGCCCTGCTTTTCCGCCACGACCAGATACATCGCCCATAACACTGAGGCTGGCGAGTTAATGGTCATCGAGACCGTCGTCTTCTCAAGATCGATGCCGTTGAAGAGGATCTCCATGTCCTCAAGCGAATCAATGGCAACGCCGCATTTGCCCACTTCGCCTTCGCTCTCCGGCGCATCGGAATCGAAGCCCATTAGCGTGGGCAAATCGAACGCAACCGAAAGCCCGCCGCCGCCGTGAGCCAGCAGATACTTGTAGCGTTGGTTGGTCTCCTCCGGCGATGCGAAGCCGGAGAACTGGCGCATCGTCCAGAGCTTGCCGCGATAGCCAGATGCGTGAATGCCGCGGGTGTAAGGAATTTCACCCGGATGTCCAAGGTACTTCTCAGTACTCCAGTCTTCAGGAAGATCCGCTTGCGTGTAGAGCCTGCGAATCGGCACTCCCGAAATGGTCGTGAAGCGAGCATTGCCGTGCTCGTCGAGATTCACGCCTGAAGTCGCGCCGATGGGCCGCTCTGGAGATTTCTCCAGCGCCGGAGCCAGCGTTTTCTCAGCCCATTCGACCTCGGACGGGGACGGATGCCGACCTTCAAAGACATCCTGAATTGGCGATTCGGCGACGAGTTTCTTTTTATCGGAAGTCATAAAACAGGCTTTCGGCTGTCGGCCCAACTCTTAATCATAGAGAGGAAGGGGGGTGGATTGCTAGAAATGCTCCCTTTGAACCCAGTTTGCTAGCGCGCGTACACCAGCCGTCCATCGATAAAGGTGTAGCGGACGCGTCCGCAG
>JACZCV010001698.1_pt1 | contig 11664 bp, 7 predicted proteins | sample 8641841 | NCBI WGS metagenome assembly JACZCV01 (sample SAMN15324606, study PRJNA640507) | soil metagenome | isolation source: monocropping sugarcane control | place: China: Luxin town, Laibin City, Guangxi Province | collected 2019-07-25 | depth 10cm m
CAGCCGCCCGGCCACGGTTCCTACCCGATCCCCCCGCGCCGCGCCGCGTCCGCCTAACGGGCGGCCCGAGCGCGTCGCGGCGATCGACATCGGGTCCAACTCCATCCGGCAGTTGATCGCGGACGTCACGCCCGGCGGCCACATCCGGGTGGTGGACGAAATGAAGGCCGCACCCCGGTTAGGCGCGGGGATGGGCGAGTTGCACCAGCTCACGCCCCACGCCATGGAGCGCGCGAGCGAAGCGATCTCGCGGATGGCCACCCTGGCGCGCCAGCGCGGCGCAACCCGAATCGTGGCCGTCGCCACCAGCGCCGTGCGCGACGCCGTCAACGCGCGCGAATTCCTCGACATGGTGCAGCGCGGCGCGCATCTCCCTGTGCGCATCCTCGACGGACACGCCGAGGCGCTGCTCAGCTACCGCAGCGCGCTCGCGCACTTCGATCTCGGCACCGGCCGCACCGTGGTCACCGACATCGGCGGCGGCTCGCTCGAGCTCGTGCTGTGCGCGGCCGGTCTCGTGGACCGCGTGGTCTCGCTGCCCTTCGGCGCCCTCCGCCTAACGGAGAAATACCTCAAGCAGGACACGAGCCGCCGCGCGGTGAAAGCGCTGCGCCGCGACGTGCGAGCTGAGCTCCGCACGCACCTGCCGGCGCGCGAATGGCGCAGCGCACGCATCGTCGGCTCCGGCGGAACGTTCACGAACCTCGCCGGCATGGCGCTCGCGCGGCAGGGCCTGCACCCCGCGCGCACGGTGCACGGCACGCGGGTCACGCGCATCGAGCTCGAGCACATCCTCGATGCCCTGCAGGACATGACCCTCGCCGAGCGACTGGCCGTGCAGGGACTCAACGCTGGACGCGCCGACATCATCGTCGCCGGTCTCGCCGTGATCGCCGAAGTGCTCGCGCGGCTCGACGCGCCGAGCATCGTCGTCTCGGCCTACGGCATCCGCGAGGGATTACTGCTCGAGACCGCGCGCGTGAAGCCGCATGTCGCGAGCCCGGGCGACGCGCGCCAGCGCTCGATCGAGCGTCTCGCCGAAGCGTGCAGCGTCGAAGACCGTCACGCCATTCAAGTACAGCGCATCGCCCTGCAATTGTTCGATGCGCTGCGCGAACGATTGGGGTGCGAACCCGGTGAGCGCGATGTGCTCGCCGCCGCGGCGCGGCTGCACGACATCGGCTACTACATCAGCTACGACAAACACCACAAGCACTCGTTCTATCTCATCGCGCACGCGGAGCTGCTCGGGCTCTCACCGGCGGAACAACTCGTGATCGCGAACGTCGCGCGATATCACCGTGGCGCGCCGCCGCGAAGGTCGCACGAGACACTCTCGGCGCTCGACCGCACGCTGCGCCGTCAGGTGCGTCGGCTCGCCGCGGTGTTGCGCGTGGCCGATGGGTTGGACCGCGGACACACGGGTGCCGTGGACCGCGTGCGCGTGCGCTGGGCCCGCACGGGAATTCGCATCACGGTCGTCCCGCGCGTAGCGGGGCAACCGTTACGACTCGAACTGTGGGGTGCGACGCGGAAGCGGGCGCTTCTTGAACGGGTTGCGGGCGTGCCCGTCCACATCGTCCGCGCCTGACATCTCGTCGTCGGCGTCGGCGTCTCCGTTAGGCGACGCCGCTTCGAGAACCGCAGCCGGCGTGTGCGCCGGCACCGCGGCGCCCCAGGGATCCAACACGAACAACCGGTGCGAACCGTGCTCCGGCTCGCCAGGCCCCGGGTGCCGCTGCCGGTAGTTGCCGTCGGCGTCGAGCTCCCAGGCTTGGCGATTGTCGGCGAGCAGCGTGGCGAGCAGCGTGCGCAGCGACGCGTGCAGCGCCGGGTCTTCGATGGGCACGATCGCTTCCACGCGGCCGTCGAAGTTGCGCGACATCCAGTCGGCCGAGCCGATGTAGAACTCCTCTGCGCCGCCGTTCAGGAAATTCCACACGCGCGAGTGCTCGAGGAACCGCCCCACGATGCTGATCACGCGGATCCGCTCGCTCACGTCGGGCAGCCCGGGACGCAGACAGCAAATGCCGCGCACGATGAGATCGATGTCGACGCCCGCGCGCGACGCGCGATAGAGCGCGGCGATGATCTCCGCATCCGTGAGCGCGTTCATCTTCGCCACGATGCGCGCCGGCCGTCCCGCGCGTGCATGCTCGGCCTCGCGCGCGATCAACTCCAGGAAGCGCTCGCGGATTCCGTACGGCGCGACGATCAGCGACCGGAACGTCTGCTGGCGCGAGAAACCCGTCAGCACGTTGAACAGGTCGGTCATGTCCGCGCCGATGCGTGGATCCGTCGTGAAAAATCCGAGATCGGTGTACAGCCGCGCGGTGCGCGAATTGTAGTTGCCCGTGCCCACGTGCACATAGCGGCGGATGCCATCGGCCTCGCGCCTAACGACTAACGCGATCTTGGCGTGCGTCTTGAGTCCCACGAGACCGTACGCCACGTGCACGCCCGCGCTCTCGAGCTGACGCGCCCATTCGATGTTGTTCGCTTCATCGAAGCGCGCCTTGAGCTCGACCAGCACGGCCACCTGCTTCCCGCGCTCGGCGGCGTCGATCAACGCGCGCACGATCGGCGTATCGCCGGACGTGCGGTACAACGTCATCTTGATCGCCAGCACGTCGTGATCTTCGGCGGCGCGCTGGAGAAAGTGCTCGACCGTTGTCGCGAAGCTCTCGAACGGGTGGTGCACCAGCACGCTGTGCTGACGGAACGCGTCGAACACCGCGCCGTTGGATTCGCGGAAGGGGCGCGGCGTGACCGGTATCAACGGCGGGTCGCGGAGGTCAGGAATGTCGAGCGCCGCCAGGTCCATGAGCTGGCCCAACTCGAGCAAGCGACCCACTTCGTACACGTCGCGTTCGGTGAGCGATGCACTCGGCGGCAGCCGGTCGTCGCGCAACTCCTCGAGCAGCAGCGACCGCACCTCTTCGGGCGTGCCGTCCTCCACCTCGAGCCGAATCACCTCGCCGAACCGCCGGCGAAAAACCTGCTCTTCGATCGAGACCAGCAGGTCCTCGGCTTCCTCGAACGGCGCGAGCTCGATGTCGGAGTTGCGCGTGATCCGGAATACGTTCCAGTTCCGGACCTCCATGCCCGGGAAGAGCTTGTCGAGGTGCGCACCGATCACTTGCTCGAGCGGCACGAACCAGTTCGCGCGTCTCGTCGGCAGCCACCGCGGCAGACTGCGCGGGACCTTCACGCGAGCGAAATGCTCGACACCGGTCTGCGGGTCGCGCACCTCCACCGCGAGCGACAGCGACAGGTTCGAGATGTACGGGAACGGGTGCCCCGGGTCGACCGCGAGCGGAGTAAGAACCGGGAAGATCGTGGAGTCGAAGCGCGCATCGAGCGCCACGCGCTCATCGCGGTCCAGGTCCTTCATGCTCAGGAGACCCACACCGCGCTGTGCGAGCGCCGGCAGCAGCTCGTCGTGCAGACACCGCTGGCTCAGCATGATCTGGTCGTCGACGCGCGCGCGGATGGCATCGAGCTGCTCTTGCGGCGACATCCCGTCCGCGCCGGTGGCCGTCACGTTCGCCGCCAACTGCCGGCGAAGACCCGCGACGCGCACCATGTAGAACTCGTCCAGGTTCGTGCTGAAAATCGCCAGGAACTTGAGCCGCTCGAGCAGCGGGTTCCGTTCATCGAACGCTTCGTGGAGCACACGCTGGTTGAAATCCAGCCAGCTCAACTCACGGTTGATGAACAGCGATGGCGATAAGACGAAATCAGACATGGGTTCGCAGATGGCGACACGCGAGCTGGGAGGCTCGCACTATTATGGCGGCCGCCAAGAGAAAGATCACGGTTTGGTCACGGGATGACAACAAACGCAGGTCCGTGGCGTGCGGACCGCGATCCGAGCAGACAGCGCAGACTATTGTGGCGATTTGTGTTAGCTACTATAGCGCGCTGAGGGCTGATACCCGGCTCAGCAGTAGCCAAAAGACCGCCGACATGATCGCGGCCGCCGGAATCGTGAGGACCCAGCCCCACACGATCCTGCCCGCCACGCCCCACCGCACGGCCGATAACCGCTGGGTGGCGCCCACGCCGACGATCGATCCCGTGATGGTGTGCGTGGTGCTCACGGGAATGCCGAATTTCGTGGCGAGCAGGATGCTGAGCGCCCCGCCGGTCTCGGCGCAGAACCCGCCGACCGGCCGCAAGCGGGTGATGCGCGACCCCATGGTATGCACGATGCGCCATCCGCCTAACGCAGTGCCCAGCGCGATGGCGGTGTATGCCATGATCTCCACCCAGTGCGGGATGGTGTTGCCGTTGGTGACGTACAGGTGGTGCAGCATGCCCGGCTCGTGCGCGAAATACCCCTGCGTCGACACGAGCAGCCCTACGATGATGCCCATCGTCTTCTGCGCGTCATTCGCGCCGTGCGAGAGCGAGAAGAACGCCGAGCTGGCCAACTGCGCCACGCGAAAAATCCGATCGACGCGTCCCGGCGGCGTGCGGCTGAAGATCCAGTACACCGCCACCATGAGCACGAAGCCGAGGATCATGCCGATGATCGGCGACAGCACGATGAACACCAGCGTCTTGGTCCAGCCGGCCGGGATGATCGCCGAGAAGCCCACTTTGGCGACGGCCGCTCCGCCATAGCCACCGATCAACGCGTGCGACGAGCTGGACGGCAATCCGAAGAACCACGTGATGATGTTCCACGCGATGGCGCCAAGCAGCGCACCGAGAATCACGTTCGGATCGACGACGGAGATCTCGATCATGCCCTGCCCCATCGTCCGCGCGACCGCGGTCCCGACTGTGAACGCCGCGGCAAAGTTGAACGCCGCCGCCCAGAGCACGGCGGGAAGCGGCTTGAGCACGCGCGTGCCCACAACCGTGGCGATGGAGTTCGCCGAGTCGTGGAAGCCGTTGCTGAAGTCGAACAGGAACGCGATCGCGATGATCGCGATGACGTAGGTGACCACCGATCAGGCGTGTTTGAGAGCGATGCTCTCGAGGACGTTGGCCACGTCCTCGCACTGATCGAGCGCGCGCTCGAGCGTGTCGTACAGCTCCTTCCACTTGATCACCTCGAGTGGGTCCGGCTTGCCGCGGAACAGCTCGCCCACCGCTTCGTGGTAGAGCGCGTCGCCTTCTTCCTCGCGCAACTTGATCTCGCGGCCCTTGTCGACGACGAAGCGTACGTCTTTCATGTGCGCAACCGCGGCCTCGATCGCGTCCGTCGCCCGAATGAGCACCTCGCAGATTTTCTTGGCCGCCTCGTGCACATCGGTCACGTGGAACATGGCCGCGCGCCGCGCGGTGCCGTCCACCAGGTCCACGACGTTGTCCAACCGTGACGCGAGCAGGTGGATGTCCTCGCGGTCGAAGGGCGTCACGAACGTCTGGTCGATGCGCGCGATGATGTCGTGCGTGATCGTGTCGGCTTCGTGCTCCACGAGCTTGATGGCCGACGCGAAATGATCCAGCCGCGTGGGCTCGGCGAACAAGCCGGCCAACAGGCGCGCCGCCGCGGTCAGGCGCTTGGACAACTGCTCGAACATCGTGAAGAACGCGGTGTCTCTCGGAATGAGACGCACGATATCTCTCGCTCCTGTCAGGCCGATGCGCTGCGCGCGCGCGACGTGGCGCACGCGACGTGACGCTCAGGGTGCTCGACGAGCTCGGCGAGCGGCGTGCGATCGGCGTCCAGACAACGCACGATGTTCACTCCGCTGGACGTCCCGATGCGCGTCGCGCCCGCCGCCAACATACGAAGGGCGGCATCGCAGCTGCGGATGCCGCCCGACGCTTTCACTCCCGTCATATCGCCGACGGCGCGCCGCATGAGCGACACGGCGTGTGTCGTCGCGCCGCCGGCGGCGTGGAATCCGGTACTCGTCTTCACGAATGCCGCGCCCGCGTCACGGGCAATGCCACTCGCTTTCGTGATCTCGGTGTCCGTTAGGACGGCGGTTTCGATGATCACCTTCACCGGCCGGTCGCCCGCGGCATCCACTACTGCGGAGATGTCGCGCGCGACGTGCGCCCAGTCTCCCGATTTGATGTGGCCGATCGCGGCTACCATATCGAGCTCGTCGGCTCCCTCGGTGACGGACAGCATGGCTTCGTGTGCCTTGATCTCGGGCTCGGACGCGCCCAACGGAAACGCGATGACGGTCGCCACCTTGGTTCGAGCACCACGCAATCGCGCCCGGCACAGCGGCACCCACACCGGATTGACACACACCGCGACGAACCCGTGCTCGCGCGCCTCGTCGCACAGCGACTCGACATCGTCGCGCGTGGCTTCGGCCTTGAGCAGGGTATGGTCGATGAGTGCCGCGATGCGCGCGACGCTTGGGACAAGCACAGCTGGTGTTCGGTGAGAGCGAGCGACCCGGCCTCAACGGCTCGGACAGCGGCCAAGTGAGGCAAAAGTTACTCAGCCCGCGCCAGCGCCGGAACCGGGCGTAAGGAGGGAAGCGCTCGCTGACGCTCGCTTGGGGAAGCGCTGCCCTTGGGGAATGGGGAAGCGGCGGTCTACGCCGCCTTGGGGAGAGGAACAACATCAATGTCCCCGCGGAATGAGTGCCCGTCCCACGTTCACGACGTTCGGCACTCCCCATGCACAGACTGCTGATGTCCTTCCTCTCCCCAAGGCGGCGTAGCCCGCCGCTTCCCCATTTCCCCAAGCGAAGCGCTTCCCAAAGCGAGCGTCAGCGAGCGCTTCCCTGGGTAATCTATCCGTAATATCCGCCGAACACCGATCGGTGGCGACGCACCAGCTGCGGGTCGGCGAAGAGCGAAATGAGCAGCATCCCGGTGAGAAATCCCCCGACGTGCGCCCACACTGCCACGCCGCCCGACACCGCCGGATTCATCTGCCCAAGCTGCGGCAAGCCTTCGAGCACCTGCAGTCCGAACCAGTACAGCAGCACGAGCCACGCGCGGATCGGAATCACGAAAATGAAGAAGAACATGTTGACGCGCGCCCGCGGGTAGAGCACCAGATAGGCACCCATGATCCCCGAGATGGCACCCGACGCGCCGACAGTCGGAATCGGCGACGCCGGAGTGGTCGCGATATACAGGGCCGCCGCGGCAAGACCGCAGATGAGGTAGAAAACCAGGAACCGCCCTGAGCCCATGCTGTCTTCGACACTTCGGCCGAACACCCAGAAGAACAACGAATTGCCGAGTATGTGCTCCCAGCCGCCGTGCAGGAAAATCGATAGGAGCGGCGTGAGGATGTTGATGGCCGAGTTGTCGACGGCGCAGTAGAGGCCCGGTCCAACCTGAATTGTGGTGCCGATCGCCGCCCGATGCGTGAGCTCGCCAGGGATCAGGCCATAATCGCAAATGCTCTTCGCGAGCGCGTAGGTGTCGAGACCGCCCTTCTCGACGAGCAGCCAAACAGCCCACGTGACGGCCAGAATCATGTACGTCATGCGCGGCCGGCTGAGCCGTGGCAGGTCGTCGCCGAGTGGGATCATTTAAGGCGGACAGGACAGGACACGACCGGATAAGGCCGGACACGAGAAACCGCAGCTCTTCTGCCAGAGTCGCGCATCACGCCACTCTCAAGCTGTCAATGTGGCGCGATTATCGGGCCCCAAGTTTGCGAGAACCTTGGGCCGGACTTTGGACATAAGAAATCGAGCGCCACTCATTCGTGGCGACTCGCGCATCAACGTACATCGAGGAAACTATGGCCGAAAAAGTAATCGGTATCGACCTGGGAACAACGAACTCGGTTGTCGCCGTGATGGAAGGCGGCGATCCCGTGGTCATCCCAAACGCCGAGGGCGGACGTGTCACTCCGTCTGTGGTCGGGTTCACGAAAGACGGCGAGCGTTTGGTCGGCCAGGTCGCCAAGCGTCAAGCGGTGACCAACCCGCAGAACACCGTCTTCTCCATCAAGCGCTTCATGGGACGCAAGATGTCCGAGATTACCGAGGAGATCAAACGCGTTCCGTACAAGGTGATCGCCGGCCAGAACGACCTGGCCGTGGTCGAGATCCAGGGCAAGCGGTACACGCCGCCCGAGATCTCCGCGATGATCCTTCAGAAAATGAAGCAGACCGCCGAGGACTACCTCGGCCACAAGGTCGAGAAGGCCGTGGTGACGGTGCCGGCGTACTTCAACGACTCGCAGCGACAGGCCACCAAGGACGCCGGCCGCATCGCGGGTCTCGACGTGCTCCGCATCATCAATGAGCCGACGGCGGCGGCGCTCGCGTACGGTCTCGACAAGAAGAAGGACGAGAAGGTCGCGGTGTTCGACTTGGGCGGCGGCACGTACGACATCTCCGTCCTCGAGCTCTACGACGTCGAGGGCTCGCGCCAGTTCGAGGTGAAGTCGACTAACGGTGACACGCACCTGGGCGGCGACGACTTCGACCAGCGCGTGATCGACTGGCTCGTGTCGGAGTTCAAGCGCGATCAGGGCATCGATCTGTCGAAGGACCCGATGGCGCTCCAGCGGCTCAAGGAAGCCGCCGAGAAGGCGAAGATGGAGCTGTCGTCCACGCAGCAGACCGACATCAATCTGCCGTTCATCACGGCCGATCAATCAGGCCCCAAGCACCTCAACTATTCGCTCACGCGCGCCAAGCTCGAGCAGATGTGCGACGATCTCGTGCAGCGCACGATCCCGCCCATGCAGCAGGCGCTCAAGGACGCGGGACTCAAGCCCGAGCAGATCGACGAGGTGATTCTGGTCGGCGGCGCGACGCGCATGCCGAAGGTGCAGCAGATCGTCAAGGACTTCTTCAAGAAGGACCCGCACAAGGGCGTGAACCCGGATGAGGTCGTCGCGATCGGCGCGGCCATCCAGGGCGCTGTCCTGACGGGCGAGCAGAAAGACGTCTTGCTGCTCGACGTGACGCCGCTGTCGTTAGGCATCGAGACGTTAGGCGGCGTGACCACCGTGCTCATTCCGCGGAACACGACGATTCCGACCAAGAAGTCGGAAACGTTCTCGACGGCGGAAGACAACCAGACGCAGGTGGAGATCCACGTGCTGCAGGGCGAGCGCGAGCTCGCGGTCTACAACAAGACCATCGGCAAGTTCCAGCTCACGGGCATTCCGCCGGCACCGCGCGGCATGCCGCAGGTCGAGGTGACGTTCGACATCGATGCCAACGGCATTTTGCACGTGACCGCGAAGGACAAGGCCACGGGCAAGGAACAGAAGATTCGCATCGAAGCGTCGAGCGGTCTCTCGGAGAGCGAGATTCAGCGCATGGTGAAGGATGCCGAGTCCCACGCGAGCGAAGACAAGCAGCGCCGCGATGAGATCGACACCCGCAACCGGCTGGACAGCCTGGCCTACGAGGTCGAAAAGAACTCGAAGGAGTGGTCGGACCGTCTCTCCGCGGACCTCAAGACGAAACTCGAGAGCGCTGTGGAGCGTGCACGGAAGGCGCTGCGCGGCGAGGACATGAACGAGATCAAGTCGGCGCACGAAGAGCTGACGCGTGCTTACAGCGAGGCCGGTCAATCGTTGTATGCACAGGGACAGCAGGCGCAGGGCGAGACTGCAACCAGCCACGCCGCACAGGAAAGCGCCGCCGACAATCCGAAGGGCACCGACAAGAAGGATGACGTAGTCGAGGCCGACTACGAGATCGTCGAAGAAGACAAGAAGTAGGGACAGTGGGTGGATGTGCCCGATTTTGTCTTGGCAGCGGGCGTCGGGCGATGCCCGGCGCTCGTTGCGCTTGACGGCAACGCACGGGTCTGCAATTGTGACTAATGCGATGTGCGGCCTTCGATCGAGCCGCAGCGTCGCGCACCGAAGCATGGCGGGCAGGTGCATTGGGTCGCGTGAAACTTGCAGCCACGCCATGGTGTACCGTGTCTACATAGCTCTCACATCGGATTGGACGTATGACGCCACATGACAATCGCCGTCCGCGGCTTGGCGCGTTGGGTATTGTTGCCATCGTCGCTATTATCGCGTTCGCGGGCGGACTCATTCTCGCCGGCGGGATGAACCTGACGCCCTTCGGCTTCGCGCAGCAGAGACCGACGCCGGCGCGGCTGGCATCGGCAACGGTATCGCCGTCGGCGATGGCTCCAGTCGCGGACCTGAGCAACGGGTTCGTGTCGATCGTCGATCACGTGCGGCCCGCCGTGGTCTCGATCACCACCGAGCGGCAGGCGCGTGTGCAGCGCATCCCGCAGGGACAACTGCCGCCGGGCATGGAAGATTTCTTCCGCCAGTTCGGACCCCAGCAGTCGCAGCCGGAGGAAGGACTCGGCTCCGGGTTCATCGTCTCGCCTGACGGATACATCCTCACCAACAACCACGTGGTCGCCGACGCGGACAAGCTGAGCGTCAAACTGTTCGACGGTCACGTGTACAAGGCGAAGGTGGTGGGCCGCGATCCCACGACGGACGTCGCGGTGATCAAGATCGACGCGAGCGGCTTGCCGACCGCCACGTTAGGCGACGACGGCAAGGCACAGGTCGGCCAGTGGGTGCTGGCGATCGGCAATCCGTTGCAGCTCGACTTCACGGTGACGGCCGGCATCATCAGCGCCAAGGGCCGAAGCGGCAGCCTGCGCAACCTCTATAGCTCGCAATACGCCGTGGTCGACTACATCCAGACGGATGCGGCGATCAATCCCGGCAACTCGGGTGGTCCGCTGGTCGATATCAACGGCAACGTTATCGGCATCAACAGCGCGATCGCGAGCCAGACCGGCTACTACTCGGGTTACGGGTTTGCGATTCCGATCTCGCTCGCGAAGAGCGTGATGGATGACATCATCAAGTACGGTCACGTGCGGCGCGCGATCCTTGGCGTGTCGATCAACGACGTGACTCCGGCCACGGCCGCGGTTGCGGGGCTCAAGGACATTCACGGTGCGCTGGTGGGCGGGCGGACGCCTGACGGGCCGAGTCCCGCGGCGGACGCAGGCATCAAGGACGGCGACGTAATCATCGCGGTCGACGGACAGCCGGTTGACCACGTAGCGCAACTACAGCGGATCATCCGCACGCACGAGCCGGGGCAGACGGTGGACGTGACCGTGATGCGCTACGGCAAGCAGATGGACTTCAAGGTGAAGCTGGCGCAGGCGCCTAACGATCAGCAGGTGGCGAGCAACGACAGCGGCGGGGGCGTCGACAACAACGGCACGAGCTACGACAAGTTGGGCATCGCCGTTCAGCCGTTGAGTCAGGACCAGGCGACGCGCGTGGGCCTGCCGGCCTCGCAGCACGGCTTGACGGTGACCGACGTGAAGGCGGGGAGCGTGGCGTATCGGCAGCTCCAGCCCGATGCGGATGTGATCACGAAGATTCTGTATCCGCGTCCGGAGCGTGCGGTGACAACGCCCGCCGACCTGAACGAAGTGCTATCCAAGATGAAGGATGGCGACGCGATCAGCCTGCTCGTGTACAACCCGCAGGCGAAGGGAACTCGTGTGGTGAATTTGCAGATCGGCGAGTAAGCCGACCGGCGTGAAAGGATGGAGCGGCCCGGTTGCACGTCGACCGGGCCGCTTCGCGCGTAAGGCGGACAAGACAGGACAGGGCCGGACAAGGCCGGACGGCACGGGCGGTGGCCGGGGCGGAATGAGACCGTTAGCTTCGAAGCAGTCGCGAGGGTGGCGGAACTGGTAGACGCGCTGGACTTAGGATCCAGTGGAGCAATCCGTGGGGGTTCGAGTCCCCCC
>JACZCV010175574.1_pt1 | contig 11649 bp, 12 predicted proteins | sample 8641841 | NCBI WGS metagenome assembly JACZCV01 (sample SAMN15324606, study PRJNA640507) | soil metagenome | isolation source: monocropping sugarcane control | place: China: Luxin town, Laibin City, Guangxi Province | collected 2019-07-25 | depth 10cm m
AAGAGCGAGTTCGTGTCGATGGTGAGCCACGAGTTCCGGACGGCGCTCGTCGGCATCCAGGGGTTCAGCGAGCTCATCAAGGACCAGGACATGCAGGCGACGGAGGTGAAGCAGATCGCGACGGACATCTACAACGACGCCCTCCGCATGAACCGGATGATCACCGAGATGCTCGATTTCGACCGCCTCGAGGCGGGGAAGGTGCGGCTCGACCTGAAGCCGGTGGACATCAACCGGCTGGCGCAGGACGCTGTAGAACGGGCCAGGGTGATGAGCGAGAAACACCAGATCGACACCGAGCTGCAGCCAGGACTTCCAGACGCGCTGGGCGACCCGGACCGGCTGATGCAGGTGCTGACAAATTTGCTCAACAACGCCATCAAGTACTCGCCCGACGGCGGTGAGATCGCGGTGGTGACGCGGCTCAGCGGCGGCGCGGTCGAGGTCGCGGTTCGGGACCACGGCCGCGGCATCCCGCCCGAATTCATCAACCGGCTCTTCGGCAAGTACGAGCGGTACGAGGACAAGCACGCCGGCAAGATCATCGGCACCGGCCTGGGCCTGGCCATCACCCGCCAGATCGTGGAGATGCACGGCGGCCGGATCCTGGTCGAGAGCGTGGTCGGACGCGGTTCCGAGTTTCGCTTCACCGTCCCTCTGGCGGCGCAATCGACCGCCCAGGCCGCCAACGCCTGACATGGCAGACCAGACCTACTTCACCATCCCCGGCGTCGCCTCGGTGAAGTGGATCGAGGCTCAGCGGCTGATCCTGGTCCGGTGGGAAGGCTGGGCGAACTCGACCGAGTTCAAGGAGCTGCTCAACGCGGAGGTGCGCGCCCTGAAGGAGCACGGCGGGTCGTGCCTGCTGGCGGACTGCCGCCTGCAGCGGGTGTTGAGCAGCGACGATCAGCAGCGCGCCAATCGCGAATGGGTGCCTCGGGCGGTCGAGGCCGGACTGAAGCGATTCGCGGTCGTGCTGCCGGTGAGCGACCTGGCCGCCGGTCACATCCAGGAACGGCTGAGCGAAGTGCCGGGTTCGGCATTCGAGGTGGCTTACTTCACGACCGTCGAGGACGCCGAACGCTGGCTGCACCGATAGCGGTATTCGCGCGCGTCCTTATCTATGTGATTCGGACTTAGACTCCGCGCCATGCGGCGCACGACCTGGATCGTCACCGCGGTGGTCGTCGCGGTCTTGGCGGCGTTCGTCGTGACCGGTGTCACCGACGCGTTCGGCACCGGGGCGCAGCTTCGCGCGAACCTGGGCGGCACCCTGCCCGATGGCGCCGCGAACGACACGTTCTGGGACGCGAACCTTGTCGACATACCTGGACTTTCGATCACAGCCGTTCACTGTCACGGTCGCGTGCAGTTCGAGCTGCAAGCCCTAGCCACCGGGCCGATTCGCGACAACGCCTGCTATGCGGCGATGGGCGCGTATAAAGGCGAGGAATCGAGCTGGGGCGTCTATGTCTTGATCCCGGGCAATCGCGCCGTGTATCGGCTCAGCAATGACTTCGGCTCCTGGCGCTACTGCATCGGTGATCTGGTTGGCGGCAACCTGCCGCCGGGGCCCGTCGGTCCACCGTGTGGAGGCTGATCCTTTACCGCTTCATCGCTCCGGCGATGGCCGTGTCAGCGATGGCAACGGAGATGCGGTCGACAGTCCACTGCCGGCCAGGCCGGTACCACCGCGAAACCCAGTTGCAGGTGCCGAGCACGAGATTGGCCTCGAGCAGCGGCTCGATGTCATCGCGGAAGGCACCGGCCTTCACGCCGGCCTCGTAGAGCTGCGCGAAGTTGCGCTCGTGACGCCTGGTCAATATACGCACCTGGGACTTGGCGTCACTCGTTACGTCCGAATGGGACGCGAGGAGGTTCTCGGCCAGGTACGCCTGGACACCTGTCAGGGACTCGTCGGCATACAGGCAGTGCATGTGCGCGTTGATGGCCGCGCGGAGAGCGGCCGGGAAGTCGGGCTCGGCCTGTGCCAGCGCGGAGAGAATCACGTTCTCGACTTCGACTGTCGTCTGCTCGAGCGCCGGGAGTAAGCCTTCGAGCAGCAGCTCCTCCTTGCTGGTGACGTGGTGATACACGCTGCCGCGCAGGATGCCGGCGGCCTCGGCGATGTCGCGCAGCGATGCGGCGCGATATCCGCGTGTCGCGAAGACCTTGGTGGCGGCAGAGATGAGGTCGGTTCGGGAGTTCATCTGCCCCGCGGCCTGGCCTCCGCAGGAACCTCGTCGAACCAGACATCGGAATCAAGCCGGTTCGCTTCACGGCGGCCGGCGAAAAGCAGTGGCATCGCACCGGCGACCTTGCTGACCGTCCAAGACTCTTCACCGATGATCCGGCTGGCCGATCGCCGGCCCTCGAAGAGCTCGAGGGCGCCACGCCGAATGCCGAACACCTGGCCCGTGATGAAAGCGGCATCGTCGCCGGCGAGAAACAACGTCAGCGGGGCGACGGTCGCCGGATCCAGAGCAGCGGAAGCACCGGGCACGATCGCGTTGCATGTCACTTCGTGATCCATCATCTCCAGGGCGACGGCTTCGGTGAACGCGGCGATTCCGGCCGTGGCCACGCTGTAGTGTTCTTGCCCCGACGGCGAGGTGGTGTTGATGATCCTGCCACCCGCACTTCCAGTGATGTAGCGCGCGCGAAAGTGGCGGCATACGGCTCGCGTGACGAGGAACGGTCCGCGGAGATGAGCTTTCATGACCGCGTCCCAGTCCTCGACCGGCATGTCGAGAACGCTTCGGTCGTGCACGATGCCCGTGTTGTTGACCGCGATGTCGAGCCGTCCCCACGTCTGGAGGGCAAGCGCGATCAGCGAGTCGGCGCCATCCGGCTCAGAGACGTCGCCGTAATGAGCAACTGCCTCGCCGCCGGCGGCCCTGATCTCCTCCACGACGGCCATCGCGAGCGCTTGATCGAGGTCGCTGACCACGACGCGAGCCTCGGCTGAGGCCAGGAGCACAGCCTGTTCACGCCCGATACGTCGTCCCCCGCCGGTGACGACGGCCACCTTTCCGGCCAGAAGCTGGGCCGCCACGAGCCGAACCCTAGCAGGAACCGATCGTTTGGTTCGGAGGACGCGGCCGGTCGTCAAGGACATGCCCCCGTCAGGGGTAGCCCGCTAAGGGACGGGGACGGCCTTGGTCAGCGGGGGCGGTACGCCTTCCGGAGCGCTGAGGCCGTGGCGCGATCCGTGCATGCCCTGGTAGGCCGACGGCTGTGGAGGTTGCCAGTCCTTCAAGAGGCTCGGCTCGAGCTCGAAGACCTCGACGCGGATGGGATTGCAGACAGGCTCGGCGCCTGCCTCCGGACCCCAGAGCGGCACGGAAAGGTCGCCGCCCGGGCACGTCGACGCGGCCATCAGCAGGTCGATCTCGCAAAAGAGCTCGAAGTGATCGGCCGGTCTCGCCGGCGACGCCTTCATGAAATAGCGCTCGTCGTCCGGCATCAGGCCGGTCACTTGGAAGATGTTGATGACGTCGTGCACGTCGAACTCGGTCAATCCGAACGGCAACACGGCTCGCGTGAGGTTCGAGTGACAGTGGTAGTCGTAAGCCGTTCCGGACAGAAGCTGGTTGACGTACGGATCGCAGCGCGTGCCCAGTAAGTCGTGGCAGCCGGCCCCGTCCGCGTCGAGTCCATAGGCGACCGAGTCCGCGACGATGGTGACGAGCGGACGCAGGAACGGCAGGTTGGACCAGAGCCGGTGGCCGACCGTCACGTGAGAGCCGTAGAACTGGCGCGTGCGCGCGGCCCAGAAACGCTCGCGAGGGTCGTCGCGGTTCCAGATGTTCAGGTCGAGCACCTGCGGGCCATCGATGGTCGAGAAGCGGACGACGCTGCCAGCCGGAGCGGTCCACGCTCGCCCGCTGCGGACAGGGATCACCTCGGAGTGCGTGAGCGTCCGGCCTTTCGTGTTCGACCCTATGGGGCCATAGATCGCCGGATCGGCGGCGAGCGGGCTGCCGGCGCCGGCCACGTACGCGGGCTGCGGTTTCACTTCAGGCAAGACTTTAGGAGTTCGAGGTCATGCCGGTCGGCGTCGGAGTGCTCGTAGCCCTGATGAAACTCCATTTGCAATGTTGCGCTGATACAGATCACGCGTCGCCCGCCGACGGTGCCCGAGCTGTTGAGGTGTTGCGCCGGGTAGCGGCCCCATCTATCGCCTTCGAGCGTCAGTTGCTGGAGCCCGTTTCCGGCCGCATCGAACTTCAACGGATGCAGGTCGACCTGCCGGCCACTGCGGTCGACCATCACCAGCCGAGCAGGCAGTCCGGGCGAGACGTGAGCGGCGTGGTCGAAGCCCAGGTGCTCCAGCGATTCCTGCGCGTGGACCAGCAGATTTCTATCGAGCGCCACATCGAGGTCCGAATGCGCGCGAGTCTCCGAGCCGAAAAGCGCGTCGACGCCCCAGCCGCCCTCAATGACAACCGAGACGCCGGCTTCATCAAAAGCATCGAGCACCTCGAGCACGTCGGCGGAGCTCATCATTCCTGCAGCCTACTTAAGCCCAAAATGGCGGCATGGCCCAGACCCTGATCTCAGAAGATGGGCGCTGGTGGTGGGACGGCACGCAGTGGCGATCCCGCCTGGTCGAAGGCGAGCTGGATCTCTTCTGGTTCACTTCGACTCCCGACTGGATCTCGCGAATCCTGATCACCGGCCTCATCATGCTCATCCCGATCGTCGGGTCGATCAACACCTACGGCTGGACTCTCTTGGCAGTCGATATGGTTCGTCAGCGCTGGCGCGAGCTGCCGCCGGCGGGCTTTCATCACCTCGAAAGAGGCGTGCGCCCATTCCTGGTCTCCCTGATTTACGGCGTGATTGCTTTTCTGGTGATCGGCAGCCTGGCCGCCGTCGCGGTCCTGCTGGCAATCTCGGACCGTTCGCGCCTTCCGATTGCGATCGCGGTCGGCTTCGTGGTCCTGCTCCTAGGCTTCGCGTGGTGGCTCTTCATTCTCTATGTGTTCGCGGCCATCCTGATCGGCGCGGATCGTCTCGGCGTCGCCAGAGCGCTCAATCCGAGGACGCTGCTGGCGATCACCCGAGCCAATCGTCCAGCCGCACTCAAAGCGGGAGCTACGTATCTCGTCGCGGCGCTCGTGCTCTCGCTCGCCGGTTCATTCGTGGGCGTCATCGTGCCGTTTGGAGGACTGGCCGTGTATGTGGTGGTGCCTGCCGTCTTCGCGATGATCGTGCCGCCGCTGGCGCAGATCAAGGTCGAGCCCTAGCGTCCGGTCAGGTTATGTTCTGAGTCATGAGCTCAGACCTGCTCGACTCCGCCAAAAAGATCGAACCCCGCATCGTCAACACCCGCCGGACCATCCATTCCCATCCCGAGATGGGCTACCAGGAGGAACAGACGTCGACGCTCGTCCAGGCACGCCTGCGCGAGCTGGGCATCCCGTTTCGGTCCGGCCTCGCCAAGACCGGTGTCGTCGCCCAGATCAAGGGTGAGCTTGGCGATGGGCCGTGTGTGCTCCTGCGCGCGGACATGGACGCCCTTCCGATCGAAGAGGCATCCGGCGTCCCCTTCTCGTCGGAGGTGCCTGGCGTCATGCACGCGTGCGGTCACGACGCTCACACCGCGATGCTGCTCGGCGCCGCTGAGCTCATCCTCGACCGCAAGTCGACATTCGCCGGCACGGTGAAGCTGATGTTCCAGCCGGCGGAAGAGGGCGGCGGCGGGGCCGCGCGGATGATCGACGACGGCGTGCTGGCAGAACCGAAGGTCGATGCGGCATTCATGCTCCACGTCTGGCCGGAGCTCGACATGGGTCAGGTCTCTTGCGGCCCAGGTCCGCAGCTCGCCGGCGCCAACGCGTTCACGATCACCGTCAAGGGGAGAGGCGGCCACGGCGCGCGGCCGCACGACACGATCGACCCGGTCGTCGTCGGCGCGCAGATCGTGCTCGCCATGCAGACGCTGGTCTCGCGCGAGGTCGACCCCACTGTGCCGGCTGTGGTCACACTGGCCGCGTTCAACGCCGGCAACGTCAGCAACGTCATCCCCGACCAGGCAGTGATCAAGGGCACGATCCGCGCCTTCGACGACGTGCTGTTCAAACACCTCGAGCAGAGGGTCGTCGAGGTGGCGACCGGCGTCGGCGCCGCGCTCAGGGCGACTGTCGAAGTCGACTTCGCGATGAGCTATCCGCCTTCGGTCTGCGACGCTGCGATGGCCGAGCACCTTGCAGACAGCACTCGTTCGTTGCTGGGCTCGGAGAAGGTCCTGCCCTCCAAGCCGGAGATGGGCGCCGAGGACTTCGCGTTCGTCTTGCAGAAGGTGCCAGGCGCGATGCTCTGGCTCGGCGTCAAGAACCCGGACTGGCCGGCGCCGAAACCGGTGCACACCGCGACCTTCGACATCGATGAAGGCGCGCTGCCCATCGGCAGCTCCGCGATGGCGGGAGTCGCCCTCGACTACCTGGTCAAGTCTTCGAAGTAGCGAACCAGCCGGCGATCTGCGTCCGCGAGTTGAAGCCGAGCTTGTTGAGGATGCCGCGGACGTGACTGTCGACGGTGCGCTCTTAGATAAAAAGGCACGCGCCGATCTCTTTGTTGCTCAGCCCGTCCGCGACCACTGCGGCCACAAGACTGGGAGCGTCGTCCTGACTGTCTCCTGAAAGGAGGGATTACGTTATTCGGATGGCTGCTGCTGGAACCCTGAACGACCTGCTCGGCTATGGCGAGGCCGGCGCGATCGCCATAGCTATGCCCGACGGTCCCGCGCTCACGTATCGGCGGCTGCGTGAGGTCGTCGACGAAACCGCGAATCGACTCGCGCAGCTGGGCCTGCGCCGCGGCGACACGATCGCGTTCGTCCTGCCCAACAGCATCGAGACCATCGTGCTGTTTCTCGCCTCGGCATCTGTTGGCACCGCCGCGCCGCTGAACCCCGCGTACAAGGAAGACGAATTTCGCTTCTACCTGGAAGACACGGGCGCGCGGGCGCTCGTCGTCCGCCGCGGCGCGGCGGAAGCCGCTCGCCGCGCACTGCCGCAAGGTGCGTTGCTGGTGGAGGCCGACGTCGATCGCGATGGCAAAGTGCAGCTGTCGAGCGCTGGCACTGAAGTACGCCGCGACGCGACGGCGGCCGGTCCGGACCCGAACGGCATCGCGCTCGTGCTGCACACGAGCGGCACGACGAGCAGGCCCAAGCAGGTGCCGCTGCGCCACCGCAACCTGCATTTCTCGGCATTGAACATCGCCAGCACCTATTCGCTGAAGTCAAACGACGTTGCGTTCTGCGTGATGCCGCTCTTCCACATCCACGGGCTGATGGCGTCGACGATGGCGACTCTGAGCTCGGGCGGGACCGTCGTAGTGCCGCCCAGGTTCGATCCGCTCACCTTCTGGCCGGCGCTGAACGATCACCGCGCCACGTGGTACTCGGCGGTGCCCACGATCCATCAGATGCTCCTGATGCGGAACCGCGGGGAGCGCCCGCCGGGCGCCGAGCGCTTGCGTTTCATTCGCTCGAGCTCTTCGGCGCTGTCGCCGGAGACCATGCGCGAGCTGGAGTCGAGGTTTGGAGCGCCGGTGCTCGAGGCGTACGGGATGACCGAGGCCTCGCACCAGATGGCATCGAATCCTCTGCCCCCGGGCGAGCGACGCTCCGGCACGGTGGGGCGTCAGACCGGGATCGAGATCGGGGTGATGGGCGACGGCGGCAAGCTGCTGCCGGCCGCGACCGCGGGCGAGGTCGTGATCCGTGGCGCCAGCATCATCGACGGCTACGCCAACAATGCGGAGGCCAATGCCCAGTCCTTCACGGACGGCTGGTTTCGCACCGGCGATCAAGGCCGGCTCTCGCGCGACGGATACCTCTCGCTCGTCGGCCGGCTGAAGGAGATGATCAACCGCGGCGGCGAGAAGATCGCGCCGCGCGAGATCGACGACGTGCTGCTGCAGCACCCTGCCGTCGGCGAAGCGGTCGCGTTCGGCACGCCTCACGAGCGGTGGGGCGAAGAGGTTGCCGCGGCGGTGGTGCTCAAGGGCGAGGCGAGCGAGAAGGAGATCCTGTCCTTCGCGCGCGAACGTCTCGCCGACTACAAAGTGCCGCGCAAGCTCTTCATCGTCGAGCAGATCCCGCGCACGGCCACAGGCAAGATCCAGCGCCGATCCGTCGCCGCCGCTTTGAACCAGAAGTGACCGTCGCCGTCGTCGGCGCGGGGGCCATCGGCGGTCTGCTCGGCGCGCACCTGTCGCGCGCCGGCCAGGACGTCGTGCTGATCGCACGCGGACCTCACCTCGCGGCGATGCGTGCGCGCGGCGTGACCGTTCGCAGCCAGGACGGCAACTTCACGGCCCATCCCACCTGTACCGACGACATCGGCGCCATCAATGGCGCGGAGGTCGTTTTCATCACGCTCAAAGCGCACAGCATCCCCGCGGTCGCGCCGGCGATCGGCGCCGCCCTCAATGACAACGCGTGCGTGGTCGGCGCGATGAACGGCATCCCGTGGTGGTATTTCCCGGATCGCCACCTGGAGTCGGTCGACCCAGGCGGCGTGATCGCCCGGAGCATCCCGCGCGAGCAGACCATTGGTTCCGTTGTCTATCCCGCGGCAACGGTGGTCGAGCCCGGGGTGATCGAGCATGAAGAAGGCAACCGCCTCTCGCTCGCTGAGCTGGATGGCGCGAAGACAGAGCGCATTCAAGCCATCAGCCGGATGCTGGCGGGCGCGGGCTTCAAGGCTCCGGTCCAGTCGCGCCTGGTCAACGAGATCTGGCTGAAGCTTGTCGGCAACGCAACCCTCAACCCGGTGAGCGCGATCACGCGCGCAACGCTTGGAGCCTTGCTCGCGTCATCAGAGTCGCGGGACCTGATGCGGTCGCTGATGGAGGAAGTCGATGCGGTGGCACGATCGCTGGGCGTCGAGCTGCCAGTCTCCATCGACAAGCGCATCGAGGGCGCCGCGTCTGTCGGCGCGCACAAGACGTCGATGCTTCAGGATCTCGAAGCCGGCAAGCCCCTCGAGCTCGACGCATTGCTGGGCGCGGTGATCGAGATCGCCGAATGGAAGCAGGTCGACGTTCCGCGCCTGCGCGTCCTCTACGGCCTGGCCAGGCTCACCGCAGCAGCCGCTCGCCCGGCCGGCTAGGCCGGCAGCCAGTCCGCGCTCTGCGCGTGGGCATCGATCGCCCAGCGCAGCGTGTCCAGCACCTCGGCGAGGTGCTTCCGCATCGCCGCCTCGGCGGCCTCGCCGTCGCCGCGACGAATCGCGTCGACGATCGCTTCGTGCTCGTGCAGCGAGCGCTCGGCACGGCCCGGTCGCAGCGCCGTCTGGAACTGGAAGCGGATGCTCTGCGACTTAAGGCCGCGGACCACTCGTGACGCGGTGCGATGTCCGGCGGCGACCCAGATCCGTTCGTGGAATCGCGAGTTCAGCTCGGAGTAGCCGAGGGCGTCACCTTCTTCGACACGCTGGCGCATCTCCGCGGTGATCGCATCGAGCGCAGCGAGGTCCTCGGGCGTGGCTCGCATGGCGGCTCGCCGGGCCAGCATGCCCTCGAGCGCCGCGCGCACCTCCTCGATCTCGAGTGCCTCGCGGCCGTCGATCAGCCTGACGCGCGCGCCGCGGTTTCGTTCCAGGACCACCAGGCCCTCCTGGTCGAGCCGCACCAGCGCGGCCCGGACGGCGGTGCGGCCCGCGCCGATGGCTTCCGCCACCGCCGCCTCGACCAGCCGCTCGTTGGGGTGGAAGCGGCCGGTGACGATGGCCTCCCGCAGCTCGTGGTAGGCGTCTTTGCGCGCGGTCCTGATCGCCATTACTTGCCCCGGCTCAGATTATCGTCAATAATGTCGACAATCCGGGCGGCTGTTTTAACCGGAAGCCGGGGCGGCTCTTCACACACGGAGGAGGACGTTGAAAACCTTCCGCAAACACTTGGCGTCGGCCCGAATCGCACTGCCGATGGTCGCGCTCGTCGTGGTCGCGGCCTGTGGCGGCAGCAGCTCTGCAGGCAGCGGGCTTGGCACGGGGAACTTGCTCGTGGGGGTGCTGGCGCCGTTCAGCGGCGCCGATGCGAATCTAGGTCCCGCCTACTACTCGGCATGTCTGGCGGCGCAGCCGGCGATCAACAACAGCGGCGGCGTCGGCGGGCGCCAGATCCAGTGCCAGAAGTTCGACACCCGCGGCGAGCCGGCGGACGCGGCCCCCGCGGCCACCCAGATGATCGCCAGCAACTCCAACCTGATGGCCGTCATCGGCTGCACTTCGGACGAGGCGTCCGCGGTGGCGCCGATCGTCGACCGAGCCCACATCCCGATGTTCTGCATGACCGGCCAGAGCGAGTTCAACAAGACCAAGCTGCCGTACTTCCACCGGCTGGTCCCTGCTGACATCTACGACGCGTACGCGATGGTCGGCTGGGTCCAGTTCGGACCGAGCCACCCTGCCTGGAACAAGGTGGCGCTGGTCTTCGGAGACGACATCGGCTCGCAGACGTTCGTCGCGCCCGCGACCAACGCGTTGAAGCACTTCGGCAAGACCGTGCAGAACTTCCCGATCCACCTGGGCGCATCGTCGTTCCGCACCGAGGTGACGAGCATGCTCGCCTTCAAGCCGGACGTGATCTTCACCGAGGCCCTAGGCTCGGCCGGGACGTATCTCGGCGAGGTCAAGGAGCTGAACGGTGGCCAGACCATCCCGTTCATCGGCACCTCGGCCACCATCGACCCGGCCTGGTTCAAGGATGTGTCGGGAACCATCGGCGTGGATGACCTCGTCGCGAACTACCGCGGCGTCGACCTCGGGTACACGTTCTCGGGCGAGGCGTACGACCAGTTCAACGCCAACCTGCAAGCCGCGGCCTCGACGTTCCCGGACGCTCCGAAGTACAAGCAGCGCGGTTCCACGCTCCATCTGTACGACGGCATCATCATGACCGCGCTCGCGATGCTGGCCACCAACAGCTCCGACCCGAAGGTCTACAACTCGAAGATCAAGGACATCGCCAACGGCGTGTCCGGCGCGACGGTCGTCCACACGTTCAAGGAAGGTGCGGATGCGATCAAGGCCGGCAAGTCGGTCCGCTACGTCGGCGCCGGCGGCGAGAACAACTTCGACCAGTACAACAACTCGCAGTCCGGCTACATCCTCGTCAAGTACGACGCGCAGGGCAACGAGGTCCAGGTCACGACGCTTACGCCTGACCAGACCAAGCAGCTCAGCGACGCCGGCGGGATCTAAGCGCTTAAGGTGAATTCAGTGGCCCACGGGCTCGAAGCTGTGGCTTCGGGCCCGCCGGTCCTCATGCCATGAGCGTCCTCATCGCTGCGTTCGGCTTCGGACTCGTCAGCATGTCGGTGATCGCCCTTGCTGCCGTCGGCTTCACCATGCAGTTCGGCATCACCAACATCATCAATCTCGCGTACGGCGAGGTCATGATCGCCTCGGCTTACGTTGCGTACTACCTCGACAACGCCGGCGTGAGCATCTGGATCGCAATGCTCGCCGGCGCGGCGTTCGGCGCGGTTTTCTCCTTTCTGATCAACCGGTTCATCTACGCGCCGTTCCAGCGCAAGGGGACGTCGCACCTCGGGATGGTGATCGTGTCGTTGGCGGTGTCGCTGATGATCTCCAACATCATGCTGCCGATCGTCGGCTACTTCAGCGTCTC
>JACZCV010069588.1_pt1 | contig 11633 bp, 10 predicted proteins | sample 8641841 | NCBI WGS metagenome assembly JACZCV01 (sample SAMN15324606, study PRJNA640507) | soil metagenome | isolation source: monocropping sugarcane control | place: China: Luxin town, Laibin City, Guangxi Province | collected 2019-07-25 | depth 10cm m
AAGGGGTCTGAAGCCCTGGGGGGGATTGGCGGGCCCGCCCAAAGGCGCTCCGGTGAGCCTGGCGGGCATCCCGTACGACGGCACGGCCGTCTACCGGAAGGGCGCCTCCCAGGCGCCGCAGCGCATCCGCTCGCTGTCCGCGGTCATGCCGCCGGTGACCGAGGAGGGCTACATCCTCACGGGGCTCGGGGTGCACGACATCGGAGACCTCACCGCCGGTTCCGACATCGAGTCAGGCTGGACCCACGTCGCGGATCGGCTCGCCGAGGTGCCGGCAGACTCGATCCTCACCGTGCTCGGTGGCGATCACTGCACGGCCATCGCTACCCTCGCCGCCGAGGCGCGGCGTCATCCCGACGTCAAGGTGCTCTGGGTCGACGCGCACCCAGACCTGTGCGACTTTTCGCGTGGCGGCAAATGGACGTGCGGCTGCGCCATGCGGCGCGCGCTGGAGATTTCGGGCATCGCGCCCGATCGCGTCGTCATTGCCGGCGGCCGTGACTACGACCCCGAGGAGCTCGAGTTCATCCGCCAGAACGGCGTCACGCTGGTGGGAGCGCGCGAGCTGGCGTCCAATCCGGAGGCGGCGCTGAAGAAGATCCAGGACCAGCTCGCCGGCAGCGACGTGCACGTGTCGTTTGACATCGACGTCCTGGACCCGGCATTCGCCCCCGGCACTGAGATCCCGTCGTCGGGAGGCCTCACGACCCGTCAGGCGCTGGAGATCCTGCACGCGGCGGCTGGGGTCGCCAGGTTCGTCGGGCTCGACCTGGTCGAGCTCTCACCGCCGTTCGACAACGGCAACATCACGACGCTTGCGGCGCTGAAGGTGATCTTCGAGTTCTGGGGCCTGGCGGCCGGGCGGAACCGCTCAGCGCTCGATGAGCAGCGCGACCAGGATCAACCCGAGGCCGCCCAGGACAAGTAGGCCGGAGCAGCCGGCCTGCACGACCGTGAAGGCGATCCCTCCCGTGCTGCCGTAGGTGGTCGCGATTTCGGCGCGCCGGCCGTAACGGCGGATCGCGGCGAAGATGCCGCCCGCACCCAGCAAAGCCGCCAGCAGTCCCATGCCCAGTCCGGCGGCCTGCGCACCGCTCATCTGAAACTGAGTATGGCCGCCCCGCCGGGCCGATAGGATTTCGGGGCGATGGCCAGGGTTCTGCTGCTTGGATCGACCGGCTTCGTCGGCCGCGCCGTCACGCACAAGATCCTGGACGCCGGTCACCAGCTGCGTGTGCTGGTGCGAGATCCGATGAAGGCCGCGGCTTACAAGGTTCGCGGCGCGCAGGTGGTCGTCGGCGACGCGCTGAACCCCGCCGCGCTCCAGCAGGCTTGCTCAGGCGTCGAGCACATCATCAGCCTGGTCGCGGTCCGCCGTAACAAGCCGCAGTCGATGTTCGAGGTGAACGCGGACGGCCCGCGCGTGCTCGGCCTCGCGGCCAAGGCGGCCGGCGCCAAGTCGGTGATCCTGATCAGCGCCATCGGCGCGCGGCTGGACCAGAAGTACAAGTACCTGACCTCGCGGTGGATGGGCGAGCAGGAGCTGGCCAAGTCCGGCGTGCCGGGGACGGTGCTGCGCTTCTCGTTCATCCTGGCCGAGGAGGGAGGGGTGCTTGTCGACTTCGAGCGAGCCGCCGACTTCGGCCCGTTCCTGATCATCCCGGGCGACGGCGGGACGCAGATCCAGCCCATCCTGCGTGAGGACGCTTCCCGCTGCATCGTGGAGGCGATCGGCAAGGCCGACCTGCTCGGCAAGATCATCGAGCTCGGCGGGCCGGAGGTCGTCACCTACGAGACGATGTTCAACTGGTTCATCCAGGCGCGCGGCATCAAGAAGCGAAAGCTGCACGTCATGCCGGACCTCCTGAAGCCAGGCGCGGCGGTGATGGAGATCCTCATGGACAATCCCGTCGCGACGCCTGACGAAATCAACACGATCCAGCTGCCGAACGTCGCCGACGGCCTCGACTCTGTGACCGCTCATTTCGGCTGGAGGCCGAACCCGCCCAGCAGCTGGGCGCCTGAACACTGGAAGAGCCGGGTCCACTAAGCATCCGGGCGTTCTTCGGCGTACCGCTGCCTGAGCCGCAGCGCGCACAGCTTGGCGGCTTCCTGGCGCGCTGCGAGGTCGTGGCGCCGGAGTTCCGATGGGCAGTGGTCGAGAACCTGCATCTCACCGTGAGATTCATCGGCACCGTCGAGCGATCGATCGTGGAGGGCGTCGCCGACCGGCTCACCGGCCGGGCCGGACCAGCGGTCGAGCTAGCTCTCGGCGAAGTCGGGACCTTCAAACGCAGCCGGCTCGTGCGGGTCCTCTGGCTCGGGCTGCAGTCAGGCGCGGATGAGATGAAGGCGCTCGCGGCGCGAGTCGAGGCTGAATGCAGGGCTGTCGGGCTGGCGCCCGAGGCTCGGCCGTTTCAGCCCCACCTGACGCTGGCGCGCGCTCGATCTCGCGACGGTGCGAGGCCACCCGAGCTGCCTGAGATTCCCGTGCTGGAGCCCTGGCGTGCGACCGAGCTGGTCCTCTACCGGAGCCAACTGAAGAAGGACCACGCGTATCACGAGCCGATCCGGACGATCCCTCTTAGGTGAAAGTCCTGGCGCCGGCCTCAGCGCACTCGAGGTCTTGTTCGGGTTTTGCTCCGCTCACGCCGACCGCGCCGACGATTGCGCCGTCGTGCTCGAGCAGGACCGAGCCATGTCCAGGCACCAGGCGCATGCGCGTCAGGCCGCTGACTGCATTGAAGAACGTCGGCCGCTCGGTCGCGGTCTGCAGAAGCGAACCGCCGTCGCGCTGAAACATCGAGGCGCTCACCGCTTTCGCCTCGGCAATCTGCGGCGAGACAGGATTCGCGCCGTCCATGCGACCCAGCGCCACCAGGTGACCACCGGCATCGACGACCGCCACCGACACCCGCACGCCGATGTGCGCGGCGTGGACGTGGGCCGCCTGGATGATCTTCAGCGCCTCGTCGTGCTTCACCATCGCCAGGCCTTCAGCGTAGCGCTGACGCGGCCGCGAACTGGCTACTTGCTGTGGGTTGGCGGCGCACATTTTTTCGGATATTGCATCTTTGGCTTAGGGCCTTTACCTTTTGCGTCGGCCCCGAGGGAAACGTTCGAGGGGACAGGAACCGGCCGCAAGGCAGGTGCCAGTCTCCGAGAGGCGAGCCAGCGGGGTCATTTCTTTTTCCGGCGGTTTTCGCGTTCCTGCCCGTTAGGCTCTCCGGAGCATGAAGGTCGCCCCGCGCCAGGGCCACCGCCGGCCAAGCGCCACGCCCACCGCCGTCGAGGTCTCGATCGTGATGCCGTGCCTCAACGAGGCCGAGACCGTCGCCCGCTGCATCCAGAAGGCTCAGCGCGCGGCGGAGAAGCTCGGAGTGGCCGCCGAGGTGATCGTCGCGGACAACGGCAGCAATGACGGATCCGCGGTCATCGCTCGCGAGCTCGGCGCGCGCGTGGTCGAGGTCTCGCGCAAGGGCTATGGCGCGGCGCTGATCGGCGGCATCGAAGCCGCGGCCGGAGAGTTTGTGGTCATGGGCGACGCCGACGACAGCTATGACTTCGGCGAGATCGGCCCATTCATCGAGCGCCTCCGCGCCGGCGACGACCTGGTGGTGGGAAACCGCTTCGCGGGCGGCATCGAGCCGGGCGCGATGCCGCTGCTCCACCGCTTCGGCAACCCGGTGCTGACCAATGTCAGCCGGACGTTCTTCCACACGCCGATCCGCGATATGCACTGCGGGCTCCGCGCTTTCCGCAAGGATGCTTTCGAGCGCATGCACCTGCGGGCCGCCGGCATGGAGTTCGCGAGCGAGATGGTGATCAAAGCATCGCTGAAGGGCATGCGCATCAGCGAGGTGCCGGTCACGCTGCACCCTGACGGTCGGTCGCGTCCGCCCCACCTGCGCACCTGGCGCGATGGCTGGCGCCACCTGCGGTTCATGCTCCTCTTCAGCCCGCGCTGGCTGTTCCTCTATCCGGGCCTGACGCTCTTCGGTGTCGGGCTGATTGCAGGGGCAGCGCTGGAAACCGGACCGAAGCGAATCGGACCTCTTGGCTTTGACATCGACACCCTGGTCCTGGCCGCGTTCTGCTGTCTGATCGGTTTTCAGCTGATCGTCTTCGCGGTCTTCACCAAGGTGTTCGCGATGCGCGAGGGATTCCATCCGCCGAACCCGTCGTACAACGCGATGTTCAGGTACGTCCGGCTGGAGACCGGCCTCGCGATCGGCGCGCTCATGTTCGCGGCCGGAGTCATCGGCACGATCCTCGCGGTGGCAACGTGGCAGGCGGTGGGGTTCGGCGCCCTCGATGCCCGAACGTCGATGCGTGAGATCATCCCTGCCGCGCTCCTGCTCACGCTCGGCGTCCAAACGATCTTTGCAAGCTTCTTCCTCAGCATCCTCGGGATCGAAGACCAGCCCGCTGCTGGCTGATCTCGCGGCGTCGGTGCGGCGCCATCCGCTGCTCTTCGCCTATCTCGGAGCTCTCGTGCCGGCGGTTCTCATGGCGTTCACGCAACCGGTCTGGTCGCGCGTCGACGAGGCACACCACTTCGATTTCATCGTCCAGCTGAGCCACGGCGTGTACCCGGCCGCGAACCAAACCCTGATCGAGCCGGAAACGCTGGACCTGATGCGGTCGAAAGGCTCGTATCGCGCCTTCTACCCGGCCGGCTCTTACCCGACGCCCGACCTCTCCGACGTGTCCGCGCCGCCGCCGGGAATGAGCGATCGCGCCGACGCGGCGTGGATGGCGCGCCACCTGTGGCAGCTGTCCCAGGAGTCCATCCAGCCGCCGCTCTACTACGCCGCGATGGTGCCGGTGTGGTGGGCGGCCAACAACCTCGGCGGACCGCTCGCCGCCGTCTACGTGCTGCGTTTGATCAATGCGCTGATCGTGGCCACGCTGGCGCCGATGGCATTTGCGCTAGCCCTGCTGGTCGTGCCGGCGCGACCGCGGGTGGCGGTGGCTGCCGCCACCATCGCCGCTCTCGTCCCTGGCTTCGCCCTCAACGGCTCCCGGATCAGCAACGACACGCTGGCAACCGCGATCGGCGGCCTGCTGATCCTGCTAGCGGTGTCGTGGGCTCGGACCGGATGGTCCTGGCGGCGAGCGCTCGTCCTGGGCCTGCTGCTTGGAGCGGGGCTGCTGGTGAAGGTCACGCTGGTCGGGTTGATTCCCGCCCTGCTCGTCTCGTCGCTGTGGGCGCGGCCAGGCCAATCCTGGACGGTGGCAGTCGCGCGTCCCGCCCTCAGCGCCGCCGTCGGGGTCGCTTTGCTGGTGCCGTGGTTTGCGCTCAACGAGAGGTTCTACGGCGCGCTGCAGCCGAACGCCAGCCTGCGTCTCTCCGACACCCTGCCGGCGGCCTTCACCCCTTCGCTGGGCGCGCTCAACCTCTCGGTGTTCGACCTGACGTTCTGGACGGGCGAACCATGGGGCGTCCTGCCGCTGGCAGCGCCATTCGCTGTGCTCGCGACGCTCGTCGGGCTCATGGGCGTGGCCGGCGTCGTTCGGGCGGTGCGGTCGTCCGACATGACCATCGAGCGCGGGCCGCTGTCGGTGTCGATCGTCGCGACCCTCGGGATGGCCGGCCTGTCATTGCTGCTGCCGGTGCTGGCCGCGTTCGAGTTCGTCGCCCCCGGCCGATACGCATATCCGGCGCTGCCCGCGATCGCGGTGCTGTGCGCCGCGGGCGTGTTCGTGGTCGTCGCCGGCACCGTGGCTCGGCGTGCCGTCGTCGCGATCTACGCCGCGGCCGCGCTGCTGGTCGTGGTGTTGGGCGCCGCCGGCCTGCCCGCCCCGCCATCGCCTGGTTCCGGCGCGCCGCCGGCGCAATCTCAAAACGTCGGCCTCACCGCCTCACAGAGCTTTGCCGGGCTGACCGTCACGCTCGACCGCGTCGCCTTCGACCGGCAAGCGAGAGCCACGTGGTTCCACATCACCGCGACCAACTCGGGCGCCCAGGAGGTGGAATGGTCGCCGGCGCCGGTCGCCTACGTCGGCGATGCGTCCGCGAATGGTGACTACCTCAAGTCGACCCACCTGTCAGGCGACCTGGATCCCGGCCAGTCGGTGTCAGGCTGGATCTACACGTCGCTCGATCCCTCTACCGTCCACGGCGGAGACGTGCTGCGTCTCCGGTTTGCGGACATCGCGCCAATCGACTATCGCTCGATCGGCGACGTCGACCTGACCTTTCGGATGCCGGCATGAAAGTCGCCCTGGTCCACGACTTGCTCGTCAGCTACGGAGGCTCCGAGCAGGTGCTGTACGAGCTGCACACGATGTTCCCGGACGCTCCGATCTACACCACCATGTATGACCCATCGCGCCTGCCACCGCGGTTCGCGAATCTGCCGGTGCGGACGTCGTTCCTGCAGCACACGCCAGGCGCGTCGCGTCATTACGCGGCCACCGTGCCGTTGATGCGTTCCGCGTTTCGGAGCTTTGACCTGAGCGGATTCGACCTCGTGTTGAGCAACGCCCACGCCTTTGCCAAGGCGGTGCGCATTCCTCCCGGCGCCGTTCACGTGTGCTACTGCTACACGCCGCTGCGTTACGCGTGGAGTCACCAGCGGGAATACCTGTCGACCTTGCCCGCGCGACCGGCCCTCGAGCCGGCGGCTCGCGGAGTTCTGAGCGTGCTGCGCCGTTGGGATCTCGCGGCGTCGCGGACCGTGCACCGATTCATCGCCATCTCGGAGTACGTGCGCCAGCGGATCAAGCGGTATTACGAGCGCGATGCGGACGTCGTGTATCCGCCGGTGGACATCAATCGATTTCAGCCGTCGACGTCGAAGCCGGGCGACGCCATCCTCGTCGTCAGCCGGCTTTTCGCCTACAAGCGCGTCGACGCCGCGGTCGAAGCGTGCACGCGGTTGCGGTTACCGCTGCGGGTCGTGGGGCGAGGCCCGGAGCTTCGCCGGCTGCGGGCGATGGCGGGGCCGTCGGTTACGTTCCTTGGCGAGATCGACGACCGCGCGCTCGAGGAGGAGTATCGCGGCTGCCGGATGCTGCTCTTCACGTCCGACGAGGACTTCGGGCTCACGCCGCTGGAGGCGATGGCCAGCGGACGCCCGGTGCTGGCCCTCGACCGGGGCGGCGCACGCGAAACGGTGCGCCCGGGTGTGACCGGGCAGCTCTATGCGGATGCGGGCGTCGACGCGCTGATGGAGGCTCTCCAGAAGTTTCGCGAGTCGGACTACGACGCGCGGGCCTGCGTGGCGCGAGCGAGCGAGTTCTCGCCGGAGCGATTTCGCACCGGCATCCGCGAAGTCCTGGAGCGCGAGGTGGCCGCTAGCCGTCCGCGCGGCGATACAGCGCCACGCCGGTAATGTCGGTCTCGCCTGTCAGCCGGCTCCTCGCAAAGCCGCGCTCGCCGAGCGCGGCGTCGACCTCCGCCAGGGTCGCGTGCCATTTGTGGAACTCGAGCAGGATCGCCCGCACCTGATTCCGCAGGAACTCGCCTTCGTTGCGCACGAAGTCGAGCTCATTGCCCTCGATGTCGAGCTTCAAGAGATCGACCCGCCCGCCGAATGCCATCTGCCATTCATCTGCCACCGACAACGCCGGCACCGTGATGTCGACGATGCGGCCTTTAACCGGCAGCTGCTTGCCGGGCTCGTAGGCGAGGAGAGACGACTGCGAGGCCGAGGGGTTGACGTGAAAGACGGCCGTCTTGGTGCCGGCCGGCAGGCCGGCGGCTCCGAATACGACCTGGTGCTGCTTCAGCTGATTGCGGTCGATGTGCCAGCGAGCCTCTTCGACCAGTCTTGGGTTCGCGTCGACGAGCAGCGCCCGACGCTCAACGCCAGGCAGTTCGTTGGCGAGGTACAGGGCGAACCATCCCGCGTTGCAGCCGAGGTCGATGAACGTCTTGATCGCGCCCAGTTCATGCACCGACGCGTAGGCGTGCCGCTTGAACATCTCGTCGGCGATGCCCAGCTGATCCAGCGACGTCAGCCGGTAGACAAGACCCTGAGGCTCGAGCTTTCGATACAGAGGGAACCGCCGCATGATCGGGGCGGCCACTCGATAGACGCCGAGGGCGCCGACGACGCGATGGATCCAGAGCTGGGAGCTGATCCGATCCAGGAGCGAGCTCACGCGCCCGCCGTCAGTAGACCGGTGTATCCACCGTCACCGCCTCGAGCCATTTCCGGGCGGCGGTCAGGAAGCGGGCGGCCTGCAGGCCGTCGAGGACGCGATGGTCGAACGAGAAGCAGAGGTACATCATCGGCTTGATCCCGATCATGCCGTTGATCGCCACCGGCCGCTCCTGGATCGCCTCCATCGTGAGGATGCCGGCCTGTCCTGGGTTGATCACCGAGTAGCTGAACAGCGTGCCGAAGGTCCCCGAGTTGTTGACAGTGAACGTGGCGCCCGCGAGGTCGTCCGCCTTCAACTGCTTGTTGCGCGCACGCGACGCCAGGTCGTTGACGGCACGCGCCAGGCCGGCGAGTGAGAGGCCGTCGGCTTTGCGCACGACCGGCACCACCAGTGTGTCCTCGAGGCCGACCGAGATGCCGATGTTGATGTCGTGGTGGACGATGAGCTCAGTGTCGTTGAAGGTGGCGTTGACCTCGGGATGCTCGCGCAGGGCATTGATTGCAGCCGCCATCACGTAAGGCAGGTAGGTCAGCGAGAAGCCTTCCTGCTTCTGGAAGGCGCCCTTGTTGGCGTTGCGGTTGGCCACCACGCCGGACATGTCCGCCTCCTGGGTCTGCCAGGCGTGCGGGATGGTCGTCTTCGAGCGCGTCATGTTCTCGGCGATCAGCCGGCGGATGCGGGTGAGCTGCACGACCTCGTCGCCCGCGCCAGGTGTGGGCTTGGCTGATGGGGCGGCGGCTGCAGGCGAAGGTGCCTGCTTGGCTCGCGCCGCGTACTCCTGGACGTCCTTCTTTGTCACGCGACCGCCGAGGCCAGTGCCTTTGATGCCGGTCAGGTCGACCTTCAGCTCGTCGGCGAGCATCTGCACGGCGGGCGAATAGCGGTGCTGGCCGCCTTCGGCCTTGACCTCGGCCGCCGGCGCTGGCGGTGCCGGGGCGGGCTTCGCGGGAGCTGGAGCTGGAGCTGGCGCCGCCGGAGCGGCAGCGGGAGCTGGCGAGGGCGCGGTTTCGACCTTCTCTTCTGTGACTTTCGGCTGCGCCGCCTCGACCTTCGCGGGAGCTTGCCCGTCGCCGAGCTCGACCACCGCGATCTCCGCGCCGGCCTGCACCGTCTGTCCCTCTTTGGCCAGGATCTCCTTCAGCACGCCGGTGACCGGCGCTGGGACTTCAGCGCTGACCTTGTCGGTGTCGACCTCGAGCATCGGCTCGAACTCGGTGATCGTGTCGCCCGGCTTGACCAGCCACTTGGAGATCGTGCCCTCGTGCACCGACTCGCCAAGCTGCGGCATGACGACGCGAGTGGTGCCCATCTAGAACGCGGCCAGCTCCTTGAGCGCAGCCGTGATCTTGGCGGGCGTCGGCATGAACTCCTCTTCCATCGCCGGCGCGTAGGGCATCGCCGGCACGTCCAGGCCACCCAGCCTCTTCACCGGGCCGTCGAGCCACTGCCATGCCTCGTCGGCGATGAGTGCGGCGATCTCTGAGCCGATCGAAACGCTGAAGTTGTCCTCGTAGAGCACCAGGCACTTGCCGGTCTTCCGCGCCGACGTGATGATCGCCTCCTTGTCGAGCGGGTAGACAGTGCGCAGGTCGACGATCTCGACGCTGACGCCGCTCTCCTCGAGGGACTTCGCCGCCTCCATCGCGTAATGGACCATGAGCCCGTAGCAGAACACCGAGATATCGCTGCCCTCGCGGACAGTGCGCGCCTTCTGCAGCGGGATCAGGTATTCGCCTTTGGGCACGCTCTCCTTGAACATGCGGTAGAGCCGCTTGTGCTCGAAGAAGAGCACCGGGTCCGGATCGCGAATCGCCGCGAGCAACAGGCCCTTCGCTTCATATGGCGATGACGGGATGACGATCTTCAGTCCCGGTGTCGCGAAGCGCGCCTCGATCGACTGCGAGTGATACAGCGCGCCGTGCGCGTGGCCGCCCATCGGAGCGCGCACGACCATGGGCACCGACCAGTCGCCGTCAGTCCGGTAGCGATACTTGGCCGCCTCGTTGACGATCGAGTTGAACGCGTAGTGCGCGAAGTCCGTGAACTGGATCTCGGCGACGGGGCGCTTGCCGGCGACCGCCAGGCCCAGCGCGATACCCGCTATCGATGACTCGGCCAGCGGCGTGTCGATGACGCGCGCCTCGCCGAACCGCTTGTGAAGACCATCGGAGACCAGGAACACGCCTCCCTTTGGGCCGACGTCTTCGCCGAGCACCATGACGCGCTCGTCGCGCTCCATCTCTTCAGTGAGCGCCGAGCGCAGCGCGGCGACCATGTTCATCTCTTCGGTCTCGAGGTCGGCCGCCGGCTCGATCGCCTGCGGCGCTTCGACCGCGTAGACGTTCGTGTGCGCGTTGGCGGCCGGCGCATCGGGTGAGTCGATGCCTTCCTTCGTCGCGCGCGTCACGTCTTCTTTGACGTGCTCCTCGTACTCGGTGACCTCTTTGGCGCTGAGGATTCCTTCCTCGACCAGGCGCTTCTTGAAGCGCTCGAGGCAGTCGTTCTGCGCCAATTCGTCGATCTCTTCCTGGGAGCGGTAGCGGCGCTGGTCGTCCTCGGACGAGTGGGCGCCGAGGCGGTCGACCAGGCACTCGATGAGCGTCGGGCCATGGCCGGCGCGCGCGCGCGCGACCGCCTCTTTGGCGACGTGGTAGCACGTGACCGGGTCGCGCCCGTCGACGGTCACGCCCGGGAATCCGTAACCCGGCGCGCGCTGGGCGACGTGCTCGATCGCGTACTCCTTGCGCATCGGCGTGGAGATGGCGAAGCCGTTGTTCTCGCACACGAAGACCTCGGGCAACTTGTAGACCGCCGCGAAGTTCATGGCCTCGTGCGCGTCGCCCTCGGAGCCCGCGCCCTCGCCGTAGCAGGTGAGCAGCACCTTGTCGGTGCCGTCCATCTTCAGCGCGTACGCGACGCCGGCGCCGCGAACCATCTGCGCCGCGACCGGTGACCCGCCGGACGTGATGTTCAATCGCGAATCGGAGAAATGGCCAGGCGTTTGCTTGCCGCCCGACGCGGGGTCGGCCGGCTTGGCCAGCACCGAGAGCATCAGGTCGAGCGGGGTCATGCCCATCCGCATGCAGAGCACGACGTCGCGGTAGTAAGGCGCGAGCCAGTCGTACTTCGGCTTCAGCGGCCAGCCGACTCCGATCTGAGCTGCTTCGTGGCCGGCGCACGAGATGATGAACGGCGCGCGGCCCTGGCGGTTCAGAACCTGGAAGCGGTAGTCGATCTGCCTGCCCAGCAGGATGTAGTTGAACCACTGCTTGAGGGTGGCTTCGTCGAGGTCGGTGTCGCGCCAGTCGACAGCCTTTTGGAAGTGCCAGTCAGGCGCGAACTCTTCGGATCCTTTGGTCTTGACCGATTGAGCCATGACGAACCTAGATGTGGATGGCGTGCCCGTCCACCGCGAGGGCCGCCTCCATCACCGCCTCACTCAAGGTCGGGTGGGGATGAATGTTCCGGCCGAGCTCCCAGGCGTCGCCCTGGAACAGCTGGGTGAGCGCGGGCTCGGC
>JACZCV010094946.1_pt1 | contig 11593 bp, 11 predicted proteins | sample 8641841 | NCBI WGS metagenome assembly JACZCV01 (sample SAMN15324606, study PRJNA640507) | soil metagenome | isolation source: monocropping sugarcane control | place: China: Luxin town, Laibin City, Guangxi Province | collected 2019-07-25 | depth 10cm m
GTGGGACCGGACGCACCAAGCGGTCGCCCTGGTGCCGGCGGGCTGGCGAGGCACCGAGGCCGGCGTCGCCCGCGAAGCGATCAACGCCATGCACAAAGAATTCGGCACCGCACCCGCCGACATCAAAGCCGGCATCGGTCCCGGCATCTGCGGCCTCTGCTATGAAGTCGGCGCTGACGTCGCCGAAAAATTCGACAAGCGATACGTCGCACCGGCCGGCGATCGATTTCTCCTCGACCTTGCGGCCGCCAATCGGGCACAGCTGGAAGACGCCGGCGTCCGCGAGATCTACAACACCGACCTCTGCACGAAGGAGACCGACTACCTGCCCTCGCACCGCCGCGACCACGACGGCGTCCGCTTCGGCGCGATCGTCGCCATCAGGTGAGCGTCGAAGAGAACCTCAAACAAGTCAGGGAACGCATCGCCCGCACCGGCCGCAACCCCGCAGAGATCACCATCGTCGCCGTCACCAAAGGCTTCGGCCCCGACAAATGTCGTGCCGCGATAGCGGCCGGACTGACCACGCTCGGCGAGAACCGCGTGCACGAAGCCCTGACGAAGATGGACGAGGTCGAAGGCGCGCAGTGGCACCTGATCGGTCACCTGCAGACGAACAAAGCCAAAATCGCCGCGGGTCGATTCGCGCTGATCCAATCGGTCGACTCAACCAGGCTCGCCGAACACATCGCGCGCATCGCACCGAGTCAGCAGGTGCTGCTCGAAGTGAACATCTCGCGCGAACCGCAGAAGAGCGGCGTCGCGCCGGAGGACGCGCTCACCGTCGCGCAACAGATCGCCGACAAACTTGACCTACAGGGCTTGATGGCGATGGGCCCGACGCACGGCGATCCCAAACCCGCATTCGAAGAGCTGAAGCGCCTGCGCGACGAAGCGCAACAGAAAATCGGACGTCCCTTGCCCGTCCTCTCCATGGGGATGAGTGGCGACTTCGAGGCAGCTCTGGCTGCCGGGAGCACGATGCTACGCTTGGGCCAGGTGCTCTTCGGCCCGAGGCCCGACCTGAATCCCTGATGCAGATAGTCGTAACGATCCTCATCATCGCGCTCTACGCGGCGCTCATCGTGTTGTTCATCCGCGTCGCGCTGTCATGGATCAGCCCTTACCCGACCAACGACTTCTCGCGCTTCATCTATCGCGTGACTGACCCGGTGCTTATGCCGCTCCGGCGCTGGATCCCGCCGGTGTCCGGGCTGGATCTCTCACCGCTCGTGCTGACGCTCGCGATTTTCTTGCTGATCGCCGCGCTGCGCAGCATCGGTTAGACGTGAGTGGACGGGCGCCGGACCATTACGCTGCATCTGGCGGCTGATTTCCGGCGAGCGTCCTGCGGACGCTGACGCCGTCGCCGGTCTCAGCCGCCATCTGCTAGCGAACGCCCGGCGCGCGTCCACTAAAATTCAAAGCAGCGGCGTTGACGGAGACGGGTAGGCCCGCCATCCTCGGTCCACAGAGAGCCCGGCACGGCTGAGAGCCGGGCGGCGAGGAACGGAGTCCGAGATCACTCCCGAGTCGCACCCAACGAGAGTCCGGGGTGATGGCCCTGGGAATCTGGGTGGTACCGCGGGCCTGGCGGCTCGTCCCAGACGAAGTCTAAAAAACACGCGTCTGGGAGCGATATGGCAAAGGCGGAAAGCACGCGACTCGAGAAGGTCGACCAGCGGGTCAACTTCCCCGCGCTCGAAAACGAGCTGCAGGCGAAGTGGCGCGACGAGAAGACTTTCGACCAGTCACTGAAGCAGCGCGAGGGCCGCGAACGGTTCGTCTTCTACGAAGGACCGCCCACGGCCAACGGCAAACCGGGCACCCATCACGTGCTCGCCCGCTCGTTCAAGGACCTGTTCGGCCGCTACAAGACGATGAAGGGCTTCTACGTCGAGCGCAAAGCCGGCTGGGACACGCACGGCCTGCCGGTCGAGCTCGAGGTCGAAAAGCAGCTGCACATCTCGGGCAAGTTCGACATCGAGAACGAGATCGGGATCGAGCGCTTCAACCAGCTGTGCCGCGAGAGCGTCTACCGCTACGTCGACGACTGGGTCGCGTTCAGCCAGCGCATGGCGTTCTGGCTCGACTACGAAAAGGCCTACTGGACGCTCACCTCGGACTACATCCAGTCGGTGTGGTGGGCGCTCAACCAGATGTGGAACAAGGGCCTCATCTACAAGGGCTTCCGAGTCGCGCCGTACTGCCCGCGCTGCGCCACGCCGCTCTCGAGCCACGAGCTGTCACTGGGCTATCGCGACAACGTCCCCGACCCCAGCATCTTCGTGCGCTTCCGGCTGAAGAAGGACCCGCAGACGGCGATCCTCGCCTGGACGACGACGCCCTGGACGCTTCCGGGCAACGTCGCGCTCGCGGTCGACGCCAACGTCGACTACGTCAAGGTCAAGCAGGGCGACGAATTCCTGATCCTCGCCGAGGCGCGCACGTCGGTGCTGGACGGACCATTCGAGGTGGTCGAGCGAATGAAAGGCCAGGACCTCGTCGACCTCGACTACGAGCCGGTCTTCCCGTACTCGATCCCGGCTGAAGGCCGCGCGCACTACGTCGTGCCCGCCGACTTCGTCTCCACCGAAGAGGGCACCGGCGTCGTTCACACTTCGGCGCTTTACGGTGTCGACGACCTGCGCCTCTGCCAGTCCTTCGGCATTCCGTTCAGGCACACGGTCGACCTGAGCGGGCGCTTCTTCCCGTACGTGGAGAAGTTTGCAGGTATGGGCACTAAGGACGCCAACCCGCTGATCCAGCACGACCTGAAGGAGCGCGGACTGCTCTACAAGGCGGAGACGATCCTGCACACGTATCCCGAGTGCTGGCGGTGCGGCACGTCGCTGATCTACTACGCGCTCGACTCGTGGTACATCCGCACGGCCGAGCACAAAGCCGAGCTCCTGGCCAACAACGCGGCCACGAACTGGATACCGACGCACGTCAAGACCGGCCGCATGGGCGACTGGCTCGAGAACAACGTCGACTGGGCGTTCTCGCGGTCGCGCTACTGGGGCACGCCGCTGCCTTTCTGGGTGTGCCCGGACTGCGACGAGCGGCGCTCGGTCAGCTCCGCGGCCGAGCTCGGATTGAAAGAGGACGCGGACCTTCACCGGCCTTACATCGACGAGGTCACATTGCCGTGCAAGAAATGCGGCGGCGTCATGCGGCGCGTGCCTGAGGTCCTCGACTGCTGGTTCGATTCGGGCGCCATGCCGTTCGCTCAGCGCGGGTATCCACGGCATGGCAAGGAGCAGTTTGCGGAGACGTTTCCGGCTGATTTCATCACCGAAGCCCTCGACCAGACGCGCGGCTGGTTCTATTCGCTGCTCGCGATCTCGACCCTGCTGTTCGACCAGAACGCGTACCGCAACGTCATCTGCCTCGGCCTCGTCCTCGATCCGAAAGGCCAGAAGGCTTCGAAGTCGCGCGGCAACGTGATGGATCCGAACTATCTCTTCGAGACGTTTGGAGCAGACGCCGTGCGCTGGTATTTCTTCACGGCCGTGCCGGCGGGCGAGAACTACCGAACAAGTCCGGAGGTCCTGAAGGACACGGTGCAGCAGTTCCTGCTGCCGCTGTGGAACAGCTACGCGTTCCACGTCAACTACGCGGTCCTTGACGGCTTCGATCCCAGCAAGCCGGCGGTGCCACTGGCCGAAAGACCAGTTCTCGACCGCTGGCTGCTCTCACGCCTGGCCGGCCTGGTGAAGACCGTCGACTCCAAGCTTTCCGCGTACGACGTCACCGGCGCATCGCGGCCGATCCAATCGTTCGTCGACGACCTTTCCCGCTGGTACATACGGCGCTCGCGCAATCGGTTCTGGAAGTCGCAGTCGGACACCGACAAGCAGGCCGCTTACCAGACGCTCCACACGACCCTCACGACAGTGGCGCAGCTGCTCGCGCCGTTCGCGCCGTTCGTCTCCGACGCGATGCACCGCAACCTGTCGGGCGGCCGCAGCGTTCACCTTGCGGACTTCCCAGTGGTGGACGCAGCAGCGCTCGACCCCAAGCTCGAGGAGCAGATGGCGGCGGCCCGGCGCATCGTCGAGGCCGGCAACGCCGCGCGCGATGTAGCGCGAATCAAGGTTCGCCAGCCCTTGCCTGGAATCGCCGTTCCCGGCGATCCGCTGCCGGACGAAATCGCGGCCATCATCCGCGACGAGCTCAACGTGAAGACGCTGACCTTCGGTGCGCCAGAGGTGAAGCTCGACACCGACATCACCGAGGAGCTGAAGCTCGAAGGCCTGGCCCGCGAGCTCGTGCGCATGACCAACGACCTGCGGCGGCAGGCGGGTTTCAACGTCGAGGACCGCGTCCGCGCGCGCTACGAAGCGAGCGGTATGCTGGCGCGCGCCATCGAGCAGCACTCCGACCACATCAAGCGCGAGACGCTGGCGATCGAGCTGCTGCCGGGACGCGAGGATGGCTTTGCAGGCGATGAACGCAGGATCGAAGGAGAGTTTGTCTGGATAGGGCTGAAACGAGTCTGAACGTCACCCCAGGACGCATCGGGTTCTTCGTCGTGGCCGCGCTGGTGTTCATCGCCGATCGCGTGACGAAGGACCTGGTCTCGGCGCAGGTGCCGTACGGCACCGAATTCCCGGCGGTCGATCACCTGGTGTGGATCACCAACATCCACAACTCGGGCGCGGCGTTCGGGCTGGCGCCGGCGTTCGCCATCGTGTTCCTGCTGGCGTCGGTCGGAGTCGCCATCGGCCTGGTCTGGTACGTGCTGACGCACGGCAACTCGCTGGCCGTCGACCTGGTCCTCGGCCTCGTGCTTGGCGGCACCGTCGGCAACGGCTTCGACCGGATCATGTTCGGCACCGTCACCGACTTCATCGACACGCATTTCTGGGCCGTCTTCAACGTCGCCGACTCGGCGGTAAGCGTCGGCGTGGTGCTGCTGGCGCTGGGATACCTCGTACGCAAGCCCCGCAGCGGCTGACCGCAAGCACTGCCGCCGCGCGGCTGGACCGATTCCTGGCGGACCGCGCCGGCACCCTCAGCCGCTCCGCGGCGGGCCGCCTCATCAGGGATGGTTTCGTGTCGATCAACGGGCGCCGAGCCGACGCGTCGGACCGCGTGGCAGCCGGCGACGTCGTCGAGTTCGCGATTCCGGAGCCGGCGCCTGCGCGCGCTGCCGCGGAGCAGCTGCAGCTCGCGGTCGTCTATCAGGACGACGACATCCTCGTGATCGACAAGCCCGCGGGCATGGTCGTCCATCCCGCGCCGGGCCACTACAGCGGGACGCTCGTCAACGCCCTGCTCGGACTCGGCGGCGCCTGGTCCGGCGCGGGTGGGGAGGAGCGGCCGGGCATCGTCCACCGGCTCGACAAGGGCACTTCGGGCCTGATCGTCGTGGCCCGAACCGATGCCGCCCACCGCGCACTGGCCGTGCAGCTGAGCGACCGAACCCTCAGCCGGACGTACCTGGCGATCGTGCGCGGCGCGGTCAAGACCCGCGCCGGCGAGCTCGAGGGACCGATCGGCCGGCATCCCAAGGAGCGCAAACGGATGGCGGTGGTGAGGGGCGGACGCTTCGCGCGCACGAAGTACGAAGTGTTGGAGCGGAGGCGACTTTATACACTCGTGCGCTGTGATCTCGACACGGGCCGGACTCACCAGATCCGCGTCCACCTGGCGGCGTTCGGCCACCCGGTGGCGGGCGATCCCGACTACGCCGGCCGGCGCGCCGGCGAACCGAGCCGCCCGATGCTCCACGCGTGGCGCCTCCGCCTACGCCATCCACGCACAGGTGCGGAGATGAGCTTCGAAACCGAGCCGCCGGCGGACTTCAACGACTTCTGGGCGGCGGCCGGATGATTCAGCGCCGAGGCCTCGTCTTCGTCATCTCAGGCCCATCGGGCGTGGGCAAGGACGCGCTCATCGAGAAGCTGGTGGCGCGCGACCCGGGTCTCGGCCGTTCCGTCTCGTTCACGACGCGGCATCCGCGCCCTGGCGAGAAGGACGGCGTCGACTACTCCTTCGTGAACCGCGACAAGTTCGAGCGCCTGGTCGCCGGCGACGAGCTGCTGGAGCACGCGTCGTATGACGGCAACCTGTACGGCACGTCGCACGATCGCGTCGACGCCCTTCGCAAAGCGGGCTCCGATGCGATCCTCAAGATCGACGTCAAGGGGGCGCAGCAGGTTCGGCGCCGGCTTCCGGACGCCACCTTCATCTTCATCGCGCCGCCATCGATGGCCGAGCTGGTGCGCCGCACCGCGCAGCGGCACACGGAGAGCGCGGAGGAGCAGTCGGCGCGGCAGATGATCGCCGAGACCGAGATGAAGTACGCGACGCACTATGACTACGTCGTGACCAATGACGACCTGGACCGCGCCGTGGACGAGGTGAAAGGGATCATCGACCAGGTGCGGGCGCGGCACACGACCCAGACCCCAAAGTAATGCCTCTCGATCCGACCCCGGTACCGGACGAGCTGCGCGGCCTCCGGGTGGCCTTGCTGGTCGCCGGCGGGATCGCCGCGTACAAGCTGGCCGACCTGGCGTCGGCGTTGACCCAGGCCGGCTGCGACGTGCGGGTGGGCATGACCGCATCCGCGTCCCGTTTCGTCGGACCGCCCACGTTCCAGGGCGTGACCGGTCACCCCGTCATGACATCGGTGTGGCCGGGCTCGGACGCTCCCGAGCCGCACGTGTTTCTTGGCGACTGGGCGCAGGTGATCCTGCTCGCGCCGGCGACGGCGAACGTCATCGCCCGCGCCGCGCGCGGGCAGTCGGACGATGTGGTCACGGCGACGCTGCTTGCGGCGCGATGCCCGATCGTCGTCGCGCCGGCGATGAACGACGCGATGTGGGCGAAGCAGCCGGTGCGGGAGAACCTGGTGGTGCTGCGGTCGCGAGGCTGGACGGTGGTCGAACCGGAGTCGGGCCACCTCGCCAGCGGGCACGTCGGCTCCGGCCGCCTCGCCGGCGCGGCCGCGTTGCTCGGCGCGATGGCGGCAGCGGTGCGATCTCGCTATGACCTCGCGGGCAAGCACGTGGTCGTGACCGCCGGCGCGACGCGGGAGCCGATCGACCCGGTGCGCTTCATCAGCAACTACTCGAGCGGCAAGATGGGCTTCGCGATCGCTGCGGCGGCGGCCGATCGGGGCGCGCGAGTGACGCTGGTTTCGTCCGCGGCGCACGAGGAGCATCGCGGCGTCGAGGTCCATCACGTGGAAACGGGCCAGGAGATGCTCGACCAGCTGCGCAGCGACATTCCTGGCGCCGATCTCCTGGTCATGGCCGCGGCCGTCGCGGACTTCCGACCCGCGAAGGTCGCCACCGGCAAGATCCGGCGGGAGAAGACGCCGCATCTCAACCTCGAGCTCGAGCCTGTTGGCGACCTGGTGGCGGCGCTGGCGGAGGATCCGGTCTCGCGAGGCGTATTCATCGTCGGATTCGCCGCCGAGAGCTCGGAGGTCGACGCCCACGCGGCGGAAAAGCTCAAGCGCAAGAAGCTGGGCGCCATCGTCGCCAACGACATATCGCGCAAGGACATCGGCTTCGGCAGCGACTTCAACGAGGGCGTGATGCTGTTCGCCGACGGCACCCGCCACGTGCTCGAGCGCTCCAGCAAACGCGAGATGGCCGACCGAATCCTCGACCTGGTGGTCTCTAAGCTCAAGCCCTAGTGCTCTTTGCAGAGGTTGCGGTCGAGGCGGCGCGAGCCCTCGACCGGCAGACGTACAGCTATTCCGTGCCCGACGGGCTCGACATCGTGCCCGGCCACCGCGTCACCGTGCCGTTCGGCCGGCGTAGCACTTACGGGTTCGTAGTCTCCCTCGGCACTCACGATCCCGGCGTCGAGGTCAAGCCGATCCAGGCGGCGGGCAGCGACCCGCTGCTGCTGCCGCACCAGGTCGAGCTCGCGCGGCTGGTCGCCGACCACTACTGGGTGCCGCTAATCGAATGCGTGCGCGCGATGCTGCCGCCGCGCGTGCGCGCGGGCGGATCGACGGGCTCGGCGCCGTCGAGCCGGCAAAAGCGCCACAGCCGGCTGCTCGACCTGGCCCTCGGGCCGGCGCCGCAGGACCAGGCGCCGGTGCTGACGGCCGAGCAGCAAGCGGCGCTCGACGTGATCTCTACCAATCCGGCGACTCTGCTTCATGGCGTCATCGCCAGCGGCAAGACAGAGGTGTACCTCGCCGCCGCCCAGAGCGCCCTGGCCGATGGCCTGCGGGTGCTGCTGCTGGTGCCGGAAATCTCGCTGACCCCCCAGCTCGTGGAGCGCGTGCGGGCCCGGCTGAACGCCCCGGTCGCAATCCTGCACAGCCAGCTGACCGAGCTGGAGCGCGCGCAGCAGTGGTGGCGAGTGCGCCGCGGCGAAGCGAGAGTCGTGCTCGGGAGCCGGTCCGCCGTCTTCGCGCCGATTCCGAACCTTGGGCTGATCTGTCTCGACGAAGAGGGCTCGGCCGCCTACAAGCAGGACCGGACGCCGCGCTATGAAGCCGGCTGGGTCGCGCGCCGGCTCGCCGAGGTGACGGGCGCGAAGCTGGTCGCGGGTTCGGCCACGCCCAGCGTCGCGATCTACCACGCGGCGGTGAACGGCGAGATGGCGCTTGCTCACATGCGCCGGCGGGTGCGCGGGAATGACGCGCCGGTCCAGCTGGTCGACATGCGCGATGAGCTCACGTCGGGCAACCGGCAACCGCTGTCGCGGCGGCTGCTGGAGGTCGTCGACCGGACGCTCGAAAACGAGGAGCAGGCGATCCTCTACCTCAACCGTCGGGGCCTATCCACTTATGTGATGTGCCGCGAATGCGGCCGGTCGGTGCAGTGCCTCGGGTGCTCGGTGTCGCTGGTCCAGCACGCCGAGGTCGAAGGGTTGGTCTGCCACTACTGTGGCTACTCGCGGCCGATGCCGCAGTCGTGTCCGTACTGCGGCAGCCGCCACATCCGCGGCCTGGGCATGGGCACGCAGCGGCTGGAATCGACTGTCAAGAAGCTCTGGCCGCGAGCCCGGGTCCTTCGCCTGGATAGCGACGCCGCCCGCGGACCCGACTCCTACTTCGACATCTGGGAATCGTTCCGCGAGCGCCGCGCGGACATCCTGGTCGGCACGCAGCTCGTGACGCGTGGGCTCGACCTGCCCGCGGTCACCTGCGTGGGCGTGGTCGATGCGGACCTGCCGTTGCATTTCCCCGACTACCGATCGGCCGAGAACACCTTCTCGCTGGTCGCGCAGGTCGCCGGCCGCGCGGGTAGGGATGGCCGGCCGGCGCGCGTCGTGGTCCAGACGAGCAACCCCGAGCACTACAGCCTGCAGTGCGCTGCGGCCGGAGACTACGAGGGCTTCTACGCCGCGGAGCTGCCTTCGCGCAAGGCCTTTCACTTCCCTCCGTTCGCCGACCTCGCGGTGCTTACGCGCACTGATGCTTATGACGACAAGGCGGCGGCCGATGCCCGCGAGGTTGCCGAATCGATCGCTGCCGGTCTGTTGAAGGATGGAATCGAGGGCATTCGCGTGATGGGGCCGTCGCCCGCATTCATCCACCGGCTCCGCGGCGAGTACCGCTGGCAGGTCACGCTGAAAGGTGGCGGCCTCGAGCGCGCGCGCCACCTCGCACCGCGAGGACGCGGGTGGAGCTTCGACGTCGACCCCTTCACTTAGCCGACACTGAAGTAATGAGCGAACTGCGGACGGTGGCCGAGCGAAAGGCCGCCGTCATGAAAGCCCTCGAAGCCAACGACCACATGTGGCTCGCCACGGCCGACTCCGCGGGCATCCCGCAGCTGATCGCGGTGTCGACGTTGTGGGACGGGACCGATCTGGTGATCGCCACCAGGGTGGAAACCAAAACGGCCCGCAACCTGGCCGAATCGGGGCGCGCGAAGCTGAGCCACGGGACGCCGGACGACGTGATCCTGGTCGACGCGGTGCTGGAAGGCAGCGCGCCAGCTGGGTCTGCCGGCGACGACCTCTCGCGGAGGTTCAAGCAGGCGAACGGCTGGGATCCTGCCGAGGAGGGCGACGACTGGGGCTTTTACCGCCTGCGGCCGCGTCGGATCCAGGCGTACCGTGGCTATGGCGAGCTCGAAGGCCGCGACGTGATGAAAGGCGGGCGCTGGCTGGCCTGAGCCGCCTCAGCCGCCAACTCGGCTTCGATCGAGACTCCCCTGGGTAGAATCGAACTCGTGGCCGTCCGCCCGATCTTGAACTTCGATCAGCCGGTTCTTCGCGAAAAAGCGAAGAAGGTGGCGCGCGTGGACACGTCCATCCAGCGCCTGATGGACGACCTCGCGGAGACGATGCTGGCCGCACCTGGGGCCGGTCTGGCCGCGCCGCAGATCGGCGTTCCACTGCGCGTTTGCGTAGTCAAGGGCGACGAAAACCAGATCTGGGCCCTGGTCAACCCCGAGATCGTCAAGCACGACGGCGTGCAGGTCGGCTACGAGGGCTGCCTGAGCTACCCGGGCTGGGTGGGCGAGGTGGCGCGGTACGAGACGGTCGTCGTGAAGGGCCGGAACCGGCGTGGCAAAGAGGTGCGGATCAAGTCGACTGGCTTCACCGCGCGCGCGTTCCAGCACGAGCTCGATCACCTGGACGGCATCCTCTTCATCGACCGGCTGACCAACCTCGACACGCTGCGGCGGGTCGAGGAGCTCGAGACGAGCGAACAGGAAGCCGCCGTCGCCGCTGCTTCCGGCTAGGGCGAGCCTTCCTGAATATCGTCTTCATCGGTACGGCGGGGTTTGCCGTGCCTGCGGTGCAGAAGCTTCTCGCCGCCGGCCACGAGGTGCCGCTGGTCATCACGCAGCCGGACCGCCCCGCGCATCGCGGCATGAGGCTGACTCCGCCCGCGGTCAAGGTCGCGGCCGTCGAGCGTGGGCTCGAGGTGCTGCAGCCCGAGCGCATCAGGTCGGCTGATGTGCTCGAACGCGTTCGATCGATCGCACCGGACGTGATCGTGGTGGTGGCGTACGGGCAGATCATCCCGAAGGCGCTGCTGGACATTCCGAGGCGTGGCGTGCTCAACGTGCACGCGTCGCTGCTGCCGCGGTGGCGCGGCGCCGCGCCGGTGGCGCATGCGATCCTCGCCGGCGACGCGGACACCGGCGTCACCATCATGGAGATGGACGAGCAGCTCGACCATGGGCCGACCCTGACCCAGGAGGTGGTGGCGATTGAACCGTCTGAGGACGCGGCGACGCTGACGTCGCGACTCGCGGATGTCGGGGCGGACCTGCTGGTCGAGACCATAGAGCGCCTGGACGACATCAAGGCGGTGCCACAGGATCACGCGGCCGCGACACTGGCGCCGCGGCTGGCCAAGTCGGACGGCGAGCTCGAGTGGGGGATGGGGGCAGTCGAGATCGACCGGCGGGTGCGGGCGCTGCAGCCGTGGCCGGGCGCCACGCTTCCGACCGCGCGCGGCCGGGTCAAAGTCCTGCGCGGCCACGTGGAAGGCGATCGATACGTGCCGGACGTCGTCCAACTGCCCGGCAAGCGCCCCGCGCCGGCGAGGCAGGTGCTGGGCGATGCCTGATCGCAAGAAGGACGGTGAGCGCGACCGCAACATCGTCAACCGGCGCGCGTTCCACGACTACTTCATCGACGAGAAGTACGA
>JACZCV010016981.1_pt1 | contig 11470 bp, 10 predicted proteins | sample 8641841 | NCBI WGS metagenome assembly JACZCV01 (sample SAMN15324606, study PRJNA640507) | soil metagenome | isolation source: monocropping sugarcane control | place: China: Luxin town, Laibin City, Guangxi Province | collected 2019-07-25 | depth 10cm m
CGCGCGGTCGGGTAGCTGACGCCGAGGTGCCGCTCGAGGTCCTTCATGTTTCCTCTCGACGCCAGGAACACGCGAAGCACCTCCCGGTCGTCGTCGGTGAGCCCGCAGAACTCGCACATGGCGAACACGCCCGAGAGCTCGGTGCTGCATGAAGGACACGACAGCCGTGTCAGCGCCAGCTGCTGGCTGCAGACGGGACAGGTGATCGGCGGGCGCCGGGGCGTGGCGGTCGCCGTCATGAAGCGCTCACCCGCACGCTGCCCATCGTGCCGTCGATGTCCAGGGTCCCCGTGCCGCCGCCGATGGTGACCGCTTTCATGCCCTGACCGCTGACTCCGAACTCTCCGCTTTCACCGTCGATGCTCACCTTGCCAAGGGTCGTGCGGGCGGTGATCTTGACGCTCGACTGCTTGTCGAGGCTGACACGTACAGAGCCCATCTCGCAGCGAATCTTGCTGTCGCCCGACTCGATGCGGCCGCTGGCCGTAACGCTTCCCGCCTGGGCGATGACGTTGATCGGACCGCGGAAGTCGTTGACGATGCAGCTGCCCGCCTGGACCTCGGCGTTGATGGGGCCGTGCACGCCGTCAACGCGGAAGCTGCCGGCCTGCACGCTGGCGGTCAGGGGAAGGTCAGGGTTCATCCGGACCTTCATGCGGCGCCGGCCGCCGGTGAAGTCGAAGCCGTTGATCTCGACGCGCCGGCCGGCCATGCCGAAGGTGAAGGTGTCGTCCTCCTGGAAGGGCACGTGCTCGATGACCAGCGTGTCGCCGTCGAGTCGCGCCCGGTGCGGGCCCTCGGCGACCGCCGCGGCGACCGATGGGTCGGCGACCACTTCAGCGCTGCCGAACTGGGAGACGACCTTCACCGCCTTCGCGGTGCCGGTGGCGGGAAGCGCCGTGGCCGCCGGCGGCTGGGCGGCACCAACAAAGGTGCGGCGGGGTTCGGACTCCTCGGCGGATAGCTCGTCGAGGCGGGCGGTGCCTTCCTCGGCGGTGATGACTCCATCTCGAACCTGGTTCAGGATTTCACGCTTCTTGTCTTGCATGGCCCAAATTAGAAACCACGACTTACCAAAATGTCAAGTTGCATTTCCAAATAGTGAAGTCACGCAGCCAGATAAGCTATCACCGTGCGCATCGGGGTGGTGGCGGACACGCACTGCCCCGAGTTCATGGACAGCCTCCCGCCACCTCTCTTCGAGGCCCTGGCGGGCGTCGAGCTCATCCTCCACGCCGGCGACATCACGGGTCACAGCACGCTCGACCAGCTGGCCACGATCGCGCCGGTCCAGGCGGTGAGAGGCGACCACGATGGCGACCTGGCTGCCCTGCCGGTTTCGCGCGAGCTGGTGGTCGAAGGCCGCAAGGTCGTCGTGGTCCACGGCAACCGCAGCCGGTGGGTGGAGGAGCCTGCAACGTTCCTCTGGACGATCACGCTCGGCTATTACCGGCCTCACGGCGGGCTGGCGGCGACGCTGCGCCGGCGCTTTCCAGACGCTGACGTGATCGTCTTCGGTCACATGCACACGCCGTCCATCGAGACGAGGGATGGCATCGTCACGTTCAATCCCGGCGCGGTCCACCAGTGGACGCCCGCGACCACTGCCGCCCGGCTCCAGAAGCGCGTCGGCTGGTTTGAGTGGTGCTGGCTGCAGGTCGCCCGCCACATCCGCAAGTACCCGCCCCCAAGCGTCGGCATCCTCGAGGTGACCGCAGACAGCATCAAGCCGTCCGTTGTCGATCTCTAGAGTTAGGGCTCGCCGATGAAGCAACCGACAATTCGCCCGGCCACCCTGCAGGACGCCGCCCTGGCGGCCGACCTGATGACCGCCGCCTATCCGGTCGAGCCGGAGGACCCGGTGATGACCGAACACCGCTGGGCGAACGGCCGCGAGGACTTCACCTACGGCCGCTTCATCGCCGAGCTGGACGGGACGCCCGTCGCGCATCTAGCCTGGGCCCACGGCCGGTGGGCGCAGCTGCCCGAGCGCAACTGCTATGTCGACGTGTATCTCGACGCGGCCCACATGGATGACGAGCTGCTCACCTACCTGTGGCAGTGGATCGAGGGCGAAGCGGCAAAAGAAGGCGCATGGACGCTCAACGCGTTCGCCGCCGAGGAAGAGACGCACATGAAAGACGTGCTGGGCCACCTCGACTTCGAGAGGGATCGCGAGGACCGCGTTTGGGACCTGAACCTGGAGACCCACGGCCCGCGCCTGGCGGCCGAGGCGGCCGAAGCGCGGAAGCTGATGGAGAAGCAGGGCATCCAGCTGACCACCGTCAGCGAGTGGCACGACCAGCGGCGCTTCGAGAAGCTGCACCGCCTCAACGACGAGACACGCCAGGACATACCCAGCTCGACGCCGATCCTGCCCCAACCGTTCGAGTACTTCATGAAACGCATCCACGCGCCCGGCCACAGCCTCGACCGGATCTGGACCGCGCTGGACCGCGATATGCCGGTAGCGCTGTCGCTCCTCTCGTTCCCGCCGGTGCGCGGTCACGTCTGGACCGGCTACACGTGCTGTGATCGCGCGTATCGAGGTCGCGGCATCGCCCGCGCGGTGAAGCTGCAGACGCTGGCTCAGGCGATCGAGCTCGGCGTCAAGCACGTCCGCACGGACAACGACTTCGAGAACGCGCCGATGCTGCACATCAACGAGAAGCTGGGCTACGAGTCGCTACCGGGGTACGTCGGCTTTGTCAAACGGTTACCTGCCCGCACTTTGCGGTAAGAACCCTTGGGATGCCAAAGACGAAGGATTTCTACGAGGTGCTCGGGGTGCCGCGGAAGGCGAACCAGAAGGAGATCGACTCCGCCTTTCGCAAGCTCGCGCGGAAGCACCACCCTGACCTGAACGCCGGCGACAAGCAGGCCGAGGCCAAGTTCAAGGAGCTCTCGGAGGCCCACGAGGTGCTGTCCGATCCGAGCAAACGCCGCCTCTATGACGAGTTCGGCGAGAACTGGGCGGCGGCGCAGGCCGCGGGCGTACAGCCGGGCCAGGGCAACCCGTTCGCGGGTCCGCGTGGACCTCGCGGCCAGGCGGGCGGCCCGCGCGTCGAGTACCGCACGGTGACTCCTGACGAGGTCGAGGACATGTTCGGCGAGTCCGGCGGTTTCGGCGACATCTTCGGATCGATCTTTGGGGGCAGCGGGCGCGCGCAGCGCCAGCAGGTCCTCGACGTCGAAGCTCCGATCACCGTGAGCCTGCCTGAGGTCCTGCGTGGAACGAGCCGCACGGTGGAGCTGCCGGGCGGCCGTCGCGTCGAGGTGAAGGTGCCGGCGGGTGTGAAGGAAGGCACGATCCTGCGAGTGCCGGGTCTGCGCGCGAGCGTTCAGGTCGCGCCCGACCCGGTGTTCACGCGCGAGGGCAAGGACCTTCGTGTGGTGGTGCCGGTCACGCTGCACGAAGCGCTGATGGGCGGCGAGGTCGCGGCCCCGACGCTGAAGGGCGGACGCGTGCAGTTCAACGTCCCCGCGCAAACGCAGAACGGGACCAAGATCCGGCTTCGCGGTCTTGGCCTGCCCGACCCCAAGGGCGGCGCGATCGGCGACCTGTACGCGGAGATCAAGGTCCAGCTGCCGGTGCCGATGGACGAGCGCACCCGCAAATGGGCAGCCGACCAGCCTCTCTAACCTCGCAGGGTTGGATCGGCTTCGCCGAGCCATGACTCCGCGAAACAATGTCGTTACCTGACGTCGCCAGGCGAGGGGGGTTCCCCACAAGGGGGGCCTGCCCCCTTGTGAGTCTCTAAATTAATCGCACTCTGCTGCGCACTCGCCTTCTCCTGATCCAGGTCTTCGTCGCGGGCATGGCCTCCCTCGCCGTCGAGTTCGGCGCCTCGCGCCTGCTCGCGCCGTACTTCGGCACCAGCCTGTACGTGTGGGGCGTCCTCATCGGCCTGGTGCTCATCTATCTGTCCGCCGGCTACGTCATCGGAGGGCGTCTCGCGGATCGCTTCCCGGACGACGTGCTGCTGTACCAGATCACCGCGTGGGCGGGGCTGTGGATCGGCGTGATCCCGCTGGTGAGCTACCCGATCCTGCTCGCGTCTCAGCAGGGCTTTCGCACGCTCAGCATCGGCCTGGTCGGCGGCACGCTGCTGGCGGTGCTTGCTCTATTCGCGGTGCCCGTGATCCTGCTCGGATGCGTCAGCCCGTTCGCGATCCGGCTCCTGCTGAAGAACGTCGAGACCGGCGGCAACACCGCCGGCCGCGTGTACGCGCTGTCGACCGCGGGCAGCATCCTCGGCACCTTCCTGCCCGTGTTCTGGTTCATCCCGACGTACGGGACCCGGCCGACGCTCGAAGGGTTCGGCCTGGCGCTCGTGGTCTTCTCGGTCGCCGGCCTCTGGCCGCGCCGGCGGCTCTACGCGTCGTTTGCGGTGGCGGTGATCCTGGCCTGGATCTTCCTGCCGTCAGGCATCAAGCCGCCCGAGGTCGGCCGGCTGGTGACCGAGCATGAGTCGGCCTACAACTACATCCAGGTCGTCCAGGACGGCACGACCACCGAGCTGATCCTCAACGAAGGTCAGGCGGTCCATTCCGTGTACGACTCGCAGGACAACCTGACCCATGGCTACTGGGACTACCTGCTCGTGGCCGGCGCATTTCAGCCCGCGCAGCCGGCCGAGATTACGCCGCGATCGCTGGCGATCCTAGGCCTGGCGGGCGGCACCACCGCGCGGCAGTACCGGCTGGCATACGGCGACTCGATCGATATCACGGGCGTCGAGATCGACCCCGAGATACTGGCCATCGGCCACCAGTACTTCCATCTCGGCGACGCGCGCGCGCATGAGGTCGTCTCCGATGCCCGCTACTGGCTCGCCACGCAGGCCGGCCACTACGACGTCGTGGTCCTCGACGCGTACCGGCAGCCTTACATCCCATTCCATCTCACGACGAAGGAATTCTTCGGGCAGGTGCGCGATCACTTGAATCGGGGCGGCGTCGCTGCCGTCAACGTCGGGCGGACCTCAAGCGACTACCGGCTCGTCGCCGCACTCGCGAGCACCATGGCCGCCGTCTTCACGAACGTCTACGTGATCGACGACAAGTCGTTCGACAACACGCTGGTCTACGGCACTACCGAGAACACGACGCTCGCGGACATCACGCACAACCTCGGGCTGATATCAGCGCCGCTGGCGGGCGACGCGGCCCAGCTGGCGCTGGTGCCGGGGCGGCTCGCAACATCGCCGTATCACGGTCAGGTCTACACCGACGACCTGGCGCCGGTCGAGCAGCTGATCGACGAGATCATCTTCAACTACGTGACCAGCGCGTAATTACTCGGTCGGCGGGTGCAGCGGTCCTCTGACCTGCTCGCCGGCGAGGGCCTCTTCCTGGTCGAGACAGAGGAGGCGCACACGACCCGTCGCCACGACGCGGCCGTCGCCGTCTTGGACTTTGGCCTCCCAGACCTGAGTCTTGCGGCCGCGAGTGACTGGCGTCGCAACCGCGGTCAGCTTCGCTCCGGCGCGCACGGCGCGAATGAAGCTCGTGTTGTTCTCGAGGCCGACCACTGATTGATTTCGCGGCAGCGCGTAGAGCGCGGCGCCAATTGAAGCGAGCGACTCGATGAGACCGCAGTGCACGCCCCCGTGGACGATGCCGTATCCCTGCAGGTGCTGCGGTCCGATGGTCAGCTCGCAGCGCACCTCGTCCGCGGTGGCCTTCGTGATGGTCACGCCCATCGCCTGGAGCCAGCCCTCGGGCAGCTCGTTCAGGCGGTGCGAGTAGTCGGTCTGCACTGACCGAATGCTAGCCAGAAAAAGCGGAAGGCCGGGTGACCCGGCCTTCCTGTTTCGGTCGCTTACCTTCCGCCTCCGACTCCAGGAGCCGGATCAGGATTGGGAACCTCTAGAGGACCGCTTCCTCCCGAGCTCCCGGCTGGCAAACGAGGCGGCTGGTACCGCGACTCGGTTTATCCAAGGTTCCGCCTCACCTCCTTTGCCCCACGGGCAGTGAACTTCTGTGAAAGCTTAGCCCAGAGCGGCCGATCCCCGCAGGCATCTTCGCTACTGCGGCGGCTCAGCCGTGTGTTGCCGCTTGCGCTGCGAATCTGCTCTACGGGGACAGCCGCTCCGGGCTACCATCCACGCGATGCCGCGCCGTTACGTCGCCGTCTGCGGAGCATCCGAAGCGAGCGAATCGCAGCTGGGCGCAGCGCGCGAGGTCGGCAAGCTGCTCGCCCAGGCCGGTGCCGTTGTGATCAACGGCGGGCTAGGCGGTGTGGCCGGCGCGGCGAGCGAAGGCGCGGCCTCGGCGGGCGGAACCGTGATCGGCCTCCTGCCGGATGCGCACCGCGCGGGCGCCAACGAGAACCTGACCATCTCCTTGCCCACGGGCATGGGCCAGGGCCGCAACGTGTTGATCGTCACCGCCGCCCAATCCGTGATCGCGATCGGCGGTGGATGGGGGACGCTCAGCGAGATCGCGATTGCGAAGCGTCTGGGGCGCCCCGTGGTCACTCTCGACAGCTGGCCGGTGGCGGGTCTCGAGTCGGTCTCGACTCCCGCGGAAGCGGTGCAGAAAGCGCTTGAGTAGCGCCCCGGCACGCGTCGACGTGCCAGTCAAGCGAGTCCGCAAAACGAAACGATTGAAGAAGCGCGAGGTCCCCAAGCCGGACGGCCGCTATCTCATCTACTACGAGAAGCGCAAGTGAGCGAGCTGCGCTGGCACCCGCTGCTCGAGGAGTGGGTCACCGTCGCGCCGTGGCGGCAGGACCGCACGTATCACCCGCCCGCAGATCACTGCCCGCTATGCCCGACCAAACCTGGCGCCATGCAGACGGAGATTCCAGAACCCGACTACTACATCGCCGTTTTCGAAAATCGCTATCCGTCGTACAGCGGGGAACAAGGACGGTGCGAAGTCGTCTGCTACACGCCGGTCCATGACTCGTCGCTCGGCGAGCAGAGCGTGGATCACATTCGCGACCTCATCGAGGTGTGGCGTGACCGCACGCGGGAACTGTCGCGCCAGCCGAACGTGAAGTACGTCTACATCTTCGAGAATCGCGGCGAGGCCATCGGCGTCACGTTGAGCCACCCGCATGGCCAGATCTATGCGTATCCGTTCGTGCCGCCGGTCTTGCAGCGCGAGCTCGCCGCCGAGTCGCGGCATCACCGGCAGACGGGTCGCTGCCTTTACTGCGACGTCATCGCAGGCGAGAGCTCCGGTGTGCGCACTGTGATCAGGGAAGACAGATGGATCGCGTTCGTGCCCGCGTTCGCGCGCTGGCCGTATGAGGTGCACCTGGCGCCGCTACAGCATCGCGGTGGACTGCTCGACCTCGACGATGAGGAGGACGCGTCGCTCGCCCGCACGCTGAAAGCGCTGCTCCAGAAATACGACAGGCTTTTCGACATGCCGCTGCCGTATGTGATGGCGATGCACCAGCGCCCGCCCGGTCGCGCCGGCGCGAGCCATCACTTCCACATCGAGTTCTATCCGCCAAACCGCACTCGCGACAAGTTGAAATACCTCGCGGGCTCGGAGCTGGGCGCGGGCGCGTTCATCCTCGACGCGCGGGCCGAAGACACAGCCGCAGAATTGCGAGCCGTCTAGTCATGGCCGACTATTCCTGGCACGGACGCGCCCCGGGCAGGGTCAACCTCATCGGCGAGCACGTCGACTATCTCGGCGGAGTCGTGCTACCGGCGGCGGTGGATCGCTTCACCGACACGAGGGGGATACCCAACAGAGACTGGTCGGTCAAGAGCGAGGTCAAGGGCGGTCTCGATTACGTCCGCGCCATCGGCGAAGAGTTGGGCGCGACCCCGCAGATGGTGAACGTGGCTTCGGACATTCCGCCGGAGTCAGGCCTCAGCTCGTCCGCCGCGCTGTTGGTATCGGTGGCGTCCGGCATCAAGCCCGATATCGACGGCAAGCAGGCCGCGCTCGCCTGCCAGCGCGCGGAACACAAGGCGACAGGCGTGCAGGTCGGCGTCATGGACCAGTTCGCCTCGGCGCTCGGGCGCAAGGGCCACGCGCTCTTGCTCGACTGTGCGACCCTCGACTATCGTGCGGTGCCGTTTCCCGAGGAGCTTGTCATCGCGGTGATCGACTCGGGACAGCACCGCAATCTCGCGCACACGCCGTACAACAAGCGCCGCGAAGAGGCCGAGAAAGGCAAGCCGAAGCGTAAGAAGCACGTGGACTCGGAGATCGAGCGCGTGCACGCCTTCGTGCAGGCGCTGGAAGAGAAGCAATTCGATCGGCTGGGTGAGCTGCTGAAGGAGTCGCACATGAGCCTGCGCGACAACATGGAGGTGTCGACCAAGCAGGTCGACCAGGTCGTCGAGAAGGCTTGGTCGATCTACGGCTGCATCGGCGCGCGAATCATGGGCGGCGGATTCGGCGGCAGCATCATCGCGCTGGTGCGCCGCGGCAGTGAGCGCATCTTCGTCGCTCAGATGGGACGGCCAGTCATCCTCTGCGCCACCGCTGATGGCGCCTACGTAACCCCTAGTTGAGCGACTGCCTGCTGCTGCCGCTGGAGCAGCGATCCGGCGGCAAACGCGAGCTCAGCGGCTGGGAGGCGGTGTGGAAGTCACTCGGCGAGGGTGAGGCCGAGCGCCTGCCGTTCGGCCGCGGCGCCGGCTGGAAGCCGGTCGGCGTGCCGCGCCAGCTCGCGGCCACACGCGGCGAGTCGAGCGTCTGGTATCGCACCGTGTTTCCGAAGCCGGACCATTCCGGTCGCGTCGTGCTGCGCGTCGGCGGCGCGTTCACGGCCACGCACGCGTGGCTGAACGGCCGGCTCCTGGGTTCACACTACGGCCACTTCTGCGCTTTCGGTTTCGACCTCACTCCCTACCTGAAGCCCGACAACGAGCTGGTGATCTGCTGCGAGTCGCCGGTCGAGATGCAGCTCGATCGCAAGCGCCACATCATGGGTCACTTCAACGACGGCGATCTGCGGCCGTATCCCGCATCCGCCTACATGAGCCTCGGCGACCTCTATCGGTGGGAGGTGCCGCTTGGCCTGTGGCGTCCGGTCGAGCTCGAGTACGTCGGTCCGGTCGTCATCGACTGGCTGCGTCTCAAGCCGGGCTTCGAGGCAGGCGACGGCCGGCTCGAGATCGAGGCCTACATGCGCAACCTCGACGGCCGGCAGATGGACGGCGAAGTTGAGGTTGTTGTTTCGCCGACCGGAGAAGGCGGAGGCGCGCCTCTGCGCCTGAAGCGCGAATTCCGAATCGCCGGCGGCGGCGATCACCCCATCTCGATGCGCCTCGCACTTCCCGGCGCGAAACGATGGGAGCCGTGGCGATTCGGCGATCCCGCGATGTACCGCGTCGACATGGCCGTGCAGATTGCGGGAGCCGAGTCTTCTCGCGTCGAGGAAGCATTCGGCTTCCGCGACCTCAAATGGGATATCGGGCCGCGCCGCTGGAGCCTGTCGGTCAACGACCGGCCGATCTTTCTGCGGGGCGCGTGCTACGCGCCGTCGTATCGGATGGACGAGCTCACCGCCGCGCAGTTCCGAGACGACATCAAAGTCGCGAAGGAGGCAAACCTCGACGCGCTGCGCGTCATTGCCAACGTCCTGCCGCGCGACTTCTACCGGCAAGCCGATGAAGCCGGGCTGCTGCTGCTGCAGGAAGCGCCGCTGCTCGGTTCGTACGCATACCAGGCAAAGTCGGACGACTCGCGGTTCTTCGAAACGACGGCAAGAGAGATGCAGGCCGAGATGGTGGAGCTGCTTCGCAACCATCCGAGCATCGCGGTCTGGATCGCGCACGACGACCCGCCGTGGCTGGGCGACAACGCCGACATGGGCGACGTCCACGTCGTGCGGCAGAACCACTCCATCGACCAGGACCTGAAAGCAGGCTTCGAAGCGCTCGATCCGACGCGGCCGGCGCTCGCCGCCAGCGGCGAGACCGATGTGCACCTGCGGCTTGGCTGGGAAGAAGGCACGTGGCGCGACGTGATCGAGACCGAGCCGTTGCTGGTCACCGCGTTCGGTGCGCAGTCGCTGCCGCCGATCGGCTCCGCGGTGTGGGACGAGATCGGTGATCGATTTCCGGTGGCGGACGACGAACCGGCGTGGCGATATGCGGGATTCCAGCCCGTGAACTGGGCCGAGCGCGGAGTCGGACTGCCGTCGGCGCATCCGAGCCTGGACGCTTACATCCGGGCGTCGCAGAACTATCACGCGTGGCTGGTGCGCGTGACTGCCGAGCACATGCGCACGCGCAAGTTCGAGCCGTGCTGGGGCGCGTTCGCGTTCCACCTCGTCGATCCGTTCCCGGCGATCGGATGGGGGCTGCTCGATGGAGCACGTCAAAAGAAGGAAGCACCGCTTGCAGCCCTGGCCGAAGCGTTCCGGCCGACGCGCGTCATCATCGACCCACTCAGCGCGGAACCTGATCGTCCGGTCGGGATTGTTCAGCGTCCTGACAAACCATTCACCGCTCGCGTGATCGTCGTCAACGACGATCCGCGACTCAACGGAGCCGGCACCGTGCGCTGGTCGGTGACGCGGCAGCGTGGGACTGGACTGCGTGGCGTGGAGCGCATCCTCGACGCCACGCAGAAGAAGTCTTTCTCAGGATCGGCGCAAGTCGAGGTGCCGACGGCGTTCGAGCCCGCGATCCATGCCACCACCGTCAGCGCGCAGCTGCAGGCGCTTGGCGAGTACGTGCTTGAAGCAACGCTGGTGGTGGCGGGGGAAGAGGTCGACCGCACGGAGCTGCGCTTCACGGTCACCGCCAACATTCAGCCCGCGCGACTGCGACCGGAGCTGCCGCAGTACCTCGCGGCGAGGTTGGCGGACCTCCACAGCCTGCAATCGGAGAAGGACGGTCTGAGCCTGGTGCTCGAAAACGGCACGCGGCCCGCGGTCCTGACGTCGATGACCGGCCTGCGCCTCGATGGAACGATGCTCACGCGGCATGACATCCAGATCGACACGCACGCCGGGCGCGCGCCGCTGCCGCGCCGTCTCGATCTGCCGCTTGGCCGGCGCATCCAGGTGCACGTCGTGACCGGTGAGCCGTTGGCGCCCGGCGCGCACACGCTGGAAGCCGACGTCAGCGTGGCCGGCGTGGGCTCCGGCCGGTTGCTGATCGAGGGCACTGTGCCGTCGGAGGTTTCGAGGCCGCTGTAAGTGGGCCGGAACTGATACCGGATGGCATACTTCGCAGAACCGGTTTCTCAACGCCACAGCCAATAGGGAGGCCCTCTTCCGGATGCCGATCGAGTACGCGTATCTAATCCTGGCCGTCGTCGCGCTCGTCGCCGGCTTCCTGTACCTGCGCGTCCGGCGCATCCGCACCAGGGGCAAGAAGAGCTCCAAGAACGCGGTCCGCCCTGCTTCGCCGTCGCCGACCTCGGTTTCGAGCCAGCCGTCACAGGCCGCGGTGCAGACCTGGGCGCCACCCGTGACGACGCCCCGCCCCGGTTCCGTGGCATCGACGGTGGTCCAGGCGCCTCCGCAGCCGGGTGCCTC
>JACZCV010043284.1_pt1 | contig 11453 bp, 10 predicted proteins | sample 8641841 | NCBI WGS metagenome assembly JACZCV01 (sample SAMN15324606, study PRJNA640507) | soil metagenome | isolation source: monocropping sugarcane control | place: China: Luxin town, Laibin City, Guangxi Province | collected 2019-07-25 | depth 10cm m
AAAGGAAAGGCACGGCCCCCGGCCAGCACCCAGCGAGGGGGAAGAACCAAAGCGGCAGCGGGGCGGCGAGGCGCCGCCCGAGCGACTCACGACACGTTGTGCGTTGCGTTAGGCCCTTGGCGGGGGAGGCTCGGGCTGGGGCGTCCGCGATGGCGACGCGACGACGACAGCCGAGGGCAGATCGTGCCGCTCGGCGGCGAGCTCAGGCATGCCGTATGGCGCCGGGGTGAGCACGCCGGTCGCGCAGGCGGCGAGGGGCTGACAATCCGAGCTGAACGGGCGACTACATGGCGAGTGATGCCGATCGGAGGACGGCGTGCGCTCATGCGTCTCTGCCGCGGACATGTTCATTCCGGGCATTGTCGACATCCCGGCTGCAGTCTCGCTGACCGTCGCGACGCACGAGATATCCCTTGCCGCCAATACGAACTGAAATACGAGCGGCAAAAGGAGCAGCGAGGCGCAGCGGCGAAGCAGGAACATTGCTCAGAAGGTAGCGCGATCCGGTTCGATTTCCAGGCTTACGTTCGCGACCGATCGGCCACCGGCCAGAGGCTCCCACTTGCCATGTCGCCCCCGAGCGAGGGAACTTTCCTCGTGGGACTACTCCCTATTCCCAATTCCCCATTCCCTCGTTCTTATGCCTGCTCGTCCAATTGCGGCCGCCACGATCTCGTTCGGCCTCGTCTCGGTCCCGGTGAATCTGTATTCGTCGTCGGAGTCCAAGGCCAGCGTTTCGTTCAACATGCTGCACAAGAAGTGCGGATCGCGCCTCAAGCAGCAGTACGTGTGCTCGAAGGATGGCGACATCGTCCCGCGCGACGAAACGGTGAAGGGCTACGAATTCGCGAAGGATCAGTATGTGATCCTGTCGCCGGAGGAGCTCAAGGCGCTCGAAGAGAAGGCGACGGCCACCATCGATGTCGCCGAGTTCGTTCCACTGGCCAAAGTGGACCGCGAGTATCTCGAGAAGGTGTACTACCTGGGTCCGGACAAGGGCGGCGATCGCGCATACCGGCTGCTCGTGGCGGCGCTGACGGACACGGGTCGCGCCGCACTCGGCCAGTACGCGGCGCGCGGGCAACAATATCTCGTGCTCTTGCGTCCGCTCAACGGCGTGCTCGTGATGGAGCAGCTGCACTACGCGGACGAAGTTAGGCCGACCACCGAGGTGACGGTCCCTGAGGGCGACGTGAAGCCGGCCGAATTGGCGTTGGCCAAGCAGCTCATCGATCAGACGTCGACCGACGTGTTCGAGCCGACCAAGTACAAGGACACGGTGCGCGAGCGGGTGCTCGAGACCATCGAGCGCAAGGTTGCTGGCCAGGAGATTACGGCCGAGGCCGCGCCGGAGACGGGCGGCAAGATCATCGACCTCATGGAAGCGCTCAAGGCGAGTCTCTCGGCGGCGCCGGGTGCAGCGCCGGAGAAGCCGGAGAAGAAGGGGAGAAAAGCGTCGTGAAGTTGATCGCGGGGACGAGCGGATACGCCTTCAAGGAATGGAAGGGCTCGTTCTACCCCGAGGATCTGAAGGACGACGGGATGCTCGGCTTCTACGCGGGCAAGTTCCCGAGCGTCGAGATCAACAACACGTTCTACCGGCTGCCGAAGGAGCACGTGCTGCGTGAATGGGCGGCGCAGGTGCCGGAGGCGTTCACGTTCGCGATCAAGGCGAGCCAGCGGATCACGCACCATGCGCGGCTCAAGCCCGAGTGCGCGAGCGCGGTGGAGTTCCTGCTCACCAACACCTCGGTGTTGGGCGGTCGGTTAGGCCCCGTCCTGTTTCAGCTGCCGCCCAACCTCAAGAAGGACGTACCGCGCCTCCAGGCGTTCGTGGACACGCTGCCTAACGAGAGGAAGTTCACGATCGAGTTCCGGAATCCGACCTGGTTCGAGGACGACGTGTACGAGGTGCTGCGAGGGCGGAACATCGCCATGTGCATCACGGAGCAGCCGGAGTTCGCGTCGCCGGTGGTGGCGACGGCGCCGTGGGGATATGCGCGGCTGCACCGGCTCGACTACGACGAGGGTGCGTTAGGCGCTTGGGCGGAGAACCTCGGCGGGCTGCCGTGGAGCGAGGCGTACGTCTACTTCAAGCACGACGAAGGGACAGGCTCGGGGCCGCCGGCGGTTGGTGCGTTTCAGCGGGCGTTTTCTCGCTGACAGTGGCGTGCATCGAAAAAAACTGCAACTGCCTCAAAGGATAACAAAAGTGAGAAACAGAGGATAACGAAAGTGATCGTTCTGCGCGGAGGGAAGTACGGTCGCCCAATGGCTGGGAAGGGCTTTGGGGTCTAAACAAACACCAACACTTCTCTTATCCGTTAGGCAACGGACTCCCCTCCGCGCAGAATGATCACTTTCGTTATCCTTTGTTTCACTTTGGTTATCCTTTGAAGCCGTTGCAGTTTTGTTGACGAAGCCCACCACGTGGACCGGTGCTGCTCTTCAACGGCGCCCCATTGCGCGTTACCGTTCGGCGGGTGCGAGCTGGCCGATCAGTCCGTTCGCCGCGGCGAGGAACTCATCGATGTCGAAATTTTCGGGATCGATCATCGATTGCACCGCGCATCCTTTGATGACGCTCACAGCCACCGCCGCCAACCCATCGGGCGTCACGCCTAAAAATCGCTCGGGTTCGGCGGCCATTACCTCGGCGGCGATCGGACGCAGTGCCTCCCGATACCGATCCAACTCGGCCTGCATCTTCATCCGAATACGCGGCTGGCTGAGCCCCTTCGCCCAATAGTCGAAGAACAGGCGCAGGCGGTGCGGCTCGGATGCCAGGCGCTGCATCTCCCGGCCGAGGAGAGCGAGCAAACGGTCGAGCGGCGATGGGATCGCGGCGATCTCGTCCGTCACGTGCAGGGTCGTGGTCGTCTCGAGCACGTGATCGAGCAGCGCGAGGAGCAGGCGCTCTTTGGTCTTGAAGTGAAAGAGCACGAGGCCCGTGCTCAGGCCGGCCCTGACCGCCACGCGGCGCACCGTTAGGCCAGCGAGTCCGGTGCGCGACGCCACATCGTATGCGGCGCGCAGAATCTGCCGCCGGCGCGCGTCTTCCGACGCTTTGTGACCAGGCATCAGATGCTCCGCGGTTGCGAGTCGAGTCTGCCGAGCAGGCGGAGAAGGCCGTCCATGATGGTGAGGGGATGCGGCGGGCAACCGGGGATCCACAGGTCGACCGGAATCGACGGCGGGATGCCGACGATTTCCGGGCTCTCGTGGAACGGACCGCCGCTTGCGGGGCACGCGCCGACCGCGATCACGATGCGCGGGTCGGACACCGCGGCGTACGTTCGCTCGAGCGCCCCGACCATGTTCCGGTTCACGACGCCGGTGATTACGATGCCGTCGGCGTGCCGCGGCGAGGCGACGAACTGGATGCCTAACCGTGCGATGTCGAAGACGACGTTGGACAAGGCCGCCAGCTCGCCTTCGCAGCCCGCGCAACTGCCGGCGACCACCGCACGGAGGCGGAGGGACCGGCCGAACAGGCGTCGCATGTGCGAGTCGAGCGCTGCGCCGAAATCGATGTCGCCGGTCGTCGTGAGCAGGCCGTTGCGCGAACGCGATGACATCGCAACGCCGTGCGTGAACTCGACCGCGTCACCGTCTCCAGACACCGCCTCTTCCGGCGAGAAGAGACACGCGCCGACATCGAGCACCGGGAGCGATTTCGTGGTGCTCGAACGGACGACCGGGCGCCCACGAAAACGCGGCGGAAAGAGTGGCGTCTCGCCCGGAAAGGGCGAGGTGGACCGGCGCTGGCTCATGAACGCGCGCAAGAATGCGAACATGTTATCTGCCAACCGCTGGACCGGCGGAGCCAGCCGGCCTAACAATGGGGTTACAGGTCGTGACCGGCATACGACAGATTGAAGCTCTTGTTGGACAGCGGGAAGTCGGAGATCTGGTTCCCGGCCATCGCGAGCTCGATGGCCGCCCAATTGTGGAACGATGGGTCGATCACCTTGTGGCGTCGAATGCATCCGGTGTCATCCGTCAACACGGCATGCACGACCTCGCCACGCCACCCCTCTTCGAGCGCGACGACGAACTCGTTAGGCGCGAGCGCGTCGCAGGGCGATCGGATCTCTCCGCGCGGCAGCGCGCCCGCCTGTGCGGCGATGAACGCGAGCGACCGCTGCGCTCCCAGGCCGCGCACGAGCCCACGGGCGTACGCGTCGCCCGCCCACGCCGTCGCGACCGGGATCTGCGCGAAGCGATACACGCCGTAGGGGTGGTCGTGGCGCACGTCGCGCGACACGTCACACGACCGTGCCACGAGGCCGACGAACCCATGCGTGATGCAATGCTCACGCGAGATGGTGCCCACACCCTCGAGACGCGACTGCACGGAGGCAGCGCCGAAGAACAAATCGGCGACCCGGCGAAATTCGTCGCCCAGATGCGTCACGCGCTGTTCGACGTCGCGTACGATGTCGTCGTCGATGTCGAATCCGACGCCGCCGGGGCGAATCAAGCCGCGGCCGTACCGATTGCCGGTAATCGCCATGAGCAGGTTCAGGCAATCGCCGCGCATGCGCCCGAAGTACGCGGCGGCCGGCTGATACGCGAGGTCGCCCGAGAGCGCGCCCAAATCGCCGATGTGATTCGCGAGACGCTCGAGCTCGAGCGCGATGCCGCGGATGGCCTGCGCCCGCGGACTCTTGTGGCTTCGCGCCAGCGCTTCGATCGCACCGCAGTACGCGCTCGCGTGCGCAATCGTGCTATCCCCGGCAATCGATTCGGCGACGTAAATAGCGCGATCGCGTGGCAGCGTCTCGAGCAGCCGCTCGACCCCGCGATGCTGAAAGCCTAACACGACCTCGAGCGACAGGATCTCTTCGCCGTGCGCCTGGAATCGAAAGTGGCCGGGCTCGATGATGCTCGCGTGCACCGGCCCAACGGCAACCTCGTGCACGGCATCGCCGGCGACCGGCGTGAACGCGAATGCCGGCAATGCCGTCGCGGCGTCCCGCCATCTCGACGGCGCGTGATCGGCGGGCTGGCGACGCACGGCCCGCAATCGCGGATGCCCAACGGGGCGAGCGCCGCATTGCTCGGCGATCTCACACTCGAACCGCATGGCCTGGCGGCATCCGGCACTCAGCGCGCGATATTCCTGCCGAACGGAAGCGCCGAGCGTCGAGAGCTCGCCGCGCGCATCATGCGCGAGGACGCACAACAGCCGCAGGTCGTCGCTCGTTTCCGGCGTGCCGAAGAGCGTCACGATACGCCACGCATCGGCGATCGCATCCTCGATCCGCCGGGCAAAGCGGTCCAACGGAAGCATCGGCACGTCGGCGAGCGGAACGGCGCGCCGGTTGAGGACGCGAAGGCCGGGCGACATCGTCACGGACTGTGCCCCCCCAGCGCGGCGGCGGCACGAGCCAGCGCCGACTGGAGCGAGGGCGGCAGGTAGAGACCGAAGACCAATACGACGGCCGTCAACAACGTCGGCGCAATGATGAGCGCTCGGTGCTCGCGCTCGGGCGCGGCCTCGGCGCTCGTCGTCGACGGCGTTCCGTACACGATGCCGATGATCATGCGCGAAAGCCCAACGAAGATCACCGCGAGCATGAGGACCGTAACAGCGGCGACCCATGGGTGGTGCTGCTGGAGTGCGCCATCGATGATCGAAAACTCGCTCAAGAAAAGGCCGAACGGCGGCGAGCCGGTGATGGCGAACAACCCGGCGAGCACGAGCAACGCCGATGCGGGACGCACCATTCGCATGCCGCGCATGTCGGCGGCCACGGCGGTCCCCGCGGCGAGAACGAGATTTCCTACGGCGAGAAACAGTGCTCCCTTGATCAAGCCGTTGTTGATCATGTGAAGCACAGAGCCGTAGACGCCGATGCCCCCGACGCCGAGGCCGATCACGAGCAGGCCCATGTGCTCGACGCTCGAGTAGGCGAGCATGCGCTTGACGTCCGATTGGCCGATGATGAACGCCGCCGCAATGACGAGCGACAGGAGGCCGGCGGCGATGAGCAGCGGCCTAACGAAGGCCTCGAGCCCGGCCGCGGTTGCGATCTGCGTGAACCGCGCGACGCCGAGAAATGCGCACGTCGTGAGGGTTCCCGCCAGCAGCCCGCCGACGAGACTCGGCGCCTGGCCGTACGCGTCGGGCTTCCACGTATGAAGCGGCGCGAGCCCCATCTTCGTGCCGAAGCCCGCGAGCGCGAATACGTACGCGGCGCGCAGCCACCACGTATCGAGGTGCGCCGCCCGTGAGATGAGATCCGACAGCAACAATGGCCGCGCACCTGCGTCCGCCGCTTGGGCGTTGGCAAGGAGAAACACCGCGAGCAGCGCGAATGCGATGCCGACCGACGATAACACGAGATACTTCCACACGGCCTCGAGCGATGGCCGATCGCGTCGCGAGTAGATGAGCGGTGCCAGCGACAGCGTCGTGGCCTCGAGACCAACCCAGAGCAGCGCCAGATGCTGGCTCAACGCGACGAGCGACGTCGCGCCGAGAAACGCGAGCAGGCACGGGATGAACCCGCGCCCGCCGCGTGGCGTGTGCACGCGCAGAAACGCGGCGGCATACACCGCCACACACAGGAAGACCGCGCTGCTAACGCTGAGAACAATGAGGCCGAGGTCATCGAGGCCGATCCAGCTGCCATCCGCGGGAACCGGCGCATGCGTCCAGTGCCGGAGTACGACTGCCGAATGAAACATCGCGACGCCTAACAGCAGCGCCGAGTTCCAGCTCCGCGCCCGGATGGCGTACGCGAGGCTGGCGGCGACGATGGGTACGGCGATGAGAAGCAGATCGATCATCGTCGCGTCATGACTCCCGCAGCTCCGATAAATTCGCGGAGGAAATCGAGTCGAACTCGCGATTGATGTGGAACACGACGATGCCCATGATGAACACGCCGACGAAGACGTCGAGCAGCACGCCGGCTTCGATCAGAAACGGCACGTGGCGTGCGAGCCGGATGCCGAACAAGTACACGCCGTTCTCCAACATCAGATATCCGATCACCTGCGTGATCGCCTTGGCTCTCGTCATGAGCACGATCATGCCGATGATCAGCGTGACCAATGCGACGGGCACCACGAGCGCATCGCGGACGCTGGCCGGCATGGACGCCGCGACTCCGAACGCCACGGCGAGGGCGGCACCGCCGAGCAACATCGACGCGAGATAGCCGACCAGCGGCTCCACCTCGCGACGGATCGATGCTTCGCGAATTGCCCAACGGAGAAATGCCGGCAGCGCGATCGCCTTGACGACGATCGTGCCGGCCGCAACGAGGATCGCGTTCCACCCGAGCTCGCCGCCCTCGAGAAGCGAGAGGACACCGAGCAACGCGCCCTGGAACGCAATCCAGCGAATGCACGCGCTCAGTCGCGACGTCCCGAGCACCGCGAAGTCCGTTAGGACGACGAGCAGCAGCAGCAAGTGGGCGGCCGACTGGATCATGCTCCGCTCCACAATACGAGGACCAGGCTGAACAAGCCGAGCGATGACGCGCCCGCGAGATAGAGCGGGATCTTCGGCATGCGCATCCGCGCGACCGACGCTTCGACCGCTCCGACCGCGGTGCCGACGGCAACGAGTCCCGCGGCAAGGATGGCGAGCGACCCGCCGAGCGGTACGTCACCGCGCGGTATGATGAGATCGACGATCAATGCGCCGACGAGCGAGAGCTCGAGCGCCGACGCATAGTGAATCAGCGCGAGGTCGGGTCCGCTGTGATCGAGAATCATGACTTCGTGGATCATCGTGAGCTCGAGATGCGTCGCCGGATCGTCCACGGGCGCGCGGGCACACTGGGCCAGCATCAGGGCAAAGAGGCTAACGGCCGTCATCGCGATGGCGGGTGAGGCCGCGCGCCACGACGCAGCCAGCGGCGCGCCGAGCATTCCGGTGAGCGAGAGCTGTTTGGTGAGCACCGCGAGCATGCCGAAGGCGAGAAACAGCCCGAGCTCGACGAATACCGCCACCGTCGCCTCCCGGCTCGCTCCCATGCCCTCGAAGCTCGAGCCCGTGTCCAACGCGGCGAGCACGAGCAGAAAGCGCCCCAATCCCAACGCATACGCAAAGGCCACGACGTCGCCGGGAAAGCTGATCAGTGCGCTGCGGCCGTCTAACGGAACAACCGTGGCCGCCATGACGAGCGCGGCGAGAACGACAACGGGCGCCGCACGAAATACCAGTGTCGTGGTGTTGCTCAGGACGATGCCGCGGCGCATCGCTTTCGCGAGGTCGACGTAGAGCTGCAGCACCGGAGCGCCGCGACGGCGCGTGAGGAAAGCTTTGGTCCGGCCGGCCACGCCTAACACGGCGGGCGCTGCGATGGCGAGCACAGCCAGGCCGGCCAGGGCGGATCCCGGTCCCGTCATTCGGGGTTCACCGCGCGATGATGAAGTACGTCAAGCCGCTCAACAGTGCCGCGGCGACGTAGACGAGATAGACGTGCAACCGGCCCTGCTGTATCGGCCGCAGGCGAAGCGCAGCCGCCTGGATCCGCCCCCACACCCGAGTGAGCACATCATCGAGCACGATGTCTCGCGGCTCGCTGTGGAAGACGGTGGCGCCGCGATGGGTGCGCACCCCGCTGAGCGAGCCGAAGACCGTGACTAACGGTGCGGCAAACGAGGACGCCGTGTATTGCATCCGCGGATTCGGGGCGTCGTAGCCGCAGGCCCACGTGGGGCCGCGGCGCGGCGCGTGCCGGCGGCCGACAATGAGCCGCACGACACCGAGCACGGCGACGGCCGCGATCAGCGCGATGGAGAACACCGTCAGGCCGCGCAACGTGCCGATGGGCGCCGCGGCAGGGGCGGCTGCCCAACGCGGATCGCCGGCCAGGAAGGCACCTGTGTGCGCGACGACATCGGCCACGAGTGTCGGCGCCACGCCGATCGCGGCGCAGCACAGTGCGAGGGCGGCTTGCGGAACGAGAGATGGTGATCCGATCTCGGTCGCGTGTCCCGTGCGCTCGGATCGCGGCGACCCGAGAAACACGATACCGGTCACGTTGGCAAAGCATGCGAGCGCGAGGCCGCCGACTAGTGCGAGTACGGGAGCGGCGAAGATGACGAGCCGCACGTCGCTCATCGCTCGCGCGCCGTCGAACAAGCCCAGGAAGACGAGCCACTCGCTGACGAATCCATTGAGCGGCGGCACGCCGATGACGGCGAGCGCGCCGATCACGAACAGGAAAAAGGTCCACGGCGTGCGGCGCGCGAGACCACCGAGCTCCTCGATGTTGCGCGTGTGCGTGCGCGCGTACACGGTACCCGCGGCCATGAAGAGCAGCGACTTGAACAGCGCGTGATTCACCGTGTGCAGCACGGCGGCGGCGTATCCGAGCACGGCCAGCGCCGGGTGGTGATAGGCCTGGCCTAACGCACCCAATCCAATGGCCAGCACAATGATGCCGACGTGCTCGACGCTGCTGTAGGCGAGCAGGCGCTTGATGTCGCGTTGGGCGAGCGCCCACAATACGCCGAGGAGCGCGGACGCGGCGCCAAGGGCGAACACGAGCCAGGCCCACCATGGCGGCGGCGCGCCTAACAATGTGAGCACCCGCAGCAGTCCGTAGATGCCCATCTCGATCACGATGCCCGACATGAGGGCCGAGACGTGCGATGGCGATGCGGAGTGCGCGGGCGGCAGCCAGAAGTGCAGCGGTACGTAGCCGGCCTTGAGTCCAAACCCCGTCAGAGCGAGTAGCAGGAGCAGGCCAACCGACACGGAGTGCGCACCGGCCGCGGCCGCGAGCGAGGTGAATGACCAGTCGCGTGCTGCGCCTGACCAGAGCGCAAACATCACCACGAGGATCAACGTGGCCGTGTGCGTCGCGATCGAATAGATCCACCCGGCGCGCCGCACCTCGGCGCGCTCATCGTACGTCATGACGAGGAGGAACGAGCTGATGGCCCTGACCTCCCAGGCCGCCAGGAACAGCACGATGTTCCGAGCCGTCACGACGAGGACCAGGCTGACCACGAGCAGCGCGTAGAGCGCGTTGGCCTCGGTAGTCCGCCGCGCATGCGTGTCGCTCCGCATGTCGGCATCGCCGTACGCACCGTTGGTCGCGCCCAACACGGCGATCACGATGAGGAAGATGGCCGACAATGGATCGATGCCGAGCACCCAATCGCCGCCGGGCAGGAACGACGCCCACGCGCGCTGCACGACCGTGCCGGCGGGGAGCGCGTCGACGGGGGCGGCAGCCGTTAGGCCGCAGCCGGCGATGAGGAGCGCAACGTACCCGGTGCGTTGCCCCGGCGCGCGGGGCAGGAGAGGCGGGATGACGGCGGAGGCGGCAATCAGCGCAATGCCAACGAGCAGGAGCGTCACGACCGGTTCCGCACTCGGTGATCGCCGGTGACCTGCGTGTTCTCGACGATCGCGATGCGGTCGAGGATGTCGGCGGCGGGCGCGTGCTGTCGGAGCAGCGATCGGAACGATGCGTCGCGCAGCGTAAACGCGAGCTGCGCGAGGATCGCCAGATGTCCGGGCACGGTTGCGCTCACGACAACGAAGAGCGCATCGACCGGCAGTCCATCCATCGCGCCGAAATCAATGGGCTGTCGCAGCAGGCCGAGTGTCACGAACGGTTCCTCGACGCGCAATACGATTGGATTGCGGACGTGCGGAATCGCGATGCCGTCGCCGATGCCGGTCGATCCCATCGCTTCGCGTGCCTGGAGCACGGACAGCAGGAATGCGCGGTCGTAGTCCGGCGGCAGCGGCAACCGTTGCACGAATTCGCGGAGCACGTCGCTCTTGCTCGAACCCGGAATGTCGTGGAAGATGCCGCCGGCCTGGAGCAGCTCGCTGAGGCGGGGCGATGAGTCGGCCGAGCCTTGTGCCTCATCGAGCAGGCGGCGGGAGACGGGGACGTCATTCTCGATCGCCCACTCCCACAGCTCGACGGCGTTCACGTACAACTGCTCGTGGGCATGGTGAGCGGGCAGGTTGCGCCGCGCGATCCACCGCCGCACTGTGGCTTCATCTACTCCGAGGTGCCGGCCGGTTTCGCGAATAGTGAGCTGCAATCGGTAGCCTGCCCGCGAATGCCTCGACAAACGTGGACTGAATTGCTCATGTGCAACCGTGTCTCATTTTATTGAACGGCAGTTCAACGTCAATCCCTTGACCGTGTGGCCGGGCTGAGCCACGGCGTTCGTGCTAATAGAATCTGGGACGCCGCCGTCGCACCTGGTGCGTTGCGAATTTCGCCCGTTCATTGTGGAGCGACCCACACATGCAGCGCCGAGGAATGTGCGCCGCATACGTACCGGTCAGTCGTTAGGCAGGGGTGTCGTCGGCTTGCTCGGCGAAGAACGCCTTCACGTCGAGGGTGAACGGCTCGCGGCATCCCGCGGGGCGCCACGTCAGCACGTCGTCGATGAGCATCACGGATCGGCGGTCGCTCACGTTCGCGCTGGCTCGTGGTCTCGCGTGGCAGGAT
>JACZCV010197685.1_pt1 | contig 11415 bp, 10 predicted proteins | sample 8641841 | NCBI WGS metagenome assembly JACZCV01 (sample SAMN15324606, study PRJNA640507) | soil metagenome | isolation source: monocropping sugarcane control | place: China: Luxin town, Laibin City, Guangxi Province | collected 2019-07-25 | depth 10cm m
CAGCCGTCGGTGCTGCCATTCATCATCGAGTGGCGCGTGCCCCAGGACGCTCACCCCGCCGCCAACCCGCTCGACCATCCATCGGGCGCCGGTGACATTCGGGCGCTTCACTTCACCGCCCGCGACCCGGACGCGGCCCGTGAGGGGCTGCATTCGCTGATGGCGGACGCGATCGCCTTCGACGTCGAAATGGGTGCGCGCGATGAGCTCATCGCGGTCGAGCTCGATGGTCCAGACGGAGGCATCCGCATTCCATGAAGCTGGAAGGCAGAGTCGCGGCGGTCACCGGTTCGACGCGCGGCATCGGGCGCGCCATCGCCGAGGCCTATCTGGCGGAAGGCGCGTCTGTGGTCCTCAACTCGCGCTCGCGCGAGTCGGTGGACGCGACCGCCGCCGAGCTCGGCGAGCGCACGCACGCGGTCGCGGCCGACGTGGGGACGCCGGAGGGCGCCCAGGCCGTGGTCGACGCTGCGCTGTCGCGATTCGGCCGGCTCGACGTGATGGTGTGCAACGCGGGCATCAACGTCGTCAAAGACAGCGTCGACCTGACGCCAGAGGAATGGCGCCGCGTCCTCACCACCAATCTCGACGGTGTCTTCTACAGCGCGCAGCGCGCCGGGCGCGCGATGGTCGGGCAGCGAGGCGGCTGCGTGATCGCGATCGCTTCTGTGACCTCGTTCAACGCCTTCCCGCGGCGAGCGCCCTACGCCACGTCGAAGGCGGGCGTCGCGATGCTGGTCAAGGTGCTCGCGGCCGAGTGGGCGGCGCAGGGCGTGCGCGTCAACGCGATTGCGCCCGGTTACGTCCGCACCGACCTGGTCGAAGGGCTGCAGCGGGAGGGCAAGCTCGACTTCGCGACCCTCGAGCGGCGAACGCCGATGGGGCGGCTGGCCGAGCCGGAAGAGATCGCCCGCGTGGCGGTGTTCCTGGCCTCCGACGACGCCTCGTTTGTGACCGGCGAGACGCTGGTCGTCGACGGCGGCTGGATCGCCTACGGCTTCATCTAGCGATAGTCGCCGCGCTGCGCGAGGTGATACGCGTCCCAGGCGCTGTGCAGCCATAGACCGAAGCCACCCAGCTCCAGGGGAATGCCCAGGGCGATGCCGATGGCGGTCAGGTCGAGGTCGAAGCCGAAGAACTCGAGCCCGCTGGCGGAGATGAGGTAGAAGGCGCCCTTGCGATAGTGGCCCAGGTATATGTGGCCGAGGCCGGGGATGATCGAGAGCGCGGCCGCCAGCCACGGGCTCTTGGCCGGCCGGGCGGCGGTTCGGCCCGAAGACCGCGTCCCGCACCTGGGACAGGTCGAGACCGGGCCTGGCAGGGGCGTCCCACAGCGTCCGCAGAACACGCTCGAGGCCATCCCGGAATCCATTCCCAAAAGTGCTAGCCTGCCAACCATGGACCTCAGCTTCACTCCTGAGGAGGAAGCGTTTCGTGAGGAAGTGAGGTCCTGGCTCGACGCCAACCTGCCCCAGGAATGGCGGCACGGGGGCGTCGGCGGCTACCGCGAGGAGGAGGACGAGCGCATCCAGCGCCAGTGGCAGCGCCGCCTCTATGAAGGCGGCTGGCTGACCCTGGCCTGGCCCAAAGAGCGTGGCGGCCGGGGCGCCTCCCCGGTCATGCAGGCGATCTACGCCGAGGAGATGAGCCGCGCCGGCGCGCCGCCGATCATCGGCCGCCTCGGCGTGTCGCTGCTGGCGCCAGTCCTGAGCGTCTACGGCAGCGACTATCAGAAGGAGCACTACCTCCCGAAGATCCTCTCCGGCGAGCTGGTTTACTGCCAGGGCTTCTCAGAGCCCAACGCCGGCTCCGACCTGGCGTCGCTGAAGACCAGGGCCGAGAAGAAGAACGGAAAGTGGGTGATCAACGGCCAGAAGATCTGGTCCTCGGGGGCGCACTACAGCGACGGCAGCTTCTGCCTTGCCCGCACCGATCCCGGCGCCAAGCCGCACCAGGGGATCGGCATGTTCCTGGTCGACTTCCATCAGCCCGGCGTCGAGGTGCGTCAGATCAAGCAGATGACCGGCACCGGCGAGTTCTGCGAGGTCTTCTACAGCGACGCCGAGGTCGAGGAGAAGGACCTCGTCGGCGGCCCCACCGACGGCTGGAAGCTGGCCATGGCGACCTTCGGCTTCGAGCGCGGCGGCCTCGCCAACGCCACCCGGTTCGAACGCGCGGTCTCCTCGCTGGCGCAGCTGGCGCGCTCCCAGGGCGCCGGCGGCGACCCGGTCGTGCGGCAGCGCGTCGCGCAGTCGTACATCGAGGCGCACGTCTTCAAGGCGACAGGGCTGCGCAACCTGACCGCTGCCCAGCAGGGCAAGGTGCCGGGGCCGGAGGCCAGCCTGACCAAGCTCTACTGGTCGGAGATGGACAAGCGGCTGCAGGAGGCGGCGGTCGGCCTCGAGGGCATGTACGGCGCGCTCGACCCCCAGTCGCCCTGGGCCGTCGAGCACGGCCGCTGGCAGTACGGATGGATGTGGTCGCAGGCCGAGACCATCTACGCCGGCTCCTCCGAGATCCAGCGCAACATCATCGCCGAGCGGGTGCTCGGGCTGCCCCGGGGTCGCTAACCGTCAACAGAGGGCTTTAGGAGGGGTCATGGCGGTCCACAACATGACCGACTACGAGCACGAGGTTCGCACCTTCAAGCTCGACGTCCCGGAACGATTCAACTTCGCCCGCGACGTTATCGGTCGCTGGGCCCAGGACCCGGACAAGCTGGCCATGCACTGGCTGAGCCAGACCGGCGATGAGCGCAAGCTGACCTTCCGCGACTTCGCGGAGCGCTCCGACCGCTTCGCGCGCCTGCTTCAGCAGCAGGGCGTGCGCCCGGGCGACCGCGTGATGGTCCAGCTGCCCCGCGTCCCGGCGTGGTGGGTGGTGCTGCTCGGCTGCTTCAAGGCGGGCGCGGTGGCGGTGCCGGGAACGGTCCTCTTGACTCCAAAGGACATCCAGTACCGGACCACGCTGGCCGAGGGTGTCGCCTATGTCTGCGACGCCGAGAACGCGGCCAAGGTCGACCAGGTCAAGGCCGAGTGCCCGACGTTGAAGACGCTCATCGTCGTTCCCAACGGCGACATAGATGGGTGGTTGGACTACGACGCCGAGATGGCGAACCAGGACGGTGCCTTCACCAGCGTCGACACCAAGTCGTCCGACCCGGCCCTGATCTACTTCACGAGCGGCACCGTCGGCAACCCGAAGATGGTGCTCCACACCCACGCCAGCTACCCGATCGGACACGTCATCACGGGCCGGTTCTGGCTCGACCTGGGCCAGGACGACCTGCATTTCAACCTTTCGGAGACGGGCTGGGCGAAGGCCGCGTGGTCGAGCTTCTTCGGCCCCTGGAACATGGGCGCCGCCCTCTTCGTACAGGACGCCCGCGGCCGGTTCAGTGCCGCGGAGACGCTCGACCTCCTGGAGCGGTTCCCGATCACCACCTTCTGCGCGCCACCGACGGCTTACCGGATGCTCGTCCTCGAAGACCTCTCGAAGCGCAGCACGTCCCTGCGCTGGTGCGTCGGCGCCGGCGAACCGCTCAACCCCGAGGTGATCAAGGAGTGGGAGCGGGGAACGGGGCACCTGATTCGGGACGGCTACGGCCAGACCGAGACCGTGCTGCTCAGCGGCAACTACCCGACCCTTGAGGTCCGGCCGGGCTCGATGGGAAAGCCCTCGCCCGGCATGACGGTCGCCGTCATCGACGATGAGGGCAACGCGCTGCCGCCCGACAGCGAAGGCGACATCGCCGTCCGCTACCGGCCGGAGCGGCCGGTCGGCCTCTTCCAGGAGTACTGGAAGAACCCGGAGGCGACGGCCGCTTGCAAGCGGGGCGACTGGTACGTGACGGGCGACCGCGCCTACGTCGACGGCGACGGCTACTTCTGGTTCGTCGGCCGCGCCGCCCACGTCATCATCTCGGCCGGCTACCGGATCGGGCCTTTCGAGGTCGAGTCGGCCCTGGTCGAGCACCCCGCCGTTGCTGAGGCAGCGGTGATCGGCAAGGGCGATCCCATGCGCGGCACCATCGTCAAGGCGTACGTCATCCTGGCTCCCGGCCACGAGGGCTCGGACCAGCTGGCCGGCGAGCTGCAGGAGCACGTCAAGACCGTGACCGCGCCCTACAAGTACCCGCGCGAGATCGAGTTCGTGACCGAGCTGCCGAAGACGATCAGCGGCAAGATCCGCCGGGTCGAGCTCCGAGAACGCTAGTCAGGCCGGGTCGGGCGAGCTTCGGCCAGGTCGAGATCGAGGAGCTGAGGGTTCAGCGGCTGCGCGTGGTCGACGAAGAGCGGAGCCCGTCGCGCACCGAGCGCGGGAGCGAGTCGACCACCAGCGTGTAGGAGTGCTCGCAGAGCTCCTGGACGAGCGCCGGCGGGAGCGCGCCGGCGATGCGCACGGAGTTCCAGTGCCGCTTGTTCATGTGGTAGCCGGGCCGGATGTCTTCGGGATGGTCGTGGCGCAGCTGCTCGGCGAAGCCGGGGTCGCACTTGAGGCTGACCTCGTCGCGCCCGTCACCGATCGCCGCGAACATCTTGCCGGCAACCTTGTAGACGGCCACGTCGGGACCGAAGGGCCGCTCCTCGGTGACGCCGGGCTGCGCCCGGCACCAGGTGACTAGCGACTCACGAAGCGCACGACCAGGTGCCTGTGACATGGACGCTGCCATTGTCGCCGGTCATGGTCGAGTCGATCGCTCCTGAACTGTCGCCGCCCGCCACCGACACCGTGCCCGAGGTCGAACCGAAGAACTGCGACCCGGGCCCGATGGCGACCGTGTGCAGCGAAACGCGGTCGGGCGGCAGTGGGTACGAGCCTGGTCCGTGGTAGGAGGCGAGCGCGATCGAGAGCGAGTAGTTCTGGCCGTTGAGCTGGAAGCGGAGGTCGGCGCCGTCGCCATTGGCGGTCTTTCCGCACTGGCCGAAGGGCGAGGCGCCGCTGACGGCGCCGTTCAGGGCGCCGCTGATGGTCAGCCGCGTGCCCGGCGAGGGCGAAGGAGTTGGCGTGGGTGAGGGCGTCGCAGTCGCGGTCGGCGCGGAGGCGCCCGGCGAGGGCGCCGTGCCGGAGACGACGCGCGCGGCCGAGCCGCAGCCCGAGACCAGCAGCAGCGCCGCCAGCGTGGGCAGCCATCGCCTGGTCACCGGATCACCACCGCCATCTGGTTGAACATGCCATACGCCCACTCGAATTGTGACTTCGAGATCCACTGCTGGCCCTGCCACGGGTTGTTGACCAGGAGCGACCCGTCGTTGACGCCGATCACGGTCACGGCGTGCTCATAGGGCGCCCCGAAGCGTACCCAGCGGCCGTCGAAGGCCGTGTAGTTCGAGGTGCCGTGGGGCGTCCAGTCGAAGGGCACCCAGACGATCACCGGGTGGCCGTCGAGGACCGACTGGTAGACGTACGACGGCGTCACCTGCTCGCCGGAGGCCACCACCGAGCCGCCCAGCGAGCTGGCCGTGCGCGCGATCGCCTCGTTGTAGCTGCCGTAGCCGGTGTCGTTGATCTCGCTGCCGTTGGGGTCGCCCACGAACTGAGCGTAGGGATCGCCCCAATGGAAGCCCGAGGCGTCGCGCACCGGCGGCCGGTAGTCGATGCCCATGACGGAGTAGATCTGGTCCTCGCTGACGTTGATGCCCTCGTAGGCGAGGGCCATGCGCAGGGCCGCCTCCTCGCAGGAGAGCGCGTAGTGCTGGTAGTACTGCGGCACGTTCAGCGTGCGCGCGGTGGGCGCGGGCCTGAGGAAGGCGCGCTGGGTGACCAGCACGCCGGGACCCGAGGTCACCTGCGCGCGCAGCGGCCCACCGATGGTGCCCTTCGGGTACGCGTAGTACGCGTCGGCGCCGGCGGCCACGCTCAGGCTGACCGGATTGGTGCCGGGCAGGCTCAGGGTCACTGAGGCGGTGCTCGCTCCGGGATTTGTCAAGTGCACGTCGTCGACGAAGCCGGGGCTGGCGTCGTCGTACCACGGGAACCAGGTGTCGGTGCGGGCGGCGCTCGGTGGCTGGCCTGGCCACTCGGCGAAGGCGGGCGGCCACTGCAGCCGCTGGGTCGCCAGCACACCGCCGCCACTCGAGTCAAGCCGCACCGGCCCGCCGAGCGTGTTTGGCCAGTTGACGATTGCCTCCTGGCCGGCCGCGATCGAGTACGACTTCGAGCCGAAGCCGGGCGCGCTCAAAGTGACGTTGACCGAGCCTGTCGAGGCCGGGTTGACGACGTGGACGTTGTCGGTCACCACGCCCGCGGAGTAGGTGTCAAACCAGTTGAAGTAGAGCGTGCTCTGAATGTCGTTGGCCCCCAGGGCGAGCACCTCGTTGAACGAGCCCGAGTACTGGACGCGCTGCGACACGATCACCGGCGGGCCGCTCGTCACGTTGAAGTGCAGCGGCCCGTTGATGGTCCCGAACGGGAACGCGACGTAGGTTTCGCCGCCCGCGGGGACGCTGAAGGGCAGATCCGGGGAGCCGGGCAGCTGGAAGCTCCCGCTGGCCTCCTGGGCACCGGGGTTCATGACGTGGATGTTGTCGTTGAGGGTGCCCGGCGAGGCACGGTCGTACCAAGGGAACCAGCCTTGAGCGAGGGCTCGGGCCGAGCTCGCGCCGGGTATCTCGGAAAAGCTCTCCATGTACTGGACGCGCTGGCTCGCGAGCACGCCGGGACCGCTCGTGACCTGGACGATGGCGGGGCCGCCGATGATCCCATACGGCACCTGGACGTACGTGGCTGCGCCCGCCCCGACGGTGAAGCCGGCCGACCATAGGCCGGGCACCGTGATCGTGCCCGAGGCGGTGGCGCCGTTCGGGTTGACGAGGTGGAGGTTGTCGTTCGACATGCCCGGGCTGGCGTGGTCGACCCAGTTGAACCACCAGGTGAGGCTGGCCGCCCCCGGGTCGCCGCCCAGGGTGTCGGCGTGGACCGAGGGCCGGGCCGGAACCGGCGCGAGCTGAAGCGCGAGGACCGCGAGGAGACCGCACGCCAGCAGGCACAGACTTCTAGCCAATCAGCGGCACCATCAGGAATTGTGAGTGCAGACCGCCGATCCGTCCAACATCCGGCATGCAGATAGAACGCACGAGGCGGGCCTGGTCACCCGCCGAGAGCCGTAGGCTCTCGTCCTGCCCGGCTTAATCAAAACTTACAACGGTTGACTCATGACCCGCCGGAAGCGGTCGCAGTGAACCGTTACCTTTTTCGAGTTGCCCGCCATCGTTGAATTCGTTGGCGTCAGCCGGAGCTACGGGGAACGCGTCGCGCTTGAGGACATACACCTGGCCCTCGAGCCAGGCGAGTTGGCGTTTCTCGTCGGCCCTTCTGGCGCCGGCAAAACCACACTGCTGAAGCTGATCAACCGGGAGATCCGTCCGACCAACGGCGAGGTTTGGGTGGACGGCCTGGCCGCACACTCACTGGCGGCCGGCCGCATCGCCACCCTCCGCCAGCGGGTGGGCGTGGTCTTCCAGGACTACAAGCTCCTGCCGCGCCTGACGGCGCTGGAGAACGTCGCCTTCGCGCTCCAGGTGACCGACCTGAGGGTCTCGGACGACGAGGCGGCCGACCGCGCGCTGGACGCGATGGAGGCGGTCGGACTCGGCGACCGCGCCGAGGCGTTCCCGCACCAGCTTTCCGGCGGCCAGCAGCAGCGGGTGGCGGTGGCCCGCGCGATCGTGCGCCAGCCGCCGCTCCTGATCGCGGACGAGCCCACGGGCAACCTGGACGTCGAGACCGCGTGGCAGATCACCGACCTGCTCGAGGACATCGCCAACTTCGGGACCACGGTGCTTGTCGCGACTCACAACATCGACATCGTCAAGCGGATGCAGCGCCGCGTCCTGACCCTCGTCGAAGGGCGGCTGGTCCGCGACCAGCCGGCGGGTCGGGTCGGCCGGCTCGCATGGGCGGTGGGGACTTGGTCATAAGGGGCCGATTCCCGCGCCGCCGCCTGGTGCAGGTGGTGGTACGGAACGTCACGCGCTATCTGCTCCACGGCACCCTCCGCTCGTGGGTCCGCAACCTGGCCGGCACCGCGCCTGCGATCGGCTCGATGACGCTCCTGCTGCTCCTCTCCGGCATCGTCGGCCTGACCGGCTTTGCGATGCGCAACCTGGCCAACAGCGAGGCCCGCGACGCCTCGCTGCTGCACGTGTACCTGCGCGACGACATCACGCCCGACCAATTGGGCGCTCTGAAGGCCAAGCTCGAGGCCGACGGCAGGGTGGCGTCGGTCGGCTACACGTCGAAGGAGCAGGCGCTGGCCAAGGCTCAGCACCGCCCAGGCCTGCCCGAGATCGCCAACGCGACCGATTCCAACCCGTTCCCGGCCAGCCTCGACGTTCAGGTCAAGCAGGTGTCGGATGTCGGCGCCATCGACAGCGCAGTGCGCAACGAGGCGGGGGTCGACCCGGCCTACCCGACGTCTTACGACCGCGGCGCCTATAAGCGCATCCAGGAGGTCTTCGTCGGCCTCGGCATCGCCGGTCTTGCCTTCCTGACCCTGCTCGGCTTCGTGGCCGTGACCGTGACCGCGAACAGCATCCGGGCTGCCATCCACGCCCGCCGCGACGAGGTGACGATCATGCAGCTGGTCGGAGCGCCGCGCTGGATGGTGCGCGGGCCCTTCGTCCTCGAGGGCGCGCTGACCGGAGGCGTGGCGGGCTTCGCCGCCGGCCTGGTGACGTTGGGGGTCAGCCTGGCCCTGATCGCGGCGGGCGCGACAACGTTCGCGCAGGTCGCGCCGGGCGTCACGGTGCAGGTAGCGGCCGTCGCCGGCGTTGTTGTCTTTGTGTCTGGTGTTCTTCTCGGCTCCGGTTCTTCGCTCTTCAGCCTGAGGCGCCATCTCGAAACATGACCACCCCACGAAATCTGACGATTTCGCGGGGGCCCCGGCGCTTGATCTTTCGGGGAGGGCCCCGAACCACCCTCGCGTCCGTGGCGGGGGCAGCCCTTGCGCTCCTCTTGCTGGGGAGCTCGGGAGCGTCTGCCGACACCGCGGCTGACATCGCGGCTGCCCAGCAGCAGCAGCAGCTGATCGACGCGGTCCGCTCGCAGCTGGGCAGCAACCTGGCCGACGCCATCGCCGCCCAGGACCAGCTGACCAAGTCGCTCGAGGAGAACGCCGCCCAGCAGCGCGTGGTGCAGCAGCGGATCGACGACGCCAACGCCCACATCGCCGTCCTCGACGACCAGATCTCGAAGCTCGATGACGACATGACGGCCACCAACCTTCGAATGTCGATCGAGCGCACCCAGCTGCGCTCGCTGGCTCGAGCGATCTACGTGCAGCCGTCGTCGGTGGCCCTCATGCTGGCTGAGTCGCGGAGCCTCGACGACCTGATCAGCCGGATCCAGGACCTCAACTCGGCGGGCGCCCGCGCCAACGCGGTGCGCGACGCGCTCAACCGCGACACCGATCGGCTCCAGGCCGACCACGACAAGCAGGCGATCGCCCGCAACCAGCAGCTCAAGCTCCGCGCTGCGGCCGACGCCGACATGGATGCGCTGAAGCAGCTCCAGCAGCAGCAGGAGGACTCGAAGCAGAAGCTGCAGGTCAAGATCGACCAGACCAAGACCGAGCTGACGGCGCTGAGCGGCCAGTCGGCCGAGCTCGCCAAGCAGATCACCGACCTCCTGCAAAAGCAGCAGGACGAGATCATCGCGGCCGCCATGCAGCAGGTCTGGGACCAGGTCAAGCTGGCGACCCAGAACGGGGGGCCGACCAACATCGTCACCAGCTCCAACCACTCGAAGACCTATCGCTTCATCTGGCCGGAGCCGGGCTCGCAGGTCGTCCAGGGCTTCGGCCCGACCACGCTCTGGTTCGAGCCCGCCTTCGACGGCTACCCGCACTTCCACACCGGGATCGACACGGTCCTGCCCGAGGGCTCGCCGGTGCTGGCCGCCGATGACGGCGTCGTGGTGCTCGTCGGCAGCGGAACCACCGGCTACGGCAACTACGTGGTCCTGGCCCACGCCGGCGGCCTCGACACGCTCTACGGCCACCTGAACAAGGCGCTGGTCAAGGTCGGCGACCAGGTGACGCAGGGCCAGCCGATCGGGCTCGAGGGCTCGACCGGGAACTCGACCGGGCCGCACCTCCACTTCGAGCTCCGAATCAGCTCGAAGCCGGTCGACCCGGCGCCCTACCTGCCGCCCGGGCCGCCCTCCGCCTTCAAGGGGTAGCGCCGGCCCCCTAGGACAGAAGCTGGGCCGCCGCCCGGGCGATCAGGCGGATGATCTCGACGCCGAAGTCGGGGTCGTCAGTGTCGGTGAAGACCGAGACCACGAACGGATGCCCGCCGAAGACGGCGCCGACGTCGTTGATCACGCCGCCGTCCATGCCCACCTTGTGCGCGATCGTCGAGCCGCCCAGGTAGTAGTTGATGCGGTCGTTGAAGACGGTGTTCTCCAGCAGGCCGAGCAGCTCCTGGGTGTGGCCGCCGTCGAGGAGCGACCCGGAGGCGAGGCGGGCCATCATCTGGCCGGCCTCCGACGCATTGCACTGGTCATCCTCCTGGTGGCAGTCGGGGGCGCCGATGGAGGCGGCGTAGGCGTCGACCTTGTCGTTGCCGAGAACGCGGTCGAGCGCCTTCCACGCGGTGTTGTCGGACTGCTCGACCAGGACCGTGAGCAGGTCGTGGTACCTGATCTTGTCGCCGGGTCCGTTGGTCGACTGCAGGGTCCCCGTCCCACCCATGAAGTCGCTGTCGGCGAGCTCGACGGTGTCGTCCATCTTGAGGGCGCCTGCCTGCGCCTGCTGCTCGACGTAGATCGCCACCGGCAGCTTGATCACGCTCGCCGCCTCCATCGAGTCCGACGCGTGGTAGGTGGCCGTCCGCGAGCCACTGAGGTCGCTCACGTAGACGCCGTACTGGCCGGGCAGGCTGTCGAGGTAGCCGGCCAGGCTGGCCTGGAACGCCTGCATGCTGCCGCCGGCCACGGCCTGGGGGCCGACGGCGACCGTGGTCGTCTGGTTCCAGTCGACGTTCACCGTCTTTGACCAGGGCCAGGTGTCGGCAGAGCTGAAGGAGACGGTGTGGCTGCCGGTGGGGACGAGTCCCGACCAGCCCGTCGCGCCCGCGGGCTGGCCGTCGACCAGGAGCATGGCGTCGCGCCCGCCCGGGGCCGAGACGGTGAGGGTGCCGGTCTTGCGCTCGAGCTTGGTCGACAGCGCGACGTGCGTGCCCTCGTAGGCGATGATCGGAACCGACCAGGGCACGTAGTCCGGCTGGGCGACCGAGACGTCGTGATCACCCGGCTCGATGGGGGCCACGCAAGGCGTGCGCTCGCAGCCCGCCACCGGGGTGCCGTCGAGCAGGACCGGCACGCCGGCAGGGGCGGTGGTGCCGTCGACCCAAGCCAGCGCCGCCGGCATCTGGGCGTCGATCTGCGCGACCTGGTCGGCGGTCAGGTGAAGAC
>JACZCV010191136.1_pt1 | contig 11372 bp, 10 predicted proteins | sample 8641841 | NCBI WGS metagenome assembly JACZCV01 (sample SAMN15324606, study PRJNA640507) | soil metagenome | isolation source: monocropping sugarcane control | place: China: Luxin town, Laibin City, Guangxi Province | collected 2019-07-25 | depth 10cm m
GCAGGATTTTTTCCATCCCGGCCACCCACCGATGACCACGGGGCGCCGAGAGGCGCCCCGTGTGGTCGTGTCCATCCCGGCGCCGCCGTGGACCGCGCACGCAGCCCAACCGCGTGCGCGGCCCAGCGCTGCAATTATCCTTCCGCGCCGCTCGCGAACGGGTGACGGGCCGTCTTCTCGCCGGCGATGACATCGTCGATGCGTGGCTGACCTTTGAGCGCGCGCTCGAGCGCCTGCTTGGTCGCACGGTAGTTGAAGTCGAAGATTTTCTTGTCGTCCTTCGCGTCCCAGTGGATGAACACCCCGACGAGGATGCAGTAGTCATCGACCTTGTCGCGCGGGATCACGCCGGACGACACGGAGTCGACCACGGCACGGGCGACGGCGGCCTGTGCGGGACCGAACATCTGCACCGCCTGCTTCGCGCCCTTGATCGTGACCTTGTTGAACAGGATCGTATCGGGCTTCGCCGCGAGGTTGGGCGTGACGACGGCCAGGAGGCTGGTGAAGCCGTCCTTGTTGTTCGACAGCGCGCTGACGAACGCCTGTCCCGCGTGTCCCGATTTGGAGCCGATGATGAGGTCGATGTGCGCCACCTCGTTCCCGTCGCCGATCAGGGATTCGCCGATGAAGAATTCCGCTGCCATGGGACCCACCTCCGTACCAAAGTGGTTGTAGAACGCACACTCGACCGCGTGGTATCGATTGCAACGGAGCCACGCACGTCCCTTCCACCGACGCCACGAGGCGCGCCGCACGGACGCGCCTCATGTGAGGGTCGGGGGATCGTGAACATGACTCCCCCTCAAGATTGTGTCAAGCACGAGGGGCCGCATGCGCAGAGATGCCGGGGTTTCCCCGCTCCACCACGCCGTGCAAGTTTCGCGTATGCGCATTCCGATCGAGAGCTATCGCCTGTCCAACGGCCTCGTCGTCACGCTGTCTGAGGATCATACGGCGCCAATTGTCGCCGTGAACTTGTGGTACCGCGTTGGGTCGGCCAACGAACGCATGGGGCGAACCGGATTCGCCCATCTGTTCGAACACATGTTGTTTCAGGGCTCGGAGCACGTCGCGGCCAACGAGCACTTCGAGCTGATCCAACGCGCGGGCGGCACGCTCAACGGTTCGACGTGGCTGGATCGGACGAACTACTACGAGACGGTGCCGTCGAACGAGCTCGCGCTTGCCTTGTGGCTCGAGTCGGACCGGATGGGCGCGCTCCTGCCTGCGATGACACAGCAGAAGCTCGACACGCAGCGCGACGTGGTGAAGAATGAGCGTCGCTGGAGCATGGACAACCAGCCGTACGGGACGTGGTCCGAGCGGCTGCCGGCCCTCACATACCCGGCGAGCCACCCGTTCCATCACTCCCTCATTGGGTCGATGGAAGATTTGTCGGCCGCGAGTCTCGAGGACATCGCGGCGTTCTTTTCTACATATTACCGCCCGGACAACGCGGTGCTTTCGATTGCCGGTGACTTCGAGCCGCGACAGGCGCGCGCGCTCGTGGAGCAGTACTTCGGCGTGATTCCGCGCGGAAAGACTCCGATTCCGCCGTTCGCCGAGATGGAGCTGCCGCCGCTGTTCGGCGAATGGCGCCGCGAAGTGGTGCCGGACATGGTGATGGTGCCGAGGTTGTTTCTGGCGTTCCGCGCGCCGGTGTTCGGCAGCGACGAGTACTACGACTGCAGTGTGTTGGGCGCGATCCTCGGCATGGGAAAAGCGAGCCGGCTGCAGCGCGAGCTGGTGCGCGAGCGCGAGATCGCGAGCGAAGCGACGGCGTTCACGTTCGACCTCACGCAGGGCGCGGACCTGTTGGTGATCGACGCGACGGCGCGGCCCGAAGTGTCGAGCGACGCGCTCGAGGCGGAGGTGGCGCGGGAGGTCGACGCGGTGCGCGCGGGCGGCGTGACCGCTGCCGAAGTGGAGCGCGCGGTAGCGCTCATCGAGACGGCGTTCGTGACGTCGCTGCAGTCGGCGGGCGAGCGGGCGGACAAGCTCTCGATGTTCGCGGCGATGTTCGACGATCCGCGACTGCTCAACGAGCAGACCGATCGCTATCGCGCGGTGACCGTCGAGCGTGTGAACGCGTTCGCTCGCGAACGGTTAGGCACGAACAACCGGGCCAGCCTGATGTACGTCCCGAAGGACGGCGACGAGGGCCAGCCCGACGAGACCGAAGCGGCCACCGGAGCCACGCGGTGAGCGGCGCGCCTATTGCGTTAGGCGGTCCGGCCGTGGTGTCCGCGCGCCCGGCCGCCGCGCCGCCCAAGCCGTACCGGTTTCCGCGCTTCGAGATCGCCACGCTCGACAACGGGCTGCGGGTCATCGTCGCCCCGGTGCGCATGCTGCCGGTGGTGACGGCGTTGCTGCTCGCGGACGCGGGCGCGTCGGCGGAGCCGACGGGTCGCGACGGCGTGGCGAACCTCACCGCGCGCGGCCTGCTCGAGGGGACGGCGCTCCGCGACGGCAATGCGCTCACCGAACAGTTCGAGCGGTTAGGCGCGGGCGTGTTCGCGGGCGCCGACTGGGATGCGGCGAACGCCGGCGTGACGGTGCTGCGCGCGCACCTCGAGCCGGCGCTCGCGCTCCTCGGCGAGCTGGTGCTGGCGCCATCGTTTCCCGAGCGCGACATCGCGCGCCTGCGCGCCGAGCGTCTGGCCGACCTGCTGCAAATGCGCACGGAGCCGCGCGGTCTGGCCGATGAGCTGTTCGCGCGCTTCGTGTACGATCCGCTCTCGCGCTACGCGCGTCCGGAGGAAGGCGGCTCGGATACGGTGTCGACGCTCACCCGCGACGACGTTCGCCGCTTCTACATGGATCGGTACCGGCCGCGCGGATCGACGCTCGTGCTCGTGGGCGACCTGAGCGTGGACGACGGACTCGACCTTGCGCGCCGCACGTTAGGCGAGTGGGATGGAACGGCGTCGCGCCGTGCGCCGCCGGCGGAGGCGCCGGCCCGCACCACGCGCGCCCTGCACCTGGTGCGCAAGCCGGACGCGCCGCAGTCGGAGCTGCGCATCGGCCACATCGGGTTGCCGCGCACGCATCCCGACTATTTCCCGGTGCTCGTGATGAACGCCGTGTTAGGCGGCCTGTTCTCGTCGCGCATCAACCTCAACCTGCGCGAGGAGCACGCCTACACGTACGCGGCGTTCTCCGGGTTCGCGTGGCGCCGCGGCGCCGGGCCGTTCGTCGTGTCGACGGCGGTCGAGAGCGACATCACCGCCGATGCGGTGCGCGAAGTGCTCTGGGAAATCGATCGCATTCGCTCCGCGCCGGTCACGGCCGACGAGCTGTCGCTGGCCACGAGTTATCTGGGCGGCGTATTCCCGATCAAGTACGAAACGACCGACGCCATCGCGCGCGCCCTCGCTGCGCTCGCCGCATTCGACCTGCCGATCGACTACTTCGACACGTACCGCGATGCAGTCCGCGGAGTGAGCATTGCGGACATCCAGCGCGCGGCCGAGAAATACCTGCACCCCGACGCGCTGCAGGTGGTGGTGGTGGGCGACGCGTCGGAGATCAAAGCGCCGGTCGCGGCGATGGAGCTCGGCCCGCTGCTCGAGTACGGCGCCGATGGCGTCGAGATCTCCACCGACTGACGCATGGCTGACCCCGGCCGGGTATCTTCGTCGCGCCAGTACACGGGCCGCATCATCAACCTCGATCTCGACACCGTTCGCTTTCCCGATGGCTCGACGGGCGAGCTCGAGATGGTTAGGCATCCGGGCGCGAGCCTCGTGCTGCCGTTCCTGAGCGATCCGGCGGCGGAGGATCCGCAGATCCTCCTCATCCGCCAGTATCGCTACGCGGCAGAGGGCTTCGTGATCGAGTGTCCGGCGGGGCGGCTGGAGGCGGGCGAGTCGCCGGAAGCGTGCGCGCGGCGCGAGCTGCTCGAGGAAGCGGGGTGCACCGCCGAGCGGTTGGATCACGTGTACACGTTCTACACGACGCCGGGCTTCACCGACGAGCGAATCCACGCGTTCATGGCGTCCGGTCTCTCGCGCGGTACGGCGCGTCCGGAGGCAGACGAGTTCGTGGAGAATCTCGTGATGCCGCTGTCGCGCGCGCTCGAGATGGTGCGTGACAGTGAGATCGTCGACGCCAAAACGGCCCTTACCCTGCTCTACGTGGCAGGCTTCCGGCTCGGCGCCTAACGATCAGTCAGGCGAGCGTCACTTCGTCCAGATGAGGATGGCGCCGCACGCGCCCACCAGATATTCCGGCGGTGTCGAGGCCGCGTCGTACACTTCGATTCCGGCCACCTGGTCGGGTCGGACCATCTCGTTCACGCTGAATCCCGTGTCCATGCGCACGCCGTCGATCCAGACGTCGGGTGCGCACGGCCCTCGGATGCTCGCGCTCTGGGTCGAGAGCAGCTGATAGTCCAAACCAGATTGGGATTGCACGCGGATGCCGGGCACGAGGTAAAAAAAGTCCGTTAGGAGCATCGGACGCGCTTTCGCAATGTCGAGGTCGGTGTAATAGCGGCCGATCCCGTGTTTGCGGCGGGCCTCGAACTCCCTGAGCTTCGCCGTCGTCGCCCGGTCGGCGTAGACTCGCACGGCGGCCAGAACCTTGACGGTTTTGCTCATCACCACGTGCACGGTATCCGTACGCCCCGGCGCAAGGTCGACAACCGCCTGCTTCGGCTCGAACCCGAGATAGCGCGCTTCGATCGTGCCCGTGCCCGATGGGAGCGAGTCCAGATCGAATCGACCCCTCGCGTCGGTGACGGTCGTGCCCGAGCCCCACAGCGTGACATGGGCGCCCTGGAGGAAACGCCCCGCGGAGTCGCGCACGGTGCCGGCCAGCCGCGCGGTGCCGTGACGCATGGCGTCGCCTAACGGAGAGGCGGCGGTGTGGACGTCGGCGGCCGCTGCCGTGTCGGTGCCCATGTCGAAGTTTCGCTCGAGCACGCCGTGCAGTGGGACCTCGACTTCGATGAATCCGGTGGTGCGGGCGCCGAACTCGGCGCGGGTTTCGAGCGGCGTGCCGAACGGTAAGCCACACAGCGCGAACCATCCGGTCGGCGTCGTCTTGGCCGGCGCCTGGCGGCGATCGTTATGAAGGCCAGCTTTGTCGATCGTGAGCTCGCGCCAGATCACGACCACCGTCGACAAGCCCACCGGCATCCCTGTCGACGCGTCGCGCACGAGACCGACCATGACTCCGCTCGAGTCCGATGCCTTGGACGGTCCGCAGATCTTGTCGTGCATCGCGTGTTGACCGGGAATCGCCAACCGCACGTGGTCGATGGGCGTTGCGCCAATGTCGAGCTGTTCCTCGATCATGCTCAGTCCGAGTTCGGACAGCGTCGGATCCACAAAGCCGATGAGGTACTTCCCGGGCGGAACGTGTGCGATCGAATACCGTCCAAGAGAATCGCTCCTCGCGCTGAACGACAACGCGGGATTGGGCACTGAGACCAGCTGCACAACGGCGCCGCCTACCGCCACCGTTCGGACGCTGTCGTAGACGTCGCCGGAGACAACGGTTCCGGCGACTGTATCGGATGCGGTGGGCCGCTGTGCGGATGCGAGCCGGGGTGCGACGAGGGCGATCGCGGCAGATATCGCGACGACGCGCAGACCGAAAGGCATCGTCACTTGGTCCAGATGATGATGACACCGCACTGTCCCACGCGATACCGTGGCGGCGCGTTCGACTCATCATAGACCTCGATGCCCGTCACATCCTCGGGCCGGACCAGCTCGTTGAGCCCGCCCTGATGCAGCTGGGCGTCGTTGATCCAGACAGCCGGGCTGCACTCGTCGCTGATGTCACCGCCATGTGCCGAGAGGAGCTCGAAGTCGGAACCGGAAACCGGCACAACGCGAACGCCCGGTATCATGTAGAAGAAGTCCGACAGCATGAGCGGGTTGGCCTTGGCGATATCGTCGGCGGTGTAGAAATGGCCGAGGCCACTCTTTCGGCGCTCGTCGAACTCGTGGTATCGCATGAGGCCCGTCTTGCTCTCTACCTTCACGGCGGCGAGAACCCGCACGGACTTGCTCATCTTGAACCGAACGGTGTCGATACGACCAGGCGCCAGATCGACCACGCGCCTAACGGGCTCGAAGCCGAGATACTGTGACTCGACGGTTGCCGTGCCCGAGGGGAGCGAATCGAGATAGAAGCGCCCATCGGAGGTCGTCGTCGCTGTGGCGGATCCCCACAACGTGACGTGCGCACCGGTGAGCAAGCGTCCCGCGGAGTCGGCGACCGTGCCGGTGAGGCGCGCCGTTCCGTGCCGCAGGGATCCGCCTAACGGAGACGCGCCTTTCCCGCGGTTCACCGCGAGCACCGTGTCTGCGCCGACGTCGAAGTCGCGCACGAGCACGCCGCGACGCGGCAACCGGACCTCGATGAAACCCGTGGCGCGCGAGCCCAGCTCCGCGCGCGTCTCGAGCGACCGGTCCGACGGTAGTCCGCAGACCGCGAACCAGCCCGACGGGGATGTCTTGGCCGGGAATTCCTGACGATCGTTGTGCACGCCGCGGTCGTCGATCACGATGTGGTTCCAGGTCGCGACCACGGTCGACAATCCGACGGGCGTGCCCGACGCGGCGTCGCGCACGAAGCCGACCATCACGCTGCTGGAATCACCGTTCGCCGGCCGCCCGCAGATCTTGTCGTGCATGGCCTCGGAGCCGGGCGTGGCCAACCGCACGTTGTCCACAGGGGTGGAGCCGACTTCCACGATGCGCTCCACCGCACTCAGCCCGAGCTCGGATAGCGTCTCGTCGAGGAATCCGAGGATGTACTTCCCGGGTGGAACGTGCGCGATCCGATAGTGTCCAGCCGAGTCGCTCGACGTGGTGAACGAGACCGCGGCGTTCGACTGCGACACCATCTGGACCATCGCGTCGCCGATCGGGGCGACATCGATGCTGTCGTAGACGTCACCGGAAACGACGGTGCCGGCGGTTGTGTCGGGAGCGGCCGGCTGCTGTGTGGATGCGACTGGGGGTGCGGCGAGGGCGATCGCGGCAAACATCGCGGCGACGCGCAGACCGAAAGTCACGTTGGTTTCCACGGGGGCCCCTGGAGGGGGAGGGCAACGGTGACAGACTGATCAGCTGGGCGCGCGGCAACTGTTTCCAGTTGTGGCTGGTCAAACTAGGTGTAGTCGAACGCGGATCAAGTACCTCGCATCTGGCAAACGTGTCCCATCGTCTCGGGCCTTTCGTCTCCGAAAGTAGACACGACCGCCCCGAACGACCTATTTTTCATCGAGTAGCGGGACCGGGGCAACTTGTTGTTAGGCAGGGCGTTACGCGTCGCGAGAGAGCCATGGTGGCGCGGGCACGGGCCATGCCTTTTCGAGTGTCGCGGAATGTGTGCACGACCCGCGTGGCGTTTCGTCTCTCGAATAGAGCGAACCCTTCAATGGTCGGGGAGTAGGCAATGGCTGACGTCGCACTTCGGCACGCAATCGAATCGCCGGTTCCGGTTCGCGAGCGATTACACGCTCTGGATGACTCGGCGCTGGTCACCGAGTTCCTCGGCGGTGAGGAGCGCGCCTTTCAAGTGCTGGTGGAGCGCTACCAGACCCGGCTGCTCAACTTCATTTATCGAACGATCGGAGATCGTGAGCGGGCGGAGGACCTCGTTCAGGAGGTCTTCATTCGGGTCTATCGTCACCTGCATCGCTTCGATCGGTCGAAGAAGTTCTCGACTTGGGTATACACCATCGCGTCGAATCTGGCCAAGAACGAGCTCCGCAATCGCTCGCGGAGTCCGCTCGTGTTCTTCCAGACCATTCGCAAAAACTGGCAAGATGACGACCGGCCGCTGCAGTTCGAGGATCGCGTATCGCGTCCGGACGACCTGTACCGGAAGCGTCATCTGCGGGAGCTCGTGGAGAGCTCGGTGGCGCAGCTGCCCGAGCATCATCGGCAGGTTTTCATCCTGCGCGAGCTCGAAGGCAAGTCGTACGAAGAGATCGCCGAGATCACCGGCTGCAACTTGGGAACGGTCAAATCGCGCCTGAATCGCGCGCGGAACGCGTTCGCCGCGATCATCGAACCGGCGCTGCGATAGCGTTAGGCAAAGACGGTGGGGGCGCAGCGGGCGGGGCCACACGGCTCCGCCCGTTGCGTTTGTGCTCAGCTGACCAGTCCGAACAACCGCGCGGCGATGGTGGAGCCGTTCAGCAGCACGGCCGCGCCGATGCCCAGCATCGAGATGATCGTCAGCGTCAGCGGGTCATGACCGCTGAGTCCCAAGATGCCTAACACAATCGCGCCGACGCCGACGAGCAGGTCCGAACCCGTGGCCACGTACGGCGCGTGCTCGAGCGCGATGTGCCCTGTGCCGGTCGCCACCTGCGAGCGCGTGAGCGACTCCACGCGTGCGGCCGAGCCGCCGACCATGAGCAACGCTCCGCCCAGCACGATCGCCGCGATCGGGAGCAGCGTCATCGGGCTCACGCCAATGAGCGCGAGGATGCCCAACACGACGCCGCCAACGGACGCGAGCGCTTCCATGCGCATCCCGCGCTCGCCCTCATGCCGCTCGTATACGAGCTCATTGCCGCTGAGCGTCCTTGTGTAGTGTGCCGCGAGCGCGCTGCCGGCAACCGCGAGTGCGACGCCGACGGCGATCGTGGACACCGCCGCGAATACGCCGGTCAGGACACCGATCAAGCCCAGAATGGCTAGCACGACGGCGATCGCTCCCGTGATCGACTCGGTTGCCGCGGCACTCTCGGCTTCATGAACGATGGCGTGTTCGTGCGAAGCGCCTAATTGGGTGCTCATACGATCCTCCATTGCGCGCGCCCGTGCGGTCTCGAGCTCGGCAGGAGATGCCTTCGCTAGAAGGAGTCATCGGGGCGATTGGGTGTGCTCGCCATCTCTGGCCAGGGCAGGCGTCACGCATCACAGCATTGTCCGCCGCGTTTGCCGTGGTGGGCGAGCGCGGCTTCCCAGCAGCGGCCGCGCGTTGCGCGCACCGCGCGGCACGCCCTGTCGGCGGCGTGTCGCGTTCCAATCAGTGCTGCATTTCCCGCACCCCATACGGCCGCCGATGCACACTCGCCCTTGCAGGCTCAGCGTCACGTTAGGGCCTCTTCCGGGCGCCCAATCCATTGCGCATTGTAGGCACCGGAACCCGGTGCGCGCGATCGGGTATTCCTTGCCAGTCGTCACGAAGTGGAGCTCGACCGCACCTATGATTTGCCGCGAATTTCGCGATCTGCATCCGGCGTTTCTCGACGATACGCTGAGCGCGCCCGATGTGGTGGAGATGCAGCTGCATCTCGCCGAGTGTGTGCGCTGTTCACGGTACGACACGGCAATGCGGCGCGGTCTGATGGTGTTGCGCAATCTGCCTGCGCTCGAGCCGTCAGCCGACTTTCTCGATCGCCTGAATCAAAAGCTTTTGGCTGCACAGGAAGTCGACGCCCGCGCGGAGCACTACCGCGGTCCGGGCGTCGGGTCGTTTTTGGCGACCGCAGCGAGCGTCGTGATCGTCGGGTTCATCGCCGCGATGGTGTTCGACGTTGCCCGACCGGCGCGCGATCTCCGATTGCCGCCTGTCATCGCGGTGCGTCCGCCGATGACGCCGACCGAATCGCCGTCGGGCGTCAACTCGGCGTTCGTGGCGTCGGCGTCGATGGGACTGCCGGTGTGGCCCGCGGCCGTGATGGCCGAGCAAGCGCAGGAGCATTTCGCGGCGGAGGAGTTGGGACGGTAGCACCCCCAAGCGCGTTATATTCGCCGCTATGCCGGACGATCGCGCCTTCTACAAATCCATCGCTTCGCGTTCCTTCGAGCGCGCGTACAGCATTCACGGCGACGAAGAGTTCCTGAAGGACGCGGCGGTGCGGCAGCTGCTCGCCGCCGCGCTCGATCCGGCGACGCGCGATTTCAATCTCGACATCCGTGACGCCGCCTCCGTGAGTGCCGAGGCGCTCGCGTCGCTCCTGGCGACGCCGCCGATGATGGCGGAGCGCCGCGTCGTGCTGGTGCGCGACGCGGGATTGCTGCGCAAGGATGGACGGGCTGTGGTGGATCACTTCCTCGAGCGGCCGGCGTCGAAGAACGCGGACATCGTGCTCGTCCTCGTGTTCGGACCGGGAGAGCGCGGCAAGCCGGATCGATCGCTCGTGCAGCGCACGTTCTCGCTCGAGACGGAGCCGCTGACGGGCAACCGGGTGCCGAAGTGGATCGTGCACCACGCGCAGGCTGTGTTAGGCGTGTCGGTCACCGACGAGGCGGCATCGCTCCTGTTCGACCACGCGGGAAACGACCTGGCCGCGCTGGCGGGCGAGCTGGACAAGCTGGCGAGCTACACGAACGGCGGCGTCATCGACGAGCAGGCCGTGACGGCGGTGGTGGGCGTGCGGCGCGGCGAGACGTTAGGCGACTTCCTCGATCTCGTGGGACGGCGCGACGCGCCCCGCGCGCTGGCGCTCCTGGCGCACGTGCTCGACCAACCCAAGATCTCGGCCGTTCCGATCGTGATGGCGTTGACGACGCAGACGCAGGCGCTGGCATGGGGGCGGGCGATGCGCGCGCGCGGCATGTCGGCGGGTCGGCTCGAGCGCGAGTACTACGAGCTGCTCAAGAGCGCGGGTGGCGCGTACACGGGTCGTCCGTGGGGTGAGGCGGTGAAGTCGTGGGCCGCGGCCATCGATACGTGGGACGATGCGGCGCTCGATCGCGCCATGGACGCGCTCCTCGCCGCGGACATCGCGCTCAAGGAAACGCGGGTGTCGTCCGATGAAGAGATCCTCGCGCGACTCGTGTTGTCGATGTGCGCTGCCGCCGAGGAACCGGCGCGACGCGCCGTCGCCTGACGCCTAACCAACTTCCGTCATGACGATACGCTCTGCCTTGGGTGTGATGCTGCTGGTGCCGGGCCTCGCGTGGGGACAGACGAGCAATTCGCCGCACGCGGACTCGGCGCACGCCGATACGGCGCCGGTCGCGGTCGCCCGTCCGGACTCCGCGCGCGCGGACTCGGTGCATCCGAACACCGCGCGCGCCGATTCCACCGGCGGCGACACGATTTTTCGCGCTGCCCAACGACTCGCGGCCGAAGGGCGCGGCGATTCCGCCCGTGCGTTAGTCGGGCAGAAACTCGACTCGGCGCCGCCCGGGTCGCCGGCGTATGTGGACGCATTGTATTGGCGGGCAGTGGTGGCCGCGACGGCGGCCGACGCCGAGCGCGATCTGCGGACGATCATTGTGACGTATCCGGCGTCGGCGCGCAGCGCCGATGCGTTGATGCGGCTCGCGCAGCTCGAGCTCGCGCGCGGCGATCGCGATCAGGCGGTGGCGCACCTTAAGCGCATCGTGGTCGAGCATCCGGACAGTCCCAATCGCCCGCGCGCGGCATTCTGGGTGGCGCGC
>JACZCV010077501.1_pt1 | contig 11356 bp, 9 predicted proteins | sample 8641841 | NCBI WGS metagenome assembly JACZCV01 (sample SAMN15324606, study PRJNA640507) | soil metagenome | isolation source: monocropping sugarcane control | place: China: Luxin town, Laibin City, Guangxi Province | collected 2019-07-25 | depth 10cm m
ACCTACAAGGAAGGCGGCAAGGACGCGAGCTTCGACCAGAAGCTGTCGTGGCTCCGCAGCCTGCTCGAGTGGCAGAGCGAGGTGGGGGACGCCGAGTCGTTCGTCGACACGGTGAAGATCGACCTTTTCCAGGACGAGGTCTACGTCTTCACGCCCAAAGGCGACGTGCTGAACCTCCCTGCCGGCTCGACGCCCGTGGACTTCGCGTACCGGATCCACACCGAGGTGGGGCACCGGTGCGTCGGCGCCAAGGTCAACAGCCGCATGGTGCCGCTCGACTACGAGCTGAAGAACGGCGAGATCGTCGAGATCCTCACGTCGAAGACGCCGCACGGCCCGAGCCGCGACTGGCTCAGCTTCGTCAAGAGCGCGTCGGCCAAGGAGCGCATTCGCAAATGGTTCAAGAGCCAGCGGCGCGAAGAAAACGTGGCGAAGGGGCGCGACCTCCTCGACAAGGAGCTGCACCGAATGCACCGCGTCGCGCTGGCCGACCTGCCGGAAGGCAAGCTGGCGGAAATCGCGTCGATCCACAAGTTCGGAAACGTGGATGACTTTCTCGCCGCCATCGGTTATGGCGACGTCTCGCCGCACTCGGTGGTGATGCGGATGGCGCTCGCGACCGATGGCGCCGGCGCTGACCTCCGATCGATTCCATTGATTCCAGGCGCGATGCCGACGCCGCGCGTGCTCGTGCGCGGTGAGCGCGGACTGCTCACGAAGATCGCGCCGTGCTGCCAGCCGGTTCCCGGCGATCCGATCGTCGGCTACACGACGCGAGGTCGCGGCGTGACCGTGCATCGGGCCGACTGCATCAACGCGATCAACGCGCAGGACCGCGAGCGCGTGGTGCAGGTGGAGTGGGAGATGGAAGGCAGCAACCTGTACCCGGTTGCGATCAAGATCGAGGCCTTCGACCGCCAAGGTCTGCTGCGCGACATCGCCACGGTGGTCGCCGAGAACCGCGTGAACATGTCGGCCCTCGAGGTGAAGGTGCACAACGACAAGACAGCTGTCGTTTCGGCCACTGTCGAGATCGACTCGCTCGCGCAGCTCTCGAGATTGATGGAGAAGATCGAAGGCGTGAGGGATGTGCACACCGTGGCGCGCGAGGCGTCATGAAGTCGCGCTCGATCGACGTCGGCGTCGTGCCTCAAAAGGTCTGGGACGCTCTCACCACGGTCGGCCTGCAGCGCTGGTACTTCGCGCTCGAGGCTGAAGGACCATTCGCAACCGGCGCCCATGTGAGGTGGGTGGTGCCGAAGGGCCCGCCCGCCGAAGAAGGCGAAGTCGTCGCGGTCGAAGCGCCGTCTCGGCTGGAGATGAAGACGCGGCTGCTCTTCGAGCCGACGCTGGCTGCGCAGCCTCCCCACACGACGGTGTGGAAGATCACGCCAAACGGCAGCGGGAGCGCAGTGTCGATGTCTTGGGAAGCCGGCCCTCTCATCGACCGCCTGCTCGAGGCGGAGGCCGACAACGTGCTTCGGGGATTGCGGCTCGAGGTGGATCCCGCGGCGCGAGCGGAGCTCGAGCGGCTGCCGGAGATCGGCGAGGTGGAGATCCTGGACGTCACGCCGGAGCGCCTCGCCGATTACCAGCACTACTTCGACGACGTTGCGTTTCGCGACTTTCCGGCGTGGCAGTCGTGCTACTGCATGGAGACGCATCGAACCCAGGACGACGACGAATGGGCGCAGCGAACCGCAGCCGACAACCGGCGCGACATGTCGGAGATGATCGGCAACCGCGAAGTGACCGCGCTGCTCGCGTACGTGGACGGACAGCCGGTCGGTTGGTGCAACTACGGCGAGACGACACACCTCGCCGGTGTGATGCAGAAGTTGAAGCTCGACGCTGCCGACCACGAAGGTGTGGGATCGGTTTCGTGCTTCGTCATCGCCGCGCCATATCGAGGCCATGGCGTGGCCACAAAGCTGCTCGACGTGGCGATCGAGCGATTGCGCGCTCGCGGCTTGCGCTCTGTCGAGTCATACCCGCGCAAGGGAGATGACGCCAGGGATCAGGCGCACTACCGCGGCTCGCTGCGCATGTATGAGAAAGCGGGATTCGAGCCCTACCGCGAGACCGACCGCTACTACGTTCTCCGCAAGGCTTTATGAGAGGGAGCAGGCTCCCTCGCATCGGGCCGCTGCGCGGCCCTGCTCTCCCACTCGCCCGGCGATGTGGAATGGGAGCGATGACAAAGTCATGGCCGGCCGAAGCCCGGCCAACCCTGCAACCCTAGCGTCGTGAAGCTTCGCGTCGAGTCGACGGCGGATCGTCAGTTCGGGACCAACTCCTACCTCGTCGAAGACGAGGAGACGCACGACGCCGTGATCATCGACGCCAACCTCGAGCCCGAGCTAATGGTCGAGCTCGTGAAGGAGCGCGCCGCCAACATCAAAGCGATCCTGCTCACGCACACGGACGTCGACCACATCGCCGGCCTGCCGATGCTGCTGGAAGAGCTGGGCATGGTGCCGGTGGCAGTGCACGACTCCGAGCGCCACGTCGTCACCGAGTCGAAGCCCCTGCGACGCCAGTGGCCGGTGGAACTGCCGCCCATTGAAACTGTGACCGCGCTGGCGGAGCACGAAACGTTCCGCGCCGGCTCGCTCGAATTCGAAGTCCTGCACACGCCCGGCCACAGTCCGGGTGGGGTCTCGCTGAAGATCGCCGGCCACGTCTTCAGCGGCGACGCGCTCTTTGCGGGCTCGATCGGCCGCTCAGACTTTCACAACTCGGACGCCAAGGCGCTGATCGACGGCATCCGGAGCCGGCTGCTCAAGCTGCCTGACGACACGATCGTGCACAGCGGCCACGGTCCGGACACGACCATCGGTCGAGAGAAGAGGACTAATCCCTTCCTGACTTAGTGGCTATTGATCGTGAGGATCACGATCAGCGCCGGGCCGAGCAGTATCAGCCACAGAGTCGGGAACACGCAGCCGACCGTTGGCAGCAGGATCTTCAGGGACGCGCGCGCAGCGTCGCCGCGAATCTGCAGACGTCGCTTCACGCGCATCTGCGCGGCGTGGGCCGCGATCGTGCGCGCGATGGGCACGCCGGTGCGCTCGGCGTGAAGGATCGATCGCACCAGGCCGGCGAAGTCTTCTACGCCAGTGGCCTCGGCCATCTCGTTGAGCGCGTCGGCGCGCGCCCGTCCCAGCTCGATCTCACGTAGGGCGCGAGCCACGAGCAGCGTCAGTGGCCCCTCCTGGTGCCGTACCAGCTGCTCGAGCGCGCGATCAAGTCCAAGCCCGGCCTCCATCGAGATCGCGATCACGTCGAGTGCGTTCGGCAGCACAGCCTCGAGCTGGGCGCGGCGCTCGCTGACCAGCTGCCGCAGATACAGCATCGGCAGGTAGAAGCCGAGCAGCGCTCCGGCGATGAACCCCAGCACCACCGCCAGCGGCGCGCCGATCAGGACTCCCAGCAGCGTTCCAATCGCCGCCAGTGCGGCGGCGGCCGCGATGCGCAGCGTCTGCACGCCCGCGGGGTCGAGCCCGAACGGGTTGCCGATGAAATCCAGCTCGCGCTGAAAGCGCGCGGCCTGCGCCGCCGGTGTCAGGCGGTTCATCTGCCGGCTCACCGCTTTGCGCAGGGGTTCCATGAGGCGCTCGGCCAGCGGCCGCTCGAGCTGCAGCGCGATCGCGCTCTGGCCCAGGCCGAGCTCCTGGCGGATCAGCCGTTCGCGCAGCAGCGTTGCCGCGTCGGTCGCGCGCGGTGCGAGCATGCCAGCGACCACGAACCCGACGCCGATGGCCGCCGCCACGCCCAGCAGAATCGGAATTGTCGTCATGCGATCGCCGTGATCCGCCGGATGATGTAGGTGCCCGTGGCCAGCAGGCCCGCGGCGACGATGATGATCACCCAGCCGATCGGGTTGGTGAAGAGCGGCCGGAAGTAGTCCGGCAGCACGAAGTATCCGAACGCCGCCACGAACAGCGGCAGCACCGTGATGATCACGCTCGACGCGCGCGACTGGGCGGTTGCGGCGAGCACCTCTTCGCGCATCTCGCGTCGTTGTCGCATCGTGTCGGCAAGCGTCGTGAGGATGGCGGGCAGGTCGCCGCCGACCGCGTGCTGAATCGTGATGACCATGATCATCAGGCGCAGGTCGGTCGAGCCCATGCGCTTCTCCATGTTGCCGAGCGCGCTCTCGACCGACGCGCCGAGCTCGATCTCGCGACGAGCGAGGGTGAACTCTTCAGCGACGGGCGGTCGGGCGTTCTCGACCACCGCCGTGAACGACTGGGCGACCGACTGGCCGGCCTTCATCGAGTTGGCGATCAGCTCCATCGCCCGCGGCAGCTCGTCATCGAAAAGCTGCAGACGGCGGCCGCGGCGGTTGCGCAAATAGAAAGCGGGAAGGACGTACCCGAGGACGACCGAGATCGGCACGGCGAAGCTGACGCCGAAACGCATGAAGGCGATCAGGCCCAGGGCCACCCCTGCCGCGACCTGGAGGAAGCGGAACTCGTATGGCCGCAGCTGCAGGTCGGCGCTGGCGAGGTCGCGGGCCAGCGCGTTGGTGTTGGGTCCGGCGACCCAGACGGGCGCGCCGGTCGGCTCGAATCGCCGCCTGAGCTGCTCGCGGACGTCGGCGAGGGTGCGGTACGTGACGCGCGTGCCCACGCCGGTTTCGAGTCCGGCTTCGCGGTTGCTCGAAACGATGCCGTAAACGACGAGCGCCACTCCCGCGGCGGCGCCAATGGCGACGATGATCGCTAGCGAGGGCATCGGGGCACCCTCTACGGGGTGGTGAAGCTCCAGCGCTTGTTGACCTCGACTGGCCCTACGCCTTTGGCGGAGCCGACCGACTCACAGGCGGGATCCGGCCCGCTAGGACTCGAGCCGTAGTCCTTGTACGACTCGAGCTCGTATTTCAGAACAGCGTTGTTCAGCAGCCAGTCCATGAACTCGGCGTCACACGCGGTCATGATCACGGTGAGGCTGGTGCTGACGGGCGACGTGCCCTGGGCCTGACCGACCGGCCCCACGCGAATCACCGTCAGGTCTCTGAAAACAGTTCGCACCGAGAGCACGGCCGGGCTCGAGCCGAACACCTGGGTGTTGACGCTGGCGAGGATCGATATCCGGTCGCCGACCTGGACGTAGCCAGCGACGCCCGTCTGCTCCGAGGTCGGAATCGCGACCGCGACGTAACCCTGCGGGATCGGCAGGTAGGTCACGTCGCTGCTGCTCACGAGGTCCGGCGTGTCGGCGATCAAGTTGGCGGTCACCGGCTGGCCGGCGGGGATGTCGACTCGGGCGCCCTTGCCGACCACCGCCGACGTCGTCGAGAAGTACTGCGGCGGCAGCGGGTTGACGGCGCTCAGCTCCAGGTCCGCGGCGGTGATCCGGGTGCGCGCGGTGATGGTGTTCTTGGCGACGACGACCTTGGTGCCCAGCGGGCTGGCGGGGAAGAGGTAGGGCGCGCTCGCCAGGGTGGCGGCCGCAAGGAAGGCGACCACTGCGAGGACGGTGCCGATGATGATGTACAGCCGGCTGCGACGAGGCCTGCCGATCTGGGGGCTGGTGGCCACTTTCTTAAGCGATCTCCTTGGCGGCTTTCACAGGGCGCAGCAAATGATGCACTAATGACCCCGATTCACTCCACGAGATTGGCCTCGACAGTGGCCGTGCTGACACCGTAGTCACCGCCGACGGCGGTGCCTGCCCCGGCGGCGGCCGAGATGTTGAGGGTGCCGGCAGACAGGGCGCCGGCCATGGTGGAGGTGCCGCTGACGCTGACCGTGCACGAGCCGGCCCAGAAGATCGATCCAAGCAGCCAATAGCTCGTTCCGGACCCAAACAGCGCGATCTGCCCGGTCGCGGCGGCCGGGGTATACAGGAGCACGTTCCAGCAGGAGCGGTCGCCGGCCGGGCACCAGCTCGACGCGCCCAGGCAGCTGGCGTCCGGCGGGCTGGTGCTCGGATCCTGCGAGCAGGGTGCGGCAAACCACGTGTACGACGTGTCAGTCGGAACTCCGGCGGGGTCGCTGCCGAACTTGCAGGTGCCGACAAGGCAGCCGGTGCCGCCCCCCGCCGCGCACGTTCCGGACGAGAGACCGGCCTGGTTGACGAACTCGATGGTCACGTCGCGCGCGAAGAGGGAGCCGCCGTTGAGGCAGATCCCGCCGCCGCCGGGGAAGCCGGAGCCGTTGAAGTAGTAAAAGCCCGGATCGAGGACCGCGCCGGCGGCCGATCCGGCGGGTTTGAACGTGGCGATCACGTCTGCCCACTGCGACGCCTGGCTGGTGGTGGCGGTCTCGCTGGCGACCACCGCGCCCAGGTCGAGGCGATATTCAGAGGCGAAGCCGTTGGTCGTGTCGGAGGCGGCCGCGGTCCAGCCCGCGCCCTTGCTGTAGGTCTGACCGCCGGAGACGACAAAGCCCATGTTGGTGATGACGAGCTCACCGGCCTGGGCCATGGCGCCGCTGGTCGACACGGTCGCGGTGGTGGTGGCGGTGCTGGCCGCGAAGGTGCCCGTCTGGTCCAGGGGCGCGATCGCCGCCGCTCCGCTCCATTCCGACAGCTGAGCCTCGCCGTTGATGGTGGCCGGGTTCAGCGCGAAGGTCGCGGACGTGATGCCGCCGGGGTTGCTCGGGTAGTACCAGATCTCCGACCTCCGGTCCGGGCTCGTGTCGACCTGGACGGCTTCGATCCAGCCAGCTGGAGCGGTGAACTTGGTCGGCGTGTCGTCGGAGTTGATGGTGGCGACCAGGAGCGTGCCCGCCTGGCTGGCCGCCGGCAGGCTCGCGGTGACGAAGTGGGCCTGGCGCGCGCTCTCCGCGCCCAGCTGGCGGGAGGAAATGCCGCCGCCCGCCACGTTGGCGAAGTTCAGGTAGCCGTAGCAGCTGGGCTTCACGTGGTAGAAGCCGTTGGCGTCCTTGGTCGGCGCCGGACCAAGCCCAGTGCCCCACGTGATCCCGCCGCCGACGATCAAGCCGTATGAGGCGCCGGCGCTGCACGCCGCCCCGCCAGTGCCTTGCAAAGTGGCAATTGCCGCGGGATCGGCGTTGGGATCCGGCGGCAACGTCGTCGGCAAAGGCGCAACCGGCGGCAGACCCGTGCCCGCGGCGCAGGGGTTGGCGTTGATCGCCTTGTTAGAGGCCGAAAGGTAGTCGGTGGCGGCGGTTCCGCATGCCGGCGTGCCGTGGCCCGACAGCTCGAAGCCGTCCGAGCAGATGGCGTTGCTCGACCCGGAGTTTCCCCCCGCCGAACACGAACCGCCGGCTCCGCTCCAGGATTGGCCGTCGGTGTAGACGCGCACGTTGCCGAGGTCCGAATAAGCCCCAGACGTCGGGTTCTGGTGGGCATACAAAGCGCAGCCACCACTGAGCGAGATGGCGTTGGACACCGTGATGTCGCCGACTGCGTTGACCTGGCCGCCGGTGCAGTTCAGCGTGGTCGCCGAGATCGCGGGCACGGATGCCGGCGCCGCCTCGGCGACCGCGTAACGCGTGAGGGTCGTCGTGGACTGACCGACAGCACCGCTGAACGAGATGGGCATGCTCAGCGTGAGCACGACCTCGACCTGCTGCTGGTGGCCGCGGTATGGGTAGTAGTAGTCGGCACTGAGTCCGCCGGCGAAGGCGTCGGTGCCGTGGTAGGGCGTGGCGCAGCTGCCCGCGGCGATGGCCAGCGAGCCGGTGCGGGTGCGCTGCGTGGCCAGGAAGTTGTCCGCCTCGGTGATCACCGCCGTCGCGCCCGCGGTGCTGCAGCCGATGCCGACCTGCAGCGCCGAGTCCAGCGCCGCCGTGTCGGCCAGTGCCTGCAGCTGATTGCGCTGCGAGGCCGCCGAGCCGGCGAGCAGGACCAGAGCGGCCGAGCCGATCAGCGCGAGCAGCGCGACCGCCACCAGGATGAGTGCCTGCCCCGACTGGGACTTGCGATTCGCCATCAGAACTCCATCCGGTCGACGGATTGCGAGTCGAAAGTGATCACCGTCGGAATGCCGAGAAAGCTGGCGAGGACCGGCTGCCATTTGAGCTTCAGGTCGACGACCACGAGCTGATGGCCGGACGTGCGCACGGCAGCGCCATACGTTCCGGTGCAGGCGACGGCGGGGCAGCTCCAGCGAGGACTCGGGTTACCGGCTGTCGAGTCGAGCTCGTAGATGAAGACGTAGACGGTGTTGTTGGTATCGCCGGCGGTGAGGGCGATCGTCCCGGGTTGGGTCGGGTCCGCATTGGGTGTGTACGTCCCGTACGAGGGCGGCGAGCTGATGGCTGTCGAATCCAGGTAGCTGACGTTCACGCCCAGCGAGTCGAGGAGGTGGGCGCCGCGTATGACCGCGGTGGCCGAGCACGGTGTCGTCAGCGTCGAGCACGCGGGCGCCAAAGTGTTGGAGCCGCTGTTGATCTGCAAGGCGGCGAGGCGCGCGGTTTCGCGCGACGCGCCAGAAAGCAGGTTGTTGAGCAGCACGCCGCGTCCAAGGTCGACCGTCGCGCCGATCATCAATAAAAGGACGGGGGCGATGAGTGCGAACTCGACCATGGTTTGCGCGAGCTGGGTGCGCCTCACCATGACGTCGTCGCCTTGGCAGTCCCGCTGATGGTGATCAGGCCGCCGAAAAGATTGAGGTCGTCGAACCCGTAGTACACGCCGACGTCGACCTCCGACTGGTACTGGGTGTCGACGCCGCCGCTGCAGTTCGCGCTGATGCCGCAGTAAACCGCGACCACCACCTGACCCCCGGCGGGCTTGGCGTAGTCGGTGCCCGCCACAAACGGCGGCGCGTGCCCGACCGTCGTGGGGCAGCTGACGTTGGACGTGACGCCGGCCAGGTCGGCCTTGATGACGTTGCACATGTTGGTCAGGCCTGGACCGTTGGTGGTCGAGGTCTTGCCCGCGACGTAGCGAGCCCCGTCGCGCGCGGCGTTGGATGTCGCGACTGAGAACGAATAGCCGCGTCCGAGGAACACCGTGCCGCCGACGAGCAGCAGCAGGATCGGCAGGGCGATGGCGAATTCGACGAGCGCCTGGCCCTGAGAACGGCGGTGGTTAGAGCCCCGGCGCAAAGGGCTCGGCGAGAGATTCGGCGATCCAGGTGGTCCGGATGCGGGTGAAGCTCCGAGCAGCGGAGCGAGCGCATCTGAACCGCCCCGGGGTCCCCGCGCCGTGGTTGCGCGGGGGTGACGAGCAGCGGAGGAGCTGAGCCCGCAGACGGGCCGCATGGGCGCCGAAGATCCGTCGAGCATCTTTGGCGCCGGGGCTCTAGAGCTTGAGCTTGAGATGCGCACCGATGAGGCGGGCGATGTCGTTCGCGCCGCGGGCAATGTAGGAAGAGGGGTCGCCCTGCAGCGCCAGTGTGCCGGCGAGCGTGGCCTCCTCGGGTTTGGAGCCGTCAAAGCCGACCGAGACCGAAACCTGCCGGCCGAGCACCGACTCGATCGCGGCCTTGTCGAGCGGGGTGTGGGGCGTCCGTTGGTTGAGGACGATCTCGATGCGGCTCGGCGGCACGCCCATGATGTCGCGGAACACCGCGAGCGCGCGGCGCGCGTCGGTCATGGCTGCGATCTCCGGCGGTACGACGATGACCAGGCACTGGGCCCGCTCGATGACGACGAGCGACGCTTCGGACAGCGACGTCCCGAGGTCGGCGACGATCACGCGCTGTCCGGGCCCCACCACCTCGAGCGCCCGCGTCGTCAGGTCCGCGTTGAGCAGGTCGACCTCCTCCGGCCGGAGGGTGGCGGGAAGGACGCCGAGTCCAGAGCGGTGATTCACGATCGCGCCGCGCAGGTTCTTCGTGAAATCAGCGACGGGCGCTTTGGACGCGCCCGCGACGGAACCGGTGGCGATCAGGTCCGCGAAGAGCGCGGCGTGCCCGAACGGCTCGGACAGGTCGAGAAGCAGGACCTGGCGCGGGTACTTATCGGCAAGGGCTGCGGCAGTGTTGATGGCCAACGTTGTATTGCCGGACCCGCCTTTGGCGGAGAAGAACGCCGCGATCGGCGCGGCAGCTCGCCACGCTTCCTGAGCCTGGGCCGCATCCGCGGCCGCCAGCTCCTGGTCCCACAGCTTGTCGAGGCTCATGCTCACGGACTCGACCTCAGGACCAAGCGCCTCCATGAGGCCATCGCGGTCGAGCGTCAGGAGCCGCGCGTCGGAAAGGCTGTGGATGCTCGTCACGTAGCGATCGCCTCCGCGCGGCGCCGGGAGGATGAGCATGTCGCCGGGTTTGGGCCGGCGCGTGAGGATGACCTTGCCGGTCTGGTCGATGATCGCGCCCTCGCATGACCCGCTCGACAGGAAGACCACCAGGTCGCCGCCGTGGCTGCCAAGCCGGAGTGTCTCGCCGGCGGCCAGAGTCACCAGATTCATCCGGCGCGCCAGCGCGCGCAGAGTGCCGTCGTCCAGCTCGGCGAAGACGGCTGACATCTCGAGCAGGCGGGCATGCTGCTGGAGGGCCGAAGGCGCCTGCTCGACCGGCGCCTGACCGACGACAGGAAACTCCTCGGTGACAGGCTCCGGCCCGCCGAGCTCCTCGGTCAATCCCTCCTCCCGCGGCCCGGTGTCCTCTCGAACGTCCCGTGCCGACAAAACGCCGATAATGTACCAACGTCCCCCCCGAACTCCACCTCGCTGTTTGACAACGAAATGGGACTGGGGAAGCCCGATCGGAAGCTTGCCCCCGACGGGTCAGGGGTGGTCGCGGCCAAGATCAACCAGGTCCTGCTGTCGGCGCTCACCGGCCAGAACGCGGTGCTCGACGTCAGCGCGCGCGACCTCATCGCCAATGTCGACAGCGCGGCGCCGACCATCGCCGCGGTCATGCGGCGGCGCGGGCGGGGCATCACGCTGGCCCAGCAAGCGCGGGTCACCAGAGCCATCACCCGCGGCGGTCTGGGCGGCGAGCTGCTCGACGCGCTCGTCAGCCCCGAGGCTGCCACTCGGGTCGCGGCCGCGCGGCTGTGTGGCGCGCTGCGGCTGGCGGAAGCGGTGGTCTGGCTGGCGGATCTCCTCAAAGACCCGGAGGAGGAGGTGCGCATCGCGGCGGCGCGGGCGCTGGGCCGAACCGGTGGGCGCAGGGCGGTCGACGCCCTGATGGCCGCCGTCGGGGACTTCCCGCCACACTTCGTGGCGGCCCAGGTGGCCCATGCAGCCTCCGACGTCGATCTCAACGAATTGCTACGGACAAGCGGGGGCGCGCGGTGGGCTGTGGTCGTGGCGCTCGCCTGCGGCTTCAGGGCCGACGCGCTCCGCTTTCCGCGCCTGGTGGCGATGGCTCGGGACCGCAACTCGACCCCGGACGTCCGGGCGGCGGCCTGCCGCGCGCCGGGCATGATCGGGGCTCGCGCGGCCGCCGGGGTACTCCGGAACCTGAGCTCCGATGCAGATTCCACGG
>JACZCV010229916.1_pt1 | contig 11344 bp, 14 predicted proteins | sample 8641841 | NCBI WGS metagenome assembly JACZCV01 (sample SAMN15324606, study PRJNA640507) | soil metagenome | isolation source: monocropping sugarcane control | place: China: Luxin town, Laibin City, Guangxi Province | collected 2019-07-25 | depth 10cm m
AACCGTTATGGGTCACTGGCCCATCGAGAGTTCGAATCTCTCCCTCTCCGCCACACCTAAGACCTCGCTTTTGTATACAAACTGCCACTTCAGCCTCCGCCTGAGTGCGAGGTTTGTATACAAATCGTGGATTCCGGCGGGGCCAGAGAGCCGGGTTTGTATCCAAAACCGCCACACAGATGGCACTTGCGGCAGAATTCCCGCGGTTGCCCAAGGGTCTGAGTCGACGTCTGGTGCTCGCTGCCGCGGCCGCGGCGCTCGCCACCATGCTCTCAGCCGCCGGTCCGCGAGCCATCCACGTCGCCGAGGCAGCGGGCGTTCCGGCGCCCACCACCTCCTTCTATGTGTACGGCTCGTACATCGACGCCTGCGGTCTCCGCGCGACCACCGCTTGTCCGCTGTTCGTCGACGGCGCCAAGGAAACGGTCCCGGCTGCCGGCGGCATGACGATCCTCGACCTCGGCGCACCCTGTTTCGAGCCGGAGACAAGGGAGTGGGGTGGTCAGCTCTTCAACAGCAAGAGCTGCACGCCGGACAGCACGCTAGTGATCCTGGCCCGCGCCTGGCTTCGCGGCTACGAGACCAAACCAGGTGTTGCCGCCTTGCCGACCTACGTCCTCGCGTTAGGGACGAGCAACAGCCTGACGGCAGCGGTGCCGGGCAACGCATTGAGCCCTGAACAGATGGCCTCTTCCGGCAAGGCATGGTTCGCATCAGTCGTAAAGCCGGTGGCCGACATCGCCGAAACCCTCCAAGGCCCGGTGACGATCTGGGCCGGCAACGACATCGAGCAGTCGAGTGACGGCAACTGGTACGACGGCCCTACCACCACCGCGTGGGTTGACGCTTATGCCGCGGCGTCGCATGCCACCAAGCCATGCATAACGACCCGCAGCGGCCTGATGGTCGACTACGGCGACTACGTCCCCAACGCATCTGGATGGTCGCCCGCCGCGGTCTACCACGTCGCGTGGCAGGCAGCGCCGGCTTGCCCGCTGCCTGAGATTTACAACTCCGTGAACGCGACCGAGTGGCAGAGCCTGAACCAGTACGCAGCCAGCGCCGGCGTTCCGCCAATGCAGTTCCTGGGTGTCCTTTCGGAGGACGGCGCAGACGGCAGCCTGTCCGGGCCAGCCAGTTGGAGCACCTTGAGCAGCGCGACCGGTCAAGCGGCGCCTTATATCAGCCTCATCGGCCTGACCGTGAGCGTTGCCGCCGTCGCTCCGGACGCGCCGAAGAATGTCACGGCGGCGCCCGGCCCCGGGCTGGTCATGCTCACCTGGTCGGCGCCGGCATGGGACGGCGGTGCCGCCATCACCGCGTACACCGTGAACGTTCACGCCGGGTCAACCGATGTCGAGACCCTGACCTTCATCGGATTCCCGGCCCCGGAAACGGTCTTGATCGCGGGCCTCGCCGATGGCACCACGTACACGTTTGACGTCACCGCGACCAACAGCGTCGGAGCAGGGCCTCAGTCGCTTCGGTCGTGGGGCGTAGCCCCGCAAGGGCTGCTCATCTTGCGATGAGATAACACCGGCAATGTGGCTTGGTCCTCGTCGTGGATACGCCATCGATTGGGCGACTCAGCTCTGGGTCCGCTCCACCGGTCGCCGCGTGCCGCTCAGGACCTACCGATGGCTCGACGCGCCGGTCGGCGCGACGCGCAAGGTCGGAGTCGCGTGGCTAGGGCCTGACCCACCGCCAGCCAAGGGTCTGCTCGACTCCTTTGACGCACTCGCCTCAGACGAGTTCGATCCGACCGCGGTCTCGGCCGAGGTCCGCCGCTTCTACACCGAGACCGCCGCCTACCGGATGGACCTCTGGGCGAGGTGGTCGTTCTTCGCGGGGATCGGCGCTCGAATCATCAGGGCGATGCACGCCGAGCACCTCGATCAGCTACGCCTCCCGATCGACGTCATGGAGGCCGCGACCGGAGTCACCAGCGAAGTCTTCGAGGTCGACGGCGAATCGGCCTGGCTGCGGCGCTACCAGGATTCGCGGCGGGTGATCTACGCGGGCGTCTACTCGGTATGCCGGCCGGACGGTCAACCGCCGTTGGTCCGGGTCGCCTTCCCGCTGCCGAACGGCAGCTGCATCGTCCTGCTGCGGCCAGAGAACGCTGAAAACGGCGCCCTCCGCCTGGTGTCGAAAGGGAGGAGGTTCGGCGAGGCCGGCATGTACCTCACGGTCGCGCGCGACAGCGGCCAGGTCAGCGTCCGGCGAACGCCCATCGCCGAAGTCTTCACGGTCATCGACGGTTCCGGCGGCGAGCTGCGGACGGAACACCTGCTTTCGATGTACGGCTACCGCCTCGCGAGGCTCCACTACCGCATCGAACGCCGGTCCTGACCGCCAACACACGGAAATTTTCGTGAACGCAGTCGGTTCGTCCGAAGCCCGCTGCTACCGTTCCGCGGCGACCGGGAAGAGGGGATTTGGATCGCTCGCGCGCTCTGGCTGCCTGCGTTGCGGTGTTGACTTGCATCATCGGCCTGATGGCCTGCTCACTGCCTTCATCGCTGATCACGCACGTCACCATCGCCAACGGCGTCAGGTACACCGTCTCCGGCCAGCGCATCGACGCCCATGGCGGCACCGTGCTGCGTGGTGAAGACGGGAACTTCTACTGGTATGGCGAGGCATATGCGTGCGGCTTCCGCTGGCAGAACCCGGCGACCACGTACTGCGGCGCGGACGTCTACCGCTCAACCGATCTCGTGCACTGGCAAGGCCCGTGGCCACTGTTCAACGCCAACACGTCCTACTGGCAGAACCTGTGCATGCACCAGAAGGGAGCGCCGGGCGGAGGCTGCTTCCGGCCCAAGGTCGCCTATGACCGCCAGACCCTGCGCTATGTCCTGTGGATCAACACCCCTGAACGTGGGGCGAACAGCTACCGGGTGCTGACGAGCCCCTTGCCGACTGGGCCCTTCACGCTGGTGGTCCGCCCCGAGCTCTTCGACGCCGGTGTCACTGACATGAACGGAAGCATCGTGACCTACGACGGCGACGAGTCGCTGTTCGTAGACACCAACGGCAGCGGCTGGCTGGTGTGGAATCGCGGAGGCCGGCTGCTGCAGGAACGCCTCGACGGCACGTATTCCAGCGGGACCGAGTCTCCGCTCCTCGTCCTCAACTATCCGGAGATCCCGCCGTATGCGGGCATCGAGTCACCCTCCGAGTTCGAGCACGACGGCCGTTACTACATCGCGATGAGCATGCCGCGCTGTCCCTACTGCAGCGGCACGACGACGGCTATCGAGGAAGCGCCGCACGTCGACGGTCCGTGGACGTACCAGGGAGTCGTCAGCCCGACGTCATGCGCCGGGCAGCCGAATGAGGTGGATGAGCTTGCGCCCGGCGTGCTGGTCTGGTCGAGCGACCAGTGGATCCGCAACGGCATCGCCGGCACGCCGCCGCAGCTGAACGAGACGTATGCGACACAGGCATGGGAGAGCCTGTCTTTCTCGGGCGCAGCGGTCGATCCGATCAGCTGCACTCCCGTGCTGAAGCTGCGCCTCTAGCCGCTCAGGCTCCGTCGCTCTCCGCGAAGTGGCAGATGAAGCGGATCAACGCCTCGATGCCCGTGTGGTACTGGCTGATCAGCAGGTGCTCGTTAGGCGAGTGTGCGCCGGCGTCGGCCTGGCCAATGCCGCTGATGATCAGGGGCGCGCCGATCGCCTCCTGAAAGTCGACGCCCACCGGGATCGAGCCGCCTTCTCGCGCCAGGGCCGTCTTCTTGCCGAAGGCTTCCTCGTAGCCGGCCATCAGCGCGCGGGCGCCGCGGTGGTCGACGCCGCTGAGGATCGGCGGTGCACCGCCCAGCTTGACAACTGATATCTCGACACCAGGCGATGTCAGCGTCTGCACGTAGCGCTCGAGCGACGTCAGGATCTTCTCCCAGTCCTGGTCCGGCACCAAACGCATGCTGACCTTTGCGAACGCGACCGCCGGGATCACGGTCTTTGACCCTTCGCCGACGAACCCGCCGAGAATCCCGTTGACATCAAGCGTCGGCCGGCTGCCCTTGCGCTCCAGGCCCAGGTAGTCAGCTTCACCTTCCAGCGCCTTCGCGCCGGAAAGCTTCAGCGCCTCCTGCTTGAATCGCGCGTCCTCATGACGCCACTCCGCCATCTCGCGCTCGGTCGCCGGCTTGACGTCGTCGTAGAAGCCCGGGATGGTGATGCGCCCGTCCGGTCCCTTCAGCGCCGCGATGATGCGGGCCAGGGTGTTGATCGGGTTCGGCGCATTGCCGCCGTACGAACCCGAGTGGAGGTCGATGGCGGCACCTTTGGCGTGGAGCTCGACGTAGAGAATGCCGCGCAGCGCGGTTGCCAGCACCGGCCGCCCGAGCTCGTCGAACCCGCCGTCGAAGATCAGCACCCCGTCGGTGCCAAGTTCCTTGGCGTGCTGGTGGAGATAGTCGGGCAGCGCGTGGCCCTCGCTTTCCTCTTCACCTTCGATGAGGAAGCGGATGTTGCAAGGCAGATCGCCGACCGCGGCCAGGTGCTCGACCGCCTTGATCGTCGTCATGTGGTCGCCCTTGTTGTCCGAGGCGCCGCGCGCGTAGAGGTTGTCGTTGCGCACCTCGGGCTCGAAGGCTGGTGACTTCCACAACTCGAGCGGGTCGGGCGGCTGCACGTCGTAATGGCCATAGATCGTCAGGTGCGGCTTGCCGGGAGCGCCGTTCCATTCAGCGACGACGACCGGGTTTCCACCCTTGACCTGGTCGACGACCTTGGCGGTGAAGCCGGCGCGCTCGAAGCGTGCGCGCAGCCACTCGGCGTTGCGTGCGCAGTCGGGACGATGCACCGTCAGGGCGCTGACTGAAGGGATGCGCAGCTCTTCGATCAGGTCTTTGAGGTCCGCGTCGCGATGCTCGCGGGCTCGCGCCAAGGCCTTTTCCATCGTCGCGGTCGTGCTGGTCTTGCTCATGCGATACCTCGCGCTTTCTTGATCTGGTCCGCGTGATCGTGGCAGTGGTTGGCGTAGACCTCGAGCCATCTCTCGACCGAATAAGGACCCATCTCCGTGTGCGTTCCCGTTCTCTTCCACTGGTCCTCGGTGAGGCGCTCGAGGATTTGCACCGTCGACGCACGCGCCCACTGCACCGCTTCGAGTGAAGGTTCGATCGGCCGGTCGCCGGTCAGCGTTTGAGCGAACTGCTTCTCGTCGTAGCCGAGGATCGTCGGGTTGTCCAGGGCCACCAGGCGGCGCAATCGCGTGGCCGATTCCATCTCGCTGTCGGCGATGTGATGAACGATCTGACGCGGTGTCCAGTCGTCATCGGCGGTCGAGCGATCGAGTTCGTCCTCACGCAGGCCCTTCAATGCGTCGACCACTGCCTGATGGCCCGCGCCGTACCTCTGGATCAACTCATGCCGGCGTTTTGTGTCCATCACTCCCTCCCTACGTTGATCATCGCAGTCGACGCTGCCTCGAAGTAGTCGAGCAGAGCCTTGCGCACGCCCGGTGCGAGGTCCAGCGAATTCACCGCCGCGGTCATGTGCTCGAGCCAGGCCTGCCGCTCTTCCAGACCGATTCGGAAGGGGTGGTGGCGCTGGCGCAGGCGAGGATGCCCGCGAAGCTGCGAGTAGGTTCCCGGCCCGCCCCAGTACTGGATAAGGAAAAGCGTCAGCCTTTCAGTCGCGCCGGCGAGGTCCTCTTCGGGGTAGATGGGCCGCAGAACCGGGTCTTCGGCGACCATGGCGTAAAACCGCCTCACCAGCTCGCGGAAAACCGGCTCACCGCCGGCGGCTTCGAAGACGTTGGCGACCGGCGCGGCAGCCTGGGGATTGTTGTCGCCCACTCCACAAATTGTCTCGTTAACGCGGTTGCGGCCGCCTCGGCCGGCATTACAGCCGAAGAGATCGACCTGATAGTCGGTCGGAATCGGTCCGTTGCGGAGGCGTCGATGTCGAGCCGCTCAAAACCCTGTCCACTGGACATCCTGCAGGTCGAACGAACTCACCGACACGCGCGCCGGGCAACTGGAACGCGACGGTTGCCTACAGCGCGAGGTTGAGGGCGACCCAGAGCGCTGGGATGAATTGATCCAGCGGCCGGACCTCGACGCCGGCCGTCGCCGTCTGGCGCTGCAACCGCATATGTCCCTGCTCCTAAGCGCGGATCGCGCTCCGTTACGCTCTGCCGTCACATGGACCTGAAGGGGCGGGTCGCCATCGTCACCGGCGGCGGCACCGGCATCGGGCGCGCGACCTCGATTCGGCTTGCGCGTGGCGGCGCGAAGGCAATCGTCGTCAACTACTCACGGTCGGAACGGGACGCAAAAGACACCGCCTACGAGGTGCAGTCCCTTGGCGCCGAGGCTCTGCCGCTTCAGGCGGACGTCGCGGACGAGGCCCAGGTCAAGGCCATGATCGCGACCACGGCCGAGCGCTTTGGGCAACTCGACGTGCTGGTCAACAATGCAGGCACCACGCATTTCGTCGCGCACTCGGACCTGGACGGGCTGACCGATGCGGTCTGGGACGAGATCCTGCGCGTCAATTTGAAGGGCACGTTCTTCTGCTGCCGCGCGGCCGCCCCAGAGCTGCGCAAGACCAAGGGCGCGATCGTCAACGTGGCTTCAATCGCGGGCCATCGCGCGTCTGGCTCGTCCATCGCGTACGCGGTGTCGAAGGCCGGCGTCATCCAGCTCACGCGCGGGCTGGCGCTGTCGCTGGCGCCCGACGTCCGCGTCAACTCGGTTTCGCCGGGACTGGTATCGACGCGCTGGTTTCGTCAGCGATTCGGCGACGAGGCAGCGATCGCCCAAGAGGAGTCGTTCGTCAACGCCACGCCGCTTCGGCGCATCGCCGGACCCGACGACGTCGCCCAAGCGATCCTCTCGCTGATTGAGAACGACCTGGTCACCGGCCAGGACCTCGTGGTGGACGGCGGCAAGAACATCCTGTACTAGCGGTCGCGTTTTAGCGGCAGGAGCTCAAGAATCGTTGTGCTCCGACTCGCTGGTCTGCTGCCAGTACTTGAGACGGCGCCTCAGGCGGTCGTACTCGCTGCGCAACACGATGTCGTCGTGGGCGACTTCGATTCGCCCGGCCTGGCTGACCTTGTCCCGCTGATCGACGATGGTTCCAAGAATCGTTTCTTTGAACTGGCACAGCTCGACGTAGACCTTGATCCAGTGTTCAATGTCCCCCTTCGTCAAGTTCGCCATCGAAGCTGCCTCGCCTGGAAGCAGGACATCGTATTCGTGGGATGTTGGATCGGCGTCCATACCTAGGTAACGCTCTGAGCCCGAAATCACCGCCTGCCGCCCGCTAGCTCGCTCGATGCCAGAGTGGAGCACCAGAGTGGAGCCGGCGACAGGAATCGAACCCGCAACCTACTGTTTACAAACCGCGCCGCCCTGATCTCCTGAACTCGATGTGGTCAGCTCGTAACGGGTCGCATCGAAGCGCCCGGTGTCGTAGCGACTCGTAGGGAAAACTGCTCGTTAAGCTGCTAGGGGCCGGCCCGTATCTCCGCCCTGGCAGGGCCGCGCCGGGGCAAGGCTGAGACAGCGGGCCGCCTGCGCGTTACTTTGGGAACATGCCGCGCCAGGTGCCGCCAAAGCCGCCGAAGAACACCTCGCCCGGTTGGGGCAAGAAAGACGCGACGCTCCGGGTGTGCGACGTGTGCGGGACGGAATTCTTCGTCAGCCCGTCCCAGGTCGCAGAAACGAAATGCCCGCGACATCGCCGCACGAATCCGTTAGACCAGAACGGGTAACCGTCAGGCCGGAGTAACAGCCTCCGACCAGTACAGCTCGCCGAGGTTCGGATAGAGCAAGGTGCTGCCTTCCTCGTCCGCTACATCAACCGCGAAAGTGAAGTTGCCTGCGTCCTTGGGCGACCCGGTCACATTGATCACTCGCGTCTCGCCATCTTTGATGGGCCCGCACTCCAGCCGTTCCAGGCTGCTGTTCAAGGTGCAGCTGTCAGGATCGGTGACAACGTGGTGCTTGAGCCAGTCGTCCTTGGAGTTGAGATAGAGGATCAGGTTGCTGGCGTCGGAGCCGTTGTTGGTCACCGTGACCTGGAAGGCATCCGAGCCGCCCACAACTGCTTCGGTCGTCTGCCGCCCATCAACGCTCCAGTTCAGCGTTTCGCTACTCCCATGCGAGCCGCTCGAAACGATGCCGATGGTGACGAGTAGCGCGACGATTCCGAGACAGCCCACGGCGAGGTTCCGGCCGGTGTGCGACTGCTTCGGCGGACTGGCTTGGAATTGGCCCATCGGCGCGGGAGCGGTCTGGGCTGCCGGAGCCGCCTGCTGGAAGGGCACCCAGCGTTGTCCGTCCCAGTAGAAACGTCCGTCGGGGGACACCTGAGGCGGGGCTTGAACCGGTGGTTGGTCGCCCATCCGGCGCGCATCGTAGCCCCGAAACCGCCCGCTGTTAAGTCGCCTGGCAAATTCCTGTCAAGTGGGCATAGAATCGTGCGTGCCCCCATACCAAAGGAGCACGCATGCCTGTAGCGCGAAGATTGACGAACGCCGCCGAGGAACCCGACTGGACGGAAGTGATCGCCAAGGCCCTGGCATACCTAGCCGTCAACACCGACGACTTGAAAACCAGAACCTTGACGGAGAGAGCGACATTTCTAATGGGCCTCGGCCTGTCGCGGGCTGAGGCTGCCGCCTTGCTGGGAAGCACCGACGGTTCACTCAAGGTGCTACTCCTGAGAGCGAAGAAGGCCAACCGCGGTCGAGGGTCCAAGCGAGCCTGACCGCACGCAAAACTAGGTGGCAGATATTGACCCGCTCCGCACCCAGCTGAAGTCCAAGCTCGGCGTTCAGGACAGGCGGCTCAACCAGTTGATCTCACGGCGCGAAGGCGACACGCTGCTTCCGCGTCGCCTCGCGATACTCGAGCTAGCCGCCAACAACGGGATTTCGATTCGCCGCTACGCGTCAGAGGAAGACCTATCGCAACTCAGAGCCGTCCAACGGCGGGAACCCGTTGCGGCGAGCGCGGAGCGGCAGGGCTTCGTCGCCGCCCGCCCCAAGACGAGTCCGGCGGTACGACCAGCAAAGAAGGCGGCTAACAGGCGACCCCAACCCAAGAAACCTCGCCGGGGAAGGAAGGTTGTCGTTGTCCATGGTCGCAACGAATCGCTGCGCCGCTCTCTATTCAGCTTCCTCCGGAGTCTTGGGCTAGACCCGGTTGAATGGACCAAAGCAATCGCCGCATCGAACAAGGCCGCTCCGATGGTCGCGGACATTGTGGATGCGCTCTTTGCCCAGGCTGCGGTCGTCGTTGTGCTGCTGACACCCGATGACCTTGTCGTCCTGAAAGCTGATCTGCGGAAAGCCAGTGACCCGCCCTACGAATCAGTGATGACCGGGCAGGCCCGACCGAATGTGCTTTTCGAAGCGGGCATGGCCTTCGGCCGGTACCCCAACTCCACGGTCCTTGTCCAAGTCGGCGACGTCAAGCCATTTAGCGATTCTGGCGGGCGGCACGTGACACGGCTTGGCAACGACCCGAAGAGTCGCGCGGAGTTCGTTACAAAACTCAGGAATGCCGGTTGCTCCGTCGATGACACCGGCACCGACTGGTACAGCGAAGGCGATTTCACCCTGCCGAAGGAGAAAGCCAATGCCGCCAAGTAAACGCAACTCCTCCACCGATGAAGCCGGATGGCGTCCGCCGGGCGGAGCAACAATCGGTGATCGCATTGCTGCCTTTGCGATGCTGGATGGGATGGGCAACGCTTCCCAGGCACAGAAGTGCTTGCGGCTCGCGCTGATAGGGTTCACGAACGCCGAGATCGCTGAGATGCTTCAAACGACGCCTGGCGTCGTCGCTCAGAGCCTTTACACCGAGCGCAAGAAGCCGAGCGCCGCTGCCAAGGGAGGCAAGAAGTAGTGCCGAGTTCGAGCGTCGAGTGGCACTCCGGCGGACGAGGCAACTGCCAGTTCTGCGGTAACCAGTCCCCTGACTGCGCGATATTCACTCGCAGCGACTGCCCTGGGCGTCTACTGCTCTGCGGGGACTGTGCCCAGAAGGTGCTCGACAACAAGGAGGGGATGTACGAGCGCGCTATGCGGGCGCTGGAATAGCCACTCCCTCAATCACTGCCGTAGCCGCCTTCCCCCACAGCCACCAGTGGTCCATTAGCTCTGCCTGCAAAGCCTTGACGCGCGGCCAGTTCACTACGCGGCGCTCGCGTAACCTGCTCGTAACCTGCTTCGGCTTTAGGCCCCTCCCCGGAGGGGCCTTTTCTTTGAGTTCGGCGCGAGCTGGAGCCGGCGACAGGAATCGAACCCGCAACCTACTGTTTACAAAACAGTTGCTCTGCCGTTGAGCTACGCCGGCCTGGCCCACAAATTGTGCCGGTTATTCCCGCGTCCAGGTCTCGACCCGGCGTTACGCGGCGATACCGGCGGGCGTTGGCGAATCCAGACAGGAGGTCGCCAGAAAATATGCCGTCAACCGTCCGCCAGACCCTAGTCACCGCCGCCTTCGCCACCCTGTGCGCCCTGGTCGCGACGCTGGTGGTAGTCGTCGCCACGAGGCCAGCGGTCTTGCCATCAACAATTCAGACTCTCGCCGCCGACACTACGGGCACCACATTCAACCCGGGCGTCGTCACCGCCGGCGACGCGACCGTCTCCAAGCGGCCTGACGTCGCATTCATCAGCGTCGGCGCCGAGGCCCAGGCGGGCACCGCCGGCCAGGCTCAGCGCGACCTCGCCTCGATCATGAGCAAGCTGATCGCCAAGGCCAAGAGCATGGGCATCCCCGACAGTGAGATCGACACGGGGAGCTATGAGGTGGGTCCGACGTATTCGCAGGACGGCCGCACCATCACCGGCTACCAGGCCGCCGAGCAGCTCGAGCTGAAATGGCACAACGTCGACAGCGCGGGCAATGCACTGGACGGGCTCGTCCAGCAGGGCGGCGCCACGCGCATCAGCGTCAGCTTCGGGCTCAACGACCCCAAAGTCGCGCAGGCCGAGGCCCGCTCACTGGCGATCGCCGACGCCAAGAGCCGCGCCGCCGCGATGGCCAAGGCCGCCGGCGTGCAGCTCGGGCAGGTGCTGAGGATCATCGACAGCACCACCGTCTCGCGCCCGCCGAGCTTCAGCTACGAGGCCGCCGCCGCGCCAGCATCCACGCAGGTGCCCGTCGGCAGTCTTGAAGTGCAGGTCAGCGTGGAGATGGACTTCGCGATCGCGTAACCGCTGTTCCTCAACCCCGCCGTTTGTCGCGCTCGGTCCGCGTCGCGATCGCGAGGAGGCCGGCGAGGATCCCGCCTTCGAACAGCCCGTAAAAAACGGAGCGCAGAATCGGTTGCTCGAAGGGTCCTATGTTGAGCAGGAACGTGAGCAC